>WNGG01002009.1_pt1 | contig 25722 bp, 20 predicted proteins | sample 5400661 | NCBI WGS metagenome assembly WNGG01 (sample SAMN13153372, study PRJNA577476) | soil metagenome | isolation source: 100 cm soil or saprolite under Garry oak tree replicate 1 | place: USA:California | collected 2016-06-15
ATTGTGGATAACTCGGTGGAAAAATGTGTAGAAGTCAACATAATATTTTGTTATAAAGCAGATTGGCTTCCCTTCAGCCCTTGCCTCGTGGCATTTATCTGAGAAGTGCTGCCACTCTGCATCCTTGTTCTCGAAATTATGTCGGTCGTTACCGTGTCGCTTCTTAGCCTCACAGAAAGCTGGTTGGTTTGCTTTTGGACAAAAAGATCATAAACTCGCAGGAGTTCAGCGATACTGAGCACAGAAGCAATTTTGTGCTCTCTCTGTTCTGATGCATCGCCAACGGGGTGCTCGCCGATCATTCCCAGCAACCCCCGGCTGAACTCTTTACGGAATGGCACCAGTAAGGCGAGATTTTTTTGCCACGAATCATCCTGGTGCCTGCCCACGCTTGTTATTCGTGTTGTCGCTGGACAAGAATCCTGTAATGCAAACAGCGCATCGATGTAAGGACCGATGAACCAGGGTTGTATGGTAGCTTGCTCTATTGACCGGTCATGTTTTTCATCCTTTTCTTCGTGTCTCTCGGGCGCTTCTTGCCTCTGTGGAGCGAGAGTAAGCAGACCAAGTGGTGTCAAAAGTTGCAGTGTTACACGCTCAAAGACAGCAAGCCGGCGCTCATCATCCAGCACAGGATGGCGCAACGACAGGGCCAACAGTTGATTTGGTCGGAGAGAGCAATCATCTCCTACGGGTCCATCGATGACATCATAGAGATAGTCACCGCCGGCGTACCAGAAGCGCTGTTGAAAATGTTCTTTACTGTACGCGGCCTGCTTTTGATAGAACGAGGGCGATTGGTTGCCGTTACTGCCATTTTGCTGTTGTCGCAGGGACCACTCATGCATGAGTGAGACAGCATGGTACCAGAGAGCATTCACCTCAACAGGCTTGCCGGTGCGGGTTATCCTTGCCTGTCCATCAGCAGAGGTATTCATCCATGTGAGCGATTTCCCTGCTGATCTCAATAGTCCATCGGTAGCATCCACCTGGGTTGCATTATAAGTCCCCTTGATGTACCAGTTGATGCTCTCAGCGAGCCGTTGATACAGTTCCTCGAGGAGTTGAAAGTCATGGGTAGCTCGCACATAGTGATCGAGAGCATAGAAAAACCAGAGAGTGGTATCGACGCTTCCGTAATCACGATCCTCCAGGGGGCGCTCCGCTGAAGGCAGGCGATCCGGTAACATACCCTGCTTAAAGTAGCGTGCGTAATTACGCAATATATCTCGTGCTTCCTCAAAACGGCCTGTCGTAAGGGTCAATCCTGGAAGGGCAATCAATGCTTCTCGTGTGCTGTCTCTCTGGCCAAAGTAGTCGGCAAGGATGACCGGCACCGTCTCATATGACAGAAAGAAAAAGGTTCCTATATTCGCTTGCTCGCTACGCGGTAATGCGCGGCGTATCAGGAAGCGATCTGCTGCCTGGATCAGTAGGCGTAGATATTCTTCGCTGTCAATAGTTGAATCGCGATCCGGTGGCAGAGAGAGTATCTGTGGGTAATGGGTTGTCTCTCCACCTTCTCCAAAGTAGCGTTGAGGTTGCAATATGCTACTCGCAAGTTGCTGCTGCTCTGCTATACTGCGCGTGCAGGAGTGTTTAAGCTGATCAGGATTAAACGTTAGTGATGATAACTCTTCAGCGCTGGCGATAATAGTGAGTACCGAGTTTTCGCCAGGCCAGAGTTTTGCCTTAAATACTCCTGGAAGATAGAGATCATCGATTGCGGGACGATGAGCCGCCTGGTCGTGCCGGCGCAAGAAATGCCAGTACCAGACGCCAGTGGGAATAAACCTCACCTGGCTGTCTGGATGCCCCACAGCAAAAATGGAGTAGGGAGAGGCGCCATCCCAGGCACGAATCGTACAACCTGTCACGCCTTTTGGCAGCGGCAAGTAGTTTTCCTCTTCGTCTTCTACTTGATAGAGCTCCCCAGTGAGTCGATGTTCGGCATTACTGTGTAACTGTACCTGGAAATGCCAGTCATTGTTGCCATATTGTGGTTGATTATATCGACGATATGCGGAAAACGGTAGCAGCGTCAACGAAAGGATTGGCAGTGCAGCCTCCGGGTACGCTGCATTTCCTACATCTCGCCCGGACTCTCTGGCGAGATGTTCCCCTCTGTATCTACTCCAATTTCGATTGCCGTTTGTATTGCCTGCTTCATTTGCGCTCAGGAGGCGATATTGAATGTATGTTGTATTATAACCACGGGGCATCCAGATCCGCTTTTCAAGCACGATCCCATCGATGCCTCCAAGATGGTACGTAAAGACGGGAAACCCTTCTTCGAGACGGAAAGTTTCAAGATGACCAAAGCCGGCGGGGTTGAGTGTCCCATCCCGGTACTCATTGGAACCCAGGTAGTACTTGCGCTCGTCAAAGACTAACTCTTCATCAATTTTTGCTAACAAAAGCTGCGCAGTATCTTGTGACGATGTTACAAGCAAGCCATGCTGCATGCGGGTTAGTATGCCCGCCACTGTCCCTGCTGCATAGCCTCCCAGTCCGTTTGTTATGAGCCATTCACGCGAAATGGTTTCATTTAAATTACAGCAGGTGCTGCGATCAAATTCGATGGGCATAATTCACCTCCCGCCCCTCTTGTGAGGGCATCTCTTGTATAATAATAACCCTTCCCCACGGAAGTTCCATCATTCTCTAAAAGGAAGTTGTAAGGAGCTTGCCCCCTGACAGGGCTGGGATGTCTCCCCGCTCCCAACATCACTTCCTGATCTTGCATACGTGCCATCATTCTTTAAATATAGTTAGTGTAACATAACGTCAGAGAAAAATCAGTGTTTCCCATCGGTATTTTACGCATTGTCACAGACTTGTGATAAATGGGGCTATACATGTTTTTGCTTTGGTGATACAAATATCGTAAGCGACGTATTTACATAGAGGAGAAAGATAGCTGGCTTTGCTCTGTACCTTACTATCGGTGCTATGCTACACTACTCTTAATCCTTTACAGATAATGTGTTTCTTTATTTCCCAAAGGAGGTTGACTACGTGATATCTACTACGAAAAAACCGGGACAACGTACACCGATAGGCCTGCTGCTTGTAGGTACGCTTTTAGTGCTCACACTCTTGCTTGCCGCTTGTGGTTCCACAACGACAACAACAACGACAACTACACCTGGTGGGACGCCAACGCCTGATCTGAAGGTGCCAGGAGTTTTAACCGTTGGCAGTGATACAACATATGCTCCACAGGAATATATCGACACCGCCACCAATAAAGCCGTCGGTTTTGATGTAGACCTCATCACGGCCGTAGCGAAGAACATGGGCTTACAAGTGAATGTTGTCACCACAAAATTTGATACCATCATCGATGACCTGGCCAACAAGCGCTTCGATGTCGTGATCTCCGCCGTCAGCGTTACTCCAGATCGCCAGAAGAAGGTTGATTTCGTGCCATACTTCAATGCCGGTGAGTCACTTTTAGTACAAGCGGGCAATCCGAAGAATATTAAAGGTCTTTCTGACCTCTGTGGACAAAGCGTTGGCGTTCAGACGGGCACCATTGAGCAGGCGGACTTACAAACCGCCAGCAATGCCTGTAAAACAGCGGGTAAGCCCGAAATCAAAATGGTCGTCTTACAAGATCAAACGGCTGTCGTACAATTGCTTGCCAATCAGCGTGTCGTGGCTACTTATCAAGATTCGCCTGTAACAGACTACTACAACAAGCTGCACCCTGGTCAATTTGCCGTTGGTGGTTCTGTTATCAACGCGGGCCTGGAAGGCATCGTCATTCGCAAGAATGATGCCCCTATGTTTAACGCAGTGAAAGCGGCCTTTGACAAGTTGAAGGCTGATGGTACCTATAGTCAGCTCATTCAAAAATGGGGCTTGACGAACGAGGCGATCTCCATGGTCGATGAACGCACAAACTTCGCCTGAGCAGTTACTTTCACGTTCCGAGTTTCGAGTTTCCCTTACTCTTTCGCTAGCCAAAGTAGGGGAAACTTGGAACAGCTTATTAAGGAGGGCCTGCCGTGTTTCAATGGAGTACTGTCTGGCACTTTCTCTTCAACGACCCGAACCACCTCTTCCTCTTGGCCGCCTGGACCACGCTCTGGATCTCTGTTGTCGCCCAGATTAGCGGTGTCATCATCGGCCTTTTTCTCGCCTTAATGCGCATGTCGCGTTATCCCTACCTGTCCCTGCCTGCGCGCGCCTTCGTCTGGTTCTTCCGCGGTAGCCCACTTCTCGTACAGGTTCTCCTGCTCTGGGACGGGTTGCCAAGAATCATCAATAATCCCGATTTCCTGCTGCCCAGTTGGGCCTGCGTCCTCGTCGCCTTCTCTCTCAATGAAGGCGCGTACATGTCGGAAATTGTACGCGCCGGTATTACCTCTGTGGACGTCGGGCAAATGGAAGCCGCCAAATCATTAGGGATGCGTTATGCCCTGGCCATGCGGCGCGTTGTACTGCCCCAGGCCGCTCGGGTGATTATCCCTCCGCTGGGCAACGAATTTAATAACATGCTCAAAAACACCTCCATTGCCTCCGTTATTGGCCTACTCGAACTCACCGGTACCGCCGAGGTCTATGGCTCGCAAAACTTTGTCATCTTTGAACTTCTGATAGTCGCCACCGTTTGGTACCTGCTTCTCACCACTGGCTGGGGTTACATCCAGAACTGGATAGAGAACCGCCTTGACCCCAATCGCACGTTGAAAACCGATCTTGTCCAGAAGGGCTGGGCGGCACGTATGTTGGGCTTTGGTTCACCTCGCGCTGGCGACGGCGGTACGCTGGCTGGTGGGCGCTAGTGAGAAATGAGGAAAAACAATTATGAGTGTACAACAGCAACAAAATGGCGGTAGGGAGATAGTACGTGCGGAGAAGGTGGTCAAACGCTTTGGCAATCTCACCGTTCTGAATGGCGTTGATCTCACCGTGAATCGCGGTCAGGTCGTCGTAGTCATCGGGCCCAGTGGCTCTGGAAAAACTACCTTGCTGCGCTGTATCAATCACCTGGAGAAGATCGATGGCGGACGTATCTATATTGAGGGTGAATTGGTGGGCTACCGCGAGAAAAGTGGGAAGTTGGTTGAGGACCGCGAGGCCAACATTGCCCGTATCCGTTCTCAGGTCGGTTTTGTGTTCCAGCGCTTCAACCTCTTTCCGCATATGACTGCGCTAGAAAACGTCATCGAAGCTCCCATTCATGTCCTGCATGAACCAAGGAACGAGGTGATCGAACGTGCTCGGGGTTTGCTCGCCAAAGTGGGTCTCGAGGAGAAAGCGGATGTCTTTCCCCACAAACTCTCTGGCGGTCAGCAGCAGCGCGTTGCCATTGCTCGCGCCCTGGCTATGAATCCCAAACTGATGCTTTTTGACGAAGCCACTTCTGCCCTTGATCCTGAGCTTGTCGGTGAAGTGCTCAAAGTTATGAAACAGCTTGCCCTGGAAGGTATGACAATGGTGGTTGTCACGCACGAGATGGGTTTTGCCCGTGATGTGGCCAGCGATGTGGTTTTTATGGATAAGGCTGTTATCGTGGAGGAAGGGACACCTGAGCAAATTTTTGATAATCCACAGCATGAGCGCACACGCAACTTTTTAGGCATGATACGTAAGCCCGAGCAAAACTAATGCGCCTGTATACCGCGACAATAACCAGGAATAGCGAAATTCGCTCAGGAGTGCATCTTATCGAAATGCATGTTCCATCCCTGGCCAGTACCGTACAGCCTGGCCAGTATTGCATGGTGCGCTGTTGCCATCCTTCAGCAACTGATCCACTGCTGCGCCGCCCCCTCTTCATACATTCGGTGCAGCAAGCACAGGGGATGTGTACGCTTTTGATACATGTACACGGGCGCGGAACGTCCTGGCTGGCACAACAACGCGCGGGGGCAGCGCTCGATATCCTGGGACCGATGGGACACGGCTGGGAAGTGCGCTCGACAGCCAGAAACCTCTTGCTTGTTAGTGCAGGAGGTTTGATCGCCGGTGTAACATTGCTGGCACAACAGGCTCTTGAACAAGAACTGGCGGTGACGCTCATTGCCCACTTCTCCAAAGCAGCGGACGTTTACCCACCGGCCTTGCTGCCGCCCGAGGTCGAGTATCACATCATCACGTCCGATGGCAGCCTTGGGCAACAAGGAGATATAGCCAGCGTCCTGGGGAATTACCTGCCATGGGCCGACGCCGTCTGTTGCAGTGTTTCGCGTGAAACGGCCACTTTGTTGTATTCCTCTTTTGAGCGTATGCGTGGGAGGCAATTTGCGCAAGGGCTTATGCTGCATCCCCTTGTCTGTGCCAGCGGCGCCTGTCTAACCTGTAGCGTCGAGACATATTCCGGTACGAAGCTGGTCTGTCGCGATGGTCCCGTATTTGATCTGAGAGAGATTGCGCGGTAAGTTTTTTCAAGGTATTGGGTGTACCATTCAATTACAAATAAGTGCTAGTCCCGTTACATGAGTCTCCCATATGCGTATTAATACATAGGTTGCCATCGGTTTACTAGTAGGGGTAATAAGTCAATGGTTAAAAATGCGTCATATGACAAGCTGGCCGGAACAGTCCTGGGGAATTATTATCTGGAAAGGTTCATTGGACAGAGTATGATAGGCCCCACCTATCTTGCACGCGCTGATGAAACGACCACCTATCTTGTGCGCTTTCTGGACGAGCCAATGTACACGACTCCAAAGGAGCACGAAGGATACCTGGAACACTTTCAGTACCGGGCCAGTCAGATTGCCGCCTTGCAGCATCCATACATTCTCCCCCTCCTTGACTTTGGCGTCTTTCGCGGCCTCCTGTACCTGGTCTCACCTCACATCCCACTACGCTCACTACGTTCTCGTATCGATAAGAATGGGATGCTGAATGCGTTCACTATTGGCCGCTACCTGGATCAGATTGCCACCGCTCTGGAATACGCTCATGAGCATTCGGTCATCCATGGCAGCCTTTCGGTTGACAGCATTTTCATCCGGCTCGATGGGCAACTGGTTGTGGCCGACGTGGGTGTGAGGAGTCTACTCGAACTAAACATACAAGATATGCCCAGGAAACAGCTCCTTGAGTGGAGCGAAGGAAACGCTCCAGAGCAACTGCTAGGCAAGCCCGCCAGTCCCGCTACCGATGTATACGCACTGGGGGCGGTAGTCTATCACCTCTTGACAGGCTCTTCCGTGTTTGAGGGCAGCACACCTGATGAAATTGCCCAGCAGCACCTGTATGCCTCTATCCCTCCGTTGACTCAGTGGCGCAGCGATCTACCCGCGGGCCTGTACAGTATCCTGGCTCGTGCTTTGTCCAAGAACCCGGCTCAGCGATACCACCAACCAGGTGCTTTTGCCAATGCCTATCATAGCACATTGGGCCCAACGAATAGAATCCGGTTGCCATTTGTCGTCTCCGAAGCCCCTGGCATGCAAACCCATCAACCCTTTAGCACAGGAGCGTCAATGGCAGGCACGCAGTTCACCGAACATGCCTGGAGTAACGGTTCGGCAGCAGCCGACCATATCTCCGGGTCGCCGCGTCCGACGCCCCAGTCCTCTATCCCGCACTCGTTACATGGTTTCTCCGAAGATAAACCGTTGAACCTGGTCGTGAGTCCACGACCAACATTAATGCGTCGATTTCGGAGCAAGCAAAGGCAGCGCACCCTGCTGATTGCTTCACTGATCGGGCTGCTGGTGATTGCCATTGGAGCGATTGGGTTCACGTTGCTCGCGCAGAAGAGCAGCGCCATGCCGAGCGCCAGCGGACAAGTAACGTTTTTTACGAATCAGAATGATCCCGCTGGGCAAACCAACTCGCTCCATATCGACATCCAGCACCTTCAAGCTGCTCCTGCTGGTAATGATTACGAGGCCTGGATTATCAACGATTATTCTGAGGCGGTTACGGGTTTAGGCAGGCTATCAGGAAAGAATCAAACCTGGTCTTTAACTTATAGCGCAACGAGCAGTAATCTCCTCGGAGTTGGAGACAAGCTGGAGATCACCCAGGAACAAGGGGTGGTCAATACTCCAGCAGGCAAAGTGATTCTCGTCGGCACTTTCCCTGACCGGGCCTTTCAGCATATCGAGCATTTGCTCGTCGGTTATCCCGAGACGCCTGGCAGGATTGGGATACTGATCGGTGTATTGCAGCAAATCCACCTGCTGGGTGTCCAGGCTGCAGTGTTGCAAAGTGTTACGGCCAGCAAGGATACGGTCGCCATTGGATGTGTGACGCAAAGCATGCTCGACATTATTAACGGCACGAAAGGCGCGTACTATCAACCACTTGCGGCAAAGTGTGCCCAGCGGAATGTGACCATGATCGGGGATGGTTTCGGTTTGCTGGGCAAAGGTGGTTACGTGGCTGGTGCGGAAGAACATGCCGCTCTGGCGCTGAGCCAGAAAGATGCAACGAGTGTTATGCGCCAGCACGCAGTTCTGATGGATGTGGCCCTCTCGAATATCATCAGGCGGTTGACAACGATTGAGCAAGATGTGCTGCACCTGCAGGCGCAGCCTACCGACCTGTCATCTATTCAGGGGATCACGACGCTGGCAGACGACGCCTATCATGGAGTGGATGTGAATGGCGATGGGCAAATTGATCCTGTCGTTGGGGAAGCAGGAGCCATGACCGCTTACCAGCAGGGACAGTTAATGGCAACATTACCACTCGCTTCCAGTGCATAGACGTCAAGAAGGCTCAGCCCTGGATAGAAGCATGAAGTACTACTTTTGCTTGCTAAATGCCTGCCAGAAAGGAAGAGTACTGTTTGGAGGGTTTATGCCTGGGGAGGGCGCAGACGCGTTGGGGCAGCCTGAAATCCGGGTAGGTGTCTAGCAGGTGGAGGAAGGCCTGTACAATCGTTGGGTCAAAACTGGTCGCTGCCCCCTTAAGCAGGCGCTCGCGCGCGGCACCATCCGAGACCGCCGCTTTATAGGGGCGCTGTGAAGTGAGGGCGTCGTAGACATCCGCCACTTTCAATATGCGTGCACTTAAAGGAGTATCTTCTCCATGCAGGCCTATAGGATAGCCCTGACCATCCCATGACTCGTGGTGATACAGCACCGTCTCGACGTAAAAAGGATGCACATCGCAGCCAGTCAGAATACGTGCCCCTATCACCGGGTGACGCTCCATGGTGCGGCGTTCATCTTCGGATAATGCTTCTGACTTATTCAGGATATCATTGGCAATCCATGTTTTACCCAGGTCGTGTACCAATGCGGCCAGAGCCAGGTCATATGCCTCCCGTCGGCTCCAGCCTAGATAGCGAGCCAGTCGTTGTGCATAGATTGCCACCCTTCGTGAATGCTCATAAGTGACGATGTCCCGTTCCTGGATACTCTTTACAAATGAAAGTAGTACTTCGCGTGACTCTCGTTCTCTATTAAACTGCTTTACAGCCACCAATTTTCCTCCCCCCCTTCTGTGAACTTGACTTTGCTTGTGCTTTGTCCCTCTGTCCTTTATTATAGCGTGCTTGTATAGCACGTGTCTCTACTTGAGAAAACGCGATAAACAGCCTAAGGCATGGTTCAAATACACTTGACACTTTTATACATGTCCTATGCAAACATTGTCAAGCAGAATATGCTTTATTTGAACCATGCCTAAAGGTTTCAATCTAAGCGTGCTATAATGGCCCAGGTATATAACATAGTAAGAGGTAAAATGCAGACTGTCTATGCTTCTGGCCTTGTCGGTACTTTTGGATAATCTGTCCGTTTTCTCGCCTGGCTATCCCCCAAATAGTCCTTTTTCTCTGCCGGATGGTTTGTAATCGTCTTAGTTTGTGATAGACTCGATTTGATACAAAATACCATTGCCTGAATAATTTCAATGGAAGGAGGAGCGGCACTTTTTACCTTTGCATCATTCTGGGGCCACTTGTGTTTGAGGTTGCCCTGGGGATGGTCTCCACGCCGCATCGCTGAATGACAGAGAATATCGAGGGAGGTAGCCCTGAACAGGCCGAGTCCTCCGATCAGCAACAACGTTCCGCTGATACTATCACTCTTGTATTAACCGCTGATAACCATCTTGGCTATACGGCCTTCGGCCAGCACCCGCGTAAGCGTGAAGAGCAACAGCAACGGTTGCGCCACGCCTTTCAGCAAGCCACGGATTTCGCCATCGATCAGGGTGTTGATTTTTTTATGCAGGCAGGTGATCTCTTTGATTCAACCTCGCCGGATGAACGAGATCGCAGCTTCGTTTCGGCGTGCCTGGCACAACTGAGGCAAGCGGATGTGCGCGTCTTCGCTCTCGGCGGCGTTCATGACACACCACCTGAAACACATTCATTGCTAGGTGAGGTCGCTCAAGCTCCACAGGCCAGCTTTGCACATTTAGGGGTGATGCATTATTTTGCACCCAACCCTCCCCTGCCCCCCTTGCCGGCGGGCGCAATGAATTGGGGCCATACACCGGTGATGGTCAAAGTTCGTGATGTGCAGGTCGGCATCTGTGGCCTTGGGGTGTTGGCAGGGCAGGAGGGCAATCCCTTAACGCTCATGAATGAGCAAAGTGAGGTCGAACGCGCCACTATTTCGCTCCTCCTCTTACATGCGCCTATCGAAGGTTTAACGGTGGGTATGTCTCTGTTAGACAGTCGCGCCCAGGTCAGCCGCAGCAGTATCGAGAATCAATCATTGTTCCGTTATATCCTGGCCGGCTACCACCATAGTTACCAGCATTTGCGCATAGGTCATTGCGAAGTCATCGTAGCCGGAGCTACCCAGCGTATTGACTTTAGCACTCCTGAGCAGGGGCCTGGTTTTGTTTTCCTGGGACTGGCTGCCGATGGCATCCGCTGGTGTAAACATATAGCGGTCGATTCGCTCAAGCTTCAGAGGCTGTTAATACAGACCAGCGAACTCTGGACGGATGACAGCAACATACCCGATTCCACCCCTACAGATGCCATTATTGAACGGCTTCAGCCGTTGTGCAGCGAGGAGACAATGGTACAGCTTCGCCTTGCGGGTACCCTCACTCGTGGCCAGTACCATCAATTAGACCTGAACCAGATACGGCGCTATGGCGAGGAACACTGTTTTGCCCTGGCTATCGACGATAGCGGCCTGGAAATATTACCTGAAATAGATGCTATATCTGCTGAAACAGGTGAGCGTTTCTCTCCACGCGAAGAGCTTATAGCTCTGGTTGATGAATGGATCACTGCTTCCCTTGCCGCACACGATGAACAGGAGCAAAAGGCTTTACGTGCAACCAAAGAAGATCTCCTGGCGGCCATGGACGAGGTAAAAAGGCGGTAAGTATGATTATACTCAAACATTTAACAGTTGAACGTTTCAGGCTCCTGCGGGAGATAAACCTGCACTTCCCACAGCGCGGCAGTATTCTCATCCAGGGCCCCAATGAAGCTGGTAAATCAACTCTCCTGGAGAGTATCTATTTTGCTCTCTATGGTATACCTATGGCCTCCAGCACTACAGGCACTATAGATCACAACAGGAGTTCCATTGATGACCTGGTGCTTTATGGTTCCTCACGGGCCAATGTCGCCCTCACGCTTTCGATCGGTGCTACGGAACTGGTCATCAACCGTGTTATTGAGCGAGGGAAGGGACAGCAAGTCACTTTGCGTGTGCGCAGGCTGGGTATACCTGAAGAGGAACTGATTACCCGCCTGGATATCGTCAACGAGCGTGTCATTGCCGAGTTAGGGCGTATGGATGGTGAAACCTTGCGTAACTCGTGCTTTATCGAACAGAAGAGCCTGAATCGCCTGGAAACTCTGCCGGGCAGTGAACGGGAGGCAACATTACGCAAGCTGTTGGGGCTTGAAAAGCTGATGCGTTTGACAGACCAGTTCAAATTGACGCCCAACGATGAGCAGATGCTTACCGAAAGCATTGATCGTCTCAAGCTGGCCGAGGTGCAGGCGCGTATTCCTGAATTAAGCCAGAAACTGGGCGAACTAGAGGCGGCTCTCGATGCCGTAACCGTATCTGAAGATCTCGCTGAGGCCAGCCAGCAAGAGGCAGACATTGCGGAACAGGAACTTTCTCTCGAACGGCTGCGCGAGAGACGTTCTGAACTCAAGCTCCGCCAGAACCGCATACAGCAACTGAAAAAGGCGGATACAACCCTTGGCGAGATTATAGAGGCATATGACGCAATGGGCGAAGCCCGGCGTGAACTTCCCGAGCTCGAACGTGAGATTGCGGAACTTGATCGACGCGAGCATGAAGAATTGCCGGCATTGGAGAAGTGCGTCAAGGAACTGGTTGATCTCACACGTTCATTTGGTACCTTAGAGCGTATGTCAAATGATCTGCTCACCGCTGTAAATACCATCAAGGAGCTAGAGAAAGAACTCAAAAACTACCAGGATTGGCAGAAAGATAACGACGAGCTGGAGACACAGATCAGTAATCTCAATGTGCAGATGGAGCAGGCACGGCAGTCTCTTAACGAATATGAGGAGCTGCGGCGCGCTGGTCGTCCATCGTTAGAGGCTCGCCTGGGGCGTTTGCACAGTCTCAGCAAGCGACTGACGGCTCTTCACCAGGCCGAGGAAAAGTATACTCTGCGTGTTATGCGGCAGGGATTGGCGGAAGATAATGCTGTGCAACTTGCGAAGGTGCGCAAAGATGTGGAGGAGAAGGAACACGAACTGCTGGAGGTCAAGACCCAGGCTCTCCAGGCTCAGCAAGAGGCTGACGCGCTGGACAATCAGTGGCGACAGATCAGTATTGGTCGTCAGCTTGTAGAATGGCAGCGCTTAAAAGGCCTATCCCAGGGCCAGGAGGAGGCAGAGCAACAAGTTATCGCCGCCCACCAGCAGCAGGAGCGCCTGACTAACGTCGCTTTAGAGACCCGCCGTAAAGCCAACAGGTGGTTGATCTTCTCTATTGGTGGCGGCGCGCTTGGCATAGTTCTGGGGATTGTGGCTCTCTTTATCGCTTCTCAACAGGCCATCCTGGCTTCTGTTCTAGGACTACTTGTGCTCGCGCTGTTCGGCGGCGCCGCCTATAGCTTGTTCAACTACAAAAAGGTTCACAACGAGGAACAAATTGCCAATAAGCAAATGCAGGATGCTATTAGTCAGGTTGGCCTAATGGTTACAGCGCGCGAAACAGCCCTACGTACGAGCGGCAATCGCGATGCCCTGGCAGAGATTGAGCATGAAATTCACTCGCTTGGCGGTACTGTGCCGCGTTCGCACGAAGAAGCCAAAAGTGCCGAGCATCTCCAGCGCCAGTTACAAAATGAAGGTGAGAACATCGCCGATATTCAACAACGCCTGACCGAGAAACGCCATGCCGTCAAGGCGTTGCAGGAGAAGGTCGATATCGCTATGGAGGCAGTTGGGGCGCTGCGCAGTGAGCGTCAACGCCTGGAAGACCAGCGTAAAAATGAGGGCTGGGATGATATAGATGCCCAATTGCGCTCTGATCGCATCGCCATCCAGGATAAGCAAAATGAGATAGCAACGCTGGCCGGCCAGGAAGGTCTGCCTATTCCCAGTTTCGACGCAACCGTCGCAGAACCTCCTTCATCAGCAGATGACTTAGAAATGGCTATCACGGAGACTATTAAGGTGACTGAACGGGAGATTGCCTCCATTGATAGCAAACTTGACCTCATTACTGATCTCACGGCACAACTCCAGGTGCAGCAAGAGGCGCTCGATATTCTCCTGGCGCGCAAGCGTGTGCTCATAGAGCGAGGCCAACGCTACCAGGGAAAAAATATAGTAGAGCAGGTCGCACGCGCACGCGAACAACAACTTACGCTGCGCAGCGCCCTACAAAGTTTGCAGGACTCTCTGCGCCAGCGTGTCAAACAACTGGATGTCTCTTTCGGGCAGGCCGCTATCAACAACGCGGAAACCACTGTGCGCAAGCAACTTGAGGCATTACATATTGTGCTGGGCAATCGTATTGAACTACAAAGCCGCCACGACAACTATCTCGTTGTCCTGAAAGACCGGCAAGACTCGCTGGCCGACCATTATAATCGGCTTGCCAAGTACAGTGCCTCCCTTGGGAGTTGGATTGTGCCCCCCAATCCTTTTGCGGAGACGCTGGTAGCGCTGCGTCAACGCTGCCAGCAAGAGATCAAAGACGGCAATGAGAAAGGCATTTTGCAAGAGCTGGAGAAGATACAACAACAAGAGAATGCTTCCCAGGCAAAAATTGAACTCTGTCGCCAGGAGATTGAAGATGCACACGAACGCATTACTATCATGCTTGTGCAGCGCTACCGGCCTCCCACAAAAGGCTACAACTTTACCGATATCGTCTCCGTCTGGCCCCTTGTCAGTGAGTATACGACGCTAGACCGCAACCGCCTGGAAGAGGAGCGCGCCGCTGCCGAAAAGGAACTGGAAGAGCTAGAGCATCAAGAATTGGCGCTCAGTACGCAGTTGCAGACAGGTGGTACCAGGCTTGACCTTGAGCAGGCACGAGCGCGCATGGAGCAGCAGGAACGCAGCTACCAGACCAAGAAACGCGGCAGCCAGTTACTGAAAGCCGTCGCTGAACGCTTGATGCGCAAAATGCTGCCGCGCACCGAGTACTATATGCAGCAAATACTTCCCTTGCTGACAAGCGGACGCTATCACGATATTCGCTTGAGGACGGAAGAGGAAGAGGGAACCACCAGTGGTGGTCCCTTCCAACTGCGCGTATGGGACACTGCCGCTGGTGAATATGTCCCCAAGTCGGCTCTCTCTGGTGGCGCCGCCGACCAGTTGTCGCTAGCATTGCGCCTGGCGTTTGCTATTGCCGCCCTCCCGCGTGAATTGGGAGCCGCCCCTGGCTTCGTCTTCCTGGATGAGCCTCTCAGTTCCTTTGACCGAAGGCGCACACAGGCCCTGGTCAACGTTGTCACAGGCGAAATGCTCGGCCAGCACTTCGAGCAGGTGCTCTTCGTCTCGCATGACAGCGTCTTCGATCCCGCCATGTTCCCCTATCACGTCTACATGGATAACGGTCTGGTCGTCGAAAGCAACCTGCCAGTAGTGGCCGCTGCCCCCACCCCTCCCCTTCCGGCAGCCAGTGGGGACGAGGAAATGATAGAGGAGGAGAAGCAGCCTGCAGAAGCTGAGCCGGATTCCGTGGCAGTGGAGATGTAAATCGGTTCTTACCTCACCTCTAGTGAGAAATGGGTTGTCCGTGGCGCCGCCACGGACAACCCATTTCTCACAACAAATAATAAGGATAAATAATGAAGTTTTGCTCATCTGAAAAGTGCTTCATCCATAACTTCCGTGCTAAGGGTTTGGCCCTGTAATCGTATCTTCGAGTCTTCGAGTTCTATCTATCCCTGCAAGGCAGTAATGAAATATAATCTATGCAAGAGTAACTTACGGAAAGGAACTTACGCCTTTTTGTCGAGGGCAGTCTTAACATATGCTCATTGGAGAAAAACATGAATAGCGAATATCCTACATATCCTAACCCGACTATTACCGAGGCGGTATGTGATATACATTTTCGACTACCTCAGGAAAATGAGTGGAAGCCTTCTTTCCCTGGTGAACTCTTCAAACACATACAGAACGAATACCCAGAGATGGAACCGGTGCTAGAGATCGGCTTGCAGTTTGAGTTTGGACCGCTAGGTACAGGTACCAAATTCGTGCCTCAGCGACAGAAAGTCCGTTTCAAACACAGTACCCGACCGCTCATTCTTCAACTGGCCGAGAATTCTCTAAGCATTAGCACTCTTTCACCCTACCAGGGATGGGAGGTAATGCGTCGTGATGTATTGGCTGCATGGCAGCGCGTTGAAGAAGTATTGCAGCCAGAGGTCATTAGTCGCATTGGACTCCGCTACATTAACCGGATAGAAAAGGAAACAGAACAAGACCGCCCGGGTACATGGTTAGTAGCAAATGACTACATCCCGGTTGGTATTCTTCGTTCAGAATCAGGTTTTCTGTTACGAGAAGAGATCCATCTGGATACTGAAAATATCCTTATTATCACATTGGGTGATCCTAAATCAGATGTGGATTCAGGGCATGGGGCCATCATTTTGGATATTGATCGAATTGTTGAGCGAGAGGCATTGACGGGACAAGAGGTTTTAAAGCAGGAGATGGATCGCTTACATGCCGATGTTTGGGAAGTGTTCTCATCGGCTAAAGCTGAGAAGCTAGAAGCTCTCTTGAGTAGGAGGCAACAATGAATAGCATTTTCCTAAGCAGCATCATCAATTCTCGAGCAACATATGAGCCTTTCATTGGCGCTTCTGGATATGGAACGCCTTTATCAGTGTTCTCTCACTATGTGGAGGAAATGCAGAGTTCCTCAGTTACACCGAGCGGATTTTTATGGCTACAGACGTTGGCACGCATGGCATACACAGTATCACAAGGTGAGATCAAGAAAAATGAACATTATCAGAGCGTCGCTCAATCCCAAAAGAACCGCGCTTTAATCCAACTGCTGAGGTCCTGGCGCGAAGGTGATGAACAGGAGCAGCGAAACACATGGGAATACTTAAGACAGGCACTAGATGAAGACCGACTTTCTGAACGAAAGCTGTTTCTATGAGCTTGGTTATTCTTCTTGATGCAGGCCCCTTAGGCTTGATAACGAATCCAAGGGCCTCCCAGGAAACACGCGATTGCAATCTCTGGTTAGAATCGCTGGTTTTGAAGGAGGTACAGGTAAAGATCCCTGAGATTGCAGACTACGAGGTTCGTCGTGAACTGCTGCGCGCGGACAAATTCAAAGGGATCAACCGCTTGGACGATCTCCAAAAATATCTCGACTACGTACCACTCACGACGCAAGCCATGCTTAAAGCTGCCCAATTTTGGGCACAAGTGCGTAAACAGGGAATGCCAACAGCAGATAACAAGGCCTTAGATGGAGATGTGATTCTTGCAGCTCAGGCCGCAATGATAAATGATGAAGGACATGAGGTAATTATCGCAACAACGAATGTCGGTCATCTCTCCCGCTTGGCTAATGCGAAAGAATGGAGAAATATCCCATAAGGTATGATGACCGCTCTATTCCGATCAGATGCTGCCCATCTTGGGTGGTGGAGCTTTCTCCTGGACTCACCAGCGGTCGGAACATCTGATTCCAATGGGGGAAGCATGACACGAATGTTGGGGAAGAAAGACAGGGTGAGTGAATTTCTTACGAAGATTTGAAAGGCTCTTGCATACAATGCATAAGCAAGAGCCTTTCAAAACAGCCTTCAAACCATTACGCGCTCACTAAGACTTTCATCATCACAGCCCCCGCAATCGAGCCGTCAGCCTCGCTGTAGGTATAGAATGCCAGTACCCCTTCCTGAGCTCCATGGTGGAAGCTGGCATTGTAAGGTACCGTGGCCGTGAAGGTGGTTTTACCGCCGGTGGCCGGTATTCCCCTGGCATGACCGATGTCGTTATAGAGGTGATCCAGCACATACACAGTGCCGACATCGCCCTCGAACGCGCTTCCAGTTCCCTTGACGGTCACCGGGCTGGCGAGACGATCCCACTTGTGGGGAGAGGTGATCGACATGTACGAACCGTCCGCAACGGCTATGGCCACCCATATGTTATGGGTGTTGCCTTCCAGGCGGCTCAGCGTTACGTTGATGGTCGAATGGCCAGGAGAAGCGCTGCGAACCTGTACTACTGCATTAACATCCTGGGCGCCACCGCCGCTCAGTATCGTCGTCTGCGATTTGGGTGACCACTTGAGCAGATTCACTGCTAGATTTTGAGCAACCTTCGTTGCATCGTTTTTCCACTTGTCTTCACCAAAACTGACCAGCGCCTGGTCGGTTTCTGCCTGGTAGCGCGTCAGGTCGGGATAGATGCCGGGGAAGGCCACCTGCACAAAGGTCCCTGCGCCGGCAGACCACTGGAACTCACGGAAGAGGTCCGCTGTCACATCAGTATCAGGTTTCCCTTTATTGATGGTAGAGTTGAGATCCACTTCAGCCGTCATAATGGAACTATAACCGCTGATCCGCGCATCACCGTGCAGGAGATGCTCCACCTTGAAAAGCAACTTTGGTGTGGGGGCAGTGATATTGTCAAAGACAAAGGCACTGCGGAAGAGTGGACCACCACCCACGATTTGCCGCGCAATCACCAGAGCCTGGAGGGACGGTTTACCCAGCAAGTTGCCAAAGGTGACTTGCTCGGCTACACCTCCCATGGTCGGTGTAGAGACGAAGTGGGTCCAATAGGCAGGGTTGCTGAGCGCATCAGGGCCGGGCAGCGGACCAAGCGCCACTCCTGGCTCTGGATCGAGCAAGACCTTTATCATCACCGCATTGGCGATATCCGCACTCATGCCGCCGTTGTCTTGAAAGACCGCTACTATCCCTTCCTGCACCCCCTGATGGTAGGTGGAAGTGTAGACAACCTTCGTTGAGTAATTGGATATGCCCATCCCTGACGTGGTTCCCATGATCTGTGCATGGCCGATATCCGCGTACACGTGATCGAAAATGACGGCTTTCCCGATTACGGCTTCAAACGCCGCGCCTTTTCCCTCAAGCGTGACCGGGCTGGCGATCAGTGAACGGGATTCAATATTCGTCAGCGTAAAGTTTTTGTCGCCTTCAACGCCAATGACCACCCAGAAATTGTGGGTATTGCCTTCCAGGCGACTGAGCGTCACGTTGACGGTAGGACTGAAGCCAGTACCGGAGATGGGCGTCTCCTTCACCAGCACGCTAGCATAGACATCTTGCGGCCCTCCACCACTGAGCAAGGCGGCTGTCAACGGTCGCTGCCAGGAAAGGAACTTAGCCGCCATAGCCTTTGCGACCTGTGCCGGGTCATTCTTCCAGGTATCCTGGCCCTTGTTGACCAGCGCCTGGTCGGTCTCGGCCTGGTAGCGCGTCAGATCGGGGAAGAGGCCGGGGAAGGCTGTTTGCACCAGGGTTCCCTGCTCACCCGACCAGTCAAACTCACGGAAGAGGTCCTGTTTCATAGCTGAGAGGGGTTTACCCGCGTTGAGCGCGGAGTTTTGGTCGACTTCCGCGGTCATGATGGTGTTGTAGCCGCTGATTTTGGCATCACCTTTCAGCAGGCCCTGGAGCTTGAAGATCTGTGTCGGATGTGCGCTGGTGATGTTGTTGTAGACGTACACATCCAATGTTGCGCCAGGACCGCTAGAGCGCACGGTGACCAGCGCCTGGAGAGAGGGCGTATCCATGATATTGGCACCGCTCACGCTCTCAACATGATTGACGCCGCTCTGTGTGCCGACAACCTTCTCCCAGTATACGGGAGCATTGAGTGGCGCAGGTAAAGCCTGTGGGCCAAAAACGATCCCTGGCGCCGGAGTGGGGGTGATGTCGCTGCCAGGCGTTGGCGTCACTCCAGGCGTTGGTATCGTCGTCGGCAAAGGTGTCGGAGTTACCTGTCCTCCAGGATGCTGTGCCACCAGTGCTAGCACGAAAGCGCTGCCACCCAAAATGATAGCGAGCACAAGGATCACCGTGGCAATCACCAGCCAACGGCCGCCCTTTGGTCGAGGTGGTGGAGGTAAACCCTGTGAAGGGGCCTGTATCTGTGGAAGGGTCTCTTCCTTCTCTTTGTTTCTCTCTGTAAATTGCGTACTCATAGTTTGTTCCTTTCTGCGCCTTTGCAGAAATGACCAGGGTAACAGAAGGTATCACCGATAATAAAAGTGTAAGGCCAGGGGTTTTCAAACCAGTCTCTTTTGGTGGCCAAAGTATCACAGGCAGGTCACTGTTCTTGACTTGCTCTTGTGCGATATGGTGATCTCAATGCAGAAATGATAAATGATCAATCGAAGAACAGGTCGCGGTCCTGCGCCACCAATGCGACGAGATGGTGAGGTCATCAGCTTTTCATTTTGTTACTCGGCGTGGATAGCGGCCTTGTCTCACATGGGAGGGGCGTTTGACAGGTAGGTTCGCCATCGAGAACGATGGCGAGGCAGCGGTGTAACCTGCTCACGTATAGGCTGATGTGGGAAAATTCATTTCCGCTCCGATGACGAGAAGCATATAGTGCTGCATATTTTGAGGCGAGTGAACCTATCCTGGTTGCATGGCTGATGTGCCTGAAGGAAGGACTGTGAAGCCCAGGTGCTGCCCACATTCGTACGCTCGCGTTTGTTCACCGGGCCTATTGTGCTCATCCTGGGAGCGCTCACCTTGCTGCCTGCTGTCCCAACTCTGGCCGCGGGTTCTGCACCTGGACGCTGACCGGCAGCCCACACACCTGGTTGTAACGAGGAGGACACGTCCTCCTGATACCTATGAGTAGCAACACCTATAAAGGAGAAAGACCCATGAATCGTTCTGGATGGCGGTCGCACCTGGCCGCACTTCTCACCGCCATAATTGCCGGTGTCAGTCTGCTGGGCCTGAGCAGCGCTCCCGTCTGGGCCGCAGCAGGCACCGTCACCGAGTACCCCATCCCTACGAAGGGCACGCCTTTCGACATCACCGCCGGGCCGGATGGCAACCTCTGGTTCACGGATGGCACGGGCGAGATCGGGCGCATCACCCCCGGTGGCAGCATCACCGAGTTCCGCCTGATATCGATCTGTGGGTCCTATGGTACCTGCGCGCCGCATGGCATCACAACCGCGCCGGATGGCAACCTCTGGTTCACGGAAGCCATCGGCAACACCATCGGGCGCATCACGCCCAGCGGCAGCTTCTCCGGGTTCGGTATCCCCACGGCCAAGAGCAGACCTGAGGGCATCACAACCGGGCCGGATGGCAACCTCTGGTTCACCGAGGAGAATGTGAGCAAGATTGGGCGCATCACCACGCAGTAGTGCGTGAGGGCAAGCTGCGACAGCCGAGCGCAGCGTAGAGCAGGCAACCCACGCACCACCCCGGTATACCGAGGAGGACACGCTCACGTGACACCCAGGAGCTGCACCACACAGGAAGAAGAAGAACGAAACGCTTCCCTGCCTGCGTGCTGTTCCTGCTGATGTCGAGCACGGTGCCGTATAAGAGGCAGTAATTGGGACGAGAGGCGTCAAGCTCTCCGGAGGCCAGATGCAACGTGCAGCCGATGCGCGTATGTTTGTGCGCGGCACCGAACTGCTCGTCTGCGATGATCTCTCCAGCGCCCTTGACGTGGAGACGGAACGCACGCTCTGGGAACGCCTCTTTGCGCGCCGAGAGAGACCAGGTTGACCGCAAGGGTCAACCCTACTATACCCCGGAGCCCCTCCCAGCGCCGTTTCACGGTCGTGATGGGAACGTATATAGTAGGGTTGACCCTTGCGGTCAACCAGGCCGCCATGTGGTCAACCAAGCCCCCCCACAACTATATCATTGCGATAATAAATCAGAGCGCCTGCGCCAATCAGCCCGGCATTCGCGCCCAGTTGCGCCTGCACAATACGCACCGATGCGCGCGGTGCCTTCATCGCTCGCTCCTGGACAACGTGCAGAGCGGGTTCCATCAACATTGGACCCATCTGGGCGACGCCGCCACCGAGGATGATCATCTCGGGGTTAAAGCAATGGATAATGTTGACAAGCCCGGCGCCAATGGCCTCCGCCGCATATTGGATGATAGCCCGTGCCAGCGGCACGCCGGCCTCGGCGGCCAGGGCCACTGTATGCGCGCCGATGTGCAGCTCTTCCTCACCACTGTGTTCAAGCAGCGTGCGCGCGAAAGTCAGCAGCTCAATGCCCTCGTCTGAACGGATGGCCTTGTTGGCTTTGCGCGCAATACCGGTGCCAGAGGCGATGGCTTCCAGGCAACCAATATTGCCGCAGTTGCAGCGCTCGCCATGCCAATCAATGGTCATATGCCCCAGTTCGCCCGCCATTCCACTTGCTCCTTCAACGATCTTGCCATCGATAATCACGCCGCCGCCAATGCCGGTGCTGATAGTCAAATACACCATATTGCTGCACCCACGTCCTGCTCCAAACATATATTCGCCCAGGCCCGCTGTGTGCGCGTCGTTTTCAACGAAAACAGGAATGTGAAAATGCTCTATGAAGAGATCGCGTAGAGGCACCCGCTCCCAGCCGGGCAAATTGGGTGGAGCGAGAATAACGCCGGTTTTGTAATCCATTGGACCGGGTGTGGCAACGCCAATGCCTGCTATCTGATTGAGCTTCGTGCCTGCCTGCTCAAGCGCCTCTTCTACGGTGGTAAACATATGTGGAATGATGCGCTCTGGTGCTGGATCTTTCCCTATCAGTGAGCTTACCCGTGAGAGCATGTTTGGGCCGTGTAAGACCGCTGTCCGTATCTGCGTGCCGCCCAGGTCAACGCCGATTACCAGGGGCAGCTCATTACTTGTATTCGTACTCATATGCCGTAAATCTATCCTTTAGCAAGAACAGTCAGTATCAATACTGCCACAATCACCAATAGCAGCATTATCAGCACCACCATCATGCTGATCAACACGCGGTTTCTGCGCCTGTAACGGACGCGTCTTCTCCGGGCCGGTGTCTGGATTTGCAAATGAACCCCCGCTGCTGCTCGTGGCGTTACAACCGGTGCTGCCTGGCTAGCGTGCGTGCTTCTCTGCGAAGGTATTTTCGCAGGTATATCGAGCGGGTTACTTCGTAATACTAACCTCTCTCCCTGAATAGAAACATGTTTTTCATGCGCAAACAGTCCTGCCACATCCATTGATACCGTGTTGTAAGACTGCAATACTTCCTCTTTTTCAACCTGGTAAGGTATCGTGAGGGCAGTCATATAGGCCTGGGCCAGTTCGTTCGCTGTTTGATAGCGGCGCTGTGGCGTTTTATCCAGGTCCCGTAAAATGACTCGCTCGATCGCGGGCGGAACAGCATGATTGATTTGGGAGGGCGGCGTGGGAAAATCTTGCAGTTGCTTCAAGTAGCAAGCAATAGGCGTTTCGCCGCTAAAGGGCAGCTGTCCCGTCACCATCTGGTAGAGTAATATACCCAGTGCATACAGGTCACTACTGGTGGTAGCCGGCCCTTTTGCCAGCTCAGGCGCCATGTATTCTGGCGTGCCAAGTAAAAGTCCCATCTGGGTAACGGTGCTGCCCCCATCGAGCGACTTGGCCAGCCCAAAATCTGCCAGGTAGGCATAGTGATCATCCCGCATGAGAATATTTGACGGCTTGATATCGCGATGGATAATCCCTTGCTCATGTGCATAATTGAGCGCGCTGGCAATCTGCTCAAGCAAGTCCCCTGCATCTTCCAGTGTAAGCGGGCCATGAGCAAGTTGCTCGCGTAACGTGCCATGTGCAATGTAGGGCATTACCAGGTAATGCCAGTTTTCATACTCCCCGTAATCTAAAGCAGGCAGGATATGGGGATGGTGCAACGTTGTGATCGTGTCAGCCTCACGCCGGAAACGCTCGATGTAATCTGCATGTCTGCTACTCACTATTTTGACAGCCACCTCACGCTCAATCCGTACATCATCGGCAAGGTAAATCTCTGACATCCCACCCCTGCCCAGTTGCTCTCTGAGACGATAGTGTCCTATTTTTATTCCTGCTAACCCGGGCATGTTTCTTTCGTTTCTTAAGGCATATCGTACTAATGTAGACAATACAGGACGGGCGTTCCTAGGAAGTATAGGCTTCTGCAACAGTACATGTCAATGCATCGTATTCCGACTTATCTACCACCATTTTCCTATGGGGCTTCGTTGCTCAGTCGGATCACCTCTTCACCGATATGAAGCGTTGCATCCCACGTGATCCTGATGGCAGCTTTGACGCTCTGGTGCGCCGGACAACCTTCCGGGTGTATGTGTAGTGCGCGTTCAGCAGCAGCACGAGACTCGGGAGGTACTGTCAGATCGTAGTGGACAGCAATCGACTCAATGCGGATCGTTTTGCCAATCCCGACAATCCGTCCATCGACGGTTGCCGTGTACAGTTGACGATCGAAAGGAATCTTGCGCCCTGACAGGGCACCGGCAAGCGTGCCGTACATTCAGCCTGCGACGGCTGCAACAATGTGATCTAACGTTGAAGCTATTGGAGGACCCTCTTTGGTCCCGTAATACTCACGCAGTTTCCCTTGTACGCCATAAACGACTGGGGCTGCTACTTCACCGAGATATGCATTGCGGTAGCCATCTTTATATGTGAGGCGGGCATGTGATAGGTACTCAAATGGCTCTGCCATCGTATGCGTTCCTCCTCTTTGCTGTCAAGAACAAAGACATATTCAACAAACGCGCCAAGGAGTCCCCTGCTTTCAAGCACGGGGAGGAATTGACGCAAACCTTCACAGAATTCATTCTTGATACTTCCTGTGAACTCTAGTATACTTGTTCTATGAAACAAGTCGTGACGGCCAAACTGAAACTGCATACCACCCCTGAGCAATTCCAAGCCTTGCGGCAAACCCAACTGGCCTATCGGGATGCCCTCAATGCGGTTTCTCGCTATGCCTTTGAGCATGGCAAAATGAGCAATCAGCAAGCTTTGCAGCGTGGGATGTATGGTGAACTCCGTGCTACCTACAAATTGCCTGCTCAGATGGCCTGCAATGTCCCTCGCCAGGTCGGCGCGACCTACAAGACGCTGTGGACGAAGGTGAAGCAGAATGCCGCACAACGTCAGGCTGGCCAGACGAAGAAACGCTACAAGGGCCTGGATAAGGCTCCAAAGTATGTGTCTCCTACACTCACCTACAACTATCATCGGGACTACAGCCTCAAGCAAGCACAGCAGGTGAGCATCCTCACCCTGCAAGGCCGTCTGATCGTTCCCTTTACAGGGTACCACAAGCATTTGGCGTTGCTCCAACAGGATGCCCAGATCGGCGCCGCCAAGCTCTGGTATGATAAGCCCCACAAGCAGTTCTATCTGCTCATCTCTCTGGAAGTTGCGGTAGCAGACCCCACTCCTCAAACCCATCGCAGTGTGGCTGGGGTGGATGTCGGGGTGCGCTATCTGGCCGTTACCTCGACCACCCAGGGAGCGTGCTCTTTTCATACGGGAAAGGGCGTGGTTCCCAAAGCCAACCATTATGCGCGGCTGAGAAAGCGTCTTCAGAAGAAAGGCACCCGTTCCGCGACACGGCGACTCATTGCTCTGAGTGGACGGGAGAGACGGTTGAAGCAAGATGCCAATCATGTCGTGGCCAAACGCATCGTAGACCAGCACCCGCACAGCCTCATCGGCTTGGAACACTTGACAGACATCCGAGGACGAATAAAGCGCAAGAAAGGCAAAAAGGCCAGCAGGAAGCAACGCAAGGCCAATACAGCCTACTCCAAATGGGCCTTTGCTGAACTGCAGGGCATGATTGCCTACAAAGCCCTCTTGGCCGGCAGCATGGCCATCAAAGTCGATGCCCACTATACCAGCAAAGCCTGCCCGATGTGTGGGCATACCGCTGAGGCCAACCGCCCCAACAAAGGCTTGTTGTTCGTCTGTCAGAACTGTCATTACACGCTCCATGCTGATCTGGTCGGTGCCAGGAATATCACGATGCGAACGCTCCTTGTCCGGCAAGACTGGGCAAGGACGGGTGTCTTGTCGGTACGCCCCGATGTGTCGGACGCTGAAGCCAAAGCGGCACGCCTTGCGAGGTATGCCGAGTTGCGGTGGAGTCCAGACACAAGCCCCTGCCTTTAGGCATGCGGTCAACTGACGGTAAGAAGTCTGAAATATTGCTCTATCCTACCACAACCCGAATGCAAGGACAAGACCGGCGTCCCCATTCAATAGGGCTTATGCGTTCTAAAAAAGAGAGAGAGACAAGACCTCCAAAGCCGCTTGAGGATGCGTGCTATTGTAGCGCATGCGAGCAGCAATGGTGGAA
>WNGG01003890.1_pt1 | contig 25712 bp, 17 predicted proteins | sample 5400661 | NCBI WGS metagenome assembly WNGG01 (sample SAMN13153372, study PRJNA577476) | soil metagenome | isolation source: 100 cm soil or saprolite under Garry oak tree replicate 1 | place: USA:California | collected 2016-06-15
AACTGCGCCGTGTCCGTCGGGGGCGAGGGCGGCTGCGGGATGGTCGTGACGAAGTCGCCGTCGGTTTCGGCGTTCCCACCGAATGCGGTCCAGCCGCTGGCTCGCCCGGTCTGATCCACGGTGCGCGCCTGCCAGTGATACGCGGTGTTGTTGGCGAGCCCCGCCAGGGCGACGAACGCGGGCACTCCGGCCGGAAGCCGGCCGCTCGCCCTGGTGGCGACGCCTGTGAACGGCGCTCCGACCGGCTGCGCCTCCACCTCGAGCCGCAGGGTATCGGACAGGTCGGGATCAGTCACGACCCCACGCAGCACGATGCCCGCCTGATCGGTGCTACCGCCGACGGGAACGGACGTCACGGAGTCGGTGCGCAGCTGGGCCAGCGACCCCGGCGCCGCGGGCGGGCGGGGACGCGTGACCCTGAGCGTGAAGGGGCCGGTCTGTCCCGCCCCCGCCGCGGCTTCGATCAGGTAATTCCCGCCGGCCTGGAGCGCCTGATAGCGGATGCAGCCGGCGGTGCAGACGCCCTGCGTCAGCGCCGGTCCGGCGAGCGACGTGTCGAGCATCACGACGCCCCCGAGCGTCGCCGACGACATGACGACCGAGATCGAATCTCCCGCCTGCGCCGTGAAGCCGTACACGCGCGCGAAACTGTTGGGCTTGTGCGGGGCCGAGCAGTCGTGTGTGGTGAGGGAGTCGCGCAGCTCGACGTCGGGCGTGATGGGGACGACACTGCAGGGGTGCACGACGAACTCGACCGGCACGAGCGCCGGACTGCCGCGGGCATTCTCGGCGATGACGAGCAGCGTGTCGCGATACACGCCGCTGGCGAGACCGACCGGATTGAAGGAGAGGTGCAGCATCGCCGGCGCGACGCCGCCGCTGGGACTGACCGAGAGCCATTGGCCGCCGAGCGCGAGTCGCACGCTCCAGGAGAGCGTGCCCTGCCCCGCGTTCGAGACGGCGACGCTATCCGCCCGGGCGGCCGCGCTCCCGGCAGCCGCGGAGTCCCGCACCTGCACCGGCGCCACGTCGAGCGTCGCGATGGGCGGCGGGTTGGTGGTGAGCTTGTCGACCTGGCAGGTCGCGATCAGGAACAGCGGCAGAGCGCGCACCACGGCGCCCGCAGCCCGTTGGCCGCGGGCGAGCCTCCGCTGCAACCCGCTCACGTTCCCAAAAGGGCCCAAATTGTCGCCCGAGTGGCGTCAAGACGACAGGTGTAGCAATCCTCATACCGGTGCTTTGGGTGGCGGGGACATGGCGCCACGGGGGGGAGTGTGGCTGATCTGCTACAACCCGGGGCCGGGGTGAGGGGCTAAGTTAATGGGCGGTACAGGACTCGAACCTGTGACCTCCGGTATGTGAGACCGGCGCTCTAACCAGCTGAGCTAACCACCCGTAAAAGGCTAGACGCCTAGACGCTCAGACGCCTAGACGCCTAGACGCCGAGACGGAACATCAGGAGCAAGCCACTAGGCGTCTCGGCATCTGGGCGTCTCGGCGTCTAGTAGTTTAGCGTGGGCCCTCCAGGACTTGAACCTGGGACCTACGGATTATGAGTCCGCTGCTCTAACCACCTGAGCTAAGGGCCCTCGCGCGTGCCATGACGCCCGGGTATATGTTCCGCGTTCCGCGTTCCCCGTTCCGCGTTTGACTCACATGCACCGCGTCCTGATCATCTCTCACGCCTACCTCTCCGCCTCGAACCGCGGCAAGCTGCGCGCGCTCGCCTCGCGTGGCGTCGACGTCACCGTCGGCGTCCCGCAGCGCTGGCGCGACCCGGTGCTCGGCACGACGATCGAGATCGCGTGGGAGCGCCAGAACGGGGTCGAGGTCTTCCCCATCCCGGCGCGCCACCACGGCGAGGCCGACGCGCTCAAGTTCGGCGGCCGCGCGCTGCACGCGCTGCTGCGCGACAAGCGACCCGACCTGGTGCAGGTAGAAGAAGAATCGACCACACCGGCGGCCCAGCAGGCGGTGCGAGCCGCTCGCCACCTGGGCCTGCCCGCGATTCTGTTCACCCATCAGAACGTGGAGCTGCCGCTGCGGTGGCTGGCACGTCGGCGGCGCCGCCGCATGCTGCGCCGGATCACGGGCGCGATCGCGGGGAGCGGCGCCGCCGCGGCGCTGCTGCGACGCGTCGTGCCCGACCTGCCCGTCGCCGCGATCCCTCAGCTCGGTATTCACGTGCCCACGGAGCCGCAGCACATGCTCCACGAGGGTGTGGCGATCGGCTGCGTCGGCCGCTTGGTGCCGGAGAAGGGAGTCGATACTTTGCTGCAGGCGCTGGCCGAGAACCGCAGCCACCGCTGGCACTTGACGGTGGTGGGCGACGGTCCCGACCGGGAGCGGCTGGAGCGGCTCGCGTCCGACCTACGGCTCGCGGCGCGCATCCGCTGGGCCGGTGCGCTGCCGCCCGAGGACGTGCGCAAGCTCTGGCCCGAGCTCGACGTGCTGGTGCTGCCGGCACGCCCCCTGCCGACGTGGGCCGAGCCCGCCGCGCACGTGGCGGCGGAGGCGATGGCGTACGAGGTGGCGGTGGTGGGCACGAGCGCGGGGGCGACTCCCGAGGTGATCGGCGACGCGGGCGTCGTGGTGCCGCCCGACGACCCCCTGGCCCTGTCGGGCGCGCTGCGCCGCCTCGCCGCCCCCGACCAGCGGCGCCCGCTGGCGCAGGCGGGGCGCGCGCGCGCGATGCAGTTGTTCTCGGATGACGCGGTGGCGGAACGGACGTTGGGATTCTGGAGGGAGGTTCTCGGTGGATAGGGGCGTTCTCGGGAGAAGCGTTGTCGGGAGAAGCGTTGCCGAGAGAGGCGTTCTCGAGAGAGGCGTTGCCGACAAAGGCGTTGCCGGACCGGCGGACGCGCCTCACCCGATAACGCTTCACCCGACCACGCTTCACCCGACCACGCTTCACCCGACCACGCTTCACCCGGCCACGCCTCACTCGGCCACGCCTCACCCGACAACGCCTCATCCCGCATGACCCGCGTCCTCCTCGTCCCCGACCTGCCGCTCGAGCGCTGGCCCTCGATGGACCGGTACGCCCACCGCCTGCACGACTGGCTCGAGGGCGGCGATCCGGGGTTCGAGGTGCGACTGGCCGCGTCGATCGGGGATCTGACGCGCGACGTCGGCAACGGCCGCAGCTCGGGGGGCTATCCCCGCTGGTGGGCGCAGGACATCGATCCCACCAAGCTGGTGCTGCCCGGGCCACTGCATGAGCCGCAGCGATATGTGGCCCGCTATTTCCTTTATCCGTGGTGGCTGCGACGCGAGGCGAAGCGGGCCCAGCTGGTGCATATCCTGGATCACAGCTACGCGCACATGGTCACGCGCGTGCACCGTCGCCCCGCCGTGGTGACGGTGCACGACCTGATGCCGGTGATCATCCTGCGCTCCCCCACCGACGGCTGGCGCGAGGGCGTGCGCAACCGGTTCCTGCGCGGCACCCTCAAGGCGCTGCGCCTCGCCGGCGCCTATATCGTAGGCACCGAGTGGTTGAAGCGGGAGCTCGCCACCTGGCTGGGCGACGACCGCCGCATCAGCGTCGTCCCGTTCGGCGTGGACCGGGCCTTCTTCTCCGAGTCGCCCAACGCGCGCGCGCGGGGCCGGGCGGACTGGCGCATTCCCGACGACGCGTTCGTCGTGCTGCACGTCGGGAGCACCGTCGAGCGGAAGAACGTGCCCCTGGTGATCAGCACCGTGGCGCGGCTGCGCAGCGAAGCGGACGCCTACCTGCTGCAGGTGGGCGGGCGCCTCAGCGGCGATCAGGAGCAGCTGATCGAGCGCCTCGGCCTGCGCCGCTGCGTGCGCACCGTGCCGTTCGCCGACGAGAGCACGCTCCGGCGCGCCTACCGCGCCGCCGACGTACTGCTGTTCCCATCGCTGTACGAGGGCTTCGGCTATCCCGTGATCGAGGCGTTCGCATCGGGCCTGCCGGTGGTGACCTCGGGGGCCGGCGGCCTGAAAGAGGTGGGCGGGGACGCGGTGGTGGTGGTCGAAGGCCGCGATCCGGCCGCCTACGTCCAGGCGCTGGAGCGGCTGAACGACGACGCCATGCAGCGCGAAGATCTGATCGAGCGGGGCCGCGCGCGGGCACGCACCTTCACGTGGCAGCGCACCGCGGAGCATACGGCCGAGGTCTACAGGAGCCTGCTATAACACAGGGAGGTGAGAGCGGCGCCTTCCTCTCCGCGGGGTCCGTCGACATCACCCCGGACCGCCCGCTGCCGCTGGCGGGCTACGTGAACCGCCGGGCCCGTAGCCGCGGAGTGGCCGATCCGCTCGAGCTCAACGCGCTGCTGTTACGCGCTCCCGGACAGAGCGTCGCGGTCCTCACCGCCGACCTGCTGTTCGTCACGACCGAGCTCAAGGCGCAACTGCTCGACGCCGTGGGGGCACGGCTCGGTCTCGACGAAGCGTCGCTGCTCGTCGCCGCGTCGCACACGCACACCGCGCCCGCTGTGGACTCGAGCAAACCCCAATTGGGCGTGTGCGATCCGGACTATGCCGCCCTGGTGGCGCGGCGGGCCGTGGAGCTGCTCGGGCGGCTCGCCTCGGTCGACCCCGTGCCCTGCCACGTCGACTATCGCACCGGGACCGCGGATCACGCGATCAACCGCCGCCGGCCGGGATGGCGTGGCGTACGGAGCGCCCCGAACCCCGCCGGCCCGCGCGACGAGACGCTGCATCTCCTCACGTTCAGCGATCCCACCGACCGCCCGCTCGCAGTGCTCTGGTCGTACGCGTGCCATCCGGTCGGCTTCCCGACGACGACCCGCGTGAGCGCCGACTTCCCAGGCGTGGTGCGGCGCGCGCTGCGCGATGCGCACGGCGCCGAGCTACCGGTGCTGTTTCTCCAAGGATTCGCCGGCGACGTGCGCCCCCGCGAGACCGGCCCGACCACGCGCTTCGCCCGGCGGCTGGTGGAGCTGGTGGTCGGGCCGCTGTTCACACCGTTCAGCGCCGCGGAGTACGCGGCCTGGTCGGGCGGCCTCGCCGAGCGTGTGGTCTCGGTAGCGCGAGGCGCCCTGCGCACGCGCCGGCCGGTGGCCCCGGTGTGCCGGCGCGAGCGGACCGCCCTCTCGGCCCTGGTCGCCGGCGCGACCGCCGGACGGGAAGTGACCTTTCAGCGCATGAGCCTCGACCCGGCGTTCCATATCGTCGCCGTCTCAGCGGAGCCGGTCACGGCCTACGGCACCGTGCTGCGGCGGATGTTTCCCGGGGCGGTCCTGCCGGTGGGCTACTGCGACAGCGTGTTCGGATATCTCCCTACCGCGACCATGCTGGGCCAGCGCGGCTACGAGGATTCGGGCTTCATGCGGCCGTTCGGTCTGGCCGGGCAATTCCGCCCGGAGCTCGAGCGGGTGGTCCTGGACGCCTGCGAGCGGCTCACCCGCTGAGTGTCACCCGGCGCCGCTGAGCCGGCGCGACACCCCTGTGGCCCCGACTCGGCAGGGGGTGCGGGGCGGGGGGGAAGCGGGGGGGCGACAGGAAGCGTGGAGCGGGCGCGGCGATTGCAGATCACGGTTCCCGGTGAAGAGCCTCTACCTGCTGGCGCTGGGTCTCCTAGCCACCGGCTGTCACCTCGACAAACTCCTGAGTGACGGCTCGGGCCGCGGAGCACCGCCCCACGGCATCGGCGCGCTCAGGGCAGCGGCCGCGACGTCGGGCTCGAATCTGCCTACCGGCTACACCGTAACCCTCGACAGTGGCCAGAGCACCGCGATCGGCATCAACGACAGCATCACCGCCACCGGCATTGCCGCCGGCAGTCACCGCGCAGCGCTCGCGGGCGTGCCGGCCAACTGCAGCGTGAGCGGCGCCAACCCGCGCACCGTGACCGTAGCGGCGAACGACACGGCACGCACCACGTTCAGCGTCGCGTGCCTGCCGCCAGCCACGCATCTCGCCTTCACTATCGAGCCGTCGGCGATCCCCGTCGTGCTGTCAGGCCCCTTCGCGGTGGAAGTCACCGCGGAGAACGACGCCGGCGACGGGGTCCCGGGGTTCTCCGGCCAGGTGACGGTGGTGATCGAGAACGACGGCAGCGTGACCAAGAACGCCCAGCTCCGCGGCACCACGAGCGTGAAACTGGTGAACGGAATCGCGACCTTCCCGAACTTGAGCGTCGATCAACCCGGTGTGAATTACACGCTCAAGGCCAGTGTAGCCGGGCTGGCCGACGCGACGAGCCGTGCCTTCAGTGTCGTCGCTCCGTAACCCGCGCCGCCTGCGCCGCGGCGCAGGCCTTGTGGCGCTGGCCTGGCTCGTGAGCTGCCAGGTCGACAAGCTGTTCCAGGACGGCGGCGTCGTCGATCCTGCAGCCACGCACCTCGAGTTCGCGGCGCCGCCCAATGCGACCGCCGGCGCGGCGCTGTCGCCCGCCGTCCGAGTGAGCGCGGTGGACAGCGCCGGCACGGTCGACAGCAGCTTCCACGGCGACATAACGGTGACGCTGGGCGACAATCCGGGGCGCGGCACGCTGCGCGGATCCCGCACGGTTGCCGCGGTGCGCGGCGTCGCGAGCTTCGCCGATCTCTCAATCGACCGGTCGGGCACGGGCTACACGCTGGTCGCGACGGCGACCGGTGTGCGGGGAGCGACGAGCCCCGCGTTCGACGTCGCGCCCGCGGCGGCGGCCCGGCTCGCGTTCACGGCGCAGCCGCACACCGCCACGGTCGACAGCGTGCTCAAGCCGCCGGTCCAGGTGACGGCTCTCGACACGCTCGGCAACGTGGCGACGAGCTTCGCAGCGAACATCACGGTCGCGCTGGCGGCGAACGCGAGCGGCGGCGCGCTAGGCGGAACGACCACTGTGGCGGCGGCGAGTGGCGTCGCCACGTTCGCGGACATAAGCGTCAATCGGGCGGGCAAGGGCTACCGCCTTACGGCCAGCGCGGGTCAGCTCGCCGGCGCGACGAGCGACTCGTTCGACATCACGGCGGGGCCACCGACGACGGGCGACCTCACGGTGAACGCCACCACCACGGGCGACAACGCGCCCGGTAGCTACACGGTGACGGTAGACGGGGCCTTGAGTCGCACGATCGCGGCGAACGGTGCGGGCACCACCTACAACGCGCTCCCGGCCGGCGACCACACGGTCGCTCTCACCGACGTACCGGCGAACTGCACGGTGAGCGGGGGGGGGGCGTCCAAAACGGTCACGGTCCCGGCGGGGGGCGCGGCGACCGCGGCGTTCACGATCAGCTGTGCGGCGCTCACCGGCAGCCTCACGGTGACTACGAGCACGTCGGGGCAGAGTCAGGATCCCGATGGTTACACCTTCGCCGTGGACAACGGCACGCCGCAAGCGATCGGCGTCAACCAGACCATCCCCGTCACTCCGGTTCCCGCCGGGAGCCGCACCGTCGTCTTGGCGGGCGTCGCCGGGAATTGCACGGTGGCGAACGGGCCGTCGCAGACCGTTACCGTCCCCGGGGGCGGTTCGGCCGAGGCAGCGTTCTCCATCACCTGCACCCAGCTCACGGGTAGTGTGACCGTCACCACGAGCACGTCGGGCGGCACACCCGATCCCGACGGCTACACGGTGTCGGTGACCGGCGCGGCGAGTCAACACATCGACCCCAACGACAGTGTGACCTTCGCGAACCTCGCCACGGGGAACCACACGGTGACACTGAGCGGGATTGCGTCCAACTGCTCGGTGAGCGGCGGGGCCTCGCGCCCGGTTACGGTGACCACGGGACCGCCCGTGAGCGTCACGTTCACCATCGACTGTCCCACGGTGCCGCCCCCGACCGGGGACCTCACCGTCACCGCCGCGACGTCGGGGCAGGACCTCGACCCCGACGGCTACACCGTCACCGTGGACGGCGGCCAGAGCCGCAGCCTCGGCGTCACCGCGAGCACCACCTACACTCTCACGGCAGCGAGTCACACCGTCGAGCTCAGCGGCATCGCCGCCAACTGCACCGTCAGCGGCCAGAACCCCCGCACCGTCACCGTGCCCACCAGCGGTACGACGACGACGTTCTCCATCACCTGCACGGCGCTCACCGGCAACCTCACGGTGACCACGTCCACGTCGGGGCCGAACGCGCCGAGCAGTTACACCGTGACGGTGGACGGCGCCCAGAGTAAGAGCATCGCGGCGAGCGGGAATGTGAGCTACAGCGGCCTCACCCCAAGCAGTCACTCGGTGCAGCTCAACGGAGTGCCGAGCAACTGCAGCGTGAGCGAGGCGAACCCGCAGACCATCACGGTGACGACCGGCGGCACCGCCCAGGCGAGCTTCACCATCACCTGTCAGGCGCTCACCGGCAGCCTCACGGTGACCACGTCCACGTCGGGGTCCAACGCGCCGAGCAGCTACACCGTGACGGTGGACGGCGCCCAGAGTAAGAGCATCGCGGCGAGCGGGAATGTGAGCTACAGCGGCCTCACCCCAGACAGCCACTCGGTGCAGCTCAACGGAGTGCCGAGCAACTGCAGCGTCAGCGAGGCGAACCCGCAGACCGTGAACGTCCCGGCGGGCGGCTCGGCGACCGCGAGCTTCACGATCACGTGTACGGCGCCGAACCAGCCGCCTAGTGTCACCGCCGGAATAGACCAGAACGTGCTGATCGGCGCGCTCTTCAACCTCAGCGGAGCCTCGTTCAGCGACCCGGACCACAACGGACCGTGGACCGTAACAATCGACTGGGGCGACAATACCGCGCCGAGCACGTTCACCGCGAGCGAAGGACCGATCAACGCGTCGCATACCTATATCACGGTCCTGCCGGCCACCTACAGACTCACCATCACGGTGACGGACCCCGGCGGGCTCAGCGACTCGGCCTCGAAAGTGGTCAAGGTCACCACCCTCTAGCTGTTGCGACCGCGCCACGCTACCGGTCTCGCAACGCCCCCGGGCAGATTGGGGTAGTGAGTCCCCAGGGGACGTTGAACAGGTGCGACACTTGCAGCACGCGCGGCCAATGATGATGAAGACGCCGCTCTGCGTTCTGGCGCTCGGCGCGCTCGTCGTCGGCTGCCACCTCGACAAGCTGGTGTCCGGCTCGGGTGGCCCGCACCCGACGTCCACCGCTCCGCCCGTCGCCCTCGTCTTCATGGCTCAGCCACACAACGCCCAGCCGGCGTGCCGGTCGCGGGCGCCGAGACGACGACCGTCGCCGTGACGCTGGGCGCCAATCCCGGCGGCGCCAAGTTGCAGGGCGATACCACCGCGCACCCAACGCGCGGGGTGGCGACGTTCAGCAATCTCTCGATCGACAAGGCCGACTCGGGCTATACCCTGATCGCCCGGGCGGCGGGCCTGCCCGACACCACCAGTGCGCCGTTCAACATCGCGCCCCCGCCCCCCACGACCGGCGATCTGACGGTGACGACCAGCACGTCCGGCACCGACATCGACCCCGACGGCTACACGGTCACCGTCGATGGGACGAACCCCAAGCCGATTGGCACTAACAGCAGCGGAGTCACCTTCCCCGGCCTGTCGGCCGCAAGTCATTCGGTCGAGCTCACGGACGTAGCGTCTAATTGCACGGTGAGCGGAAGCAATCCACGTAGTGTGAACGTGGCGGCCGGGAGCGGCGGATCCACAGCGTTCGCTGTCACTTGCGCCGTGCCCCCAAGCGGGAATCTCACCGTCAGCACTACGACCAACGGCCCGAATCCACCGTCAGGGTACACCGTCAGCGTCGACGCCGGGGCGAGCAGCCAGTCGGTCGGAGCCACCGGCAGCGTCACGTTCGACAACCTGAGCGTGGCGACGCACTCGGTGAGCTTGAGCCCGATCCCGTCTAATTGCACTGTCAGCGGCCCCAACCCGCAGACGGTCTCGATCACGGCGAACATCACGACGCAGGCGAGCTTCACGATCAGCTGCACCGCGACGACGGGCGACCTCATAGTGACCACGACGACCGGGGGCTCGGACCTGGACCCTGACGGCTACACGGCCAGCGTCGCTGGCAGCAGCCAGTCGATCCTCACCAATGGCAGCGTCACGTTCTCGGGCGTGCAGGCGGGCACGCAAAACGTGGCGCTCTCCGGGATCGCCGCGAACTGTACGGTAAGCAGCGCCAATCCGATGACCGTGACCGTGCCGGCGGGGGGCATCGGGCACGCCGATTTCGCAATCAGCTGCGTGGCCCCCCAAAACCACGCGCCCGTCGTGACCGCCGGCTCGGATCAGGACGTCCTGCTCAGTCTGCTCACAATGACGTTGAACGGGGCGTCGTTCAGCGATGTCGACCTCGATGGCCCGTGGCAGGTTACGATCGACTGGGGCGACAATCAATCAACATCCTTCGCGCAGCCCAGCGTGGGCTCCATCAACGGCCAGCACACGTACTCGGACCTCCTGCCGACCGACCACACGCTTACGATCACGGTGCAAGACGCCCACGGCGCCATCGGCACGGCCTCCAAGACGGTCCACATTAAGGTGTGACGATCGCGCCACTGACCGGAGTCCCCGCCCCACCTCCACAACCTCCAGAACCTCCAAAACCTCCCCCAACCTCCACAACGGGGCGGCGGGGTCGTGCGGGGCCTGGCACCGCTCTTGCGTTACAATCGGTGGGAGTCACCCTGATCAAGACCCCGCGCCCGAGTTCGGAGGAGCAGTGGAGCAGCGTCGTGCGCTGCGCGCGCACATGGTGCGTGCCGGCCTCGTGGCGAGCGGGATCGTCGCGGTGCTGGCCATCCGGCCCCAGATCGTACAGCCCGTCCAGTCGGGCGAGCGGGGTGCCCCAGCCCGGCTGTCGCCGCTCCGGGCGGGCACGGCGCGCGCGGCGGCTCCAGCGGCCCCTGCCCCCATCCCGGTGCACGCGCTCGTCCTGTCCGAGCAGGCGCGCCGCTATCTCGAGCTGCAGTACCGCTCGTATCCCACGGAATTCATGGGCTGCATGATCGGCACCATCGCCCGGGGCACCGTGCTGGTCGAGCGGATCGCTCCGGCCGACGTGGAGCCTGCCCGCTCTACGCGCACGCGCGTCATGCCCGAGCAGAGCTGCGAGGCCGCGGGGTGGTCGGGCACGGTCGGCGTGGTGCACAGCCATCCGGACGGCCAGAACTGCTGGTATCACTTCCCGGGCACGTTCGTGGGGACCTCCGACGCGGCGTCGTTCGGGATGCAGCCGTACGCCGTGGATGCGATCATGTGCGGCGACCACCTCGTGTGGATCGGTCGCGACATGGCGGAGCAGCAACTGACTCTGCTCGATCCCCGCGGCACGGACGCCTCAGTCCCCTCGGGTCGCTGAGTGGCACGCACCCTCAGGCTTCCCTATGGGCGACCCCCGCTGCGACTTCTACGATTGGGCCACACGCAAGAGCTGTCGGCGACCGGCGCGCTGGGTGACGCACCAGCGGTCACAGCGCACCGCCCGCCTGGAGCGCTATTATTGTGACGCGCATCGACCACCACGCGCCCACCCGATCACCGGGCCGTCGCCCGCGCCGCCACCCGCTTCCGACCGCTGAGCCCGGAGGCGGCGCTCTGACTACGGCCAGGAGGGGAACGTGAGTCCCAGACGCTTCTGGGCCCGGCTGCGGGCCGCGTCCGACTACCCGCTGCGCCGCGGTGCCTGGTACCACGTGAAGAAGCTGGGGCCACGCGAAGCGATCGTGGACGTGGTGGGCGAGCGGGTGGGCATCCCGCGCGCCGATCTCGAGATCATGAGCCAACCGCCGCGCCGCTGGTCGGTGGTGCCGCGCCCCAAGGAGTCGAACCGCTTCCCCGGCGTGGCCGAGTACGGCGTCTGCCCCAACTGCCGCGAGCGCGTGCCGCTCACCGAGCGCATGAGCGTGCTGCGCTGCACCCGCTGCAACGGCGCGTTCGACGTCGCGTGGGAAGAGCAGTACCTGATGGAGAACTAGCCCTCCGTTTCTCTGTGGCGGCGCCGCGACATGCGGCGCCAGCGCCATCACCCAGCAACACTCCGTGCTCGCGACGCGTTGGATGCGCGCAGCATCGGGCCGCGTGATCTAGCTCACAACTGTCTGGCCTCCGACTTGCTGAACGCACGCGATGCAGAGCGACTGCGACGTGCGGGCTGCAGCGTGTGGCGATGTTGCCTCAGAAAGGTGAGCCCTGTGCGAGCTGCACCCGTTCCCATTCAGGCGGCATTTCTCAAGCGAATCGGCGCTCCCGATCTCGCGCCGGCGACGAGCCCCTTCGACCCCGGCTACGACCCGGCGACGCTAGAGAGTCACCTCGAGCAGAGCGGCCATCTCATGTCGCGCCTCAAGCTCTCGATGGCCTGCTGGCTCATCGCCGACGAAGCGGCCGTGCGACGCAAGCTGGCGGCGGCCCGGCGCCACGGCGTGGCCACCGTCACGGGTGGGGGCCCGTTCGAGATCGCGGCGGCGCGGGGCCAGCTGCCCGCCTACTTCGAGCTGTGCGCCGCGCTGGGCGTCGACCGCGTGGAGTGCGGGGCCGGGTTCACCGACGTGGTGCTCGACCCGCGCGCCATCGTCGCGCTGGCGCGGCGCCACGGTCTCTCCGTCCAGTTCGAGCTCGGGAAGAAGACCGGCGGGACCTTCGCGCGCGACACGGTGGACGCGCTGATCGACCAGGGCCGACGCTGGCTCGACGCGGGCGCCGCGCAGCTCGTGGTCGAGGCGCGCGAGAGCGCGACCGGCATCGGCCTGTTCGACGCGAGCGGCCGGTTGAGCGTGGCGTTCGCCGAGCGGTTCGTCGCCGCGTTCGGCAGCGCCGCGGTCGCGTTCGAGGCGCCCACCAAAGGGAGTCAATTCGCGCTGCTCGATCACTTCGGGCACGCGGTCCAGCTGTGCAACGTGCGGCTCGAGGAGCTGCTGCGGGTCGAGATCTACCGCCGCGGCCTCCATGCCGACGCGTTCGCGAAGCCCCGCCTCAAGCTTCCCGGCGTGGCGTCCATTTCCGTCGCGGCGGCCGCCGCCGGATGAGAGCCGGCAGCGTGGTCATCGGGTGTTTCCGCGACCCGGCCGGAGGCGCGCTCGTCGCGGGGGACGTGATCGTCGTGGTGGACGTGGTGCGCGCCACCACGACGGCCGTGACCGCGGTGGCGCAGGGACGCCGCTGCTTTACCGCGCCCAGCGTCGCGGCGGCGCGCCGCCGCGCCGCCCAGCTCGAGCAACCGCTCTTGGCCGGCGAGATCGGGGGCGTCGTCCCGGCCGGGTTCGAGCTGAACAACAGCCCGGCCGCGATCGCTGCCCGCAGCGACGTGGAGCGACCGCTGGTGCTGGTGTCGTCGTCGGGCACGCCATTGATCCACGCCGCGGCGCTCTCCGGCACGGTGTACCTCGGCTCACTCCGCAACGCCCGCTACCTCGGGCTGTGGCTCGCGGAACGGCACGCCCGGGTGGCGATCGTGGCGGCCGCCAGCCACGGCGAGTTCCGCGAGGAGGATCGCGTGTGCTGCGCCGTGATCGCGGGCGACCTGCTCGACGCCGGGTACACGGCCGAGGACGGCCCGACCGCCGCCCTGGTGCGCCGCTGGCGCACCGCCTCCCCCGACGCCTGGCTCGTGAGTAAGAGCCTGCACTACCTGCGCGCCAGCGGCCAGCTCGCGGATCTCGACTTCATCCTGGCGCATCAGGACGATCTGCCCGATGTGTTCCAGCTGCACCACGGCGAAGTGATCGCCGTCCCGTCAGGAATAGCGCTGCCGGCATGAGTCGCCTGCGCATCAACCCCTCGCTCCCGGTCGTGGTGCTGGGGTTCGGCTACGGTGGTCTCGGGATCGCGCGCAGCCTGGGTCGGCTCGGCGTGGGCGTTCACGCGGTGGATCCAGACCCGGCGGCGGCGGGCCTCGCGTCGCGCTACGTCCGGAGCGCCCACGCGTGGGACTTCGCGGGCGCGCGCGTGACCGACACGCTGGGCTTCTTGGACGACCTGGGGCAGCGTCTCGGGCCCGCGCTGCTGCTCCCCACGACCGACGCGACCGCCGTCCTCGTCGCCGAGCACTCGGACGAGCTGGCTCCACGATTCTTGTTCCCCCGGCCCCCGCGCGCGCTGGTGCGCCGGCTCACCGACAAGCGCGAAGTGTTCCGGCTCGCCCACCAGTTCGGCGTGCCCACGCCGTTCACGATCCTCCCCCGCTCGCGCGACGACGTGGAGCAATTTCTGGCGGACGCCCGGTTCCCCGTTGTCCTCAAACCGATCGACCCGACGCGCTTCGAGCGGCGCACCGGCCGGCGGTTGGCGATCGTGGCGACGCCCGACGCGCTGCTGTCCCACTACCTCGAGTGGGAGGACAGCGCCGCGCCCAACCTGATGCTGCAGGAGCACATTCCCGGCGGCGACGACGCCGTGTGGATGTTCAACGGCGTGTTCAACGAGTGGTCCGAGTGCGTGGCCGCGTTCACCGGCCGCAAGCTGCGCCAGCACCCGGTGTACGGCGGCACGACCAGCCTGGGCGTGTGCGAGCGCAACGAGCGAGTCGAGCGCCTCACCATCGACTTCATGTGGGCGTTGGGCTATCAGGGCGTGCTCGACGTGGGCTATCGCTACGACGCGCGCGACGGTCAGTACAAGCTGCTCGACCCCAACCCCCGCGTGGGCGCCACGTTCCGGCTGTTCGTGGACGAGCAGGGTTTGGACGTGGTGCGCGTCCTGTACTGCGATATCACGCGGCAGCCGGTCTGGCCGGGGCGCGTGCGTGAGGGACGCAAGTGGCTGGTGGAGGACCACGACCTGGACTCGGGCCTGGCACGCGTGCGCGACGGGACGCTTACGCCGCGGCGCTGGCTGGCCACGCTCGCCGGCGTGGAAGAGGGAGCGTGGTTCGCGCGCGACGACCTGCGGCCGTTCCTGCGGGTGGCGGGCCGCCTCGTCGCGGAGGCGGCGCGCGCCACCGGCCGGCGCATCGCAACGGTATTCCTCTCGCTGGTCGGGCGAGCGCTCGAGCCCAGCGCGGCCAACTGAGCCTGTCCTTGAAACGTCCGTTCAGTTCACCGTGAACGCGGCGCTCGTGTCACCAGTCACCGCACCGGCCGCGGCCGTGAGGGTGTAGCCGACGCCGGCACTGCTGATACGCAAGTCCGAGAAGGTCGCCAGACCGCCGACCGCCGTGACGGTGACGGTCCCACCCAGCGCACCGCCGCCCGCGTGCGTGCCGATGGCGACCGTCACCTTGCCCGTAAACCCGGTCGCGACGTTGCCGAAGGCGTCGAGCGCCGTCACCTGCACCGGCGGTGTGATGGTCGCACCGGCGGCGGTGTTGGTCGGTTGGACGGTGAACACCAGCCGGGTGGCCGCTGCGCTGGTGATGTTGAACTCGAGGCTCGTGACGCCGAGCAGTCCCGCGGAAGCGAAGCTCAGCGTGTAGCCGGTCCCGGCCTTGTCGATGCTCAGGTCGGAGAACTTCGCCAGGCCTCCGACCGCCGTCACGGCCATCGTTCCGGAGAGGGTCCCCCCTCCCGGATTAGCCGCGATCCCCACCGTCACGACGCCGGTGAAGGTGGTGTCCAGGTTCCCGCCCGCGTCCTCGCCCCTGAGCTGAACGTACGGGTCGCCGATCGGGGTACCGGCAATCTCATTCTTGGGGCGCACCTGGAAGTCGAGGTGGCTCGCCGGCCCGATCAGCACGTCGAACGGCACGCTCGTCACCGCGGGGAGCCCCCCAGCCGACGCGACGAGCGTGTAGCCGAACGCGGCCGCGTTCACACTGAGTAAGAGGAAGTTGGCCACGCCGTTCACCGCCGTGACGGTCGTCGTTCCCTGGAGCGCCTGACCGCTCGGGCTCACTCCCAGCTCCATGTGCACGTCGCCGGTGAAATCGGTCGCCAGGTTCCCGAGCGCGTCGAGCGCCCGCACCTTCACCGTCGGGCTGAAGATCGTCCCGCCCGTGATCGTGGTCGGCTGCACACCGAACACGAGCTGGGTCGCCGGCCCGGGCAGGATGGGGAAGTTGTTGCTCGCCGCCCTGCTCAGCCCGGTCGCAGTCGCCGTCAGCCAATAGCTTGGGCCCGTCTTAGTGATGCTCAGATCGCCGAAGCTCGCCACGCCGTTCACCGCCGCCACGCTCGTGGTGCCGCTGAGCGTCGCCCCACCCGGGTCACCGCCGAACGCCATAGTCACCATCCCCGTGAAACCCGGCACTGGATTCCCGGTGCGATCGAGTGCGAGCACCTGCAGGGCCGGCGTGATGAGCCGGCCGGCGACCGTCGTGGTAGGCTGAGCGATGAAGGTCAACTGCGTCGCGGTGCCGGGCGTGATGTCGAACGCCGCACTGGTGATGGCGCTAAAGCCCGCCGCACTCGCAGTGAGGGTATAGCCGACGCCGGTCTTGTTGATGCTCAGATCGAAGAATGTCGCCACACCCCCGACCGCCGCCACCGGTATCGTCCCGCTCAGTGTCCCGCCGGCCGGGTTGCTCCCGAGCGCGACACTCACATTCTCAGTGAAACCGGTCGCCAAGTTCCCGAACGCGTCGAACGCCCGGACCTTCACCGCCGGCGCGATCTGGTGATCCGCCACCGTGGTCGTGGGCTGCACCCCGAATCCGATCTGGGTTGCGACCGCAGCAGTGATGGTGAACGTGCCGCTGGTCGCCGTGCTGAGGCCGGTCGCGGTTGCCGTCAGCCAATAGTTCGCGCCCGTCTTGGTGATGCTCAGGTCACCAAAGCTCGCCACGCCGCCGACCGCCGCGACGCTCGTCGTGCCCCCGAGCGTCCCGCCCCCGGGATTGTTCCCGAACGCGACCGTCACCGTCCCGGTGAAGCCCGGTACCGGATTTCCAGCCTGGTCCAGTGCCGTCACGTGGACGGCCGGACTGATCGCGACGCCGGCGACGGCGTTGGACGGTTGGCCCGTGAAGGCCAGCTGCGTCGCGACACCGGGCGTGATATCGAAGGGCGGGCTCGTCGCGGGGCTGAACCCGCCGGCGCTGGCCATGAGCGTGTAGCCGGCGCCGGCCTTGTCGATGCTCAGATCGAAGAACGTCGCGACGCCGCTCACCGCGGCGATGGGGCTGGTGCCGCTCAGGGTCCCGCCGGCCGGGTTAGCGCCGACGGCGATACTCACGCTTCCCGCGAAGCTCGTCGCCAGGTTGCCCCAGGCATCGAGCGCCCGCACTTTGACGGCCGGCGTGATCTGGTGATCCGCCACCGTCGTCCCGGGCTGCACGCCGAACACCACCTGCGTCGCGACTCCGGGAAGGATGCCGAAGTCGCCGCTGGTCCCTTTGTTGAGCCCGGCGGCCGTCGCCGTCAACCAGTAACCCGTGCCCGCCTTGGTGATCCTCAAGTCGCCGAACGTCGCCACGCCGCTCAGCGCCGCGACGCTCGTCGTGCCGGCGAGGGCCGCGCCCCCCGGGTTGTTGCCGAACGCCACCGTCACCGTCCCCGTGAAACCCGGCACCGGGTTCCCCGCGGGATCGAGTGCCGTGACCTGCACCGCCGGGGTGATGGGCTGGCCCGCGACGGTGGTGGTGGGCTGCACCGTGAACAGGAGCTGCGTCGCCGTGCCGGGCGTGACGTCGAACGCCGCGCTCGTGGCCAGGCTGAGACCGGTGCTGGTGGCGGCGAGGGTGTATCCCGTCCCCGTCTGCTTGATGCTCAGGTCGGAGAAGGTGGCAATACCCGCGAAAGCCGCGATGGCACTCGTCCCGCCCAGCGTCGCGCCACCGGGATTATTGCCCAGCGCGACGGCGATGCCGCCGGTGAAGCCCGTCGCCAGGTTTGCGAACGTGTCGAGCGCTTGCACCTTCACGGCCGGCGCAATCTGGTGATCCGCCACCGTCGTCCCCGGTTGGACGGCGAACGCGAGCTGCGTCGCGGTCGCCGGCGTGATGACGAACTCGCTGCTGGTCGCCCTAATCAGCCCGGTCGCCCTGGCGGTCAGCCAGTAGCCCGTGCTCGCCTTGGTGATGCGCAAATCGCCGAAGCTCGCCACCCCGCTCACCGCCGCGACGCTCGTCGTACCGCCGAGGGTCGCGCCCCCCGGGTTGTTGCCGAACGACACCGACACCGTCCCCGTGAAAGCCGGCACCGGGTTCCCGGCCGGATCGAGCGCCGTCACCTGGACGGCCGGGGTGATCGTCTGGCCCGCGACCGTCGTCGCCGGTTGGCCGGTAAACGCGACCTGCGTCGCGGAGCCGGGGTTGATCGCGAAGGATTCGCTCGTGGCGCCGGTGAGCCCCGACGCGGCGACGGTGAGCGTGTAGCCCGTGCCCGCCCGGTTGAGCCGCAGATCGTCGAAGGTCGCCACGCCGCTCACCGCTCGGACGGTGGTGGTTCCCGCGAGCGTGCCGCCGCCCGGATTGGCACCGAGCCCGACGGTCACGCTCCCCGTGAAACCCGGGGCGTCGTGACCCTGTGCATCGGCCGCGCGCACCTTCACCGCGGGACTCAGCAGGTCGCCCGCGATGGTGTTGCCAGGCTGGACGCTGAACAGAAGCTGGGTGGCCGTCGCCGGGCCCGCGATATCGCGGTGGCAGGTGGCGACGCTGGCGGCCGCGAGCGCGAGAACGGCGCGCGCGACGCGGCGGATGCGGGAAAGACCGGGGACGGGGTGACGGGTCATGGCTGGGGCCACAGCCCGTCGGTGGCAGTTTTCGGGCCCCGCTAACTCCTTGGGACAGCGGTCGCCCGATCCGGCGCGGCGCCGAGTTGTGGCAGATCGCTGACAGAGTGCTCGCTAACTTCGCGGAAGAAGTTGCTCACGGTGCTCGCGCCGTAGCGCCCTCGCGCAGCCACTTCCCCTCGGCCCGCGCCATCTCGAGCGCCCGCGCGGCGCGTCCCAGCAAGCGGCGTGGCTCAATCGCTGCGGTGCGCAGCTGGCGCAGCGAGTCGTAGCCGGCCCGCAGCCCGAGCGCCACGTCCCCCTTCCCATCGCCGTTGCCGCCGGCGTGCGCCGCGCCTTGGAGCCGCTGCGCCAGCCGGCGCGCCCCGACGCGGTTCGCTCCGGGCGCGACGACGGCGAATTCGGTGAGCCCCACGCGTCCCACCGCGTCGGAGTGGCGCGCCGTGGCCCGCACCAGCCGGGCGACGTCGCGCAGCACGCCCACGCCGAGCTCGCCCCGCACCTCGGGCGCGACGACCACGCACGCCACGGACGTGTTGTGGTGCGCCGTCTGGAGGATCAGCTCCCAGGCGCGCCGCGCGAGGCCGCGCCGCGTGTACAGGCCGGTCAGCTCGTCCACCAGGCTGCGCTTGGGCGCCCGCTCGGTCTCGAGCTTGGCGACCAGGTAGGTCTCGAGCTTGCCGAGCAGCGCGCCAGTGTCCACCGGCGGGCGCAGCAGCTCCCACACGCCGGCGCGCAGCGCGCTGAGATGGTCTTCCCGTGTGGGACGGTCGTGCACCAGCAGCAGGATCGGCGTGCTCGCGCCGATCAGGGGATCGGCGCGCAGCAGCCGGCTCAGGTCCAGGCTCTCCGAGTCGGCGAGCCGCGCGTCCAAGAGGATCACGTCGGGGCACGCCGCCCGCGCGCGCGCCAGCACGGCCGTGCCGGCGAATACACGCAGCACGGAATACCCCTGTCGCCCGAGCGTGCCCTCGACGTCCCAGAGGGCGTGATTCTGCTCGCTGGCGATGAGGATGCGCGGCGGGCGCGTTAGGCGCGGCCGAGTGGTCATACGGCGTGGACGGTTGAGTTCAACAACGTAACTAAAGATACCCCGGTGCGCGCAGCCGGTTGCACCTCGGTCGCCACGGCACGGGGCGTGCACAGGAACTACGGTGCGCCGTCGGCGGTAGGACCCGATTCAACAGGAGGTGCCTTATGGAAGCCCGCATCACAGCACAGTCGCAGTCGTTCCGCTTGCGGGAGCGACTGGAGGAAGCCAAGGTCTCGCACGGGGAGGAGGCCCGGGTGGACCTGCCGGGCGTGAGGGTCGCGGTGCTCGCCGCCACAGGCGAGGCGCAACTCATGTTCTGCAACATGGGCTCGATTCGCGTGCGCCAGCTGATGCAGCGGGGCGATGAGCGCCCACTCGCCACCGACGTCACGCTGGAGGGTCTGCAGGTCCCCGCGGTGGGGATGTACGATCTGGTGAACGCCTACCTCTCGGTGAACGGCAGCATCCACGTGCGCGTGGACGCCGAGACCGAGGTCGTGCCGGCGTGCGATCTGGTTCAGAAGGGGTAGCCGAGGTCGAGCTCGACGATCGGCGTCGAGCGGGCGGTTCCGGACACGCTCAGGCTGACGCGACCGGCCACCGTCCTGGCGCCCAGCTCGACGCCGATACCGTCGACCCAGGCCGCGGGCTGGAACGTCCAGCGGTCGAGTACCGTGCCGGCGTTCCAGCGCACGCGGGCGAACAGGTCGGGAGCGACGGAGACCTGCCACTGGGCGCCGAGCTCCGCCTTCTGGACGTGACGGCCGCCCCGCTCCTGCACATGCAGTCCCGCGAACGCGATCATGCGGTCCGGAAAGAGGTAGTAGCCGTTGGCGCCCCCCAGGAAAAAGAGGTAATGGGGCGGCGGCGTGCCGCCCGAGGCACCGAGCGTCGCGCCCGCCGAGAGTGACACCCGGCGCCCCAGCGGCAGGTACCCCCGCACGTCACCGCTGTGGTGCGAGAACGCGGTGCTCCACTCGGACACGGCCCGCAGGCCCACACCGCGGCTCGGAAACACCCCGCTGTCGTACGTATCGAGCTCCACCACACCCGCCGCCGTCGCGAACGTGCGGTTGATCGGCGGCGAATCCACCGCCGCCACTGCTTCGGCCCAACGCGCGTGCTCGCCCTTCACTCGCAGGTACAGCGCCGCGGCCGTTCCCAGGCGCCGCTCGAGCGATGCCGTGACCGCCCCCAGATCGACCCGCGCCTCCGCCACCCGCCGCCCATCGCGAAACAGGTCGAATGGGCCGTGCGCGTACGCGACGCGCGCGCCCAGCGCGAGGCTCTGGGCGTCGCCCAGCGCCTGCGCGGCGCCGAGCCCGACGCGGATCTGCTGGCCCAGGCGGGCGTCCAGCTCCACGCCGCCGCGCCCACCGGAGAGGAGCACCGAGGCCTTGTAGCGGCTGTCGTAGCGCAACCCCAGCCCGAAGCGGCCGCCGGAGCGTTCGGTGATCAACAGCGTCAGCTCGCCCTGCTCCAGGCGATAGCGCACGTTGGCGAACAGCCCGGTGGCGTAGAGCCGCTCGATGCGCGCGCCCAGATCTCGCAGCGAAATCCACGCGGGCGGCTCCAGCCCGAGCGTGCGCGCCAGATACGCCTGCGTCACCGTCCCTCCTCCGGAGACATCGAACCGCACCCTCGTCACCCGCACCGAGTCGGGCGCCGCGGGCATCGGGTGGCGAGGCTCCACCCTGCGGCGCCCCACCTTGGCCTCGATCTCGGGTAGGGCGGCGCGCGCCGCCGCCTCGCCCCGCGCCATCAGCTCGCCGGCGCGCCCGAACCCGAAGCTCGTGAAGGCGCGCACGTCCGGCACGATGAGCACGTCGCACGCGGCGCGCTCGGCGCGCTCCGAATCCCACACGCGGAACGACACCGATTGCGCCAGCACGTCCACCAGCGACACGATCGAATCGCGTGGCTCGAGCGGATCGGTCACATCGCTGCAGATCAGCACGTCCGCGCCCAGGGCACGCGCGTCCCGCGCCGGCAGGTTGCGCACCACGCCGCCGTCGATCAGGACGTTCGGCCCGAGCTCGACGGGAGCGAACACGCTCGGCAGCGCCATGCTGGCACGGATCGCGTCCGGGAGAAATCCCTGATCCAGCACCACCGCCTGGCCGGTCTCCAGGTCGGTCGCGACGGCCGCGAACGGGATGGGGAGCCGACGGAAATCGTGGATGCCGTGCGCCGACCAGGTGAGCCGGGTCAGGAGCTCCCAGATGCGCTGGCCCGGCACGACGCTCTTGGGGAGCTGGATGCCGCCGCGATAAATGGGGAGCGTGAGCAGCAAGCGATCCGCGGCGACCTTGCGATCGATCGGCAGGTCGCGCCGGTCCACGGGATCGGTGAGCAGGCGAAACCAGTTCTGGCCGCGCACGATCGTGTCGAGCTGTGCCGCGCTGTAGCCGACCGCGTACAACCCACCGACGACGCTGCCCATGCTCGTGCCGGCGATGACGTCCAGCGGAATACCCGCCTGCTCCAGCACTTTCAACACGCCGATATGCGCGAGGCCGCGCGCCGCGCCCCCACTCAGGGCAATGCCGATTTTGGGGGTTTGTGCGTACGCCGGGAGCATGGCCCCACCCGTCAGGGCGGGGAGCAGCAGGCCGAGCGTGAGCCCGAGTCGAGGGGGTCGCATAGCGCACCCAATCGTAGCACGCCCGGGCCCCGCGCTGCAGCGGACTGTGGCCGCGTCGTTGTGGCCACGGGCCCAAAACTGTTGCGGGCCCGCGGCATTTTGTGAGGCCCGCCGGGTGACCATGCAGTGTGAGATGGGGAGCACACGATTTGCAAACCGCCCGAGACGGTTCCGTTACTGCGAGGCAACATCACCGTTATGCAGCGTCGGCGGCTCGTTGACCGCAGGCAAAGCCTGGGTCGGCGGATGGTGCGGGACCGTCGTCGTAATACGGTCTCGGTGTCGGTCGAGCGGCGCAGCGGTATCGACCGCCGGACCAGCATGGCGCGGCGCTCCGGGGGGGACGGCGGCCACAGCCGGGAGCGCCGTCGGCGCTGACCCGGCCGCTACGCCCTCAGAGCTTCGGACTCACCGCCGATTTGTCCCGCGACATTTCGAACGCACACCACCCGGAGTCTTCCCAGGCGACGGGGAACAGGCCGTTGCAGCGCGGGCACGAGACCTTGAGCGCATGCTGGGCCAGGGACGCGCGCGCACTGCACTGCGGGCAGACGCCGTAGCTCGGTCCCCAGGACAGGGGCGGCTGCGGCGCGCTGGCGACGCGGGGGACGACGGACCAGAGCTGGGGGCGAAACGGCAGAATCTGCAGGAAGGTGCGCGGGACGGTGACGAGGCGCCGGTTCACTTCGAGCACACCCTCGGCGGGGGTGGCTCGCATCACGCGATACCACGCGCCGCGTCGCAAGTCGCGGCAGGTGCGGACCCGCGTGCGGGCCCATTGTTCAGTGTGCGGCATGGTCGCCCTCCAGGGCGGATGACGAACGCGAGGCGGTAAAACCCTGCGGGGCGCAAGCTCAGTGTGTCGCCCGGGACGTGGTCCGGGCTGTCGGCTGGATCACAGTTTCGGGGGTCGGGGGACTGGGGTCAGGGGTCAGGGGTCAGGGACTCGCGATGAAACCCCGAAGGGACGCGAGTAGAAGCAGATCCGACAAACCAGGCCCGTGAACGCCGGGGCATGGCCCCGGGGTCGGTCTACTCGAATAGGCTACTCCCCCTGCTTACTTGAGATCGATCCTCCCCAACTTCTGCACGCCCGACAGCGCCAGCCACAGTCGCCGCCGCGTCGAGTCCACCGCCATGTTGCGCACCACCGAGCCCGGCGTGGGGATCTTCACCGTCTCGGCGCGCTCGGTCGTGGGGTCGAAGGCGACGAGCTCGTCCGTGCCCGACTCGTCGTACCAGATGCGCCCGTCGGTACCGATGGCGATGCCGTAGGGCTGGCTGCCGTCGCCGCCCGGGCAGGCGATGTCGCGCACCTGACCCGTGGCGGGATCGAGCCGGCCCAAATGCCCGCGGGCATAGTCCGAATACCACACGATGCCCTGGGCATCGACGATGAGGCGGCGCGGCCGGGCGTTCGCTGCGGGCAGCGGAAAGATTTTCAGCGAGCCGTCTGCGGGATCGATGCGGCCGATCTGGTTGGTGCCGAACAGCGCCATCCAGATCGAGCCGTCGCGCGGACTGGCGACCATGCCGTAGGGGTGGGCGCGCGGGGTCGGCACGGGGAACAGCTTGGCCTCCCCCGTCGCGGGGTCGAGCACGCCGTAGAGATTCGCGCCCTGGGCGGTGAACCAGACCTTGCCCGCATGATAGAGCGGCGTGTGCGGGTCAGTCGCCGCGGCGGGGAGCGGGTACTCCTTGATCGCTCCCGTGGCGGGGTCGAGCCGGCCCAGGCGGCCCTTGAAGTTGGCGGTGTACCACACGCCGCCGTCCGGCCGGGGCGCGACGACGATCCCATGCGGCCCTGAGACGGGGGTCGGCGTGGCGTAGTCGGTCACCTTGCCCGTCGCCGGATCGAGCCGGCCGATGTAGCTGTTCGCCTGGTCGGTGTACCACACGATCCCGTCCGCGCCGACGGCGGGGTCGTGCGGGAACGCTTTGGGGCGCGGCAGCGGATACTCGACGACGGCGGGAGCGGGATTCGGCGATCGGGGCTCGGGAAACGGGAGCAGCACGCACAGCAACAGCGCTGGGCTGATGCGAAGCAGGAACGGGCGGGTCATCGGTGGTTCCTTGTGACGAATGGTTTGCGCGGGGCAGTCGGAAAGATGATGTGAGCCGGTGTGCAACGCCGCAAGCGATGTGCATGTGGCGGCGGGGCCACACCGGGCGCCAAGAAGCAGATCCTTCGCGCCTGCGGCAATCCTCACCCCGTCGTGCCCCGCAACGGCCGGCACCGGGCGCGCCGTATTACCATCTGATATAGCTTCACCTTGATGTAGCTTCACCCGGATGTAGCTTCACCCGTCCACTCGGCACGTCGCGGGCCATGGGATACCTGCTCCAAAAGCTGCAGCACAAGGACGTCTGGGAGAGAATTCTGCGCGAGCGGCTCACCGAGCCGCTCCATCTGAACGGCTTGTCCCTGCTCGTCTGGGCCCTCGGCTCGTACCGCGCCAAGATCGCGTTCGATCTCATCGTGCGACAATGGAACGCGTACGGCATCCTCAAGGCCGCCGACCACGCCAAGGCACTCGGCATTCGCCGGGTGTCGGTGGTGGAATTCGGGGTGGCGGCGGGCGCCGGCCTGATGAACATGGCGGAGATCGCCCGGCGCGTGACGCGGATGACCGGGGTACAGTTCAGCCTGTACGGGTTCGACACCGGCCAGGGGATGCCGGCCCCCACGGACTACCGGGACCATCCCGATCTGTATCAGCAGGGCGAGTGCGGGATGGACGTCGTGGCGCTCCGCAAGGCGCTTCCCGCCAACGCGCAGCTCGTGCTCGGCGACCTGTCCGATACGGTCGGCCCGTTCATCCGCTCGTTGTCGCCCCGGGAGCCGATCGGCTACGTGTCGGTCGACGTGGACTACTATTCCTCGACGGTCTCCGCGCTGCGGCTGCTGACCGCGCATCCCGAGAAGTATTTGCCCGTCACGATCATGTTCTTCGACGACCTCAACGACGAGCGACATACGAGTGCCTGCGGCGAGCTGCTCGCGATCGAGGAGTTCAATCGGGCGCACCAGCTGCGCCAGATCGAGGCGTACCGCTTCCTCGAGAATTCCCGGGTGTTCCGCCGGGCCGACTGGATCAAGCACATGTACTGCCTGCACGTGCTCGATCACCCGCATCGCTCGACGCGCAGCCGCGAAGCGCTGCCCAAGGTGTGGATTGAGAACCCCTACCTGAAGAAAGTGCGGCCGGTTCCAATGCCCGCCCCTGCGAGCCCAGGCCGGCGCAACGCTCCGCCGCAGGGGCCTTAGGGCAGGGGCCCAGCCCTCCAGGACGGCACCGCATTGAAGATGCCCTCGTTGAAGGTCAGCCGGGTCTGGCCCGTCCCGTCTGCGTTCATCATATAGATCTCTTCGTGCCCATCTCGAGTGCTCTGAAACGCGATCTGTTTGCCGTCGGGTGACCAGGCAGGGTCGTCGTCGGTGAAGTCACCAGAGCTGAGCTGGGTGACCCCGGTCCCGTCCGGGTTCATGACGAAGATATGGAGCTGGCCACCGTCGCGGGTGCTCGAGAACACGATCCGCCTCCCGT
>WNGG01002480.1_pt1 | contig 25705 bp, 16 predicted proteins | sample 5400661 | NCBI WGS metagenome assembly WNGG01 (sample SAMN13153372, study PRJNA577476) | soil metagenome | isolation source: 100 cm soil or saprolite under Garry oak tree replicate 1 | place: USA:California | collected 2016-06-15
GGGGGCGCTCACGGTCTCCGGTCTACGAAGAGCCGCGCGGTACAGAAGATGAAGCGCCAACGGAACGGGAAGGAGGGCGAGGGAGGTGGCCGGCCCCAGCCTCTGCATCGCCAGGAAGACCAGCGCAGCGGCGAGCGACCCCGCCAGCCCGCAGGTCCCGGCGAAGAGGAACGAGCCGCGCAGGAGCTGCAGCGGCGAGACATGATCCCGGAGCGCCGCCGCGCCGCTCACGAGCACGGTGTTGACGAGGTACTGCACCGCGGCGAGCAGCAGCACCCCGGCCAGGAGCCTGCCCGGGGAGCCCCACAGGCCGGCCGCCGGCGTGACGCGGGCGAAGAGACGGGCCGCGATCCCGACCGAGATCGCCATCCCGGCGGCGTTGAACGCCCGCTTCTGCCATCCGCCGCGCGACCGGACCGAGGCGGCGAAACCGTCGAGGGCGCCGACCACGGTCGCCGGGCCGGCGCCCAGCAGCAGGACGGTCAGGACGACGAAGGCGTCCGAGACGGAGACGATGCAGCTGGGAAGGGTCAAGCGCACCGACAGTCGGCCGGTCGCGACCGTCAGGAGCGCCAGGGCGGCCCACGCCGGGAACCCCCACCCGCCGAGCCCGGCGCGCGCGACGCCGAGGAGGCTCAGCCCGAGGATCGCCGCGCCGGCCGCGCCGACGGCGCCGAGGTAGGCGGTCGCCAGGCGATTCCTGGCGTGGAGGGGCGCCTCAGGGCGCATCGAAGCCCCAGATGAGCGAGGTATCGAAGCCCCAGATCAGGGAGAGGTCGTAGCCGTAGCGGCTGTAGCCCCAGATCAGGCTCGACGGATCGAGGTCGAAGAAGGCGTCGGTCATCAGGCTGTTCTGCCAGACGGCGCCGGAGCCGGAGAGCGCCTCCCGCCAGAGCAGGCCGCTGCCGAGGGTGGTGCCGGAGTCCCAGGTGACGTACGCCCAGCGGCCGTCCTTGCCGAAGACGACGTAGTCGTCGGCGAACAGCCCGCCGTTCCAGGTGACGCCGGCGCCCCAGGCCGAGGCATCGCTCCCGCCCCAGATGAGCGATTGCGCGTAGGCCAGCTGCTGCACGCCCAGGAGGGCGCTGCCGGTGAGCCAGCCGCCGCCCCAGATCAACCCCTGGCTCCAGGCGAAGGTCTCGCCGGCGATTGTGGTCTCGGGGTTCGGTGGGCCGAACACGGTCAGCCTCTGTCCGGGGCGGCGCGTCGACGCCCTCTTCGACATCGAGGCCGCCTGGCGCACGGCGCCCTCGACGTTGAGCGTCCCGGCCCCCTGCTCGAAGAGGTCGGGACCGTCCATGATCTGCGCGCTGTACATCAGGATGGCCTTGACCATGCTCGGCGTCAGGGAGGGGTTGGCCTGCAGCATCAGGCCGACCGCCCCGGAGACGACCGCCGCCGACATCGAGGTGCCGCTCAGCCTCATGTAGCGGCTCCTGTTGTTGACGTCGCCGGTGTCGACGTGCAGCTCGGGGTGCGTCGTCACGATGTAGTTGCCGTAGCGCTCGAGCGACACGATGCGCGTGCCGGGGGCGACGAGGTCGGGCTTCACGAGGTCGTCGTAGACGGTCGCCAGGGTCTCCGGATCGACGCTGCGCGAGCGCGTGGGGCCGCGCGAGGAGTAACGGGCGACTCCGTCGTCCGACCGGACGTCGGTGGCGCGGCTGTTGGTGGCGCCGACCGTGATCACCGAGGGGCAGAGGCCGGGCGAGGTGATGCCGCCGTACACCCTCTGGCCGCCCGGAGCGAGGCCGAAGTTACCGGCCGCGGCGACCACTACGAGGCCCGCCTGCACGGCGCGATCGGCGGCGTGGCACAGCGGATCGTCACGGTACGACTCCACCGGTGGCGCCGCCAGCGAAAGGTTCACCACGCGGAGGTTGTAGGAGGCCTGGTTCGTGATCGCGAAGTCGATGGCGGCGACGACGCTGCTGATGTAGCCGTGGCCGCGATCGTCGAGGACCTTGAGATTCACCAGGCTCGCGGCCGTCGCGATGCCGGTGAAGTCGAACCCGGCTCGCAGGGACGCGTCGCCGTTCCCGGCGATGATCCCGGCGACGTGCGTGCCATGGCCGTACGGATCGTCGCCCGTGCCGGATCCCGCGAAGGTCTTGGTGAGGATCGTCCGGTGGCGTCCCCCATCGCGGAGGTCGACCTCGTCGGGATCGATGCCGGAGTCGACGACGGCGACGGCGACGCCGGCGCCGTTGAACCCGCTGACGGAGCTCCCCTTGGCGAGGAAGCTCCAGTCGGAGCCGGATGTCCTGTAGACCTGGCTCGCTCCAGTCGTCGTGCCGAGGTGGCTGGCGAGGCCGGAGACCGGACGGTCCGGCGCGACGTAGTCGAGCCCCTCGACCTCGGTCAGCCGCTCCACCGCGCCGGCCGGCAGGTCGACCACCATCTGCCCGACCCTGTGGTACTCCCCCCGAACCACACCGCCGAGGGTCGTGACCCGGTCGGAGAGCAGGGTGTAGCTCTCCTCGTCGAGGTTGACGACGAGACGGACGACGTGGTTCGGCGAGTGCTTGTGGATCGCCTCGACCAGATCGGGCGCGAGACGGCCCTTCGCCTTCGTGGAAGATCCGCCCGCCGCCGATCCGACCGTGAGGACCGCCAACAGGATGAGACACAGCAGGCGGCAGCCCTTTCCCGGGATCGCCGGCCGGCCTTCGTCGTCGTTGCGATTCGTGCAGGTTCTGTCCCGCGTGCCTCTCGTCATGGCGTCTCCTGAATGGCAACGGGAGAGGTCTGATCGCCAGCCTTCCCCGTTGGCAACCCGGCCGTCTCTGAGAGACCCGCGGCTTTCCGTCCCACCCTCGCGGGTGGTTTGGCTTGGGCAACTGATCGCCCGTAGGGAAGAGCAAGCCGCGCGCCAGACCGAGGTCGCGGGCGCGGGCGCCGGCCCCTGCCCGGTCCAACTGGATGGTGATGTTGAAGTTGCTCCGTCGCGCGGGATGGCGCGCGGGGCGGCGCGGGGCCGAGCGTCAGGGCACCGCCGCCTCGGGACGGCCAGATTCACGACACGCGATCCCCGTGCCGCGCCCGCACGCCCGCATGCGAGCGGGCGATCGTCTTCTGGCGCAGCGACTTGAGTCCCGATGTCCGAACCTGGGCACGGATGAGCGCCGGATGTCGGGAGGCTGGTCAGGCGTCGGGACAGGGCCCGTGTGGGGTGCGTGATCGGCTGGAGATTCTTCGGCACACTCTCTTCAAGAGGAGGATCCAGGGGCAGGGAGACTTCGGAACGTCCGCCCAAAACAAACCGGCCCGGGAGCGGAGTGCGCCGGGCCGGCGTGTCGCAGGGGTCGCCTGCGTGTCAGCTCACGATGCTTCGCCTAGGGTGTCATCACCTCTCTCTTCAGCCCCTCGTCGGGGTCGTGGATGGATGGAACTTCTGCGCCACAGAGCGGTACGTGAAGTACAGGGCCACCGGGAACGGCGTGACGGCCAGCACCGAATGGATCCCGGCCTGCGGGCTCACGCCCATGACCAGCGCGGCGGCCACCGCCCCCGCCAGGCAGCAGGTGCCGGTCCAAGAGAACGACGCCTGCCAGACGGTCGCGAGGGGGACGCGCTCCGTGAGGGCGACGACGCCGGCGACCAGCGCGACGTTTATCGAGTAGAGCGCCGCCGCCAGGACGATCATCCCCAAAAGAAGACGTCCCGGCTGGACCGCCAGGAAGCCGGCGGCGCCCGCGGGACGGACCATTCTCTCGAAGAGCCGCGACGACAGGTTGACCGCGATCGCCAGCCCGCCCGTGTTGAACAGTCTCTTGTGCCACGTCCCCGGCTTGTTGGGCGTGGCGAAGCAGCCCTCGATCGCGCCGGTAAGGGTCGCCAGGTCGGTGCCGAACAGAAGCAGCGACAGGACGACGAAGGCGTCGGAGAACGACAGGCGGCAGCTCGCCGCCAGCGGGAGGCGGACCGACAGCCTCCCCATCAGAGCCGTCAGGCAGGCGATCGTGATCCAGGCCAGGAGGCCGGCGCCGAGCCCGGCGTGCGCGGCGGTCCTCAGGCTCGTCGCCAGGATCACCGCTCCGGTCGCGCCGACCGCCCCGATGTAGAGAGTCGCGGGAAGGTTACGCATCGGAGTCCTCGTTTCCGCGCTCATCAGTAGACCCCCCAGATCAGCGACGAATCGAAGCCCCAGATGAGGGAGGAGCCGAAGCCCCAGATCAGGGACGAGTCGAACCCCCAGATGAGGCTCGAGGAGCCGAGGTTGAAGAAGTCGCTCGAGATCTGCTGGTTCTGCCAGAGCGCCCCGCTCGCGGTGATCGCGTTCTTATAGAGTAGACCGCTGCCGGTGAGGGTCCCCTCGTCCCAGACGACGAAGGACCATTGACCCGTCTTCGCGAAGACGACGTAGCCGTCGGCGAAGAGCCCGCTGCCGTAGGTGACCCCGGTTCCCCACGAGGTGGCGTCGAGTCCCCAGACGAGCGACCGGGCGTAAGCCGCCTGCTGCTGCGTGAACATGGCCTGCCCGCTCACCCACCCGCCGCTCCAGACGAGCCCCTGGTTCCAGGCGAAGGTCTCGCCGGCGATCGTGCTCTGCGGCGCCGGGAGGCCGGCGCTCAAGGTCGAGCCGACCGGCAGGGCGTAGCCATACGGACTGAGCGATCGCGCCAGGCGGACCGCGCCGTCGACGTTGAGCATCCCGGCGCCCTGCTCGAAGAGGTCGGGGCCGTCCATCATCTGCGCGCTGTACAACAGGATCGCCTTGACCATGTTGGGCGTCAGGCCGGGGTTGGCTTGCAGCATCAGCGCGACGGTCCCGGAGACCACACCGCTCGACATCGAGGTGCCGGTCAACATCATGTAGCGGCTCTTGTTGTTCACGTTCCAGCCGGTGTCGACGTGCAGAAACGGGAAGGCGGTCACGAACGACCCGCAGGCCGGGGGCGACCAGGTCGGGCTTCGCGAGGTTGTCGTAGGTGACCGCCCCCGTCAGAGGATCGGTCGAGTGCGAGCGCGTCGGGCCCCGCGAGGAGTAGGGGGCGATCCTGTCGTCCGAGCGCGCGTTGGTCTGGCGCGTGTCGAGGGCGCCGACGGTGATCGCCTCGGGCGAGATGCCGGGCGAAGCGATCCCTCCGTAGACCTCCCGACCGTACGAATCCAGGCCGAAGTTCCCGGCCGCCGTCACCACCACCAGCCCCGCCTTCGTGGCACGATCGACCGCCTTGCAGAGAGGATCGTTCACGTACGAGTCGAGCGGCGGCGATGCGAGGGACAGGTTGATGACCCTGATGTTGTAATACGAGGCGATCGAGATCGTCTTGTCGATGGCGGCGATGACGGTGCTGATCGAGCCTCGGCCCTTGGCGTCCAGGACCCGGAGGTTGACGAGGTTCGCCGCCGGGGCGATGCCGGTATAGTCGCGGCCGGCCGTCAGCCCCGAGCTGCCGTCGCCGGCGATGATCCCGGCAACGTGCGTCCCGTGCCCGTAAGGATCGTCGATGACACCGCTGCCGGTGAAGTCGATCGACAGCAGGACCCGGCGCGTCCCCTTGGCATCATCCCGCAGGTCGAAGTGATCGGGATCGACGCCGGAGTCGATGACCGCGACGGTGACGCCCGTGCCGTTATACCCGGACGCGAGCAGGGTCGGATAAACGAGGTTCGCGCCGGTCGCCAGCTCGATGTGGCTCGCGACCCCGGAGACCGGGCGGTCGGGGGTGACGTACTCGACACCGTCGAGCTCCGCCAGATGCTCGACCTCTTCGAGAGGGAGCTCCACCACCATCTGACCGACACGACGGAAGTGACCGCGCACGACCCCGCCGGAGTGCTCGACCAGGTCGGCGACCTCGGCGCCGGCGCCATCCTTCACCTGGACGACCACCCGGACGACGTTGGCGGGCGACTCCTTCCGGATTTTCTCGAGCAGGTCGGACGAGATGCGCGCCTTCGCGCCCTGCGCGCCGCCGTCCGAGTCGGCGAGGACGGGCCGGTCGAGGAGGACCAGGGCGATCAGGATGATGAGGGAGATGGCAGCACAGCGAAGGAGCCTGCTTCCGGCTGGATTTCGAGTGGCTTTCGTCACCATCGCCTCCGTCGAAGCAGCGAGACGGCAGAAGGGTCGCCATCCCGTTGGCAACCCGGCCGTCTCCGAGAGACCCGTTGGCTTTCCGTCCCACCCTCGCGGGTGGTTTGGCTTTATCAACTCGCGCCGTTCTCTAGAGCAACCCCTGGGCCAAGTCTCGTGCGAGCGGCCTGTCTCGCTGCGCCGCGCGTGCATCCCGATGTGGCGGCTGAGGTTCGGGCGCCACGGAGGCTCGGCGCGCCGCGGCGGTCTCGACCGGCCTTCGAGGAGCCTCCGGCGCGGCGCGACCAGGTCCCGTACATCGTTCGCTCGGAGTCGGCCAAGGCAGCCCCTGGAATCACGGCCATCCTCTTCAAAATCATCGACTTGGCCTCCGGTGTCGGCCTCCGTACACGGTTCGGGGCGTGCTGTCGTGACTCTGGGCAGCCGCGCCGGCCCGCCTTGACCGACCCCGGGGTTGCGGATATGATTCAGCGAAGTCCGTACTTCTCGCACCCTTCGGAGCCGCCGGGACCTATGGAAATCGCGTGGTTCAAGAAGATCCGCAAGCCGAAGCAGGCGGTGGAGCACAAGCGAATCCAGGTCCCCGAGGGGCTCTGGGTCAAGTGCAACTCCTGCAAGGAAATCATCTATAAGAAGGAAGTGCTCCGGAACGCCAACGTCTGCCCCAAGTGCAACTACCACTTCAGGATCTCGGCCCGGGAGCGGCTCTCGGGCCTGTTCGACGAGGGGCGCTACCAGGAGGTCGACACCGACATCTACTCCGTCGACCCTCTGAAGTTCAAGGACGTGAAGTCGTACAGGGATCGCCTGCGTGAGTACCGCGAGAAGACCGGCCTCAACGACGCCGTGATCAACGCGCGGGGCACCCTGGGCGGGTTCCAGGCGATGCTTTCCGTCATGGAGTACGGCTTCATGGGAGGGTCGATGGGCTCGGCGGTCGGGGAGAAGGTGACCCGGGCCGTCGAGCGGTCGCTGGAGGAGAGGATCCCGCTCGTCGTCATCTCCTGCTCGGGTGGCGCCCGCATGCAGGAAGGGGTCCTTTCGCTGATGCAGATGGCCAAGATCGCGGCCGCTCTCGGCAAGCTCCACGAGGCGCGCATCCCGTTCATCTCGGTCCTCACCGACCCGACGGCCGGCGGCGTGACCGCCTCGTACGCCATGCTCGGCGACCTGAACGTCGCGGAGCCGAAGGCGCTGATCGGCTTCGCCGGCCCGCGGGTCATCGAGCAGACGATCCGCGAGAAGCTGCCCGAAGGGTTCCAGCGGTCCGAGTTCCTGGTCGAGCACGGGATGATCGACTTCATCGTCGAACGGCGCGCGATGCGCGAAAGGCTGGTTCGCTGCCTGAAGTTCATGATGAACAGTGACCTCCTCGCCGCCACCGCCCCGGCGGCGGCCCCGGGGCCGTCGGTCGTCGCCGGCCCCGGGACCGCCGAGGTCGAGCCGGCCGCCCCCGGCAAGACGGCCAGGCCGCGCGATCCCCTCCCCTTCCCCACCCCGCTCGCCGCCCGCCAGCGCCAGGACCGTCCCCCCGAAGCCCGGTAGGAGGCCGTCCGGCCGAGGCCGCACCCTCGAGGAGATCTCCGGATGACCTTCGGCCAGGCGCTGGACTACCTCGGGTCGCTCGAGGCGCTCGGCATCCGCCCCGGCCTCGATCGGATCCGGGCGCTCCTGGCGCGTCTCGGCGATCCGCACGAGGCTTTTCCCTCGGTCCTGATCGGGGGGACCAACGGCAAGGGATCGATCAGCGCCTATCTCGTCTCGATCCTGCGCGAGGCGGGCGTCATCGCGGCCGCCTACACCTCGCCGCACCTGGTCCGCTTCGAGGAGCGCGTGGTGGTCGGCGGCGAGCCGATCGGGGAGGAGGAGGTGGCCGCGCTCACCGTCGAGGTGCGGCGCGCCATCGAGGCGGGGGGCGCCGCCGGCGAGGAGAGCCCGACCTACTTCGAGGCGACGACCGCCCTCGCCTTCCTCCACTTCAAGCGGCGGCGCGTGCCGATCGCCGTGCTGGAGGTCGGCATGGGGGGCCGCTTCGACGCGACCAACGTCAAGGCGCCGCTCGCCTGCGCCATCTCGACCATCTCGCTGGACCACATGCAATGGCTCGGGGCGACGCTCGAGGAGATCGCCTCCCAGAAGGCCGGCATCCTGAAGCCGGGAGTCCCCGCGGTCCTGTCTCGGCAGGATCCGGGCGCACTCGAGGTGATCCGCGCCGAGGCGGCGCACGTCGGCGCCCGCCTGGTCCTCGCCGCGGACTGCACCGTCGTCCCGGCGGGCGGCGCGCGCTTCCCCGATCCGCCGGTCTTCACCCTGACCACGCCCTCCGGCAGGCGCTACGACGACCTGGCGCTCGCGCTGCGCGGATCGCACCAGGTGTCCAACGCGACCACCGCGGTCCTGCTGGCGGAGCAGCTCGCGGCGCGTAGCTTCCCCTCGATCGACGCCGGCGCGATCGCGCGCGGCCTGGCGCGCGCCGTCTGGCCCGGCCGGATCGAGATCGTCCCCGGCGCGCGCGCCACCGGCGCGTCCCACCGGGCCGCCGGCGGCGGCGATCCCGACCTCCTGCTCGACGGCGCCCACAACCCCGCCGGATGCGAGGCGCTCGCCGCCTACCTGCGCGACTACCAGGCAGGCCGGCGCGCCTGCCTGGTCTTCGCCGTGATGAAGGACAAGCCGGCCGATCGGATGCTCTCGATCCTCGGCCCCTGCGCCGACGAGGTCGTCGTCACCTCGCTTCCGGTGGCGCGCGGCGCGCCGCCCGAGCTCCTGGCCGGGCTGGCCCGCGAGCGCCACCGGCGGGTCCGCGTCGCCCCGCGCATCGACGACGCCCTGCGGGCCGCCCGCGACGCCGCCGGCCCCGGCGGCCTGGTCGTCGTCAGCGGCTCGCTCTACCTCGTCGGCGAGGTCAAGAAGATCCTGGCCGGATGAGGCGGGTCCGGGGCGGGAGACCCGGCGCGCCGGCCGCGCGGGCGGCGCGCCGGGCACGGTCCGACCTCACGACCCGGACAGGCGCCTAGGATCGCGTCGGGCGCGGCTCGGGGGGAGGCGCCGGGCGGAACCCTTCGCGCTCCATGCGGCCCCAGGCGCCGCGCCGCAGCAGGAAATCCCAGAACGCCTTCACCTTTAAGAGCGACAGGATCTGGCGGTAGCCGAAGTTCTCGACGACCGCGACGATCACAAGAATCGCCAGGTGCTCCCAGCCGGGGTAGCGGCGGAAGGAGATCTCCTCCAGGAGGACCGCCGCCACCGACAGGAAGACGCCGAAGAAGATGGCGAAGATCATGAACAGGAGAAAGAAGTCGGTGTTCAGGAGACCCAGGAACCAGGAGAGCGCGACCATCACGTACCCCAGGATCTCGATGAACGGGCCGAGGGTCTCGAAGACGACGAAGTACGGCAGGGCGAGCGTGCCGATGACGCCGTAGCGCGGTCGGAGGATCATCTTTCGGTGCCGCCACAGGCTCTGCAGGAGGCCGCGGTGCCAGCGGTTGCGTTGCCGCGCCAGGACCCGGAAGGTCGTCGGCACCTCGGTCCAGCAGACTGGGTCGGGGACGAAGACGATGCGGTACCTCCGTCCCTTGCGGCGCAGGCTCTCGTGCAGCTTCAGGACGAGCTGCAGGTCCTCGGTCTCCGACAGGCGGTCGTAGCCGCCGACCGCGATCACTTCCGACTTGCGGTACAGCCCGAACGCCCCCGAGATGATCAGGAGCGAGCGCAGCGTGCTCCAGCCGATGCGGCCGGAGAGGAATGCGCGCAGGTACTCCACGACCTGGAAGATCGGCAGCGGCCGCCGCGGCAGGCCGATGCGCGCCACCCACCCCTCGCGCACCTCGCAGCCGTTGACGATCCGGACGATGCCGCCGACCGCCACCATTTCCTCCGGGTGCTCCATGAACGGCTTGACCACGCGAAGGAGGGCGTTCTCCTCGATGACCGAGTCGGCGTCCACCGAGCAGTAGAGAGGGTAGCGCGACACGTTGATGCCGGCGTTGAGCGCGTCGGCCTTGCCGGAGCGCTCCTTGTCGACCACCAGCAGGTTCGGGATCTCGAGGGCGCCGTAGAGGGCGCGCACCGGGCCGGTCGGCAGCGTCCGGCGGTAGATCTTGTCGGTCCGCTTCAGGTCGAACGTCTCGATCAGGCGCCTCAGGGTGTCGTCGGTCGAGCCGTCGTTCACGACGATCACCTCGAACTGGCCGTAGTTGACGTTGAGGAGCGAGCGGATCGTCTCGACGATGGTGCGCGCCTCGTTGTGCGCCGGCACGATGACCGAGATCGGCCAGGTCATGTCCGAGCGCAGGATCTGCTCGTAGTCGGAGAAGAAGGTCCGCTTGACGAAGCGCACCACCTCGAAGAGCGAGATCAGGAAGAGGATGACGTACACGCCGTTCAGGAGGGCGAAGTAGTAGATCACGACCCGGTTGAACGCCAGGACGATCCCGGCCAGCGCCGACTGCACGATCACCGCGGCCTCCCCGGGGACCCGCCCCCATGTCGAGGCCGGGCCTTCCACGTCCGTCGCCGGTTCATGATCCCTCCTGCGGAGAGCGCCTCAGGATCTGCGCGAGCGCGCTCCGCACCGCCTCCTGGGTGTTCTCGATCGACTGCTGCGTCAGGCGATCGACCCGGCGCAGCGCGATGATCTTCTCCACGAACCGCACGGCGGCCTCGCGGCGGGCCGGATCGGCGGATCCCAGGTCGGCGACGTACTCGTCGATGATCCGCCCCTCCTCGAGCTGGGCCACCGCCTGGTGGCGCGCGTAGGTGTCGTCGGCGTCGAGCATCCGGATCAGGGCGTCGCGCCCCTCCGGCCCGAGGGCGCGCAGTGCCTCCCCGGCGTTGGCCCGCACCCACCATTCCCGGTCCTTGAGCGCCTCGCACAGCGCCGGGATCGCCGGCTTCGCCTGGGTCCGGCCGAGCGCCTTCGCCACCATCGCCCGCATCGGCCACTCCGGATCGCGCAGCGCGGCAAGAAGATCGTCCGCGAAGGCCGGGTCGCCGATGCGCCCCAGCCCGTGCGCCGCCCGCGCCCGCAGGTCCGGGTGCGGGTCCTTGAGCGAGCGCCGCATCAGCGGGACCGCCTTGAGGGTGCGGATCCGCCCCAGCACGTCGAGGACCGAGACGCGCGCGTGGTGCGGCAGCCCGTCGTACGCCAGGAGCAGCTCCTCGACCGCCTCGTCTCCGACGCTGATCAGGATCTCCGCCACCCGGATCGCCGACCAGCGGCTCGGGTCGGCGAGCGCCCGCACCAGCGGCCGGATCGAGGTGTTGCCGCGCACGATCCCGAGGGCGCGCGCCGCCCGGATCCGCACCTCCTCCTCCGGGTCGTTCATCGCCGCGACCAGGGGGTCGACCGCCGTGCGGCTGCGCATCAGGCCGAGCCGCTCGGCCGCCTCCGCTCGCCTCCACCAGCGATGGCTCCTCAGCCCCTGGATCGCCGCACGCACCGATCCGAGCGCCTCGAAGGCGGCGGTGACCCGGTCGCGCGCCTCCCCCTTCACGATGCGGGCGGCATCGAGCAGGATCCGCTCGGTCAGCCGGCGGTCGCGGCGCGACAGCGGCTTCGGCAGGTAGTCGTGGATGGATCGGTGGCCGGTCGCCTGGGCGTACTGGAAGACCGCCGGCTCCAGCAGGGACCGGCGGCGGCGGTCGAGCGCCTCCCGCACCTCCCGCGACGTCTTGTTGCCGGCGATCAGCATCGTGAGACCGGCGAGCAGGAGGCCGGTCCCCAGGATGAGGGCGATCAGGACCTCGTGCACGCCCCCCCTCACCCGCTCCGGCCCAGGAGCCTGCGGATGCGCGCCAGGAGCTCCTGGGTGCCGAACGGCTTGGTCATGTAGTCGTCGGCGCCGAGGTTCAGCGCCTTCACCACGTCCTCCTCGCGGTCCTTGACCGAGAGGATCAGGATCGGGATCCCGCGCGTCTGCAGATCGTCCTTGAGCCCGTTGATGACGTCGAAGCCGTCCTTGTAGGGCATCACCAGGTCGAGGACGATCAGGCCGGGCCGGAGCGAGCCCGCCACGCGCAGCGCCGCCTCGCCGTCCGCCGCCTCGTGCACCTCGTAGTCGTTGGCGTGCAGGAGGGCGCCGACGAACCTCCGGATCACCGGGTCGTCGTCCACGATCAGGATCCGCGTCCCCACGCTCACCGCGCCTTCACCGCCTTCCGGGCCGGGGCCCGCTCAGAACCTGAACCGCAGCGCGAAGCCGGAGCGGCTCGAGGTGAAGCCGGTCGCGAGCTGCAGCGCGTAGTTGCTGTGGGAGTAGAACGCCTCGAGGCTGGCGCGCGTCCCGAAGCCGACGCCGAACGAGACGTACTCCGCCGCCACCCGGTCGCCCCGGCCCGCCTCGACGGCCGCGCCGGCGTCGAAGGCCTGCCGTCCGTAGGTCTCCTCGATCCGCCAGAAGATCCGGGCGTGGCGGTAGTCGTCCCAGATCGCCACCGTCAGGAGCTCCGAGTCGTAGCGCCGCGGATCGAAGTAGGCGTCGTCCTTGTCGGCGTTGAAGGCCCGGTAGCGGGCGGCGAACACGCCCGAGACGAACGGGTGGGCGGTCGGGAGACGCCACTCCAGCGAGACGGCGGCCGTCCTGCGGGCGTTGCCGTCCGAGTAGGTCCCGTAGCCGCCGCTCCCCGAGAGCGTCCAGGAGGGCCGGTAACGGTACTCCAGGGTGACGTCGGCGCCGTCGACGTGGATCCCCTTGTCGATGAGCGGGACGGTGTCGAGGAGCGTGTCGCGCGACCCGGCGCCGACCACGGCGAAGCGCGGCCCCACCTGCCAGCGCAGGAAGCCGCCTCCGATCGCCAGCGACCGGCTCCCCCCGGCGATCGTCTCCTCGCGCAGCCCGCCGAGGCGGGCGTGGAAGGTGAGGGGGCCGATCAGGCGCGACGTCACGCCGGCCGTGAGCGCCTGGGCCCGGGCGTCGACGACCGCGTCGATCGGCTGGCCGGCGAGACCCTGCGCCGCCGCCACGTCGTCGCTCCTGCAGAACCCGAGGATCGTGCAGCGGAACTCGGCGTCGTAGGTCGCGTAGGCGATTCGCACCGAGGTCTGCGGCTCGGCCATGAAGGTGTACGTCGCGGTCGCCGTGTCGACCCGGTTGCTGTCGTTGTCGCTGAAGCGGAAGGCGTCGAGGCCGGCGTGCGGGTCGAGCGCCTGGTGGATCTCGGTCTGGAGCCTCTGCGCCTCGCGGCTCTCCGGGTGGTCGAGGACGATGTTGTCGGACTGCTCGCGCGCCGCCCGGTCGAGCCCCTGCCAGTGCTCGATCTCCGCCAGCCCCAGCCGGGCGTCGAGGTTCATCGAGTCGGCGCGCAGGACGTCGCGGTAGAAGTGCGCGGCGCGGTCGAACGAACCCTGCCAGGCCAGGACCCGCGCCCGCCCGACGTGCGCCTGGATCGGCTCGAGGCGGCGCTCTTCCATGCCGCGGTAGACGGCGTCGGCCTCGGCGTACCGCCCCCTCCAGGCGAGGGCCTGGCCGAGCCCCAGGAGGACGCGGGCGTCGTCCGGGTAGGTCGCGCGCAGAGCCTCGTAGAGCCGGATCGCCTCGCCGAGCTCGTTCTTCCAGGACAGGACCTTGGCCAGCTCGAGGGAGAGGTCGAGGTCGCCCGGCGCCTGCGCCAGCGCCTGACGATAGCAGGCGATCGACGCGGAGAGGTCGCCGTCCCACGACTCCAGGAGCGCCAGCCGGCGCAGCGCGTGGACCCCTTCGGCGCCACGCTGCACCGCCTCCTCGTACAGCGCCCGCGCCTGCCGGTACTCGCCGCGGTCGAAGGCGGCGTCGGCGGCGCGCACCAGGTCGGCCACAGGCGGGACCGCCCCGGTCCCCGGGGCGACCTCGCCCGCGACGGCTTTGCCCGCGGCGGCCGGCGTCGCCAGCAGCAGGGCGACGCAGAACGCCACGAGGCCGCCGACCGCGCCGGTGGTGCGTGGCGCGCCGACGACGCGTCGCGCGGCGGCTCCTCCAGGTGCTCCGGCACGGAGGGCGCGCCCCGTGGATCGGATCATGGCGCCTCCGCGCCGGTCGGCAGCGTCGCGAACGCCCGCTTCAGGATCGACCAGCCCTCCTTCTTCTCGATCCGGAAGGCCGGCCGGTCCCAGCCGGGCCAGGCGTAGAGCGGGATGTCGGAGACGGTGGCCGCCGGTCCGGCCGGGAGCCGATCGGCCAGCGTCCCCGCGATCGGAGTCGCGCCGCCGGGGGTCCCCCGCGGCTTGATCGCGACGACGTAGAACCGGAATCCCGGCGTCTCGATCGTGCCGATCGACCGGAGGTCGTTCGGGTCGTCGTGCAGCACGCGGCGCGAGGAGGGATCGGTCACGTTCAGAAGGCCCCAGCCGATGCGTGCCTCGATGAAGCTCCCCGCGGAGCTGGCGTGCCAGTCGGCCAGGCTCGTGGCGTCGGGATCGCGCGGGTCGATCGATCCGTGGCGCAGGGGCGATCGGCTGTATCCCTGGGCCGGGAAGACCGTGCCGTCGCGGCCGATTCGCCTCCGGTTCGTCTCGACCCGGATCTCCATGAAGCGGCCGTCGACGTTCTCGACCGATCGGTAGGGGCGGTGGTGGCGGTGCGTCTCGATGTCGTAGGGGGGATCGACGAGCAGCCGGCTCGTCTCCTGCCCGTCGAAGATCAGGCAGAACTCCAGGCCGATCGGGACGCGGACGACCTGGCTGACCGGCATGCGGTGATCCCCTCGCCGCGCATCGTACGTGTCGATGCCGATCAGGTAGGTCGCGTCCTTCCAGTCCGGAGCGCCGTCGCCGTCGGCGTCGAGCCTCTCGACGTCCAGACGCAGGTAAAGGTAGGCCTCGTCGGAGGCGACCGCAAGGTCGCGCAGCGTGCGCGCCGCGTCGTGGCCGTCCCCGAAGCTCCTCTCGGGACCGCCGGTGCGCTTGCGCATGAGAGGCTCGGTCTTCTCCCAGTCGTCGCCTCGGCCGTCGATCGACACCCGCCAGGCGCGCGCCCCGGGACGGGCGGCCAGCAGGCCATAGTTCTGCTCCGGGTCGAGCACGTTCAGCCAGAGCGGGTTCCTCTCGTACGGGATCTCGAACTCGGCCACGAGCCAGTTCCTCTTGAACCACTCGTCGAGGAGCGCGAAGAGGATCCCGCCGGCGAGCCCCGCCTCGTCGACGTCCTGCATCAGGCGGGCGTCGATCTCCCCCTGCCGGCGCTCGTCGTGCCCGCCGTGGTTCCATCCCTGGGGCTGCAGGTGGGCGATCCCCCGGCTGGAGGGGACGCCGAGCTCGGCGATGAGGACCGGCTGGGCGCCATGGTGCGCCTTGAGGTCGCGCAGGTAGCCGATGTAGTTGCTCGGCCCCCGCGCGTCGCGCGCGCGGCCGTACCCGGGATCGAGGTTCATGAAGTCCGGATAATAAGGATAGGCATGATAAGTCGCGAAGCTCCCGGCCACGGCCCTGGACGTCGGGCGGACGTGTAGGGCATCGACCCCCACCGCATCATTGTCGTACTCGAGGATCGGCGCCTCCGGCGCCTCTCCCCGCCGGCGCAGGAGGTCCTTCTCCTCCTCCACCGTCGATTCCGTCGGATGATGGAGCGGGTCGAGGGTCGGCCAGTTGACGAACGACACCGGCCGCTGCTGGCGGTAACGGTCGGTCTCGTATCCGACCGTGAAGTCCATCACGCGGGCGAGCCAGGCCTCGAACGGCGTCGCTCCCGCGTCGGCCGTGAAGTACGCGCCGCGGAAGCCTGCCCCGCCGGCGCCGGAACGGCTCCGGTCGTAGGCCTGGACCGAGAACGGCTCCCACTCCCTGCCGAGGAGCCAGGCCAGAAGGCTCGACGAGACATCGGCGCGGTAGCTCCCGGAGGCGTGGCCGGGGCGCGCCGGCAGGTCGAGGTTGCCATGCACGGCGTCGACGACCCGCCGGATCTCGTCCTTGAAGCCGTCGAGGAAGGCCGGCGCGTCGTAGTCCTGTTTGTCCGGAAGCTCCGTCCAGACACCCTGCACCAGCCAGATCCGCCTCGGCCCTCCCTTCCGGTTGTGCCGGTCGAGCGCGGTGTAGAACGCCGGCGGCAGGAGGGTGTAGAGACGCACGACGTTCGCCCCGAGGTCGGAGATCGACTCGAGCCAGCCGGCGTAGGTCGACTCGTCCGTGGGGAACTCGGCCGGGAAGCGTCCCGGCAGGGCAACTCCCATGTTGACGCCCTTCACGAAGATCGGCGTCGGCTCCCCGTCCCCGGCCACGAGGAGGCGGCCATCGCGCGCCAGGGCCACGACCCGCAGCGGTGCCGTGGGCGGCGCGGGCGGGCGCGGCCTCGCCTCCCGGGTCGCGCCGGAAGCGGCGAGGATCTGGCCGAGGTAGGTCGCCGCCTCCGGATCGCCGGGAGCGATCTGGAGCGCCCGCCGGAACGTCTCGGCCGCCTCGGGGTAGCGCTTCCGGTCGCGCAGCGCGAGCCCCAGCCCCTTGAGCCCGTCGAGGTTCTTCGGGTCGCGCCGCAACGCCGCCTCGAACTGCTCGGCTGCCTGGCACGGCGACTCCCGGTGCAGGAGGACGTACCCGATCCCGACGAGCGGATCGATGGCGCCCGGATCGAGGACGAGGGCGGCCCGGAACTCGCTCTCCGACCGCTTCAGATCGCCTCCCCGCAGGTGGCACCAGCCCGCGAGCGCGTGCAGCGCCGCCGTCGTGCCTCCCGCCTCCGTGGCGCGCCGGATCGCCTCGAGCGTCTCATGGAACCGACCGGCCCGGTAGAGCCTGAGCGCCTCGTCGTAGACTTCGTTGGCGGCGCTGCCGGAGGCCGCGGGCCGCTCCCTGAGCCCAGCCTTGGGCTCCTGCGCGCAGGAGATCCCGCCCGAGAGCGCGAGGGCGACGAACGCGACGAAGAGGACGGTGAGGGGGAGGGAGGACGCGACGCAGGGAGCCACGGAGACGGCGGGTGTCACCCCCTCATCCTCATCGGAGCGAAGCGTGTTGTGAAGCTTCGGGTAAAACCGCCCGCGCGGCGTGGGAAACGGGGCCGCGCCGCCCGCGATCCCGGCCGCGGCACTTATAGCGCAAAGCCCGGCTCCTTGACAAGCGTGCCCCTCGTCCGGTAAGGTTTCGGCCCTCCGCGTCGGTCGCCGAGGTTCGCGTGACGGGCTCGCCTCTGCGCTGGGCGGCGTTGAACCTGTGTTGCATCGGCCAGCCCGGGCTGCGACGGCGCCTGATGGCACGGGGGGTCGAGGCGGGCGGCGCGCCGCCGCTTCCGCCGCCGGTCGCGGAGTCGACCGGCTCCACCCCACGGCCGGGCCGGAGCTGGGACGAGGCGGCCCGCGAGGAGCTGGAGCGGGCGCGGCGCTTCGGCGCCGGCGTCCTGACTCTCGAGGACGCCTCCTACCCGCGCCTTCTTCTCGTCTCGTCCGATCCACCGCCGCTCCTGTACGTCTGGGGCCGGCTGGCGCCGGAGGACGCGCTCGCCATCGCCATGGTCGGCTCGCGCCGCGCCACGCCGCACGGCGTCGAGGTGGCCCGCCGGATCGCCTCGGGTCTGGCCGTGGCCGGGTTCACGGTGGTGAGCGGTCTGGCGCGCGGCATCGACGCCGCCTCCCATCGCGGCGCCCTCGAGGCGGGAGGGCGGACGCTGGCCTTCCTCGGCTCGGGGCTGAACCGAATCTACCCCGCCGAGCATCTCAAGCTGGCGGCGGCGATCGCAGGACGCGGCGCGGTGCTGAGCGAGTTCCCGTTCGGGACGCCGCCGCTCAAGCGCCACTTCCCCGAGCGCAACCGGGCGATCGCCTGGATCGCGTGGGCGACCATCGTGGTGGAGGCGGCGCGGGACAGCGGGTCGCTCATCACCGCGGGGCTGGCGGCGGACGAGGGGCGGACCGTCTACGCGGTGCCGGGGCCTGTCGGCGCCCCCGGCGCCGAGGGGACGAACGCGCTCCTGCGCGAGGGCGCCCTGGTCTGCCGCGACGCCTCGGATGTGCTGGAGGACCTCGCGCCGCAGCTGGTCGAGGCGGCGCGCCAGATCGCGGAGGCGCGCCGCGGCGCGGAGGCGGAGGTCCCTGGAGCGGCGCGGACGGCGGAGGACGGGCGGCGGGACGGAGCCGCCGGAAGTGCTGCCGCCGCGGACGACGCTTCGTCTCACACCGCCGGCCTGACGCCGGACGAGACGCTGGTGCTGCGCCACCTTCCGGCCAGGGGAGGGATCGGGATCGAGGGGCTCGGCAGGGCCTGCGGGCTCCCCCCGGGCCGGCTCCTGGCGACCCTCCTGGAGCTGGAGCTGCGCGGCCTCGTGAGGCAGCTTCCTGGGCGACGATTCATGTCGTCGGGTTGACTAATTTGACAGGGGACTATATTTATCGAACGATAGGGGGCCCCATCGGGCCCTCGATCGGGCGTGAGAGAAGGAGAAGACGCTTGGGCAAGTCGCTCGTCATCGTCGAGTCGCCCGCCAAGGCGAAGACCATCAACAAGTTCCTCGGCCGGAACTTCACCGTGAAGGCCTCGATGGGACATGTCCGCGATCTGCCCAAGAAGAGCCTCGGCGTCGACGAGAAGAAGGACTTCAGGCCGACCTACGAGATCCTCCCCGGGCGCAAGAAGGTGATCGAGGATCTCAAGAAGGCGGCCGGGATCGCCGACAAGGTCTACCTCGCCCCCGACCCCGATCGGGAAGGGGAGGCGATCTGCTGGCACCTCTCCGAGATCCTCAAGAAGACCAACAAGAACCTGCACCGCGTGATGTTCAACGAGATCACGCGGCGCGCGGTCCTGCACGGCATGGAGCACCCGGCCAAGATCGACGGCCACCGGGTCGACGCGCAGCAGGCGCGGCGCATCCTCGATCGTCTCGTCGGCTACAAGATCAGCCCGCTCCTCTGGGACAAGGTGCGCCGCGGCCTCTCGGCCGGCCGCGTGCAGTCGGTGGCGCTGCGCATCGTGGTGGAGCGCGAGCGCGAGATCCGGGCCTTCAAGCCGGAGGAGTACTGGACCCTGGCGGCGCTGCTCGAGGGCGCCGTCCCGCCTCCGTTCGAGGCGCGTCTCTTCAAGGTCGATGACAAGAAGGCCGACCCGAAGAGCCAGCAGGACGTCGACGCCATCGTCGCCCGCCTCAAGGGGGCGCCGTTCGTCGTCCGGTCCGTGGAGTCGAAGGAGAAGAAGAAGAACCCGGTCCCCCCCTTCATCACCAGCAAGCTGCAGCAGGACGCCTCGCGCAAGCTCGGCTTCACGGTCAAGAAGACGATGACCCTGGCGCAGCGCCTCTACGAAGGGATGGACCTCGGCGACCTCGGCACCGTCGGTCTCATCACCTACATGCGCACCGACTCCACGCGCATCGCCCCGGAGGCGATGCAGGAGGTGCGCGACTACATCGTCAAGGCCCACGGCCCCGAGTTCCTCCCCGAGGAGCCGCGCTTCTACAAGAGCGCCAAGATGACCCAGGGGGCCCACGAGGCGATCCGCCCGACCTCGATGGACCTGACCCCCGACCGCGTGAAGCCGTTCCTGCACAAGGACGATTTCCTCCTCTACGGCTTGATCTGGAACCGCTTCGTCGCCTCGCAGATGAAGTCGGCGGTCTTCGACGTCACCACCGCCGACATCGAGGCCGGCCCGTGCCTCTTCCGCGCCACCGGATCGACGATGCGGTTCGCCGGCTACCTCGCGGTCTACCAGGACATCGCCGAGAGGGATCGGAAGGAGGCGGCCCCCCCGAAGGACGGGGCCGCGCCCCCGGAGGAGGACGAGAGCGGCCGGGCCCTGCCGCCCCTTGCCGTGGGCGACCGCCTGCGCCTGAAGAAGCTCGACCCGAAGCAGCACTTCACGCAGCCGCCCCCGCGCTTCACCGAGGCCTCGCTGGTCAAGGAGCTGGAGGAGAACGGCATCGGCCGCCCCTCCACCTACGCCAGCATCCTGGCGACGCTGCAGAACCGCGAGTACGTCGAGAAGGCGGAGGGGAAGTTCGTCCCGACCGAGCTCGGGATGACCGTGACCGACCTCCTCGTCGGCCACTTCGGGGACATCGTCGACGTGAAGTACACCGCGCGGATGGAGGAGGAGCTCGACGAGATCGAAGAGGGGCGTCTCGACTGGGTCGACGCCCTCAAGGAGTTCAACACCCAGTTCGCCAAGGACCTCAAGGCGGCCGCCAGGAACATGGAGAACATCAAGACCAAGGAGGAGCCGACCGATCGCATCTGCGAGAAGTGCGGCCGCCCGATGGTCATCAAGTGGGGGCGGTACGGCCGATTCGTCGCCTGCTCGGGGTACCCCGAGTGCAAGAACACGCAGGAAATCGGTACGGTGGTGAGCGGCAACGGCACGAATGGCGGGCCGGGTGCCTTCGCCCCGGGCGCGGGCGGCGCGGAGGTGTCGGCGATCCCGGAGGACCACGGCACGTGCGAGAAGTGCGGCTCGAAGATGGTCCTGCGCAAGGGACGCTTCGGGCCGTTCATCGCCTGCTCGGCCTACCCGAAGTGCCGGAACACCAAGAAGATCGCCATGGACAAGGAGGGACGGATCACGGTCACGCGCAAGCCGGACCGGATCCTGAGCGAGCCCTGCCCGCAGTGCGGCAAGCCGCTGGCGGTGAAGGACGGCCGCTTCGGCGAGTTCACCGCCTGCTCGGCCTACCCGGAGTGCAAGTACATCAAGCTGAAGGAGGTCGGCCTCGACTGCCCGCGCGACGGGTGCGGCGGGCGGATCGTCGAGCGCCGCTCCCGTCGTGGCCGCGTCTTCTTCGGCTGCAGCAACTACCCGAAGTGCGACTTCGTCACCTGGTACCGGCCGGTCGCCGAGTCCTGCCCCTCCTGCGGCACCTCGTACGTCCTGGAGAAAATCACGAAGAAGGACGGCACCACGCTCTTCTGCGACAAGGAAGGATGCGGCTACAAGAAGGCGGTCAACGCATGAAGGCTCCCCGCCCGTGACCCGGCGCACGCGCCTCCGCCGCGCGCCGCGGGGCCTCTCCAGCCTCCGATCTCGTCCCGGGAGGCGCAGGGCGTCCCGGCCTCGCCGTCCGCCGTGCGCTCATCGAGCTGGAAGCGCCCCGCCTCTTCATTCCATCGAATCCTGACAGGTCGCCAGGCTCCCGGGCAAAAAAGAGGTGCCGAGGCGTGATGGACCCCGGCACCCCATGATGCGATCCAGCGCGAGGAGCCTACCGCACTAGGACTTCTCGGCTTGGGCGGGCCTGATCGCGATCACCGCCTCGTGGCTCCCGTTTTCGTTGTCCCGGCAGGTCAGGACGACCTTCTCCCCGGCCTTGACGGTCTTGAGGCTTTCGACGGCCTTGTCGAGGACCGGCGAGGTATTCGTCGTGCCCGCTTCATCCTGGAAGGTGATCTTCTTGGCCTGGATGTCGACGGAGACCACCGTGGCCGTAAGATCGTGCGTCTTGCCGGCCGCCGCCACAGGATTCGCCTGGGCCAGGATCAGGCCGGTCACGAACGCCGCGACTAGGATCAGGAGTGGATGTCGCATGGATCCTCCTTTGAAAGGAATTCGGCTCCCAACAGGAGCAATTACGATGCCACGCGGCCCTTCGCTGTCGTAAGTTTCAGCGGGCCAATCACTTTGCGGAGGGCCCGGAGTGGAAGAGACACATCAGCCATGACGAACAGTGTGTCCTTCCGGGAGAACAGTTTGCTGTGGCCGCGGTCATTCGCGGCCGGCCTCGGGATCTCCTCATCGGCACCGGCCACGAGGCGCTGCTTACGGATAAGCCGGGGTGCCTGCCGGTAGCCGGCGCTCCTGTCGCGCAATGAGGTGGCGTATCGACCCGTTGGCGGGAATAATAGGGCCATGACCCGACGGCGCCAGCCGGTCCGCACGCCATGACCACGACCGGGGAACCCGACCCCACCGTGGCACCCGCGCGACCCGGTCGCGGCGATCTCGCGGTGGTCGGCGAGCTGCTCCCGTACCTGCGCCCCTATCTCGGCCGCATCGTCTTCTCGCTCGGATTGATCCTGGCCGCCAAGGTGGCGACCCTCCTCGTGCCGCTGGTCCTCAAGAGACTCGTCGACCAGCTCAACCTCGAGCGCAGCCTGCTGGTGCTGCCGATCGGTCTGCTCCTCGCTTACGGGGCCTCCCGCGTCGGCGTCACCCTGTTCACCGAGCTGCGGCAGGTTGTGTTCGCCCGGGTCATGGCGAGGACCTCGCGGCAGATCACGGTGAAAGTCTTCCGCCACCTGCACGAGCTGAGCCTACGGTTCCACCTCGACCGGCGCACGGGCGGGGTGGCCCGCGATCTCGAGCGCGGCAGCACCGCGGTCTCCGACCTGCTCGACTGGACGCTCTACACCATCGTGCCGACCGCCGTCGAGGTGCTGCTGGTCACGGGCCTCCTGGTGCTGGCGTACGACTGGAGCTTCGCGCTGATCATCCTCACCACGCTGGTGGCCTACGCGGCGTGGAGCTTCATCGTGACCGAATGGCGGACGCGGTATTACCGGGCCGCGGTCGAGGCCGACACGCGTGCCAACGAGCTCGCCGTCGACTCGCTGATCAACTACGAGACCGTCAAGTACTTCAACAACGAGAAGCACGAAACGGCGCGCTACGACGAGAGCCTGTGCCGCCTGGAGGACGCCAACGTCCTGGCACAGAAGACCCTCGCCCTGCTCAACCTCGGCCAGACCGTCATCGTGGCGATCGGCGTCACCGCGATGATGTGGCGCGCGGCGGCCGGCGTGGTCGGCGGCCGGCTCACGATAGGCGACCTGGTGCTGGTCAACGCCTACCTGCTGCAGCTCTCGTCGCCTCTGTTCTTCCTCGGCATGATGTATCGCGAGGTCAAGCAGGCGCTCACCAACCTGGGACGGCTGTTCGCGCTGCTGGATCAGCACCCGGACGTGCAGGATCGCCCCGGCGCCGTGCCGCTCGTGGCGCGTCATCCGCGCATCGGCTTCGAGGGCGTTCGATTCGGCTACGACCCGCGCCGCGAGATCCTGCACGGCGTCGACTTCGAGATTCCCCCCGGCGGCACGGTCGCCGTGGTCGGCCACTCCGGTTCCGGAAAGTCGACGCTGGCGCGTCTGCTGTACCGTTTCTACGACGTCGACGCCGGGCGCATCCGCATCGACGGCCTGGACCTGCGCGAGATGACGCAGAAGACGCTGCGGGCCGCGATCGGGATCGTGCCTCAAGATACCGTGCTTTTCAACGACACGATCCTCTACAACATCCACTACGGCCGCCCGGACGCGACCCGCGACGAGGTCGAGGTGGTCGCGCGCGCTGCCCACATCCACGAGTTCATCGTGAGGCTCCCCGACGGCTATCTGACCCCGGTCGGCGAGCGGGGCCTGAAGCTGTCGGGCGGAGAGAAACAACGCGTCGCGATCGCCCGGGCGCTGTTGAAGAACCCGGCCATTCTCATCTTCGACGAAGCCACCTCGGCGCTCGACTCGCAGTCGGAGAAGGTCATCCAGGCCGAGCTCGAGCGCATCCAGGTCGGGCGCACGACCCTGGTGATCGCCCACCGGCTATCGACCGTGATGGGCGCCGATCAAATCCTGGTGATGGACGAGGGACGCATCGTCGAGCGCGGCACGCACGACGAATTGCTGGCCGCGGGCCGGCATTACGCGCGGATGTGGTTGCTGCAGCAGCAGGAGCGGGCCGAGGAGGTCGCGTCGCGATCCGCCGGAGGGTCGGCCCTCGCGATGCCTCGGCCGGGGGCCGAGCGGGACTGAGTTCCGGGCGGCAGGGGACCAGGCGCCGCCATGCGCTCGAACCGCCGCTTCATCGCGTTGACCTGCGCGAGGTAGGCGCCGACGTCGTGGTCGCCGCAGCGCTGGTGGACGGCCAGACGGAAGCCGCGCGCCGCGTAGGCGTCGCCCGCCCCCGGCCCGCACAGGTGGATCACGGCGGCCAGATCCTGCTGCCGCTCGGGCGTGGCGGCGGCGACCCGAGAACGCGCGATGGCGCTCGCGACACGGCGATCCAGAAGGGCAGACGTCATCTCGATGGCGTGACTCGGCACGACGCGGCTGTAGAGGATATTGAACCAGCACGACGACGGGTCGAGCCACGGGCCATCCTCGACCACCACGTGGTCGTGGATGCAGTAGCGCTTCGCTTCGCTGAACGTCGCATCGGTGATCTGGTACATGCCGACCGCGCTCGACGCCGGCTGGTACACCTTGAACGGATTCCGCGCCAGACGCCAGCGCCAGTACGTGCGCGCCACGGGGTTGCCCGACCCCTCGACCTGGGCGAGCGCGGCCAGGAGGGCAGGCGTGATGACGGCGGTCGAGTGCTCAATGAAGAGCGGCCCGTAGCTCTGCCAGGTCTCGGCGGGGCTCTTGTCGAGCGCACCGCTCACCGGAAAGAACAGCTCGGTCGGCTTGCGGATCGCCTGGTACGCGCCATTGGCCACAGCCCAGGCCGCCAGGAGGACGACCACGCCCGCGGCGATCCGGACCGGAGGCGGCGCGGCCCGCAACGCCACGATCGAGCGCCGCACCGACCGGGCCAGACGCCGGCCCGACCGCGCGAGGCGGCGGACGGTCGCCCTTCGGACCCAGGGCGGGCGCCTCCTTCGCGGACGGCTCCTGGGAGCGCGCCAAGGCGAGTGGGACACCATGAAGCGATTATGCCGCAGCGCGTGCGGGCTTTGAAGACTCGGCCCGTAGGGGGAGCAGGCCCGTTCGAAAGTACCTCGCCCGCAACCCGGTCCCCCACGCAATGTCGAACCCGGAGCTGACCGAATAGCCCTCACCGGACCTGAAATCTCAGCTTCACCGGCGCCTGGAACGACGCGATCAAGAAGGCCCCGGTCAAGGCGCGGATGACCACTCGGTGCCAGAGCCCGGCAACCGAGATCTTTGAAATGTACGCTCCGGGCAAAGACGGCAAGGAGATGAAGATGATGGAGATCACCTACACGAAGAGGTAGCTCTGAGGAAGATAGATCGTGTCGGATACCGTCTGTTACCGTCGCGAACACTCACCGTGAGATGTTCGGATCGTGCCCGGAGGGGACGACCGCCAGCGTGGGACAGGGGCCGTGGTCGATCTGCGATGTCTCCCCTCCGATCGAGCCGCTGATCGAGTTCCTCTCCCCGCAACCGGCGACGTGAGCGACCGGGCGTTCGGCCTCATCCCGGCCAACCCGGTCCCCGCAACCCGGTTCCCCCGCCCGATGAGGCGCAGTTTCATGGGTCTCATCGATCCCGGGGTGGTCGCCCTCCCGGGAAGTCTGTGCGGCGTGCCTGGTATTGGGCCGCGGGGGTGGCATCCGTAAATCGAGATCCACGTGCTCTCCGCGGATCAGACGGGACAGTCGCCCGCCGACGCAAACCGCATTCCGCCAAGGCTCGAGAAGCCATACGGTGTAGTGCCGTAGGGCGGTCCGGAGCCCCTCACCAGGTAGAAGAAGGCCTGCCCGACAGGCGGCAGCTCTTCATCTCCCGGTCCGAGGTAGAGCACCGCGACGTTGTTGGCGGGGAGATCGTTGCCCAAGCAGCGGACCGTCCCCAGGTCCACGCCCGCCGCCCCCTCGACCGGGCCCGGCAGCGGCCCGCGGATCAGGTCGTACGAAGAGGCGCACGGCAGCCGCCGCCACCGAAGCGCCCCGGCCGCGGTCAATTCGAGCTCCAGAACCTCGGGAACACATACCAGCGACAGCTGCGTGATGCTCTGCACATCAATCACGGGGCACTCGATGCCGACGTTCGGGCCCCGCGCCAGGACATGCTGGCAGGCGAAGGCGTTGAGGTCGAAAA
>WNGG01001847.1_pt1 | contig 25701 bp, 20 predicted proteins | sample 5400661 | NCBI WGS metagenome assembly WNGG01 (sample SAMN13153372, study PRJNA577476) | soil metagenome | isolation source: 100 cm soil or saprolite under Garry oak tree replicate 1 | place: USA:California | collected 2016-06-15
TGACAAACGGCGACGCCGGCCATCAAAGCCAAGGGGGAGGAGCTCTCGCCCGGCGCCGGAGAGCTGAAGCGCAGGAGGCCGGCAAGCGTATTGGAGTCGAGTACATTGTCCTGGACAATCACGATGCCGAGCTGCTCCCTACGCTCGAAGTCCGGCAACAGATTATCCGGCAGATCCGTCAGTGGAACGCGGATCTGGTTCTGGCGCCGCGTCCTAACGACTATCATCCCGATCACCGATACACGGGCGTCCTGCTTCAGGATTGCGCGTACATGGTCACCGTCCCCAACGTCGCGCCCGACACCCCAGCGCTGCGCAAGAACCCCGTGTTCATGTATTTTCAGGACGGCTTTCAGAAGCCCGCTCCATTCACTCCCGATATCGCGGTAGGCATCGACGACGTGATCGAAAAGAAGCTAGGCGCGCTGGACGCGCACGTCTCGCAGTTCTACGAATGGATGCCCTGGCTCGACGGTATTCTGGAACAGGTGCCCAAGGAAGCGGGCGCTCGCAAGGAATGGCTTCGCAAACGATATATGGATTCCAGAGAGACAACGCCGGCCGTCCGGCAGGCCCTGGTGAAATGGTACGGACAGGAAACCGCGAAAGGGATGAAGTACGCCGAGGCCTTTGAGATTTGCGAATACGGCAAGCGGCCGAGCGAAGCGGAGCTCCGGCAGCTCTTCCCTTTTTTCCCAGCCAACCCCAGGTGAATTTCAGATTTGAAATTATTTGCAATTTGAAATTTCAAATGTCTCAAGTTTCAAATTTCAAATTTCGCGGGAGGAGCTGGTCGCGTGAGGCGCGGTACAGCAAAAGCGCGTCTTTGAGCACATTGAAAGCATCGATGCGGCCGCGCAGGTTTTCGATGCGGACTTCTTTGTGCTCGAGAACCTTATAGTCCAGAAAGAAGCGCTGGAGCTCCCTCAGCTTGTGCGCGGGCAGCTCTGAAATGTCGCGGTAGTGGTTGAACTCAGGGTCATCGGACTGTACGGCGATGATCTTGTCATCCCGGCCTTTTTCGTCCTCCATCGTGATGACGCCTATGCAGCCGCAGCGCACGATGCAGAGCGGATGCACCGGTTCCTGACCGAGTGCAAGGACATCGAGAGGATCGCCATCTTCGCAGTAAGTCCTGGGGATGAACCCGTAATTGGCCGGGTAGTGCACCGCGCTGTGGAGCACGCGGTCCAGGATCAGTATGCCCGTCTCCTTGTCCAACTCGTACTTGTTCTTCGACCCTTTGGGGATTTCGATAATGCACAGAAATCCTGACTCTACGTCGTCGCCCGGGTTCACGTCATGCCAGGGATGCAATGGATCTCCCCCTTTCAAAGAACGGATGATAACACACCTCCTTTTCACCACTGTGCAAGCATGGAGTTCAGCCTTCAGGCTGCACCCGCTCAGTACAGGCTAAAGCCTGAACCTACCAACATCGGCGATGTGGGTTCGTGCTATACTCGTCGCCGTTTCGCCGAATCCATTTTTGGGGAAGGAGAGAGACAGGCTATGCGAGTCGGACTCTTTACCACGCTCTATGCAAAGCAAAGTCTCGATGACGTAATCCAGCGTGCGAAAAAGCTCGGCATTTCCGATCTGGAGGTGGGGACCGGCAACTATCCGGGTGATGCTCATTGCAAGCTGGAATATTTGACAGACACGCTGAAACGCACGGCATTCCAAAAGAAGCTGGCGGACAACGGCATGCGCGTATCGGCCCTTTCGTGTCACGGCAACCCCCTGCATCCCAACAATGGGCTGGCTAAAGCCAACGACGACGTCAGCCGTAAGACCGTCCAGCTCGCCGCAAAGCTGGGCGTACCCAAAGTCATTGAATTCTCCGGTTGTCCCGGAGACTCAGACCGGTCGAAGTATCCCAACTGGGTAACGTGCCCCTGGCCCGACGAATATCTCGATTTGCTGAAGTGGCAGTGGGAGAAGAAAGCCTTTCCCTACTGGATCAAGCGGAACAAACATGCGGAAGACCATGGCGTCAACATCGCCCTGGAGATGCATCCCGGCTTCGTCGTGTACTCGCCGGAAACCATGCTCAAACTACGCACCGTCGCGGGGAAACGCATTGGGGCCAACCTGGATCCCTCGCACCTTTTCTGGCAAGGAATTGACCCGGTCCAGTCCGTGAGGGCTCTCGGCGAGGCCGTTTTCCACATCCATGCGAAGGATACCAAGCTGTATCCCACGAACATGGCCATCGGAGGAGTCCTGGATGTCAAGCCCTACAGCGATGAGATCCACCGCTCCTGGCTTTTCCGCACGGTGGGCTACGGACACGGGCCAGAGTGGTGGACGGACTTCATATCGACACTCCAGATGGTCGGCTACGACGATGTGCTGTCGATCGAGCATGAGGACAGCCTGATGGCCGTCGAAGAGGGTTTGAGCAAAGCGGTAACGTTTCTGAACTCCGTGCTCATTCGCGAACGCCTCACCGAGATATGGTGGGCAAAAGCTTGATTGCGGATTTCGGATTTCGGATTGCGGATTGAGAAACACCAGTCCCGATTTCCAATCCGCAATCCGCAATCGCCAATCCGCAATTGGGGGCGACTATGGGTCAGGTGAACGTGGGATTGATCGGTTACAAGTTCATGGGCAAGGCTCACTCTAACGCCTACAAATCCGTGGGCATGTTTTTCCCTCTCAAAAACCGGGTCGTCATGAAAGCCATCTGCGGACGCGACGAGACGGCAGTGCGCAAGGCCGCGGAGACCTGGGGCTGGGGATCTTATGAGACGGACTGGAAAAAATTGATCAAGCGCCCTGACATCGATGTCATTGACGTCGCCACACCGGGGAACCTCCACCCAGACATGTCCATCGCCGCAGCCAGGGCAGGCAAGCATGTGATCTGCGAAAAACCCCTGGCGAATTCTCTGGCCGAAGCGCGAGCCATGCAAAAGGCGGTTGACAAGGCCGGCGTCAAGAACATGGTGTTTTTCAACTACCGGCGGGTCCCGGCCGTGAGCTTCGCCCGCCAGATGATCCGTGAGGGGAAGCTGGGCGACATCTATCATTTTCGCACGGCCTACCTGCAGGACTGGATCGTCGATCCTGAGTTTCCGCTTGTCTGGCGCCTGGACAAGAAGATTGCGGGCAGCGGGGCGTTGGGCGATATAGGGGCCCACATCACCGACCTCGCGCTCTTCCTGATAGGGGAAATCTCTGAGGTCGTGGCGGACCTGAAGACTTTCATCAAGAAGCGCCCCCTGCTGGAATCCGGAAGCGCCTTCTTCGCCCGGAAAAAAACCGGCCCACCCCAGTACGGGACGGTGACCGTCGACGATGCCGCGGCTTTTCTGGCCCGTTTCAAAAACGGGGCCCTGGGAACATTCGAGGCGACGCGCTTTGCTACCGGCCGGAAAAACGCCAACCAGTTTGAAATCTACGGGAGCCGCGGCGCTCTGAGGTTCGACCTCGAGTCGCTCAATGAGCTGCATTTCTACAGCAAGGACGAGGCTGCCCCCGAGCAAGGGTTCAAGAGGATCCTGGTGACGGAAGCCAGCCACCCCTACATAAGCGCGTGGTGGCCGCCCGGACATATCATCGGTTACGAACACACATTCACCAATGCTCTCTCCGACTTCTTCCGCTCCCTGGAAACAGATCAGCCGGTTTCGCCCGACTTTCGCGAAGGTGTTCGGGTCCAGGCCGTCCTGGACGCGGTGGAGAAATCCGCCCAGCGGGGAAAGTGGGTCCGCGTTGTGCCGTAGCCTCAAGAGCGTAGAAGATCGAGGATAGAGGATGGAGGGTAGAGGATCGAAAGATTTAATCTCCTTTTCTATCTTCGATCCTCTATCCTCCATCCTCAATCTTTCTGAACCTTCTCGCCGTCTGCCATCATCAATTACTGCAAGGTGCGAAAGCGTGAGGGTACAGCCATGAGAGCCATTAAGGCAGTCTTTTTACTCGGTCTGGCATTCGGAATTTGCTCTGCCGCCAATCCCCAGGAACAGGAGAAAGGGAAGGCGCTCCAGGCGGAACCGGAACTTGTGGTTCCTGCCGGGACCAGTCTTCCCATTGTGCTGACGGTCTTTTTGAACTCTCGCAGCAGTCAACCGGGTGACAGTTTCTATGCCGAGACGATCTATCCAATCTGGGTGCAGCAGAGACAGGTGATGCCGCGCGGATCTATCATCAAGGGGACCGTAACGCAGGTCGAGCGTCCGGGAAGGGTAAAGGGTAGAGGGCGCATTGCGTTCCGCTTCGAATCGGTCCTCCTGCCCAATGGTGTGAATCGAGATCTGGTGGCCGAGCTCCAGGGTATCCATGGGCCGGGTGTTGAGAAGATTGACCGTCGGACCGAGACCGTGGAGATGGAAGGGTCCAAGGGTCGTGACACCGCCGAAGTCGCGGCGCCCGCCGGCCAGGGAGCCATCACCGGGGCGATAGCGGGCGCCGGCAAGGGCGCGCTGATCGGCGCCGCAGCCGGTGGCGCGGTCTGGCTCGCAACGGTCCTGCTCTCGCGCGGCCAGGAGCTCGTCCTCGAGCCCGGAACGCAGTTCGACCTCGTGCTGAGGCAGCCGTTGCGCTTTGCTTACGGAGAGGTGGAGTTTACGCAGCGGGAACTGGACAGCGCGTACCGCAGCGCCACGCGAAGCCGAGCGCGTTACGATCGCGACCGCGAGCGTCGCCCGTATTTTCCGGGACGCGGCTTTCCTGGCCCCTGGGGATTCCCCTGGCCGTAGTCCGTTTACTCGCAATCTCAAATTCGATCTTTAGCCACAGAGACAAGGCTTTCTCTGTGCCTCCGTGTGCTGAAACGGTTGTGAAGCGACGGCACACAGACCGCCCGAGGGAGAAAAGAATTCGTGTATTTCGTGAAATTCGTGGCAAGTCTGCCTGTCCTCGATTCCCTCCCAAGACTAACGGGTTACCCTGGGGCTAAAATCCGGGTTGATTCTGCGGACACTGTCAGTAAGAATATCGGCCATGAATTCTGAGCTTATTTCTCGTGTGTCCCGGGAAGTAGGTCTCCCTGAATCCTCCGTTGCCGCCACTGTTGCCCTCCTCGAAGCAGGCGGAACGCCGCCGTTCATCGCGCGCTACCGGAAGGAAGCCACGGGTGGATTGGACGAGTCGAAAATACACTCCATCGAAGAGCGCATAATCTTCTACAAGGAACTGCAGGACCGCCGTGCTGCCATTCTGAGTGTCATAGCAGCACAGGGAAAGCTAACGGACGCGCTACGCCTGCAGATCGAGACCTGTTTCCACAAGGTGGAACTGGAGGATCTCTTTCTGCCATTCCGGCCGGCGCAGCGCAAGAGCCGGGCGGCGGAAGCTGCGGGGAGAGGACTCGAACCACTTGCGGAATATTTGTGGAATCAGGAGCCGGATGCGTGGAGCCTTGAAGAGCACGCCGATGTCTTTATCGATCCGGAAAAGAACGTAAATTCCCGGGAAGAAGCACTGCGCGAGGCGGCGGAGATCGTCTCAGTGTGGATCTCTCAAAACAGTGGCTACCGCAAAGCCCTGCGACAGATCATCTGGGAAACGGGATTCGTCGTCTCCAGAGTTGCCCCCGGCAGGGCGGATCAGAAGACCAAGTACACCATGTACTATGACCGCCGGGAGCCCGTGGCCAAGATTCCTTCGCATCGAGTCCTGGCAATCCGGAGGGGGACCAAGGAAGGGATCCTCACTTCTTGCATCGAGTCCGACGACGCCAGGGCAATCGATTTCCTCCGAAAGGCTATCATTCGGGACCCTGAATCTGTCCTTGCCCCTCTGCTGGAAATCATCATCGGCGACAGTTACACACGGCTGATACGGCCTGCGCTGGAAGTCGAGATCCGGACGCAGGTCAAGGAACGCGCGGACTGCGAGGCTATACGGGTATTCCAGGAGAATCTGGCAAATTTGTTGCTCTCTCCCCCAGGAGGCCCGATGGTCGTCCTGGGCGTGGATCCCGGCAAAACGGAATTCAAAGTCGCTGTCGTCGATGAGAGTGGAAAGTTTCTTGAAGTGGCGTTGATCAGCCCGCTTCCCCCCAAAGGCGACACGGAAGGGACCCGCGCCATCTTGAAGGATCTGATCGCCAGGCATAGCGTTCGCGCCCTTGCCATTGGAGCCGGGGCTGGGTCGCGCGAGTTGGAGCGCGTCCTCCGGCAGATACTTCAGGAAGAAAAGCTGGAGAGTGTTCTGCTTGTCGGAGTGAATGACGCCGGGATTTCAGTATATGCTTCCTCGCGGATCGGCCGGGAGGAATTCCCCGATCTGGATTCCCCCTCACGCAGTGCGATCGGCATGGCGCGCAGATTGCAGGATCCCCTGGCGGAGCTCGTGAAGATCGACCCCAAGACAATCGGGGTGGGCCAGTACCAGCACGACGTGGATCAGAAGGAGCTGCACCGGGGGCTGATCAGGACAGTTCGGTCCTGCGTGAGCAGGGTCGGTGTGGATTTGAACACCGGCTCGTTTTCGCTCTTACGATACGTTTCGGGTCTCAACGACCGGCTGGCGCGACGCATTGTCAACCATCGCACTGGGAACGGCCTTTTCACTTCGCGAACCGCGCTTCTCGGCGTTCCGGGCATAGATGAACAGGTCTTCTGCCATGCGGCCGGATTTTTGAGGGTCCAGGGCGGTGAAAATCCGCTGGACCGAACGGCCGTCCATCCGGAAGCGTATCCTGTCGCAGAAAAGATGGCCGCTTCGCTTGGAGTTTCGGTGGCAGATCTCATTGAGAATAAAACTCTGGTCTCGAGCTTGAAGCTGGAGGAGTTCGTCACCGACACGGTAGGCCTTCCGACTCTTTCCGACATACGCGAGGAACTGCTCAAGCCTGGGAGAGATCCGCGCAGGACTTTCGCTGTAGCCAAGTTCCGCGACGACGTGAAGGAGATCAGCGATCTCAAGGAAGGAATGGTCCTCGAGGGGACCGTAACCAACGTCACCAATTTTGGGGCATTTGTGGATGTTGGCGTCCAGCAGGACGGCCTGGTTCACTTGAGCCAGATGTCCAACCGATTCATCCGGGACCCACGAGAAGCGGTGAAAGTAGGAGACGTTGTTCAGGTCAAGGTCATCTCTGTGGAGGCCGAGACCAAGCGCATTGGCCTGTCCATGAAGGCGCTCCTTCCTCCAGTCCCTCACAGACGCAAGCATCCCAGACGTGCCAGAGATCGGGTTGCCGCTTCTGAAGAACCCCGCCCGGCCGAGGCGGTTACTGTCCCGGAGGGCGTGCGCGGAACCAGCGTCTTCGCCGAGGAAGTTCCGGCAGCGGAAGGTCGACCGCAGCGATCCAGGCACCGCTCGCGACGAGGGCAGAGGAAGCGCGAGGCACGGCCGCCGCAGCCGGTAACGCCGACAAAGCCGGCTTCCCCTCCGAACGAAAAACCCGCGGAGCCGGAGCCGGAGCCAGAGCCGACGTTACAGGAGAAGATCGCGATCCTGCAGTCCAAATTCCGCGGCATTAATTAGACAGGATTACAGGATTGGCAGAAGACAGGATAGACACGACTTGTTGACAGGATAACAGGATCGGCAGGATTGTGTGCGTAAAGCAGATCTCTAAAGATTTCGACCGGATAAGACCATAATCGATAACTTGTTCCGTCCTGTCCCCGCACCCGGTTGTCCCGACAAACAAACCTGAAATTTTTCCCTCCCTCACGAAACTTCAAGATAAGCGGAACAGGATTCACAGTGCAGCCCAGCCGCAACCCAAAAAATCCACCGCGGTGAAAATATCCTTGACCGCCGGACAAGGATTTGCATGTTAGTAGTACAGGGTCCAACGGCACGCTGCAAGTCAGGACCCTGTCTATCCGGTTACCGTGTCAAAAAATCTGTCTATCCTGTTATCCTGTCAAAACCATGAGCCGATCCTGTTATCCAGTCATCTTGCTTGGCTTGCTGCTCACCGGATTTTCTCCGAAGCATGAGCGCGCCGGGCCCAGGACGGGCTATCGCGATTGGAAGGTCTACTGCGGCGGTCCCGACAGGATCCGTTACTCCGCTCTCGCGCAGATCAATCGCGACAACGTCCGCCAGCTTCAAGCGGCGTGGACCTTCGATACGGGTGACGCTTTTGAAGGCTCGGAAATGCAGTGCAACCCGATTATCGTCGATGGAGTGCTCTATGCTACGACTCCGAAGCTTCGGGTGATTGCGCTCGACGCGGCTCGCGGCAGCCTGCGCTGGAGCTTCGATCCGAATGAGGGCAGGAAGGTATTCAGCAAGGCCCGCAACCGGGGACTCACCTATTGGGAACACGGAAAAGACAAGCGGATCTACTTCGCCGCTCGCCATTACCTTTACTCCCTCGATGCCCGAACCGGCGAGCCTGTGACTCATTTCGGCAAATCCGGCCGCGTCGATCTGAGGGAGGGACTCGGCCGCGAGCCGGCGACTCTCACCATCTCCGCCACAACCCCGGGTGTCGTGTACAAAAACCTCCTCATTCTCGGCAGCATTGTGAGCGAGTCTCTGCCGGCGGCCCCGGGCGACATTCGTGCGTACGACCTCCGAACCGGGCGCCTGCGCTGGACGTTTCACACTATCCCTCATCCCGGAGAGCTCGGCTACGAAACGTGGCCGAAAGACGCCTGGAAGTACATTGGCGGCGCCAATAACTGGGCTGGAATGTCCCTTGACGAAAAGCGAGGCCTGGTCTTTGTTCCGACGGGTTCCGCCGCCTTCGACTTCTACGGGGCCAATAGAGCCGGCGACAACCTGTTCGCGAATTCTCTGATCGCTCTCAAGGCGGACACCGGAAAACGCGTCTGGCATTTCCAGGCCGTCAGACACGACGTATGGGACCGGGATTTTCCGGCGCCTCCGAACCTGGTCGCCGTAAAGCGCGGCGGCCGGCTCGTCGATGCGGTCGCACAGATCACGAAGTCAGGGCATGTTTACGTGTTTGAGCGCGAGACAGGAACGGCGCTCTTCCAGATCGAGTACAGGCGCGTTCCGCCCTCGGAGGTGGACGGTGAAGTTCTCGCGGAAACGCAACCTGTTCCGCTCCTGCCGCCTCCCTTCGCGCGTCAGGTCTTCAACGAAGACATGGTGACAAAAAGAACGGTTCAGGCGCATGACGACGTGTTGCAGAGACTGCGGACGCTGCGCAATGGGGGCCAGTTTACGCCGCCCAGCCGGGAAGGAACGGTTATCTTCCCGGGGTTCGACGGCGGAGGCGAATGGGGAGGCGCCGCCTTCGATCCGGAGACCAGTCTGCTGTACGTGAACTCCAATGAGATGGCATGGGTGTTGCGCCTGGTGGAACGGCCCCCGGCGAAGGCACGACCGAGTGGACAGGGCCTGTATTTGCAATATTGCGCCTCCTGTCACCGCGAAGACCGAAGAGGGACCCCGCCCGAATTCCCGTCTCTCATCGGTATCGGCGAAAAGTACACGGCGTCCGAAGTCTCGAGAATCGCCGTCGAGGGAGGCGGGAGGATGTCCGGCTTCGCGCATTTGAAAGGAGAGGCAGTCCGTGCCATCGCCGACTATCTGACAACGGGAAAAGATACCGAGATCTCCGGGGAAGCGGCGGCCCCGTCTCCCATTGACCTCAAGTATTCGATTGACGGCTATAACAAGTTTCTTGACCCGGATGGCTACCCTGCCGTCGAACCGCCCTGGGGCACTTTGAATGCGATCAACCTGGATACGGGAGAGATCGTGTGGAAAATACCCTTCGGTGAGTTTCCGGAGCTGGTGGAAAAAGGGATGGGCAACACCGGAAGCGAGAATTACGGAGGGCCCGTGGTAACCGCCGGCGGCGTCCTTTTCATTGGGGCGACCAATCACGATAAGAAGTTCCATGCTTTCGACAAGTCAACGGGGGAGCTCCTGTGGGAGACCGTCTTGCCGGCGGCCGGCAACGCGACACCAGCCACCTATGAGATTGGCGGACGTCAATTCGTGGTGATCGCGGCGGGCGGTGGCAAGTCGGGCGCACACTCCGGCGGATCCTACGTGGCCTTTGCCTTGCCGTAAAGACAGGATCACAGGATTTTAGGACGGGATAACAGATTTGGACAGGATAACAGGATCGACAAGCCATCACGAGCCCGACGAGCTGCCGGAAGCCAAGCCCGGAGAAGAATCAAGCGCTTTATTCACCACGGAGACACGGAGTACACCGAGAGGCACGGAGAACTCTGATGCCTCTGTGAAATCTCCGTGCCCTCCGTGTCTCCGTGGTGGAACAGGACATCTTGCCTGCAATCTCAGCCTGATCCTATTCCTCGCTTTCGGCCTGCCAGGAGGCGATGGAGCTCCTCTGTTTGAAGAGTTGCCCTCGGCTGCGAGCGGAATCACATGGGTCCACGACAATGCAATGTCCGAAGAGCGCTATCTCCCCGAAACGCTCGGCCCGGGCTGTGCCTTCTTCGACTACGACAACGACGGCTGGATGGACGTCTACCTGGTGAACAGCGGGCCGTCCGATTTCTTCCAGCCGAAGAAACCTCTTCGCAACGCCCTGTATCGCAACAACCACGACGGCACCTTCACCGACGTGACGGAAAAAGCCGGCGTTCCCGGCGGTACTTTCGGCATGGGCGTCGCCGCTGGTGATTACGACAACGACGGCAACATCGACTTGTTTGTGACCGCCTACGGCAAATGCCTTCTCTACCACAACGAGGGGAACGGCGCGTTTTCAGATGCAACAAAGAAGGCGGGTTTGGCCGCGCCCGGTTGGACTACGAGCGCCGTCTGGTTCGACTACGACAACGACGGTTTCCTGGACCTGTTCGTCTGCAGCTTTGTCGATTACGGGCTGAACAAACACATCTTCTGCGGCGACAACAAGCTCGGCCGGCGCTACTACTGCATCCCGCGCGTTTTCAAGCCCACACCCAGCCTCTTGTTTCACAACAACGGTAATGGCACCTTCACCGAAGCAACCCGGGGCACCGACATCGAGCGGGCGCTGGGCAAAGCCTTGGGAGTGGTGGCAACCGACATCAACAATGACGGCCTGATGGATCTGTTCGTGGCCAACGACACAGTCCAGAATTTCCTGTTCGTCAATCGGGGCAAAAACAAATGGGAAGAGATCGGGCTCCCGTCCGAGGTCGGCTTCAGCGCGGACGGCAAGGCTCGTTCGGGAATGGGCGTCGATGCGGCCGATTTCAACGGGGACGGCTGGCAGGATCTGTTCGTGGCCAACGTCGATCAGGAGATGTTCTCACTGTACGCAAACAACAAAGACGAAACTTTTGCCGACGTTGCCCACGAGCACGGCCTGGCTCAAGCCACGAGGCTGTTGAGCGGATGGGGCCTGAAATTCTTTGACTTCGACAATGACGGCAGCGTCGATTTGTTTCTCGCCAACGGGCATCCGGACGACATGATCGAGCACTATTCCAGCGCCGTGAAGTACAAGGAGCCCCCGCTGTTGTTTCGACACGACGGGACCCGCCTGCGCAACATCAGCGACAAGGCGGGGCCGGCATTCACCCGCGCATTTCCCGCGCGGGGCCTCGCGATCGGCGACTATGACAACGACGGGCGCTACGATGTGCTTGTGGCCAACAACGGGGGCGCTCCGGTTCTCCTGCACAACAATGCCGGGAAGGAGAACCATTGGATCGGTCTGCAGCTTCAAGGCGCCCGGTGCAACCGCGACGCCATCGGCGCGCGCATCTCCTGGTCTGTAGACGGGGTCAAGAAAACGCGACTCAAGAACAACGGCGGCAGCTATCTGTCGTCCCACGATCCCCGCGAAGTGATCGGCCTGGGCGCTTCGACTCGCGTCGACTGGCTCGAGATCCAGTGGCCGCAGCCGAGCGGCAAAATCCAAAGGCTCACAGATATCCGTATCGACCGGTATATCAGGATTGTCGAAGGCAAGTGACAGTATAACGAGACGGGGAGATGGACAGGATAACAGGATGGACGGGATAACAGATGGACAGGATTTGCAATTCAGACAGTGACCCTGGCAGCCGCGCGGAAAGGCCAAAGGGCCGGCAGTACGTACCCCCCGGCCGTGAGCCTGGGAAACATTTGAAATTTCAAATTTGAAATTTGAGATTCCAAATCGCAGCCCCGCTCCTCACGTACGAATTGACGCCAAAGGCCTTGCCACGAATTACACGAATTTTTTCGCAGTCAACTTGAAAGGGAGGTTGCAATGAGAACGGGTCGTAGAAACTTGTTGAAAGCTGTATTTGGCGTGACTGGTCTCACGACCACGGCCGCCGCGCAATCTGTTCCCGCAAAGAAGATCCACCGTCGGGGACCGAAGCCAGAGACGACACCACTCTTTTCAGGTGCCGTATCGTACGGCAACCTGCTCTTCATCGCGGGCAAGGGGGCGCATTTTGAGGGCGACATCAAGGCTCACACCAAGCACGTGCTTGATGAGATTCAGAAAGAGCTGGAGAATGCTGGCTCGTCCATGGAAAAGGTCTTGAAGTGCAATGTTTATCTGAATGACCTCAAGGACTACCAGGCGATGAACGAAGTCTTCCGCGGGCGTTTCGGCGAAGACCCGCCGGTCCGGACCACCATCGCAGCCGCCGGAGGAATACCAGGAAACTCCCTGGTCGAAATCGACGTGATCGCCTACATCTGATTCCGGGTGAAAACGAAATTTGCGCGCTTTTTTTCACCACTAAGACGCAAAGACGCGAAGAATCACCAAGAAGATTTTTGGTTAGTGGTATACGAAAGGCGACAATTGATTGATCAGTACGGAACAGGCTCGTTGGGCCTCACTATTCGTATCCAATGATCGCTGAACTTGAAGTGCGCACCGGGGAGCTCGATTTTGGGCATGTGACACGTCACACAATTCCTGACTTCAACCGTACAACCGCCCGGTTTGCGCTCGGCCGTTTCGGGAATTGTCTTCGCACTGCTTTCGCGCTTCGGCTTGCGGCTCGAAAGATGACAGGAGAGGCACTTTGAATCGTAGAAAGCCGGATTCGAGATCAACTCCGCATGTGGGTCGTGGCAGGCGATACAGCTGACCCGGCGGTCGTCCTGGTAACACTTGCTCTTAAAAATCCGGTAAGGCTGGAAACGAAGATTGTTGATTTCGCCTCGCTGCGGCATCGCAAATACTTCGTCCACGCTGCGGTGACAGGAACCACAAAACTCCTGGGACAATAAGTCGCCAGACAAGATTCCCGGATTGAAAATCTGTTTTGCCTCCACGCTCCCGCTCCTCATTGCAGCAACGTGCCTCTCGCCGGATCCGTGACAGGCTTCACACCGGATCCCGGGTACAAGCTTCTCCAGCTGCAACTGAGACCCGCCGACAGCGCCGGTAGCGTGACAGCCGAAACAATCACGCGCGTCGTTGTGAGACATCTTGCGGCCGAGTGCTTCGTTCAAGGAAGCGGGCGCCATGTCTCGCGACCCAAGAGTAAGATCGAGTCCGCCGATCTCTCTATAGAAACTAACCCGGCTTTCGTAGTACGAGCCGTCGTGGAAAATCACGTAGGTCTGGCCCGCGTTCCCTTGCCCGAATGTGTAAACAATCGGCTCGGAAATCTTGTTGCTCCCGTCCGAAACGGAATAGACGCTCTTATCCCCCGCGCGCGCAATTTCGTAAACATAAGCTCCGCTCCCGAACGACAGGTGCGGGTGCGAGCGCAACACTGCGCTATCGCTGCCCAGTTCCAGGGCCCGCGCCATGCCGGTCGTCCTTTGCCTGGCTACCTTGCTCCGATGGCATTGAGCGCAGGCATTGTCGCCGACGTAGTGCGCATCCAGGGGAGGCCGATTCGGCCGCCATGGCGGCAGCGTTGGCAGCCGAGGCGTCGAGTCCTGACGCCCCGAGAGGAACGCCTCGCAAGAAGCAACAACCGCACCGTTAAGCAACGTCAGAAGAATAGCTCTTAACACGAAGCCCTTTGAAAGCTCTTTTCCCATCTGGCCAATTTACCACTCCCGGGCTCAGCCTGAGAGGAGGCTCGGGAAAGAACCAACGCTGGAAACACTTTGCCACGAATTTCACGAATTCCACGAATTTTGTTCGATCACAGGCGGTTGTACGTCGTTGGTGAGCGTGATGCAAAAACGCTGCACGAACCGCGCCCCTGTTTTCGTGTAATTCGTGAAATTCGTGGCCAGTTTTTCTCTGTGTCTCTGTGGCCAATTCACTCGTCATCAGCAGAAATTTCGTGTGTTACGACCTGATGGATGAGGTCGTGGACCGTCCGCACGTCCTTCAGGTCTTCCTGGACCAACCGCGCGTTGAATTCCTCTTGCAACTCGATCGCGAGCTGGACGAGAAGAAAAGAGTCGTGGACCAGGTCGGAGAGCGTCGCATTGTCTTGCAACCGCTCGAGTGGAATCTTGAGGAATGCTCCCATCTTCGCTTTCACAGCCTGAGGATCAATCATCTTCGCCTGCCCCCGTTGATGAGTTCCTGGAGCCTTTCGGTGTGCTCGTCGGTCGTTTTTCTGTAGACCTCCAGATCGGCCTCGCCAAAGCGCTTGAGAGTCGTCTCGACGCGCTCTTTGCCATAGTCCGACTCCAGGCCTTTCAGCGCGTCCCGGATCCATTCGATGTGCCACTTCTCGTCTTGCATGATCTTGCGGAGCGTCGCCTGGATTTCGGGATCAAGGCCCGGCAACGAGCTGTGGAGCGAGTACTGCCCGATGACCCGCTTCTCAAAAACCTGGGTAATGGCGAGAACCTCCATGATGTTGACCGGCAGGCCGGCGGCCGCCAGGTACTGGTCCTGGTAAGACTGTTCCAGCTTAAGGGCGTGCGCGCCGAGCTTCTCGATACACGCTGTCCAATACCACGCGTGCATGGATTCGTCGGAAAAGTGCTTCGTCATGTCCCGCTGGATCTCCCCGGGCTTCATTGTTCTCGCCAGCCGCCCGAAAAACAGCGCGCCGCTGATCTCCGAGGTCCGGTAAAAGCTCAGGATCCACAGTTCATTCTCATCCACCATCAATCCTCCTTCGTACGATCGCGGATTTCGGATTGAGAAAATCCGCAATCCGAAATCCGAAATCCGAAATCCGCAATAAGCCTAAGCCTGCACACGAGCGTCTGGAAAGTCCCGACCCTGACAGCCTGAAGGCTGAACTCCGAACCATAGGTTCACGTACGAAAGGAGATGGTGAGAAAACCGTCATCGAGCGGGAGTGTTCCATAACGATAACGGATACTCTCGTCCCCTCTCCAGCGCGCCTGCCCCGCGAGCGCTTCCGGGTCGATCAAGCCATAGTGACCGAGAAGCGAATCCCGATTATGCGGGTTGGCTTTGAAGAGGGCTTCTTTCACGGTCCAAAGGCGCAAAAGCTCGCGAGGCCGCCTAATCGGCGGCGCGGTGTGAATCCAGACCTGCTCCTGTGCGTTCAGGAAGAATCTTTCCGAACCGGGCTTCGGCATCCTTGAAAGCTCCAAATCCACCCCGAACCCTGACGTGGCGCGCGATTTCACAGCTGCGGCCACTGCATACGGCCCGCTGTGGCTCAGCGAGATTACCTTGTGAGGGAAGCAGAGCGTGCCCGGACCGTTGCTCTCGTCCAACCGGGAAAGGAGATTCCGGAGAGCCATCCGTCCCCGAAGCCAGCATTCCAGGCGAGGGTTGCCTTGCAGGCGCGCGTACGCCTCTCTTTCCTGCGGGTCCAGGGCCTCAGGCGCCACGGGTTCCCGAGCCAGCGATATCAGGACCGGCAAGCCCAGCTTCGCCCCAAACTCTTCTTCCAAAGATTGCGCGTCAAGAAACACGGTCCTTCTCCCGGCCCCATTTCGTGCGCACGAGGTGCCGGCATGTTGCTTCGACGACTGCCGAGGCGTCAGGCGCCGGATCCCGGCCCAGAGCGGCAATCAGGTTTGCGTTCTGAACCTCCTTGGTGATGAAGAGCTGTCTCGCGAACGGGGCGACACTGTCCACCGCCTGGTTCACGACACCCCCGGCGAAGGCGCCAAGAGCCGAATGGAGAAGCTCGAAAGCCTCCTCGTCCACGTACAGAGGTCTGGGAATGCGCCGCTTCCTGAAGAACTCATCCGTCCCGAAGACCTCGAAGACCAGCGTGATGAGCTCGTCGAGAGAAAGCGACTGCTCGCGCCTGTGAGCCACATGGAAGATCCGCTCGCTCCCGGAGACGCGCATCAAACGGCATACGGCGTCCGCCGCGAAATCACCGGTCACCAGGTACATAGGCGTGCCCGGCTTGCCTGGCAGCGTTGAAATCAGCCCGTAATAGAGCAGCTTCAGCGTGTTGTGAACAGCGTTGTGCTGGGAGACCTGTCCGTTGGCGTCATCTGCGATCGCAGTGGCGATGCGAAAGATGCGCCAGGGAAGGTGCGCGTATTTTTCAAACAGCAGGGTTTCCGCCGCCCACTTGGAACTTTCGTAATGGTTCGCAAAACCGGCATTCACGAACGGAGTTTCGGGAATGGGCCCCGCCCTCATCCCGGAAGCGTAAATACTGCTTAGAAGTCCCAGCCTTTCCAGCGCGCCGCAGCGCTCCGCAAATCGCAGCAGCTTTTCCGTGCCTTCAATGTTGACCCGGCGCGCCGTACCTTCATCCACGTTGAAACGGGTGACAGCCGCAGCGTGGACGATCCGGCAAATCGATGCCGGCTCAATGCCGTCGAAGGGGCTCTCGCCCGTGAGATCCCCGTAGCAGTATTCGACGCGCCCCTCGAAACGGCCGAACGACTCTGCCAGAACATCCTGCTTGGACAAGAACGCCGAAGCATCGGCGGCTCGAAGCCAGAGGAGCAAGCGAGAGTCTGTTTCTTCGAGCAGTTTTGCAGCGATGCGCCGCCCGAGATACCCATCTCCGCCCGTAATCAACGTTACATTCGCCATTCTCACTTCTACCGTGAAAATCCTCCCCAAGCTGGCAAGGATTTTTCGTCAAATGACAAATGACCAATGTCAAATGAACAATGACAAATAGAAGTCAGGACAACGAACTGCGATCGGTCATTTTTCATTGGTCATTTTTCATTGGTCATTTGTCATTGGTCATTTGTCATTTGCCAAATCTCCCGCGATGCCGTGCGATCGAAGTACCGAGGGCCAGGATCTCTCGTCCGGGCCGAAGCGGCTCAGGAAAGCATACAGCCAGCGCTCGACCCCGAAGGCGACGCAACCGGAGAAGGCCGCTTCTCCGTTTCTCCGCATGTCGAAGGTCTCGCCAAAAAAATTTCGATGGAAATTGATCGACCCGATTGCAAGCGCCCCGCCGAAGACCATCTCCGTTTTCACCGGCTCGAGCTTCTGCGCCAGGAATTTTGGGTTGCGCGACGGATCGAAAAACGGATCGGTCGCGTTCTCCCATGCCACAGGCAGACCGATGTCCGAAAGGAAGCGCTCGATCCGCGCCCGGTAATCCGCGAGGAAATCCTTCACCTCTTCCGCGGCTCCGATGCGAACGATCTCCCTCATGGTGAAGTTCCACTGGCGCTCGAGAGGCCGGTAATAGGCCTCGCGCCGGAAGCAGGTCGCGACCGTGGTCAAATTGCGCGCTGTCTTCAGCTCCGTCCCCTGGAATAACACGTAGAAGTGATAACAGGCAGCCGGAGTCAGGACCTCGCGCACGGGCGCGCATTTGCCAAGCTGGACGACTCCCGCCTCGTCGATCACCGCGCTGCGAGAGAATTCCTTGAGATGCTCCGGCGACGTGTCCAGGGCGACCGGAAAGGTCACCAGATGCGGGAACGAGCGGAAATAGTCGAGTTTGTGAAGCTGTCCGGCTTCGATGAAGGTAGGAAACCGGTATTCCTCGGCGCCGCACTCCCCGGCCCAAAGCAGAAAAAGCCGGTCGAGTCTCCGCAGCATCGCCAGCGCCATCCCCGAAAGCACCGCCTGGCCGTTTTCCTGCCAGCCGATCCCGTCAAGCTTTTTCAGGTCCAGGGCCATCCGCCTTCACTGCGAAGAAGTTCCGATAGATTGTGTCAATGTTTCTGAAGACTCCGGGCTTGAGTTGCTCCACATCGATCGTGCGCCCGCTGTGTTCTTCGATGAAGAGGATAAGATCGGGTATCCGGACCGATTTTATGATCCGCTTTTCAATGATCGCAGTGTCATCGGCGAGCTCTTCGGGCCGTATTTTTCCGGATTGCCGGACAACCCACTCTCTCAGCTTCTGTCGAATTTCAGCTTCAGTCATCATGGTACGGATCCTCCGTCAGAATTCCTTGTCTGAGCAGCATCGTCAGCCATGGCCGCGAGACCTGTTCGTGGCGGCTTCGGCATGAAGGCAAGCTGAGCGCTTCTTTCTGAACATCGTACGGGTTGGGCAGGCCGGCATCTTTGTACACCGCCGGATTGTAGTATTCCTGCCAGGTAGAACGAATGTAATCGCCGAGGTATTCGCGCACCCCGGAAAGGACCTCCGGCGCCCAGCCGGGGGAATGGCGGTCAAAGAGCTCCTTGACCAGCCGGCGTCCGAAGGCGAGGTGTCTGCTCTCATCGCGGTGGTGCAGGCGGTTGATCTCGCGCGCGATCGGGTGCAGGCGCGGATCCGCCGCCATGCGCTTGTTGTAGACATCCACAATCTCTTCAAAGATCAGAACCTTGGCGAAGAAGAGAAAGTCCTCTTCCCCGGGCGCATAGTTGCGGGGGAGGACCATTTTTTTATCAGGATAGACCTTCGCGGCATAGCGCACGCAGAAGGTCCCGAAGTAAACCATGTGCTTGTTTTCCTCGTCGAGGAAATGGTGCAGATACCGCGTATAGTCATCGTTTCCTTTGCGGTAGAGCCGGTACGCCAGCCCTTCGATCAGGGATCGTTCGCCATGGATGTTCAGGCTGAAGAAATTCACCGCCTCATGGAAGCTCAGCCGTTTCTGTCCCTGCGCGTCCAGATGCGCATACGCTTCCGATCCGAAGAGCGATATCAGCTCCGGGCTGAAATACCACGCGTCGTCCTCGAGCTTTTCAGGCCAATCAAGCCCGGCGTAGGGGCTGTAAAAATCCTGCACCGAAGCTTCACAGAGTTTCCCCACCAGATCCGAAAGCCCACGCATCTTCGCGCCTACACCCTCCGCAAATCGCACAAAATGAAACCACCGATGAACACAGATGAACACAGTGCACCCCAACCGCAACCAAAAATCTCCTCGCAGAGACCCAGAGGCACAAAGAAAAGCTTGCCACGAATTTCACGAATTACACGAAACAGGCTGGCGGTCAGAGCTTCTGCATAACCCTCACTACACACCGTCTGTGATCCCAAAAAATTCGTGTAATTCGTGAAATTCGTGGCAAGTCTTTTTGTCGTCAATTCTTTCACCGAGGATAGTCTCGGTTGGGGCCCGGGTGATCTGTGTTCATCCGTGTTCATCTGTGGTTTCATTCAATAGTTTTGCTGTGCGGCTATGTCTTTTCCAGAATGACGCACTGCCAGTTCAGACCGTATCCTGCCATGCACAGGAGCACGCGCTCGCCGCCTTGTATTTGCCCGCGCTCGGCGAGGTATTTCAAGTTGATCAGGTTATCGCCGCTGATCACGTGGGCGACCTCGGGCAGCGTAGGGGAAACGGCCCGCCCAGGGTCGAACTTCAGCAACCGTGCGAGGATGTCGGTGGCCTTCCGGTTCATGTTTTGGGCGACAAACCACGCGACATCGCTTATTTGAAGCCCTGCTTTGGCCAGAGTCTCCTGGATCACCCGATGAGTGTAAGCGAAAAAGCTCCCGGCCGTCTCGTCATCGCTTGCCTGGGCCAAGGCGCCATTGGTAATGCCGTGGGCGGCAAGGAGTCGAAACGAGGCGGGCGCCAGGGAAACGACGCAGGCAGCGGCGCCATCCGAAATCAGATTGTACGATTGCTCGTAGAGAGCGCCTTCCGGGAAGCGGTCCGACGTCAGACAGAGGACCCGCTCCGTCTCCGGCTCGCTGCGAAGAAGCGCCTGCGCCAGCCGGAGCGATCCCAGGAGCCCGGTACAGGCCTGCTGGCTCAGGCCGATGACAATGGCCCGATCGAGACCGAAGTCGCTCTGAAGATGGCTCGCCGGGAAGTCCATGAGGTTTTTCACGTCGCGGCTTTCCAGATACGCATCTGCCCTGCCGATATTGGCGTTGGCCGGAATGCACGTCGAATAGATGATGGCGCCCACATTCCCAAGCTCACGCTCAACGGTTTGGACGGCCTGCCTTGCAAAGTCATACGCAGTCTGACGGGGGCCGCTGACATGATGGACGCAGAAACCGGCTTCCCTCAATACGTCCGGCTGGGAAAGGAGGTCTCCTCGCGCTCCCGTTTCTTCCACCGTTCTTGTGACCTCGCCAAGGGCGTAGCCAATGTGATCGACAAAGACCTCCCGGTTCATGAGCTGCGGCCCCACCTCGGGAAGAAGCGGCCGGTTCGCATCATGTAAGCCTGATATTCGCTCCCGAGCTCCGATGCCCGGAGCTTCTTCTCTTCCCCGGCCGCAGTGAGGTTGAGTATCAGCAAGACGTAGAGAGCGAACGCCACTATTACAGGGTGCGGAAGAAGAAGCGCCGCCGCGGCGAATGCGAGAAGAAACGAAGAATAGAACGGGTGCCGGATGAACCGGTACGCCCCGTACGTCACGATGTGGCGCGGGGCATCGTTGCCCTGATGCCAGAGCGCAATAGGAATGCGGTGAGTTCCAAGGGTGAGAAATATCATGGCCAGCGAAGCCAGCGAAAAAGGCACGGCAAGGAGGTCCTGATAGGGCCCCAATAGAGTGGAAAAGAGGGGTGATATGGGAACAACGCCAATATGAGCGCCCAGGAGAACCAGGGGACAGATGAAGAAGGGGCCGCCCGTAAGCCACCACATGAGATTCAGCTTCCCGTCGCGTCGGAAGAAAAAGACAGGCAGGCCGCCGATAATAATGAAATTGAGAACAACTGCGAGGAGCGCTGCGCGGTTCATGCCCGTGGTCTGGTGCTAAAACTGCGCAAAATGAAACCACAGATGAACACAGATGAACACAGATCCGTACTACCAACCCGAAAATCCTTCGATAAGAGCGAAGGATTTCCGACAGTTTTTTTCACCGCAGAGACGCGGAGTTCGCAGAGGAGTCTGTTTTGTGGTTGTTTTCTCCGCGGCCTCTGCGTCTCTGCGGTGAGATTTTTTGGGTTGTGGCTGGGCTGCGCCTTTGTTTTATCGGTGTTCATCTGTGTTCATCTGTGGTTTCGTTCACTCTTTTGGTTGCGGCTGAGCTGCTGCGTGTTCATCCAGCCAGCGCGATACCAGCTGGCGCTTCACCTTGTTCGAAACGGACCTCGGCAGAGCGCCCGGATACAGAACCAGGCGCGAGGGCCGCTTATACGCTGCGATCGAAGCGCCGAGTCTTTCTATCTCCACACGGATCGCCTCCTGGAGCAGCTCCGGCTGGCCTCCGTAGCGCGCGCCGGTCTCCTCGGAAGCCACCACCACGGCGCATATTTCTTCCGTGCCCGCGAGCAACCCGGATGTCGCTTTGACTCCCACCACGCAGATTTCTTTAAGAAGGGCGCTCTGCGCTAGGGCGGCCTCGACCTCTTCCGGCTGTACTTTCTTGCCGTTACCCAGCACGATCAGGTCTTTCAGCCGTCCGGTCACAAAGAGATACCCGTCGCCGTCAAGCCGCCCCAGGTCCCCGGTTCGGAGCCAGCCTTCCGGATCAACAAGTTCCCGTGTGAGATCGTCCCTGCGGTAATAGCCTCTCATCACGTGCGGCCCGCGCGTTTGGATCTCGCCCTCCCGCGTTTCTCCGCCAGTCCCCTGAATCCGCACTTCAATCCCGTCCAGCGGCCTGCCCACCGAGGCGAATCGGTAGGCTTGAGGCGAATTTGACGCCACGACGGGGCTGCACTCGGTCAAGCCGTAGCCCTGGTAGACGGGGATGCCGGACCTGAAGAAGAAATCTTCCACCTCGGGGTCCAGCGCGGCCCCCCCGGAGATGAAATAAAGGAATCCGCCTCCCAGCCTGTCCCGCATCGTGCGTCCCTCACCTTTCTTTTCGGCCCTCTCCAGCTCTCGCTTCAGGAGTTTGAGAAACAGGGGGACTGTCACCATCTTGGTGACCCGCTTCTCCGCCATGATCTTCAAGATTTCATGGGGCAGGAGACTGGGTCCGTAGCAGACCTCCGCCCCGGCGTAGAGAACGCTGCAGAGACCGCCGGTGAACTCCAGGAGGTGATTGAGCGGGAGCATGGAATAGAAGACATCCGTTTCCTCGACCGGCAAGCGCTTGAGCAGGCTCTCTATTTCGAAGACCAGATTGGCAAAGGTTATGATCACCCCTTTAGGGGTCCCGGTCGTTCCCGATGTGTAGACGATGAGCGCGGCCTCTTCGGGCTTCCGTTCCCTTCCCCGATGAGGGCGCTCGGCTTTCAACTCGTCCATACAGGAAACGGTCCCGGCCTGCCGGGGCTGATCCAGAAGGATCACCTTCTCGATGCCCGGGACGACAGCTTTCATCCGCAGCCCCGCATCGACGCAGCGGCTGGAAACAAACGCCACGCGCGGCCCGCCATCGCGGGCCACCTCGCAGAGTTCTTCGGCCGTGAGCTTCGGATCCAGGGGGATCACTGCGGCCCCCGCGCGCGCGGCTGCGAACAGGGCCACAACCCACTCGGGTCTCGGCTCGGAAAGTATGGCCACGCGGTCTTCGTAGCCGATGCCTTGCTCGATCAGATAATCGGAAAGAGCGAGAGCGCGGCTCCTGAGGGCTTCATGGGTGACCTCGCGCCGCACCCTCCCGTCGATCAGCGACAGAGCGACCCGCTCTCTGCGCGGCCAATCGCGCAGCTGGAGGAGCGACAACATGGAGATTCGTTCTGCTTTCACCTGGCTCCCAACATAGCGGTTTCGGGCGAAAGGATCAACACCGCAGCCTTTTCGGACGCCGATTTGGCCACAGAGCCACGGAGACACAGAGAAAACCTTGTCTCTGTGTCTCCGTGGCTGAAGATCGGATTTTGAATATGGACACTTGTTCCTCATTATCTTTCAACATAAAATAGCCCTATGAAAGTTATACAGGTCAGCATGGACGAAGACCTCCTGGCAGAGCTGGACGCCGAAGAGGATGTGAAACAAAAGGGCAGATCCGCTGTATTGCGCGAGGCAGTTGCGGAGTATCTGCAGCGGCGGCGCCGGTCAGGCATCGCGAGTCAGTACCGCCGAGCCTACGGGGCGCAGGCAGGACTCGGCGACGAGTTCGAGGGATGGGAGGAACAAGGTAAATGGCCGAGCGAATAAAGCGAGGAGAAATCTGGCTCTACACCTTCTCTCCCCCAAACAAACGCCGTCCGGTTTTGATTCTAACCAGACAAGAGGTTATAGGACTTCTGAATACTGTCATGGTGGCGCCCGTCACTTCCACCATCCGCGGCGCTCCGAGCGAGGTGATCGTCGGTGTGGACGAGGGACTCAAGCATGATTCCGCTGTGAACCTCGACCACGTCCAGACCGTGGACAGAGGCAGGCTGAACCGATTCATCGGGACGGTTGGCGCGCAAAAAATGCAGGCGGTCTGCAAAGCCTTGACCGTTGCGACCGGGTGCACGGACTGATCCGACGTGTCCCATTTATCATCTTGGAGTTCAGCCTTCACGCTGCACCGCGTCGGAACAGGGTAAAGCCTGAACTCCAAACCTACTTAGACGCATTACCTTGGCCGAAACTGCAATTCAGACAGTGACCCTGGTGAATGAAGTGCTTTTGAATTCTTCTTGGAGCTTTGCTCTCCGCACTCGTCGGGCTGGTGGTGGCTTTGGGAAAGTCATCTTGGTCATCTTTCAATTGGCGAACCCCCAAATGGCCGGAATGGCCGGAAGTTATCGCTTGCCTTTTTAGGCTCTTCGGGTTAACGTGCGGCCACTGTGACGTTGTCACAAAGCCCTGGCAGGCGCATAGAGGAAGGACCAACTGTTTTCTCCAAAGTTTGCTCGGGAGGGTAGCCCGCTCCATTCGCAGGACTGAATTCAGGACCTGGCGTCATCCGTAGGGCAGGCGTTACTTCCTCACCTGAGAGTCAAGCTTTTTGAATTTGCAGCCTTAAACGCGCTCGATACTACCAGTGAGGTGCTGTGATGAAGTCCGAAAAGATCGATCCACAACCCTTCCAGAGGAAGATCGATCCACAACCCTTCCAGAGGAGGGCGAGGGCATCATTCCACCGGACGCCCCTTGGCCTGGCTGCGTTGATGACCCTGATGATGGCCGGCTTTGTCCCTTCGGTCTCCGGCCAATCTACTGCCACGGTGACGGGGACCGTTATGGATCAGTCGGGCGCCGTGGTACCCGGCGCGGACGTGCAGCTGATCGACGAGAAGTCGGGCGACGTGCGCCGCACGGTGAGCAACGGCGAGGGCTACTTTACAATCTCCGCCGTCCAGGCGAAGACCTACAAGCTGCGCGTCGAGCTGACCGGTTTCCAGGCCTGGGAGCGACTCGGCATCGAAGTTCATCCCGGAGACAAGATCAACATCTCGGACATCCAGCTTCAGGCTGGCGCTCAAAATCAGACGATCACCGTCAGCGCCACATCCAACGAGATCATCTCCGTGGACTCCGGTGAAAAAAGCGCGCTCATCACCGCGAAGCAGATTCAGAACCTTTCCATCATCGGCCGCGACGCCACGGAATTGCTGAAGATCCTTCCCGGGTTGGTGCCGATGGGCAGCGGGATAGAAAACCGGGCCGGTTTCACCGGGGAAGTCATCGGGATCAACGGGAACGGCGCCGGCGGAAAACAGAGCGCCATAGGAAACTACAGCGCCAACGGCGGCCGCGAGGACGCGATCGACATAGTGTCGGACGGAGCTCATGTGTCCGATCCCGGCTGTAACTGCGCGTCGCCGGTCAGTCCCAACGTGGAGATGATCCAGGAGTTCAAGGTCCAGGGCGCGTCCTTTTCCGCGGAGAACTCCAAAGGCCCGGTTGTGGTGAGTAGTGTTTCAAAGTCGGGCGGCTCCGCGTTTCACGGTGAGGGGTATTATTACGGCCGGCGCGCGGCTTTAAATGCGAATGACTGGCTTGCCAACAGGAGCGGCTTGCCGCGTCCGGAGAGCAACTATTCCTTTCCCGGCTTCAACATCGGGGGCCCCGTGTTGATCCCCGGCACGAACTTCAACAAGGATCGCAACAAGCTGTTCTTCTTCTTCGGCGCCGAGTGGGTCCGCCAGGGGATAGACACGGGCACGAAGCGCGCGATCGTGCCGACGCCGGCGATGATCAACGGGGATTTCACCGACGCGGCCTATATCAATTCTTTGAACAAAGGCGGCGTGCAGAACGTGCCGAACGCGAACGGTTTTGCGAACGGCGGGCTCACCGACCCGGCTCTCATTGACAAGGGCGCGCAGACTCTCATGAAGCTCTACCCCGCGCCCAATCGCGACCCCAAAACCAGCGACGGTTTTAACTGGGTTACGAATGAGGTCGTGCAGCAGAACATGAACCAGCAGCTGGCCCGCGTTGATTACAGCATCAGCGACTACACCAAGCTGTACGTCCGCTACAACCGGCAAAGGGAGCTGCAGCCCTTTAACTTCGGCCTGTGGTGGAATTCCTCCGATGTGCCCACACCCTCGCGTGTCATCGCCCCCAACGCCTCGGATTCAATTTCCACCAACCTGACGAAGGTCTTCAATCCGACATTGACGAACGAGTTCACATTCGGCTACACGTTCGTCGATTTTCCGAACCAGTTCGAAGACCCGACCAAGATGTCGCGCAAGGCCATCGGATACACCCATCCGGGCCTGTTCAAGAACGGCCTGGACCAGATCCCGTCTTTCACGGACTGGGGAAGCGGGATCGCGGCGATCT
>WNGG01001796.1_pt1 | contig 25666 bp, 28 predicted proteins | sample 5400661 | NCBI WGS metagenome assembly WNGG01 (sample SAMN13153372, study PRJNA577476) | soil metagenome | isolation source: 100 cm soil or saprolite under Garry oak tree replicate 1 | place: USA:California | collected 2016-06-15
AGAGACCCGTGCGCTGTTTATCGGGTCTGTCAGTGCGCTTTCCCAAGCAATCGATGCAAAAGACGGCTTCACGCGAGGCCACGCTGATCGGGTATCGCGAATCGCGGGCGCAATTGCCCGCGAGATGAGTCTTTCTGAGAAAACGATCGAGCAGGTCGAGCTCGCTGGGATGCTCCACGATATCGGCAAAATTGGCGTCGAGGATCAGATTTTGATGAAGCCTGCGCGTCTTGATCCGCACGAACAGGAACTTATGCGTCGTCATCCGATCTACGGCGCGTCAATCCTCGCACCCTCCGAATCTCTGCGACCATTGGCGCCATTGGTATTGCATCACCATGAAAACTACGACGGCAGCGGATATCCTGAGGGTCGCAAGGGAGAAGACATTCCCCTGGGCTCGCGAATCATCATCGTTGCGGATGCCTACGAAGCCATGACATCAGACCGTATCTATCGCAAGGCGATCGGCCACGAACGCGCGATGGACCAACTCAATCGGTACAAGGGCATTCAGTTCGACCCGAAGGTCGTTCGAGCGCTCGGCACTCTTCTCGAGAAGCGCGGCGTGGACGCATTTGAGGTCAGCGACCTACCCCCGATCAGTTACGAGACCCTCGCAGAACTCCGTAAGCGGCTGGCGCGCGAGCCACTGGCTCGCGATGCCCATGCTGGTTAGTGGGCTAGTAGCAGGCTTAATCCTCGGCCTGGCGACCGGCGGAGACTGGCGCAACCTCCAAAGATTCGACCTCAAGCTGTGGCCTGGGCTTATTGCTGGAGTCATCGCGCGAGCAGTCGCGCCCTTCGTTGGTGGGCTGGCTCTCGTTATGTCGCTCGCCGGTTTGGTGCTCGTGGCCCTGGTGGCTGTCGTGAATCGAGCCTTGCCGGGGGCGTGGCTCGTCGTTATCGGCTCCCTGCTTAACGCACTTGTCACGCTTGTTAACTCAGGTATGCCGGTAGACCCAGTGGCGCTAGCGGCGTCAGGCAAGGCGGCACCTGCCGATGGTCTGCATGTGCTTCTAGGATCTGACACCCTCCTTCCGTTCCTGGCCGACGTCCTGCTGGCTCCAGTCGTGAACAACATCTACAGCGTGGGGGACGTTTTCCTTGCGATTGGCGGTTTCTGGATGGTTTTTCGCCTCCTGAAGCGACGATGATTGCGAAAACAAGTGTTCCTGCCCTCGAGCTAATTCGGTCCCCAAACTTCGGTGCGCTCTGGCTAGCGCAAGTCGCCAGCAGATTCGGCGACCCGATCACCCTCATAGCTCTTGCGTACGTGAGCTACGCCGAAACGCAATCAGCTCTCGTGACTGCGATAGCAATCGTGATGGTGACGGTACCTAATGCTCTGTTCGGCTTTGTCGGCGGAGCGATTGCCGATGCCATCGGGCACCGCCGCGCGATGGTCTGGTGCGATCTCTCGCGCGTCGTCCTAGTCGGATTGATGCCGATCGCGCTCGGTCTGGGACTCCCTCTCCGTACTCGAGCGATCGCTCCGTCGAGGTGGTTGGCGCACTGGCGGCGGGGTTTTTAGTTGCGACGATCGGCACGCGAGCCTTCTATGTCGACGCACTCACATTCCTTCTCTCGGCGGTCCTACTTACCCGCATCCGGGTCGAGGAGTGGAGGCGCCCGATCGCCCTCCGGTCGCTCACACTTGAGGCGGGCGAGGGATTGCGCTTCCTCTGGCGGCACGCGGCGCTTCGCGCGAACACGATCCTGTCGCTCATTTGCCAACTGTCAGTACCGGTCGTGTCGAGTCTTGCGCCGTCTCTGATCTTCCAGAGATACGCAGGAGGGAACGTGCAACTCGGAGCCTCCCAGTTTGGGATCGCTGAAGGCGCGATCGCCGCGGGCGCCGTCGTCGGTGGTGTTCTGATCGTTTCCCGTTTGACGCTCTTCCCACAAGGAAAGGTCTTGCTCGCAGGATTTGCGATCTATGGCCTCTTCCTGGTGGCGCTGGCACTCGCATCATCGTTCGAACTCGCCGTTGTCTTGTTCGCGATCCTCGGGGTGGTGAATGTGGTCTTTTACGTTCCCAACGTCACGCTCTCCCAAGAACTCACCCCACCTGAGCTCCGCGCGCGCGTCTTCGGGACCCGCATCGCGCTTCTGAACCTGAGCTGGCTTCCGGTCATTGTCCTTAGCGGTGCGCTGGCCGACGCCGTGAGCATTCCGTTACTCATCGGGGTCGCTGGCTTGGTGACGGTCATCGGGGCGGTGGTCGGGGCGTTCATTCCGATCGTCCGCGATGTGGCCTGAGCGCCGACCGTACGGACCCGCCCGCCAGATGGCCCGGTTTGACATGTACGGTCATCGGCACACAAAATGGTCCGGCCGCACGAGGAAGGTCATCCAGCAGCCGATCTTTAGCCCTCGTGAGAAGGAAGCGTACGGAAAGTGGCGCAAAGGACGATTCTGGTCGCGGACGACGACGCCTCCATTCGCTCGCTTCTCAAGCAGTTGTTGTCCGATGAGGGGTACAGCGTGGTCGAGGCGACGACCGGCACCGAAGTCGTCGAGAAGGTCAAAGACACCAATCCCGACCTGGTGATCATGGACGTCCGGATGCCCGAGCTCGATGGCATCGAGGCCCTCTCAAAGCTCAAGGTGAGCTCCCCAAAGACGAGCGTCCTCATCATGACCGCGTTCGGTTCCAGCAATAACGCCATCCGGGCGATGGAGCTCGGCGCGTTCGACTACATCACCAAGCCGTTCGAGCTCGACAAGATCAGCCACACGGTGAAACGCGTTATCGAGTACCGGGATCTCACGAGTGAGGTCCAGGTCCTACGCGATGAGATCAGCTCCCTGGTGCAGACCGAGCGGATCGTCGGCAACTCGCCCGCGATGCAAGAGGTTTACAAGACCGTCGGAAAGGTCGCCAAGGCCGACGCGACGGTCCTCATCACGGGCGAATCGGGGACGGGCAAAGAGCTCGTCGCTGAGGCGCTCCACTACAACTCCAACCGCCGGTCGGGACCGATCGTCAAGGTTTCGTGCGCGGCGCTTCCCGAGACCCTCCTCGAGGCGGAGCTCTTCGGCCACGAGAAGGGGTCGTTCACCGGGGCTATGACGCAACGCCGCGGCCGCTTCGAGATGGCCGACAAGGGGACGATCTTCCTCGATGAGATCGGCGAGATGAGCCTGCCGATGCAGACGAAGCTCCTCCGCGTGCTCCAGGAGCGCAAGATCGAGCGCGTTGGCTCGTCGCTCCCGATCAAGGTCGACATCCGCATCATCTGCGCGACTAACAAAGACCTGCAGCGACAGGTTGAGCAGCAGAGGTTCCGCGACGACCTCTTCTACCGGCTGAACGTCATCAACATCCACATGCCGCCGCTCCGCGATCGCAAGGAGGACATACCCGCGCTCGTCGAGCACTTCCTCGCGAAGCACCGCTACAGCGCGACCGCGCAGCCGGCGGCCATCAGCGAGGAGGCCCTCAAACGTCTCATGGAGTACGACTGGCCCGGCAATGTGCGCGAGCTTGAGAACGTCGTCGAGCGGGCGGTAGTGCTTTCTCGGGGTCAGATCATCACGAGCAGGGAGCTGCCATTCGGCGACCACGAGGCTGACGGACACGAGGAAGAGGGCGGCGACGAGGTCTCCGTCGAGAAGTCCTTTTTCAAGAAATCGGTCGCCCAGTTCGAGAAGGATCTCATCATGAAAGCCCTCCGCGACGCGACCGGGAACCGCTCAAAAGCCGCGGAAATGCTGGGTATTTACCGCCGACTGCTCTACGCGAAGATCAAGGAATACGGCCTCGAGGGGTACCCCCCGAAGGGCCGGCCAGCGTGATGTTCGCGCTGCTTCGCACATCACTGCGGTTCTTCGTGATCGGCTTCGTTGCGGGAACGCTCTTCGCGCCGCGCTCCGGTGCGGAGACGCGCCAGATGCTCGGCGAGAAGTTCACGGTCATGGTCAATCAGATCCTCGAGCTCGCGGCGCTTCCGCCGATCGAGCCGCAGACCGCAGTGAAAGATGGCGACGAAGCTCGCGCGCGACGGACCGCTCCACGCAGTACGAATGCCCGCACGTCGTCCTAAGCAGAGCGTCGCCGGCCCCATCGTCGTGCGCCTCGTCGAAGCGACGGGTAATTCCACCAAGAGCTGGGACGCGGCGGTTCTCGCGGCGGTGAAGGCGGCGAAGGTGAAGGCTCCGATGGGAGTCGAGGTCGGCCGGCTCTGGGCGGAACTCGATGGCCCGAAGCTCTCCAGGTATCACGCCTCGGTCAAGGTGGCGTACCGGGAGGTCCAGCGCTCGCCCATTCGACCCTCCCGCTAACAGCCAAGTCTCGATATCTGTCCACCTCATTGACACATGATTTGTGCGCCAACAACACTCGCTATCGGAATTCGACGTCAGGGGAGCAACAGCCCGGTGGCGGAGGCTCAAACGCACGACGCGCTCACGCAGGTCTTGATCGCCAACGACGGCGAGGTGCTCGCACGTCTGCGTCTTTCGGCGGCCGAGGCCGCGCGCGTTTGCAACGTCACACCTCGTCAGCTCATCTATTGGACGAAGAAGGGTCTCGTGAAGCCGTCCACAGATGGCGATCACGACTACGACGTCTTCGCGATGGAGAAGGTCATCCGGATCCGGCAAGCGCTCGAGAAAGGGCACTCCCTCGAGAAAGCCGCGCAGCTCGTACAGCGCGAGATCGGCACACTCCAGGCGGAGGCCAAGCGGCTCGAAGAGATGGCCCCGGACGCCCTTGAAGACGAGCTCCGCGCCCGTCTGGAACGGCTCGAGACGCGGATTAACGAGCTCAGGCGTGCGCTTCCGGCCTCTCTCACGATCGCGCGCCTGCGCAAAGCTGTGGCCGTGCTTGCCCGGCTCGACGCGCAGGGCGCCCTCGAGAACTCGCAGGCCAACGGGGACTCCGCAAAGGCCGTCGCGTTGCGGCTTGGCCGGGCGATCGACGAGCTCGAGCTCTTGCTGCGCGAGGTACAGCCCGTCGGGGCATAACGCGCCGGTACGCTTCGTCCGTGCCTGACGCGCTCGCGCTCATCGCCAACGCCGCGGGCAAGCTCACTCGAGAAGGTCTCCGCGCGACCGGCCGCGGCGCGACCGCGCTCCCAGGGCTCGTTGCGCTCACGCTGGATCCCAATTTCATTGGCGCTCTCTCAGCCGAGCTCGAGTACGGCGTCGCGTGCGTCTCCGGTACGAACGGAAAGACGACGACCGCGCGGATGCTTGCGGACGTCTCGCGCACAGCCGGGTGGAATCCGATCCACAACCGGTCCGGTTCAAACCTCGATCGCGGCGTCGCCGCCGCGCTTCTCGCGCACACCTCGTGGTCAGGGGAGCCCGGCGGGAACTTCGGTCTTTTCGAGATCGATGAGGCATCGCTTCCGAGCGCGGTCGGGAAACTGCAGCCGCGGGTCGTCGTCGTCACGAATCTCTTCCGTGACCAGATGGACCGCTACTTCGAGCTCGACACTCTCGCGAAGAAGATCGGAGACGCGCTCGCCGCGCTTCCAGCGACCACGACACTCGTACTGAACGCCGACGATCCGCTCGTCGCGAATCTCGCCCCCCGTCGCGACGCCAGGACGATCTTCTTCGGCGTGGACGATCCGGACGTCGGAGGGGTGGTCCCGCAGGCGATCAGCGACGCGACCCGGTGCCCGCGCTGCAAGTCGCCGCTCGCGTACGCCCGCGTCGTCCTCGCGCACGTCGGCGATTGGTCCTGCCCGTCGTGCGGTCTCACTCGTCCGCCACGCGATGTGTCGGCGACGAAGATCCTGCTCGGCCCGGACGGGAGCGAGATCGCGCTCGCGGGGACAGTCGGAAGCATCTTCGAGTCCGTCCGCGTCCCGATCCCGGGTCTGTACAACGCGTACAACGCGCTCGCGGCGCTCGCTGCCGCGCGTGCGCTCGACCTCGGGCTCGCCGAGGCGATCCGTGCGCTCGCCAATTTCCGTCCCGCGTTCGGCCGTCTCGAGAAGATCGAGCACAAGGGGCGGACCCTCAGGCTCGTCCTGGTGAAGAACCCCGCGGGCTTCAACGCGGCGATCGGGGCGTTGCTCGAGACCGGGCGCACACCACGTCTCATCGCCGCGCTGAGCGATCGCGACGCGGACGGTCGTGACGTCTCCTGGATCTGGGATGCCGACTTCGAGGCCCTCGCGCCGTCGGTGGAGCACGCGGTCATCACCGGCCTGCGCGGGCGTGATCTGGCCCTGCGCTTCAAATACGCCGGGCTCGCGAAGGAGCGGATGGAAGTGGTGGACGAGTGGAGCGCGGCAATCGACCGCGCGACGATGCTCGCGCCCGAAGGCGGCGAGGTGGTCGTGCTCGCCACCTACACGGCGATGCAGGCGCTGCGAGCGGTGCTCGCGCGTGCCGGAGCCGCCGTGCCGTTCTGGGAAGATTGAGCTGATGGACCTGCACATCGCCCACCTTTACCCCGACCTCATGAACATCTACGGCGACCGCGGGAACGTCATCGCGCTCGCGCAGCGCGCGAAGTGGCGCGGCATCGAAGTCGAGGTGCGGCCCTATTCGGTCGGCGAGTGGGCCGACCCCGAGTGGCCTGATGTGTGGTTCTTCGGGGGCGGCCAGGACCAGGGGCAGGACATCGTGGGTGCGGATCTAGCGGGAAAGAACGGCGCGGCTCTCCGGAAGTCGGTCGAAGGCGGCGCCGCGATCTTGTCGGTCTGCGGTGGCTACCAGCTTCTCGGGCACGAATACGTCCCGGAGGTAGGGCCGTCGATCCCAGGCGTAGGGATCCTTGACGTCACCACCCGCGCGGGCAAGCGGCGATTCGTCGGCAATCTGCTGGTCGACTCACCGGATGGGCAGCTCGTCGGCTTTGAGAACCACTCCGGCCGAACGTACCTCGGACCTGGGGCGAAGGCGCTCGGGACCGTGATCGCCGGGAACGGCAATAACGGCGAGGACAAGACCGAAGGCGCCGTGCAGGGAAAAGTGATCGGCTGCTATCTGCACGGATCGTGTCTCCCGAAGAATCCGTGGCTTGCGGATCGGCTGCTCGCGTGGGCTCTCGATCGGCGACACAAGGACACCAAGCTCGATCCGCTCGACGATGCCGACGAGGCCGCGGCGCGAGTTCAGGCCAGTGAGGTGGCTCGCACGAGGACATAGGTCGGTACTCCGGTACCGACCCCTAGTCCTATGCGACCCGAGCGCGATCAACTGTTGACTGCGCCGCGTGTTCCGGTGTGCGCTGGTTCGCGGCTCTCTCATCGCGCTGGCCCTCCTGTCGGCCGGAGGATTCGCGGCGAGCGCGGACGATGGCCGGCCGCCGGCGCCGAGCGGCGCCGGCCATCCTCCGAAAGCAAGCCCGATCCCGCTCACCGAGCTCCGGCCGAGCGAGATTCAGACGGCGCCCGCGCCGACGGTCGCGCCCGAATCCGATTTGCTCGGCGAGCCCCTGCGCGCACCGCCACCCAGGAAGGAGCTCGTCCTCTTTGTCGGCGGCTACGGCTCGCGAGCCAACGACGGCGCTTTCGACGACCTCGCGGCACGCTTTCCGGCGGACCGCTATGTGGTGCGAAGGCTTGGCGACGATCCGCGCTTTCCCTACGACACATACGGCGGCGTCGATGAGAACGCCCAGGTCCTGACGGACGAGATACGCAGCATCGGTGGCGACTACTCCGCCGTGAACATCGTGTCTCACTCGATGGGCGGTGTCGTCACCGATCGAGCGTTCGCCAACGGCCTATCCGCCGGTGACGGTGTGCGGACCTTTGTCGCGATCGCCGGACCACACAGCGGTGCCGACTACGCGCGCGCTCCCGCATTTCTTCTTCCGATCATCGGTCCCGTCGAGGACATCGTGCGGGCGGTTGGGGTGGCTGCCGCGCGGGATCCGTCGAGTGACGCGATTCGGGATCTCGCGGTGGCGCGGCCCATCCGCGCGCCGGCCGGCGTAGCCCGGGTGGACGTGAGCCTGGCAACTGATGGACTGGTCAACGAGTTCGATGCTCGCGATCCGGGCGTCCCGCAGCGCGTATTCCTTCCCGCGACGCTGCGCGAGCTCATCGACGGACACGGCGGCAGCCTGGTCAACCGTCAGATCGCCGATCTCGTCGTCGAGACGGTCCGCACGCACGACGTCCCGCCCGACCGCCGCGACCCGCTCACGCGGCTCGTCGCGCCGGTCCTCTGGGACCAGGAGACGCGGCTGTGGCGGCGGTTCCTGCTGGTAGCGGCGCTCGCCGCGGTCTGCATTTATCTCGCGCGCTGGGTCCCGTTCTGCCGCCGCGCGATCGACGGCTTCAACGCCTGGTGCGGCCAGTTCGTGCGCTCGCTCGGTCGATGAAGGGCGAGCGAGGGCAGGCCATCGTCGAGTTCGCTCTCGTCCTGCCGCTCCTGCTCGTCGTAATCCTCGGAGTGGTTCTGGTTGCTGAGATCGGTGTGGCGCGGCTCGCGCTAGAGCACGCTGCCGCAGAAGCGGCCCGTACCGGATCGCTTACGAACTCTGACGATCTCGTCCGCGGGACCGTCGCCGCCGCGGTCGCACCGCTCGATGCCTCGTTGGTGAAAGTGATCATCGAACCGACGGAGAACGAAAGCCCTCGGTCATCGGCGCCTCGAGGGTCGCTTCTTCGCGTCCGCTTGCGCTACGCGATCCCGGTGCCGCTCGGATTCGTCGGCCTCCCTCGTTTGATCGTCGAGGGAGCGGCCGCGCGCCGGGTCGAGTGGACTCCGTGAGCGACGAACGCGGCCAGGCCATTTTGGTCGTCGTGCTTGCGCTCGGAATCGCGGCCACCGCGATCGTCGGCCTTCGCGCCGCTCAGGACGGCATCGTCGCTGGCGCCCGCGCCCGGCGTGCGGGCGAGGCCGCCGTCGAAGCGGCCGCGCAGTCGGTGGCGGATGTCTACGCGGCGCGCCCTGCCGCGGCAAAGGAGCTCGTGCGCGATCCGCGCGTCCTCGAAACAGCTCGAGTCGCGGCCGAAGAGCTCGCACGCGAGAACGATGGCCGCGGCGTCGAGCAGGTCCAGCTCTCGTGCGTCGGTGATCGGATCGAAGCGCGGCTCGTGTTGAGCGGCTACTCGCACCACGCCGGATTCAGAGCACCCGAATGCTCCCCGCCCTGACCTTCACGCCCAGGCGGTTCGCGATTCCTCGGCGCCGACTTCTTCTCGCCGCCGGTGGATCCACGTTGCTGGTCGCTTCGATCCTCTCGACGTTTGTCGTCCCGCCGCCGTCGGCGGAGGACACAGCCGCGAGAACCTCGTTGGCCCAGCGTCTTTCCGCGTCGACCTGGGCGTTCGCGGTTCCAACGGCGTGGCTCGCGGCGCCGCTGGCCGAGGTCCGGAGCGGCGACAGCGTCGATCTCCTGGCCGTCCGCAGCGGCGATCGTCCGCTGGCGGTAGCGATCGCCGCCGATCTCCGCATCATGAGCGCCGACGAGCGCTCGATCGTCTTCGAGGTCGACGAGGAGAGCGCGTCGGCGATCGCGTCGGCGCGTGCGTCGGGACTGCTCATCGTCCCGCTTCTTCGTTCCACGCATTGACGGTCCGCGTCGCGCTCTACGGGGGAGCCGAGCTCGCGACTGCGGCCGAGGTACTCGGTTTGATCACGGTCGAGACGGCGCGAGCCGACCTTGCGCTCGTCGATCTCCGCGATCCGGATTCGCTATCGCAGGCTGCGACGCTGGCGCCGGAGCTTCCGCGTGTCGTCGTCCTCGCCGACGAGCAGGTGGCGCTCGCCGGCGCACTCGGAGTTCCGAGCCGATCCGTCGCGAGGTCGTGCGAGCCGGCGGTGTTGGGACCGCTGATCGCGGCGACTCTCCCCCCGGCCAGGCGGCGCTCGACGCGATCGGTCATGGTCACGTCGGCCCGCGGGGGAGCGGGCAGGTCCCTCCTCGTCGCCAATCTCGCGCGCCGTCTCGCGCCGCTTCGCGCCACCCTCTGTCTGGACCTCAGCGGGGACGGAACGCTGAGCTGGTGGCTCGGCGCGACGAGCGGACGCTGGTCCGATCTCGAGGATCTGACTGACGAGCTGACCGCTGAGCATCTCGGCGTGGTGGCCACCGAGGCCGCGCCTGGCCTGCGCCTCGTCGGCGGCCCCCCGTTCGCCCCGAGCGTCCAACTCGCGCAGTCCGCGTTCCGGGCCGCGCTCGAGCTCTCGGAGATCGTTCTGGTGGATGCGCCGACTCTCGCCGACGAGCGGACTCGACGCCTCGCCAGTTCTGTCGACCGCGTGATTGTGATGAGCTACGACGATCCGATATCGGTCGCGGCGCTCGCGTCCGCGGATGTGCCCGAACGGGCATGGCTCATCGCGTCGCAGTCGATCGCCACATCGCTCGGCGGGCGCGACGTGTTTCGCGCGTTACCCCGCGCCGAGGGCGCGATCGCCGCGGCCACGTCTCGGCCGAACGCGCTCGGTGGAGCGCTGGGCAAGGCCTACGACGGGCTTGCTGAGATCATCGCGATCGACGCCACGTGACGGTCGCGGCGCGCGCCCGCATCGAGCGTGGGGTCGTCGCCCGTCTTCGTGAAGCGCCCGACGGCCGGCCTCGTCGTGAGCAGCTACCGGCGGCGCTGCGCGAGACGCTCGTGGACCAACGGCTCGTCATCCCGGCCGGCGAGCTGCGGCTGCTCGAGCGCTGGCTTGAAGACCGCCTGTTCGGTCTCGGCGAGCTCGCGCCGCTGTTGCGCGACGATCGCGTGACCGAGGTCATGGTCAATGGCACCCGGGGTGTCTGGGTCGAGCGCGACGGGCGGCTCGAGGAGACCGCGATCCATTTCTCCGATCCCGAGGAAATCCTCGTCCTGATCGAGCGCCTCGTCGCGCCCCTCGGCCGGCGGATCGATCTCGCAAGTCCTCTCGTGGACGGTCGCCTTCCCGATGGCTCCCGCGTACACGCGGTGATCCCACCGATATCCCTCGTCGGGCCCGTCCTCACGATCCGTCGCTTCGGGCAACGTGCGCTCAGCCCCGAGGACCTCGTGCGCAACGGGACCCTATCGCCGGATGCGATGGCGTATCTGGTCCGCGCCGTGCGTGAGCGGCGAAGCGTGCTCGTTTCAGGAGGCACCTCGAGTGGCAAGACCACGACGCTCAACGCACTCGCCTTCGCGGTGGGCGATCGCGAGCGCATCGTGACCATCGAGGACGCGGCCGAGCTTCGCCTTCCGCAGCCCAACGTGGTCGCTCTGGAAACACGCGCGCCCAGCGTCGAAGGGTCCGGCGCGGTCGACGTGCGGGCGCTTCTCCGCGCGGCGCTTCGGATGCGCCCAGACCGGATCGTCGTCGGCGAGGTCCGCGGTGGTGAAGCCCTCGACATGTTGCAGGCGATGAACACCGGGCACCGCGGCTCCTTGACCACCGCGCACGCGAACGGTGCTCCGCACGCGCTCATGCGGATCGAGACGATGGCTCTGATGGGTGGCATCGATCTGCCGCTCGAGGCCATACGCGAGCAGATACGTCGCGGCATCGATGTAGTCGTGCATCAGGAGCGTGACCCTGCGGGGGCCCGGAGGATCGTTGAGATCGCGGAGCTCTCGCCTGAGCGCGGCGATCCCTACACGCTCACTCGGGTTTACCCGTGATCGCGATGCTCCTCGCGGCCGCGGGCGTGACCGTCCTGGTCCTTATCGACGAGCGACGCGGCGCGGCGGCCCTCGCGGCGGCGGCGCGGCTCGATCCTCGCGCGCGCTCGGGCATGCGGGAGTGCCGCCTCGCGCTCCCTGGGCTTGTCGACGCGGTCGCCGCGGCGCTCTCCAGCGGCCTCTCGGTGCAGCTCGCGCTCAGCGAGGTAGCGCCGACTCTGCCCCGTGCCCTCGCGGCGCCGACCGAGCGCGCCGCGGCGTCGATGATGCTCGGCGCCTCCGTCGACGAGGCCGTCGGTGCGTACGCCGGCGTCGTCGCCGGCGAGGACCTCGCGCCTTTCGCGATCGTTCTCGGTGCGTTCGCGCGGAGCGGCGGCAAGATCGGGAGGAGCCTCGCGCGCGTCGCGACACTGCTGCGTGGACGCATCGCGCTCGAGGACGAGCGCAACGCGCTCACGGCGCAGGGACGGGTATCGGCGATCGTGCTCGTCGCGCTTGCGCCCCTCGGTGGAATGTTCTTCGCGGTCATGACGCCTGAATACCTCGCGGTGATGTTCGATCGTGGTCGTTTCCTTCTCGTCGTCGCCGTCACGCTCGAGATCGTCGGCGGACTCTGGCTGTGGCGGATCCTCCGGCTTTCGTCACCGAGCGCCGATCTGGCGACGCTTCTCGACGCGGTGATCGTGGGCCTCGAGGCGGGCCTCACGTTCGAGCTCGCTCTCGCGGCTCTGGTGACCCGTGCTCCGATGGTGGCGCGGCTTCCGGAGGCGCGGCGCCTTCTCGCGGACCTTGCTTTGGGGCGCGGCGCCAGCGAAGCGTTCGCCGCCTTCGGCAACGCTGGGCCGACCGAGGCTCGCGTCGCCGCGTTGGTGCGCGCCGCGACGCGATTCGGCTCGCCTCTCGCGAGCCTTCTCGTCACTCAGGCCGATGCGCTGCGTACGAGCGACCGTCGACGTGCCGAAGCGCAGGCGCGTCGGCTCCCAGTACTAATGCTTTTCCCGCTGGCCGTATGCATCCTGCCCGCGCTGCTTTGTGTTTTTCTGGGACCTCCCCTCCTGTCGCTATTGGCCTAGTTCGTCTGGCGCGGTGTCAAAACGGGAGACAACTGACCAAATTGCGGGCGGACGCTTGTTTCGGAAGGCAGAATTGGGCCTAGCCCAAACGGCGGAGGTACGACCTTCCTAGTTGTCGGAGGTCCGCCAGACGGGCAGGCTTGCACACAGATCGACAGGAAAGGGGGACCGAATAATGCTCGCATTCCTGCGCGACGACGAAGGCCAGGGTCTGGTCGAATACGCACTTATCATCGCCGTCATCGCCATCGCCGTTATCGTCGCGATGATCTTCCTTCGCGGCCAGATTACGAACATCTTCAGCAACATCGGCAACAACCTCACCTAAGCATCGCGAATTGCTGAATACGACGACCGGGCGGCGCCTCAAAAACGCCGCCCGGTCCGTCTTCTAAGGGGAAATCGAAATAGACGCGGTACGAGCGGTCGAGGACGTCATCCTGGTCGCCTTCGTTGTCGCCGTTGTCTACACGGACTGGCGCTACCGGCGGATCCCAAACGCCTTCACCTATCCAGTCATGGCCGCGGGCCTTGTGCTGGGAGCGCTCGAGGGAGTGCCCGGCGGGGTGTTCGCGAACGGTCTCTTGGATCACGTCGCCGGACTCGTCGTCGGCTTCCTCGTCGCGTATCCGTTCTATGCGATGGGCGGCCTGAAGGCGGGTGACGGTAAGTACCTCATGGCGGTCGGTGGGTTGCGCGGGCTCGGGCTCCTCATCGGCGGCGCGGTGTACGGCGCGCTTCTCGGGGGCGTCATCGCGCTTGGCTTCATCGCGGTCCGTCGGCTCCGGCCAGCGAACGGAGCTGACGCGACGATGGGCGGGGTCATGAAGACCTGGATCCCGTACGGCGTGGCGCTCGGACTCGGCACCCTCGTCGCGCTCGCGCTCGAGCTCTCCGGACGCTTCCCCGGAGCAACGATGTGATCGCCACTGCGACACCCGTCTCGTACAGCGACCGCTTGCCTGTATATTGCCGACCGGGCGGAACGCGCGAACAACGTGACTCCGCGAGCCAACGTTAGTCAGGGGAGTTATGGCCGAAGCCGAGAAGATACGCATCCTGATCGTCGACGACATCGCCGACACTCGCGATAACCTCGCGAAGCTGATCGGCTTTGAGCCGGATATGGAAGTCGCCGGCACCGCCGACGGTGGTCAGGCTGCGGTCAATCTCGCCAAGAAAGAGCGGCCCCACGTGATCCTCATGGACATCAACATGCCCGACATGGATGGGATCACGGCCACCGAGATCATCTCGAACACCGTGCCCGAGTCGCCGATCATCATGATGAGCGTCCAGGGCGAGCAGGATTACCTGCGCCGCTCGATGCTTGCCGGCGCGCGCGAGTTCCTGGTGAAGCCGTTCTCGGCGGACGAGCTGATCAACGCGATCCGCCACGTCCACGAACTCGAGAAGGTGAAGCGCGCCCGCTACGCGGCGGCCGCGCCCGCAGCGGCGGCCCCGGTAAATCCCCTCGCAGCGGTGCCGGGCGCCCGGCAGACGGGCCAGATCATCACGTTCTTCTCGCCAAAGGGCGGGGTCGGGCGTACGACGATCGCGACGAACCTGGCTGTCGCGCTGCACCAGCTGACCCAGAAGCCTGTCGTTCTCGTGGACGGGAGCCTCCCCTTTGGCGACATCGCCGTGATCCTCAACATGAGCCCAAAGGCGAAAACCATCGCCGACCTGATTGGATCGTTCGAGAACACCGACTCCGACGTGCTCGAATCCGTGCTCGTCTCGCATTCCACAGGCATCAAGGTCCTTCTCGCGCCCCCGACGCCGGAGTCGGCCGAGCTCATCACCGGCGCGAACATGAAACACGTCCTCGAGCTCCTGCGCGAGCGCTACGCCTACATCGTGGTCGACACCTGGCCCTCATTCCAGGAGCAGGTGATCACGATGCTCGACGTGGCCGACGTGATCCTGACGCTCATGACGCTGGAGATCACGAGCCTCAAGAACGTGCGCGTGTTCATGGAGATCGCCGAGAAGCTTGGGTACGGCAGCGACAAGGTGCAGCTTGTCGCGAACCGCAATGACAGCTCCGGTGGCATCAAGGCGTCGGACGTCGAGGCCAGCCTCGGCCGCAAGATCCCACACACGATCGTTTCCGACGGGCGAACACTGGTACTGGCCGTGAATCGCGGGGTGCCATTCGTTATCAGTCATCGTGAGAGTCAGGTCGCAAAGGACATCTTTACCCTTGCGCAGCGCATCACGGCCGAGGCGCCTGAGGCAGCCGCGGCTGGCGCCCCGAAGGCGGCGGCCCGCACCGGGGGCATGCGTCTCTTCGCTCGTTAGCTCCTCGCGCTGATCCCCGTCTGAACCCTTTACATACGTTTTCCGGCAATACATTTCGCTGTCGAGGGAGCAGGCGCCTGGATAACGGGCGCCGGAAGGCAGGGTTAAACACGCACAGATGTCGCTTCTGAGACGCATCGAAGGCGCCCGCCCCGGTCAGCCGGAACAGCCCCAGCAGCCTGGCGCACCCGGAGGACAGCAGCCCCCGAAGCCGCCCGCAGAGGGTCCGCTCTCGCAGTCCGCCTCGCCCGCGCGCGACGCGCAACGCGACGTTCGCTCGCGCCTGCAGAGCCGGATCATCAACAACCTGGACCCGCGACTCGATCTGTCCGACGCGAAGGCGGTCAAGTCGTCCATCGAGGAAATGTTCAACAAGTTCATCGATGAGGAAGGGATCGTCGTCACGCGTGTCGAGCGTCAGCGAATGCTCGAGCAGATCATGGACGAGATCCTCGGCTTCGGCCCGATCCAACCGCTCCTGAACGACGACACCATCACAGAGATCATGGTCAACGGGCCCTTCCGCACGTACGTGGAGCGCAAGGGCAAGCTGCAGCTCTCTGACGTGACGTTCGTCAGCGACGAGCACGTCTCCCGAGTGATCGAGCGGATCATCGCGCCGATCGGACGGCGCGTCGACGAAGCGAAGCCGTTCGAGGACGCGCGTCTCCCGGATGGCTCGCGCGTGAACATCATCATCCCGCCACTCGCGCTCAACGGGCCCGTCGTCACGATCCGAAAGTTCCCCAAGTACCGCATCACCGTCGAGGACTACATCAAGTTCGGCACGGCGACGGCCGAGATGATGGAGTTCCTTCGCGCGTGCGTGGAAGCGCGCCTCAACATGTACATCTCCGGCGGCACGGGCTCAGGAAAGACGACGCTCCTCAACATCCTCTCGGGCTTCATCCCTGAGGACGAGCGCATCATCACGATCGAGGACGCCGCCGAGCTCAAGCTCGTTCAGGACCACGTCGTTCGCCTCGAGTCGCGCGCCGCCAACATCGAAGGCAAGGGCGCCGTCACGATCATGGACCTCGTCCGCAACGCCCTCCGTATGCGCCCTGAGCGCATCGTCGTCGGTGAGACGCGTGGTGGCGAGGCCCTCTCGATGCTCCAGGCCATGAACACGGGCCACGATGGCTCGCTCTCGACGGGCCACGCAAACTCCCCGCGAGACATCCTCGCCCGTCTCGAGACGATGTGCCTCATGGCCGGCGTGGAGCTGCCCGCCCGCGCCATCCGCGAGCAGATCGCGAGCGCCCTCGACCTCATCATTCAGATCTCGCGGCTCAAGGACGGGTCGCGCAAGATCACGAACATCACCGAGGTCCAAGGAATGGAGGGCGAGACGATCGTCCTCCAAGACGTGTTCGTCTTCGAGCAGACCGGCTACGTCGACGGAAAGGTCCAGGGGCGCCTGCGGCCCACAGGCATCCGTCCCAAGTTCTCCGAGAAGTTCGAGGCGGCAGGCATCAAGCTCCCGCAGAACGTCTTCGGCGACATGTCCGCCGGCCTCCGTTGATCGGTCTCGAGTACATCCTTCCGGCGGCCGCCTTCATCGGCGTGCTGTTCTTCTTCTGGGGGATCTCGTCGATGCTCGGCGGAGGTTCCCCCGAGTCCCTCGGCGCGCGCATGCAGCGCTACGCCGGCGGCACGCAGACCGCGACCCCCGAGGCGAAGAAAGAACGCAAGAAGGGGCGCCGGGAGATCGATCCGTTCGCGACGCTGTCAGGCGACGTTCAGGACAAGCGCTTCTCGTCAAAGGTCCAGCGCGACCTCGCGCGCGCCGACCTTCGCCTCCGAGTCGCGGAGTACTACTACATCCGCATCGGCCTGGCGCTCGGTCTCGCCGCGGTCCTACTGCTGCTGCGCGATCCCCTCTCCGCCGTGGTGGGGGCGCTCCTCGGCTACTTCCTGCCGCGGATGTGGGTCGGCCGGCGCATCGGCAGTCGCCTCAACGCTTTCAACAAACAGCTTCCCGACACGATCACTCTCCTTTCGAACTCCCTCCGCGCGGGCTCGAGCTTCCTCCAGTCGATCGAGCTCGTGTCTCGCGAGTCGCCTTCGCCCATGGGTCCGGAAATGGGCCGCGTCGTCCGTGAGGTGAACCTCGGTCTGAGCATGGAGGAGGCGCTCTCCAACCTGGTCCGGCGGATCAAAAGCGATGACCTCGACCTCATGGTCACGGCCATCGGCGTGCAGCAGCAGGTCGGTGGAAACCTCGCGGAGATCCTCGACACGATCGCCTTCACCATCCGCGAGCGCGTCCGCATCAAAGGCGAGATCCGCACCCTGACCGCGCAGGGACGCTACTCGGGCTATCTCGTCGCGTTCCTGCCAATCGCGATCATGGTCACGCTGAACTTCATCAACCCCGAGTTCATGCAGCCGCTCTTCACCGAGCTCATCGGGCAGATCCTGCTCGTTGTCGGTGCGATCATGATGACCATCGGCTTCTTCGCGATCCAGAAGATCACGGACATCAAGGTCTAACCGTGGAGATCCTGATCCTCGCCGGCGTCGTCGCGTTCGGAGTCTTCCTCGTGTTCGCGTCGTTCCTCGTGGGTCAGCAGCTCGACCCGGTGCAGGCACGACTCCAGCAGATCTCGGTTCGTCCGAGGACCCTGGAAGAGCTCGAATTGCAGCGGCCGATCGCCGAGCGAACCCTGAAGCCGATCGTCCAGGGCCTCGCGGCGGTCATCTCGCGCTTCTACCCGGCCAACACGGCGAAGTCGCTCCAGATCCGGCTCAAGCGCGCAGCGATGGAGACGACGAGCGTCGAGTTCTTCCTCGGCGTCAAGGCGTTCGTCGGAATCGTCGCCGCCATCGCGGGGTCGTCCTTGCTGAACCTGATCACCGGCGACTCTCTGGCCACGATCGGTGGTCTGTTCGGCGGGCTGATCCTCGGCTTCCTCATACCGGACTTCTATCTCAACAGCCGGGCCGGCAGCCGGGCCAACGCGATCCTCAACCAGCTTCCCGACGCGCTCGACCTCCTCACGATCTCGGTGGAGGCCGGTCTGGGATTCGACGCCGCGATCATCAAAGTCACGGAGAAGCTGAAGGGGCCGCTCACCGAGGAGCTGAAGCGCGCCGCCGCCGAGCAGCGCGTCGGCAAATCGCGTCAGGAGGCGCTCCGCGGCATCAACGAGCGCGTCGAGGTGAAAGAGCTGCAGAACCTCATCTCGGCCATCATCCAGGCCGACCAGCTCGGTGTGTCGATGTCGAAGGTGCTCCGCATCCAGTCCGAGCAGATGCGCACCGACCGCCGGCAGCGTGCCGAGGAAAAGGCGGCGCGCGCCCCGATCCTCATCATGCTCCCGACCGTCGGTTGCATCTTCCCCTCGCTCTTCATCGTCATCCTCGCGCCCGCCGCGCTCTCCGCGATGAAGTCCTGCGGCTCGGTCTAGAACGCTCCGCGGTCCCATCACGATCACGAACCGCACGCGCGGTACCGTGCTCGCCACGCGCTGCGATGTCGCCAACAGCTTCCTGACCCGCGGCTTCGGGCTCATCCCCCGATCCGGTCTGGCGGACGGCGAGGGTCTCCTGATCACAAAGACCGGATCGATCACGATGTTCTTCATGCGATTCGCGATCGACGCGCTTTTTGTGGACCGATCGATGCGCGTCCTCCGGGTCGCCGAGAACCTTCGTCCCTGGGTGCCCGCTGTCGGCGCCCCGCGCGGCACCGACGGCGTGCTCGAGCTTCCAGCGGGGACCGCGGCTCGGACCGGCACGCAAGCCGGTGACGAACTCATCTCGTCGGAGGCGGCCCCCCGGTGATGGAGCTCGCGCTCGCGGTCCGCGACGTCCTCCTGGTGCCGCGCTGCGCGGGCTGCGGTGAGCCCGGGAGCTGGTTCTGCGTCCCCTGCCGCGTCCAGTGCGAGCCCGTCGCGCACGACGGCCGCCTGCCGATCCGCGCGGCCGGCGCGCACGCCGGACCCCTCCGAGCCGCGGTTCGCCGGCTCAAGTACGGCGGCGAGGCCGGGTTGGCCGAGGACCTCGGCGCGCTCGTCGCGGTCGAGCTCGCCCGCGATCTTGCGCGGGGCGTGACGGTCGACGCGGTCGTCCCGGTGCCGCTCCATCGTTCGCGAGCGGCGGCGCGCGGCTATGACCAGGCCTTCCTCCTCGCCCATGCCGTCGCGGCCCGCACCGGCCTACCGCTGCGGACTGCGCTGCACCGGGTCCGTGGCGGCCGTCCCCAGGTCGAGCTCGACCGGGTCGCGCGTGCCGCGAACATCCGCGGAGCGTTCGTCGCGGAGGCGGGCTCGCTCCGCGGCCTGCGCGCGGCGCTCGTCGACGACGTCGCGACGACCGGCGCAACCCTGATGGATGCGGCCGCCGCCGCACGCGCCGCCGGCGCGCGCACCGTTCGCGCGTACGTCGTTGCGGTGGAGGAGTGACGCGCTCGCGCTGGCTGGTGCGCGGCCTTCTTTTATTCGTGCTCGCCTTTGCCAACCTGAACGACATTCGCCCCGAGGCAACGCCCGGCGGGGAAGCACCGGGTCTTTGGTCCCCGGACGTGCTCCCGAACGCGCTCTTTGCGTGGACGGTGATCAAGGAGCACGATGTCGATTACGACGAGTTCACCGTGCCGAAGGGCGGCACCGCGGCCAAGCTCGACCGCGAGGCGTACTTCTTCCGAGCCTGCGGGGTCTCGACGGCGACCGCCCCGCCGACGGCGAAGCGAAGTCCCGGCGGTCCACCGGCCCCAGGTCCGAACGATCACGTATGTTCGGTGTTCCCGCCGGGCATGGGGATCCTCGCGCTGCCATTCTTCGCGCCGTTCGTCCTCACGGGTTGGGATCCACTCGATCTCGGACTCCTCGTGCACGGCGGTCACGTCGTCGCCGCGATCGTCGAAATACTTGCGACCCTCGTCCTCTGGTCGTTGCTCCGTCGCTTCGCCACGCCACGCTGGTCACTCACCCTCGTGCTCCTGTATTTCCTCGCCACGAGCGTCCGTACCGTTGCGAGCCAGGCGCTCTGGCAACACTCGGGCGTGCACCTCGCCGTGGCGTCGGCGCTCTGGCTCGTCCTGCGGGAAGAAGGTGTCCCGCTGTCACGCGAGCTCGCCGCGGGCGTCGTGCTGGGTCTCGGCGCAGTCGTGCGCCAGACGACAGCCCTGGTGGCACTCGGCCTTCACGGCTTCCGCCCGAGTCGGCTCCTCGCGATGCTCGTTGGAGTGGCCGTTGGGGTCGCCCCACTCCTCGCCTACAACGACCTCGCGTTCGGCTCACCGCTCGAGCAGGGCTACGGGATCAAGACCTTCGCCACGCCGATCCAGACCGGCCTGTACGGTCTCCTGGCCTCTCCATCGCGTGGCCTCCTCGTCTACACGCCGTACCTGATCTTCGCGTTTTTCGCGCTTCTCCGCGCGTGGCGATGGCCCGGTGAGGTCGCGGGTCGGCTGCGCGGGCTCTCGCTCGCCTGGATCGTCACGCTCGCCCTGTACGCGATGTACTCGGAGTGGTGGGGCGGTCGGGTCTTCGGCTCGCGGTTCCTGGACGACTTCGCGCCGATCCTCTTCGCTGCGCTCGCCTGGGGGACGTCCGTCGGCATGTTGGGATCGCGGCTGGCCCGCGTCGTCTTTACCCTCATGGCGGCATGGTCGTTCGTGCTTTTTCAGGCCGCCGCGTTCCTCTACGACAAGTCGTGGGACACGTTCCCGGTGAACGTGAATGACGACCCCTCGAAGCTCTTCAACTGGAACGATCCGCAGTGGCTCGCCGTGCTGCGGCTTGTGCCCTCGGCGGACGAACGGGTCATCGCGGGAGCGGTCCTGAGTGCGCTCGTGCTGCTGCTGCTGGTGCGACTCGAGCTGCGTGCCTACCGCGGGAGTGAGCTAGCGTCGCAGGTGTGAGCGCGTTTCTGATCTTCTTCGGGCGCGGGGGGTCGAGCGACATCGAGCGACAGCTGGACACCGTGAAGCTCGCCATCGGCGGCGTCGTACTTGGGCGTGCCGCCGACGCCGGCTTCAACCGCCTGTACGCCGTCACCAACGACGCGGACGCGGCGGCGGTCTTTCGCGGCGAAGGCGCGGCGATCCTCCCATCTCGCACCGAGCCGTTCCATTTCGGCCAGGAGCTTTCGCGGATCGTCCACGAGAAGAAGCTCGACCGGGTCTGCACCATCGGCGCGGGAGCGGGCGCTCTGCTCGAGACGAGCGAGCTGCGCACGCTGCGCGAGGACCTCGAGTCGAGCGAAGCCGTCGTCCTGTCGAACAATTCCTACTCGGCGGATCTCGTCGCGTTCACTCCGGCCTCGGCGCTCGATGCGATCGATCTGCCGGCGACGGACAATCCGCTGCCGCGCCGGCTCCATCAGCAGGCGGGCCTCTCCTCGCGGCAGCTCGCGAAGTCGGCGGCGACGCTCCTGGACGTGGACACGCCGACCGACGCCGCGCTTCTTGCGCGGCACCCCAAGTGCCCGCCGGAGCTCCGCTCGCTTCCGGCGTGGCAGGAGATCCTCGGCGACCGTATCGAGGCGCTCATGCGCCTTGTGACGACCCCCGACAAGGAGCTCCTCGTCGCGGGACGCGTCGGCGCGCCGGTGTGGACCTTCATCGAGACACAGACCGCGTGTCGCGTGCGCATGCTGGCCGAAGAGCGCGGCATGCAGGCCGCAGGCCGCGACACGTCCGGCGAAGCGCGCAGCGCGCTCGGCTTCCTCTACGAGGAGATCGGCCCGCGCGAGTTCTTCGCTCGCATGCACGAGCTCTGCGACGGGATGCTCTTCGACACGCTCGTGCTCTTCGCACACCTCGGCTGGCGTCCCGGCGCGGCCGAGAGATTCGCGTCGTATCTCTTCATGGCCGACCGGATCGAGTCAAAGCCATTGCGCGAATTCACCGAGGCCGCGCGCGAGGCGCCGTTCCCCCTTCTCCTCGGAGGGCACACGCTCGTGTCCGGTGTGCTCTGGACCATGGTCGAGGCTGCCTGGGCCGGGCATCCCGAGATTTGAGCGCGCTCTTCGATCACCACGTTCACAGCGACCGCTCGGACGGAACGGTCTCCCTCGCGGACCGCGCAAAGAGCGTCGCCACGCGGCCGCACGGGGTGTCGGACCATTACCCCTGGCGCGACAAGCTTCCGAACGAAGACGCGGTGAAGCGCTACATCGACGAGGCCTCACGGCTTGGCCTACGCGTCGGGCTCGAATACGACCTGGGGGTCGCGCCGCCGCTGGGCGCCGGCACACGCGAGTCGCTGCACTACATGATCGGAGCCATCCATCAGATCGAGCTCGATGGGAAGCGCATCGCGTACGACGACGCGGGTGCGTTCGTGAAAGGCCGGATCAAGAGCTGGAAGGAGCGGGAGCGTTTCGCCGATCCCGAGCTGCAGAAACGAATACTCGAGCGCACGCTGGAGGTCGTTGCGGAGGGCATAGACCGCGACCGCATCGATATCCTCGGCCATCCCACGTTCTCGGCCCTTCAGGCGCTCGGCGATCCCGAGCGCGTCTATCCCGAGGAATGGCAGGAGCGGCTCATCGATCTTTGCGTGAAGGGTCGGATCGCGATCGAAATCAACGAGAGCTACGGCGTGCCGCACCGGGAGTTCCTCGTACGTGCCGCACGCGCCGGCGCGCTCTTCTCCGTCGGTACCGACACGCATTTCGAGATCAAGCCGCTGGACAAGACCGACGCAATGATCGCGGGCGCCGCCCTCGACCGCGGGCGATTCATGGCCGGGAATCGCCTCGCCCCGAGATAGCCGGCATCAGGCGGCGGGGGCGTCCTCCGCGAGCAGCTCGTAGACCAACAGGCCGATCGCGACCAGCAATATCAGGTGCGCGGCGTTGCCTCCGATGTTGGCGGCCTGGGCCACGAACCACGCGACGACGAGCACCCAGACCAGCGTCCAGCGCAGCCGATGGCCCATCGCGACGGTCACGATTCGGAGGCTACCGCCCGTATACTTTTCACGCAGGACGACCTGCGATCCGCGGCAGGAGGGGAGCCGTGTTCCGAGGACTGTCCGTCTACACCGGAAACGCCCACCCCAAATTCGCGAGAGACATCGCCGCCCACCTGGAGATCCCGCTCGGCGACGCCGATGTCACTAAGTTTGCCAACGACGAGATTTTCGTCAAGATCAACGAGAACGCGCGCGAGCACGACGTCTACGTCGTTCAGTCGCTCGTCGGCCCGTCGGTCAGCGACGCGATCATGGAGCTACTGATCATGCTCGACGCGTTCAAGCGTGCCTCGGCTGGCCGCATCACGGCCGTGATGCCGTATTACGCCTACGGCCGGAGCGACAAGAAGGACCAGCCTCGGGTCCCGATCACCGCGCGCCTGCTCGCCGACATCATCGGAGTCGCCGGCGCCGACCGCTTCCTCACGATGGACATGCACCAGATGCAGATCCAGGGCTTCTTCTCGATCCCCGGCGACGAGCTCTCGGCGCGAAACCTCCTCGTCGAGTCGTTCCGGTCGATCGTCGAAAAGGATCCGGACGGCGTCACGCTCGTCGTGCCGGATCTCGGTTACGCAAACGTCGGAAGGCGCATTGCCGAGGCGTTGGGCATTCCGCTCGTCTTCATGCAGAAGACACACCGCGACAACAGTGGAAAGAGTCAGGTCGTTGGGGTCATTGGGGACATCGACAAGCAGCGCGCGATCATCATCGACGACGAGATCCTCACGGGCACGACGATCTTCAATACGATCCGCATCCTGGAGGAGCGCGGCGTCAACGAGATCTACGTCGCGTGCACGCACGCGCTGCTATCGGGCAACGCCGCGGAGCGTTTCGCCGAGAGTGGCATCGTGAAGCTCATCACCACGGATACCGTGCCGCTCCGTCCCTCGGCCGCGAGCACCGGGAAGTTCGAGGTCCTCACCGTGGCGCCCCTCTTTGCGGAAGCGATCCGCCGCATCCACGAGGGCGAGTCCGTCGGCGCGCTCTTCAACCCGCCCGGGTTGCAGCTGCCGCTGCAGGTCACCTAGCGATCGCAACTCGCAGTCCCGTGAGCTTCATCGGTGGGTTGTTCGACTCGAACGAAGGCGAGCTTCGCAAGCTTCGCAAGATCGCCGTGCGCATCAACCAGCTCGAGCCCGAGATCCAAAAGCGGAGCGACGTCGAGCTCGCGGAGAGCACGACGCGGTTCCGCGACCGTCTAGCGAAAGGCGAGACGCTCGACGACATCCTTCCCGAGGTCTTCGCGTCGGTGCGCGAGGCGGCGAAGCGGACCCTCGGGCAGCGCCACTTCGACGTGCAGCTCATGGGTGGTCTCGCGCTCCACAAGGGTCACATCGCCGAGATGCGGACCGGCGAGGGCAAGACCCTCGTCGCATCGCTCGCCCTCTACGCGAACGCGCTGGAGGGGAAGGGCGCCCACCTCATCACAACGAACGACTATCTCGCCAAGACCGGCGCGGGATGGATGGCCCCCATCTACCGGGCGCTCGGCGCGAGTGTCGCGTACATCGCGCACGAGAAGAGTGCGATCTACGACCCGACTGTGGAGCTCGAGGCGGTCGATCCGCGGCACCGCCACTGGCGCGACGTCAGCCGTCGCGAGGCGTACGAGGCGGACATCACCTACGGGCAGAACAGCGAGTTCGGGTTCGACTATCTCCGCGACAACATGGCGATGGACCTGAACGACCAGGTGCAGCGGCGGGGACTGCATTACGGGATCGTCGACGAGGCTGACTCGATCCTCATCGACGAGGCACGCACGCCCCTCATCATCAGCTCCCCGGCCGAGGACGCGACCGAGACCTATTACACGTTCGCGCGCGTCGCCGCGCAGCTGCAGCCGGAGACCGACTACGTCCTCGAGGAGAAGTACCGGGCGGTCGTACTCACCGAGGACGGGATCGCGCGCGCGGAGAAGCTCCTCCGTGTGAAGAACATGTACGAGGGTGACGTCACCGCCGTGCACTACCTGGACAACGCGATCAAGGCGAGGGCGCTCTATCACAAGGACAAGGAATACGTCGTCAAGGATGGCGAGGTCATCATCGTCGACGAGTTCACCGGGCGGCTCATGCCCGGCCGGCGCTGGAGCGACGGTCTTCACCAGGCCGTCGAGGCGAAGGAAAACCTCAAGATCCAGCGCGAGACGCGGACCTTCGCGACGATCACGATCCAGAACTACTTCCGCATGTATACGAAGCTCGCGGGCATGACCGGTACGGCGGCGACCGAGGCGGAGGAGCTCTTCAAGGTCTACAAGCTCGAGGTCACGCAGATCCCCACGAACAAGCCGATGGTCCGCAAGGACAACCCCGATCTCGTCTACAAGACCGAGCAGGGCAAGTGGGACGCCGTCGTCGCCGAGGTCAAGGAGCGCAACACGGCGGGGCAACCCGTGCTCATCGGCACGACGAGCGTCGAAAAGAGCGAGCGGCTTTCCGAACAGCTGCGCAGGCACGGCATCAAGCACGAGGTGCTGAACGCGAAGAACCACGAGCGCGAGGCGCTGATCATCGCCGACGCCGGGCAACGAGGCGCTGTCACGCTCTCGACGAACATGGCCGGCCGCGGTGTCGACATCCTGCTCGGGGAGGGCATCACCGACCTCGGTGGGCTCCATGTCATCGGCACCGAGCGCCACGAAGCGCGGCGGATCGACAACCAGCTCCGCGGCCGCTCCGGGCGTCAGGGCGATCCCGGTGAGTCGCGGTTCTACCTCTCCGGGCAGGACGACCTCGTTCGCCTCTTCGCCGGCGACCGGATCCACGGGATCATGGAGCGCTTCAAGGTGCCGGACGACCAGCCGATGGAG
>WNGG01002070.1_pt1 | contig 25629 bp, 26 predicted proteins | sample 5400661 | NCBI WGS metagenome assembly WNGG01 (sample SAMN13153372, study PRJNA577476) | soil metagenome | isolation source: 100 cm soil or saprolite under Garry oak tree replicate 1 | place: USA:California | collected 2016-06-15
CCTGATCAGCCGGATCTCGCTGGCCTGGAGCCTGGACCGGCAGGTGCCGAAGTGGTTCGGCGAGGTGAGCGAGCGGCTGCGCGCCCCGATCAACGCGATCCTCACCGCTGTCGGCCTTTGCGTAGTGCTGGCGATCCTGCAGAACTTCGCGCTGCTGCCGAAGTCCATCGCACCACCGGAAGGGAAGCTGAACCTGGTGTCCACGATCTGGTTCAGCATCCTCATGGCGTTGTTCAGCTGGGTCCTGCCCGGAGTGAATGCACTAGTCTCCCGGTTCTCCCGGCCCGACCTCATCCGCAACGCGCCATGGCGGAAGGCGCTGTGGGCGTTCGGATTGATATGGCTGATCTTCGCCGTATTCACCTACTGGTTCGCGGGCATCAAGCCGATCTCCGATGCGGTCGGCTCCGCGCTCAAGCCCGGTCAGGGCGGAGTCCTGTCCTACTTCAACAACACCGGGATCACCCTGACCATTGCCCTGTACGTGATTGCCGTGGTCATCTACATCGTCGTGGCCATCAAGAACCGGATCTCCGGCGTCGAGAGGTCGCTGCTGTACCGGGAGCTCCCACCCGACTAGCCCTTCGGATGGCCCGATCCTTTCCCGCAACCCCATAGGCTGAGCAGATGCCGCTGCTGAAGCGAACGTCGAAGCGCCGTGGCACTCGCCTGTACGTCGTATCAGACTTCCATGCCTCCGATCCAGCGTGGCGGAAGCTGCTCAATGCCGTGCGGATGAACGTCTACAAGGCGGACGCGGTCCTTTACGCGGGCGACCTCACCGGCAAGGCAATGGTCCCGATCGTCGCGGTCGGCGACCGTTACGAGGCGACCCTCCTGGGGCAGCGCCGGGTGGCCCGGAATGAGAAGGAGCTCGCGGCGCTGGAACGTGATGTCGCCGGCCTTGGCTACTACGCCTTCCGGACGACCAAGGAAGAGGTGGATGCCCTGGGCGGCGACCAGGCCAAGCTCGACGCGCTGTTCAGCAGGGAAATAAGGTCCCGCGTCAGGCAGTGGCTTGACCTGGCGGCCGAGCGGCTCGAGGGAACGGGGGTCCCGCTCGTGCTGATTCCCGGAAACGACGACCCGTACGACATCGACGAGCCGCTTGCGGACAGCCAGGCTTGCATAAACGCCGACGGCGCGGTCGTGGACATCCCAGGTGACCTGCAGGTCATCGGGCTGGGGAAATCCAGCCCAACGCCATGGCACACGCCGCGGGAGGTTTCCGAGGATGACTTCCGCCAGGAGATCTACTCCCTCGCCGACCAGGCCAAGGACCCGAGGCGGACGATCTTCTTGATCCACTGCCCGCCGTACGGGTCGGGCCTCGACACCGCGCCGGTCCTTGACGACAACCTCAGGCTCCAGGCCTCGGCCGGCGACCTGATCCGCGGGCCGGTCGGCTCGAAGGGCGTTTTGGAGGCGGTTCAGACGGTGCGGCCATTGCTCAGCCTGCACGGCCACATTCACGAGTCCGGCGGGGAGAAGAAGATCGGCCCGACGCTCTGCGTCAACCCGGGCAGCGAGGCAGGTTCGGGAGTGGTCCGCGGATACCTGATCGACGTGAGCAGCGACGGCGTCGAACGCTCGTTCCGGGTGGAGGGCTGAGCGTGGGCGGCGACCGCGGCGAACGCTCGTTCCGGAAGGGGGCTGGGCGTGACCGATCCCGGGCCGACCGCCCTTGAGGAGGCCGTGCGCATCTGCACGGCCGCGGCAGACGAGCACATCACGGTCAGGCTGGCTGGCGGTCTGGCGATCCAGTACCTCACGCCCGAGTTCCCGCCCCGGGGCGGCGACCGCCAGGATCTCGACCTGGCAACCCAGTCAGGCGACCGTCGGCGGCTGACGCGGTTCCTGGCCGAGCGCGGGTATGCGGGCGACAAGAACTTCAACGCGCTCTACGGCCATAAGCAGCTGTACTTCCAGTCTGCGGAGACCGGGCGGTCCCTGGATGTCCTAGTCGACCGGTTGCACATGTGCCACACCGTCGAGTTCGCCGGCCGGCTCGGACGGATGCCGGTGACCCTTGACCTGTCCGACCTCCTGCTCACCAAGCTCCAGATCGTCGAGCTGAACGAGAAGGATGCCCAGGACGTGCTGTACCTGTGTTCGGCCTACCCCGTCCGCGATGGTGACGAGCCGGGCACGATCGGGCTGGATCGGATTCGCGGGATGGTCGGGAACGACTGGGGATGGTGGCGGACCGTTACCCTCAACCTGGACCGGATCATCGCTCTGGCCAGCGGCGATAACCAGGGGCTGGTTCCTGCGGGCGGGAAGCACGATGCTGTCGGGCAGCTCGGCGCGCTGAGCAGGGCCGTCGAGACCGCGCCGAAGAGCTTGCGCTGGAAGGCCAGGGCGAAGGTGGGCGAGCGGGTCCGCTGGTACGAGACACCCGAGGAGACCCCGCACCACTAACTGCCGTGTGCCGGACGCCTACAGGACGCGGAGGGCTTTTACCTGGTCGCGTTCGCGGCGGGCCAGCGCCCGCAGGACCGCGATGTCCCCGTGCCGGAGGCGAGCCACGTCAACAAGCGCATCAATCGCGACCTTGCACGTTCCCGGCTGCGGTGGCGCCGGCTCAGCTCCCACGCTCGCGGCGAGATCATCGACGTGCACGACCAGTTCCACTACCCGGGTCCGCAGGTACTCATCCAGCGTCATGACCAGGCCGGCCGCGACCTGAAGACGCCGCTTCGATCCTGCCCCGGCAAGCCGGGAGGACAATCGCGCGAACGCGGCCCGTGCATCGCTCGCCAGCGCCGCGGGGCCGCCCGCCGCCGCCTCATCACCGCGGGTCCTGATTGCCGCGCTGGCGGGCTCGCTGATGCCAGCCGAACCGAGCATGGCGTGGAAGTAGCTGGCGGCGCTGATGCCGTTCTCGCTGGGCTCGGGGTCGTCAAGGTAGTGCTCGACGGTGGTCATCCCCCGCAGCAGGTGGCCCGCCAGGGCTGCTACCGAGAACTGCGGCAGGACGCTGCCTTGCCCCCAGCGCTCTGCAACTTCATGACTCTCCAGCAGGTGCACGGCCGTGGAAGCAGCGTCCAGGAACGCCGCACGCGCATCACCCATGACCACATCTTGCTCCCCGTCACCAGCCAGCACAGCGCCAGGCCAGGCCAGGCCAGGGTCACCAGGAGCACGCTGGAAGTCGATCCGCATCACGACCCGCGTGCGTGTGGGCCAGCCTCTTGACGCGCTAGGCCGCAAAGAACTCAAGCGCGCGCCGCGGACGCGCTGGCTGCCTGGCGGGACAAGCGGTTCGAGTTGCCCGACTATTACCTGGTCGTCGCCCCGGTCCGGCCCGGCGGCAGCCGGCGCCGCGCGGCAGTCCTTGGCCCGGCGATCGTGGTGCTCAGCCGTGATTCCCGGGCAGCCAGTAGACCCGCACGACCCGGCAGTCCGGCGCCCACCGGCCGGACATGTAGATGCGGTACTCCGTGACGGTCAGTTCCGCCTCGCCGTTCCCGGTCACCAGTCCGGCACCGCCTTGCGGCGCGGCCTGCGCCGCCCACCCCACCGGGGCGCCGCCGGACATGAAGGCGACGTCGATGCTGCTGACGGTGACCAGCCCTGGCGCGCCAGCCTGGGGGGCATGCGCGTGACGCACCTGCAGGGTCGCGCGGACGTGCACGAGCGCGGTCACCGAACCGGGCCGCGTCTGCCACGTCGAGCAGCCCGACGCCGCCACGGACGGCGCGGCCGGCGCCGCCAGGGCGTCCGCGCGCGCTGGCCGACTCCCGGTGCCCGTGTCCGCGCCGCTATGGCACCCGGCAAGGCCGATCACGGCAACTGCCCCGGCTATGCCGGCTACCCGCCTCATAAGCTTTCTGCTTCCGGGGCCTGCTCCTGGCCCCTGGGGGTGACCCGGACACCGCATCTCGCCGGCAATCCCGGCCGGATCGCCATCGGGGACCGGGGAGCGGGAAATGCGGTAGTTCTACGGTATCCGGCGGGGCTCAGCCCGTCCTACCATCCGCTCACCGCAAGACGGCGCCCAGCGCCGGGACCGTCTCAGGCGCACGTGACGAAAGGCAGGCAGGCATGGCCGGGAAGGCAGTGATCAGTCTCACCACGGGCCTGGAGGATCCGGAGAAGGTGACGGTGGCATTCCTCGTCGCGGTCGGCGCCGCCGAATCCGGCCGGCCGACGCTGATGTTCCAGGCCAAGGAAGCCGTCAGGCTCGCACTCGACGGAGTGGCCAAGGGCGTCGCCTGCGAAGGCTGCCCGGCCCTGCCTGACCTGCTGGCGCGTTATGACAAGGCCGGCGGCCGGTACATGGTGTGCCCGGTCTGCTTCAACGCCAAGCACCTCGACAAGGGCCTCCTGCTGCCCAACGCCGAGCTGGCGGGCAGCGTCCAGCTGTGGGAGTGGATCGGCGACGACGCGGCGACAACCTTCAGCTACTGACCTCCCGGGCAGCCAGCATCCGCGGCGGTCCAGGCCTGGTAGGCGGCCCGGAGTTCGCGCCGGCGGGCGGGGTGGGAAAGGACGTCGACGTTGTCGGCCCACTGCTCGATCGATCCCGGGCCAGCTCACGCCCGGACAAGGCAGGGTCAGTCACGAACATCAGCCGACCAGAACCGGCCCGGATCCGGCCAGCCCTTTTCGGCGGGTTCCTGGCCGCTGCCGGGCGGCGGTAACTTGAGCCGCATGGAAACGGACGCCATCCCGGCCGGCCAGCACAGTCCGGCAGATCCGGCGGCGGCGCTGGCCGGACGGCTTTTTCATGACATGGTGGGAGCGCTTGAGCTTTTCACCGTTTACCTGGGCGAGCGGCTGGGCCTGTACCAGGCGCTCGACGCCGGCGGCCCGGCGACCTCCGCGGAGCTGGCCGGGCGGACCGGGACCGCCGAGCGGTACGTCAGGGAGTGGCTGGAGCACCATGCGGCCAGCGGGCTGCTGGAGGTCGACGACCCGGCCGCCGGGCCGCTGGACCGCCGGTACCGGCTGCCGCCCGCGCATGCGGCCGTCCTGGCCGACCCCGACGACGTCCGTTACCGGGCATTCAACGGCGTCGAGATCGTGCGCGCCGCACGATGGCTGGCGCCGCTGGTTGACGCGTTCCGCGCCGGCGGCGCGCCGCCCCCGCTGCCGTGGGAACCGGAGGGCAGGGCGGAGTACAACCGCGCCACGTTCCTCAACCTGCTGGGCAGCCAGTGGCTGCCCGCCATCCCGGACGTGCACGAGCGGCTGCGCCGCGAGCCGCCCGCCCGGGTGGCCGACCTGGCCTGCGGCGCAGGCTGGTCGAGCATCGCGATCGCGCAGGCCTATCCCCTGGTCAGCGTCGACGGTTTCGACCTGGACCCCGACGTGATCGCCGCCGCCCGCCGCAATGCCGGCCAGGCCGGCCTGTCCGGCCGGGTCACCTTCGCTGTCACCGATGCCTCCGGCCCGGGCATGTCCGGCCAGTTCGACCTGGTGACGATCTTCGAGGGCCTGCACGACATGTCCCGCCCCGCGGACGCGCTCGCGGCGGCCCGCCGCATGCTCGGGAACTCCGGGTCGGTCGTCATAGTCGATGAGCTGGTCGAGGACGAATTCACCGCCCATGCCTCCGAGCTGGAGCGCTACCACTACGGCTGGAGCGTCGTCTCCTGCCTGCCCGGTGCCATGGGCGACCCGCGCACATCAGCCACCGGGGCGGTGATGCGCCCCGCCACGCTGCGCCGCTACGCCCAGGAGGCCGGCTTCCGCAGCGTCGAGGTCCTGCCGCTGGTAACAGAGCACTGGCGTTTCTACCGGCTGACCCCGTGACCTCCGGCGCCGTGCCGGGCCGGCTCGGGCTCACCGGCCGATGTGCGTGTTCGTGATCGAGGTGAACTGACAGATCAGCGCCGCGGAGAGAAAGACGAGCCCGAGCGCTATTTCGTTGAAGCGGCGCAGCTCGCGGCCGCTGGCGGCGAACGCGAACATAACCATTGCCGCGCCGGTCAGGATGAGGGCGAGGGCGTCCATGCGGCTCCCAGGGGTCAGCCCCAGAGGTCTGGGCGGTAGCGTGCGGTCGTCTCAAGCTCGTGGAAGTAGGCCTCGGCGTGCTCGCGCGGCAGCGACCCATGTTCCGCGACGACGTCGACGAAGGCGGCGCGAACGGCAGCACGCATCGGCTGCGAGCCGCAGACGTAGACGTAGCCGTCAGCGGCGAGCAAGCGCCAGACTAGCGCGCCCTGCTCTCGGATCCGGTCCTGGACGTAGACGCGGCTGCCCGGCCGCTCGCGCGACGCCGCGACGTGCACGTGATCGAGCACGCCTTCGGCGGCGAACCGCTCGATCTCGTCCCGGTAGATGTAGTCGACGCTGCTCGAGCGGATGCCGTTGAACAGCGCCGCTTCTGCCAGCTCAGCGCCTGCCTGCCGCATCGCCAGCCGTTCCCAGAGGAACGCCCGCATCGGGGCGAAGCCGGTGCCAGCCGAGACGAAGATCATCGGCTTCGTCACGTCCTCCTGCAGGTGGAACCCGTCGGCGCAGTCGAGGAAGACGTTCAGCCGGTCGCGTTCCCTGAGCGTGTGCACGTAGTGCGAGCTCATCCCGCGGAATTCACCGCCGGGCAGGCCTGGCACCGGCGTGGCCTCGAGGCCGACGGTCAGGTGCGCGACGCCGTCACCGTGGATCCGCGGGCTCGAGCTCGTCGAGTAGTAGCGCGGCCGCAGCGGCTGCGCCACCTGCAGGAACTCGAAGATGTTCAGCGAGCAGGACGGGAACTCCTCAAGCAGCCGGAGCACGTCGTAGCCGCCTTCGTCGATCGCCGCGCGCAGCGGTGAAGCCGGGCCGTCCGGCGCCTGCAGGACGGCGGCGATCTCCGCCAGCCTGGACCGCTCGGCCGGGTCGGCCGCCTTCTCCAGCAGGAGGTCGAGCAGCGGCACCGGCGGCCTGCCGGTGATGTCGACGAGGCTGGTGAGCACGTTGCGGACCTGGAGCACGACGCCCTTCGGCACTGCGCGGACGTTCATCGTCTTCGGCGCCATGAACAGGCCGTCGAGCGCGGCGCCGAGGTGCCGCGCGAGCCGCTCGACCCGTTCCTCGTCGTTCTTCGGGCAGATGCCGAGATGGTCGCCGGCCCGGTAGGCGACGCCGGGCGGCAGGCTGATCTCCAGATGCCGCGTCCGCTTCGGCGACCCGGCCACCTGGAGTTCCCGGCACGCGACCGCGCGTGCCTCGCCCGCCTCCGCGCGGCCGGCGACATGAGACGCATGATCGAAGAGATGCCCGTGGCCTTGGCGGCCAGCTGTGGCGCCATGTCGTTACCGATGAGCGACCGTTGCATCGCGGTGGCCGAGTCGGCGCTCGTCAGCGCGCCCGCGGTCGCGTTCTCGGCGGCGAGGCGCGCGGCCGCGGCATCCGTCGGCCGCGCCCCGGACAGCTCGAGCAGGACCGGCCAGACGGATGCGTTCCAGTCCGCGTGCCTGCGCTCCCACACCGGCGAGCCCACGTCGCCGTAGGCGAACTCGGCGAGCGGCGTGGCGCCGAGGCCGGACAGCTTCTCGTGCACGTAGCGGGGAACGCGAGAAACGCGTTCCACTGCGTGTTGCCGAGCCCCCAGACCAGGTAACGGCAGTTCCGCCAGGTCTGCGCGCCGGGCTCGGCGCGCTCGAGCAGCGACTTGAACGCGGTCGCGTTCGACGGCGGGTTCGACGTGTAGGTGGAGGTCATGACGACGAGCAGCCACGGCTGCGTGCGCGGCGGCGACCCAGCGAGCTCGTTCAGCGTGATCACGTCGCTGGTGTAGCCGTAGAAGTGGCTCCGCTCCGCGAAGCGCTCGGCTAGCTCCTTGTTCGAGCCGAAGTTGCTGCCGTACGCGATCACGAGATGGCGGTAGGCGCTCGTCTCGGGGATCTCGGCCGGCTCTCCCCATCCGGCCGCCGCGGCGGGAGCCAGCGCCGCCTGGCGGTCACGCGGCGCGGCGGGCGCCGGCCCGCGCCCGTCCTGGTGGCGCGGCAGGCGGATGATCGGGACCCCGGCCGGCTTCGTCGTCACGACCGTGTTCTTCGTCACCGTCGCGCCCGGCGCGAGCCGCAGCCGGTAATGCTTGAGGATCTCGAACAAGACGACACGGAGCATCATGAACGTGCCCTCTTGGGCCATGCACTGCCGCTTCCCGATCGAGAACGGGGTGAAGGCGTGCCGCGGCCGGTCGACCACCTTCTCCATCGCGAACTGCTCCGGGTCGAACTTGCCCGGATCCGGCCCCCAGTAGCGCGGGTCGCGCTGCGCGGCGAGCGTGCCCACCAGGATGATGTCGCCGTTGCTGATGCGATAGCGGCCGAGCATCCCGTCTTTGAGGCTGCGGCGGATCGTGACCGGCATCGGCGGGTAGATCCGCAGCGTCTCCTTGATCACCTGCGTCGTGTACGTCAGCGCCATCAGGTCGTCGTACTGCAGGTCATAGTCCGGGTCGCCGCCGGCGATCCCGTCGATCTCGGCGATCAGCTTCTCCTCGACGTCCGGCCGCGTGGCCAGGATGTAGGCAAGCCACCCTCCCGTGATCGACGGCCCGTTGAAGCCGTTCGAGAGGTGCATGAGGATCTGGTCGCGCACGGTCTCGGTGTCGAGGAACTCGCCCGTCTCCGGATCCGGCGTGCTCACCAGGCGGCTGAGCAGGTCCGTCTGCTGCCCGAGCGGGCAGGTGTGCACGCGGGCGCGGACGAGCGCGTCGGCCGTGGCGAACAGCTCCTTGTTGTGACGGCGGTAGCGCCTCCTGCGCGCGCGCCGCTCGCGCCCGGCGAACAGCGTGAAGTCGGGGCGGGGCTCGGCGACGCGCAGGATGCTCTCCTTCGTGCTCTCCGGAACGGCCGCCGCGAAAGGGTGCGGGTCGCCGCTGCCGTCCAGCAGGCCGAAGTTGTAGTTGCACGCGCCGCGTCCGGAGACCTCGAGCGCGTAGCGCTCCATCCAGGCGCGCGCGTCGAGCGGCTGGTCGTCGGGGATCGCGGACCATGCGGCGACGAGCCTGCGCGCCTGCTCCTTCATCCGCGGCAGTTGCGTCCGCTGGTGCGACGGCGCGTACCACGGCAGCATCACCCGGCGGACCTGCTCGGCGTGCTCGCTGTCGCCGATCACCGAGATGCCGCCGCCGCGGGAGTTGCTCAGCTGGGCGAAGAAGTTGATCTCCTCGACGCGCTTGCCGAACTGCTCCTCGTCCGCGGCCACCTCATCCAGCAGCTCGGGATCGGAGACGACGACAAGCCGCCACTTCTTGGTCGGGATCCCGACCGCGTAGATGTGCCCGAACCGGCGGTAGTAGTCCAGCTGCGTGTCGTTGTCGTTCAGGATGTCGAAGTTCGCGAACCGCTCTCCGTTCGGCACCAGCCAGCGAACCGCGTACGGGATCTCCAGCGCGCCGTCGCCGCCGCCGCCGTCGTCTCCGCCGTCGCTGGCGCCGGCGGCGCGGTGGCAGGCGGCAGCTCCTCCGGCAGGCGGGCGCCGACGCCGGCGAATTCCTGCAGTTCCTGGCCGGCCAGCCGGAATGCGGAGGGGCCGATCCCGACGATGTCGCCATCGGACAGCGGCGCGACGGTGACGCGCTGCCCGTTGACGAACGTGCCGTTATGGCTGCCCAGGTCCGCGATGCTGTAGGCGCCCGCGGCGTTGCGCAGTTCGGCGTGGTAACGGGAGACTGCGTGGTCGGCGACCACGATGTCGTTATCAAGCGCCCGGCCGATCCGCAGCGTCCTGGCGGGCAGCGGCCGGACCCCGCTCGGCTGGCCGGCCGGCCGGGCCAGCCCTGGCGGCGCCACGGACTGCCCGGGCGGGGGGACCGTGCCGTCCCCGCCCGCCCGGCTGGCGGCCACGACGGTTGGCGGGTGCCCTGGCACGCCCGGGCCGGCTCCGCTGACGGTGCAGCCCAGGGCCGGCCCGTCAGCAGGATGGCCGAGCCGGACCAGGCATTCCCTGCGGATCTCGATCCGGTCCGCCCGCTGGCCCTCGGCATAGGTGCCGTTGGTGCTGCCGTTGTCCGCGAGCACCCAGCGGCCGTCCTCCACCCGGAGCACGGCATGCCGCCACGACACGCGGGCATCGTCGACCACGATGTCGCACTCCGGATCGCGGCCGACCAGGTACGAAGGGCCGGCCGGCAGGCTCCAGTCAGATTCCCCGGACCGAACCACGAGCGGCGGCGCGGACCCCTCCGAAAGAGACTTCCCGTTGTCCACGCGCCAACAGTAGAGCGAGCCGCGCGGAAGCGGCATGGGGAGGGCTCCCCAGCAGCCGGAAGCACGGCGCGCGCGCCCGCGGCGCGGGGGGCTGGCCCACCGTCGTGGTGGGGCCTGGCCGGGGGCCGAATGCGGGGGCCAGGCCCATTGGCTGGCCGCTGCCTGGTTCCTACCGTGATTGGCATGGATACAAGATCGCGGGAACTGCCCGGGCGTTCGCGTGCCGCAGCGGACGCTGGCCGAACCGGGAGGCGCGGGCCGGCCTGCCGGGCGCAGGCGAGGGAAGGCCGGTGAGAGCGCCGCGCGGGCTGACTCTGTTCCGCCGGGCCGGCCGCCTGCCGCCGGACGGCGGCAAGGACGGCTGCGCGTCCGCGGCGGTGCGCGTCGACGCGCTGGTCAAGAGATATGGCGCCGGCGATGCGGCGGTCCCGGCGCTGCGCGGCGTGACCGCCGGTTTCCCGCGGGGATCGTTCACGGCGGTGATGGGCCCGTCCGGGTCTGGCAAGAGCACCTTGCTGCACTGCGCGGCTGGCCTGGACCAGCCGACGGCGGGCTCGGTGCGGCTGGGCGGTGTGGTCCTCGATGATCTCAGCGAAACCCAGCTGACGCTGGTGCGCCGCGAGCGGGTCGGTTTCGTCTTCCAGGCGTTCAACCTTGTCGGGTCGCTGAACGCGGAGCAGAACATCATGCTGCCGCTCCGGCTGGCCGGCAAGCGGCCGGACCGGGCGTGGGCCCGTGCGGTGGTGTCCCGGATGGGGCTGGCGGACCAGCTCCGCCGTAAGCCGTCCGAGCTGTCGGGGGGCCAGCAGCAGCGGGTGGCGATCGCCCGGGCCCTGGTGATCCGGCCCGATGTGGTATTCGCGGATGAGCCCACCGGGGCGCTGGACATGCAGACCGGCGCCGAGATTCTCGGCCTTCTTCGCGAGGTGGTGACGGAGTTTGGCGCGACGGTGGTGATGGTGACCCATGACCCGGTGGCCGCCTCCTACGCGGACCGGGTGCTGGTCCTTTCCGACGGCCGGATCGTGGACGAGATGACGGCGCCGACGCCGCAGCGGGTCGCCGAGCGCATCACCCGGCTCGGCGCGGGCGGGCGGTCATGCTAGGGCTGGCGTGGCGGACGCTCGGGGCGCGCTGCGGCAGTTTCGCCGGGGCGTTCCTCAGCCTAGGACTGGCGGTCGCCCTGGTGACCGGGTTCGGGATCCTGCTTGAGTCCGCCCTGCGGGCCGGTGCCCCGGCCGAGCGGTTTGCCGCCGCGGCCGTGGTGGTAGCCCCCAGGCAGACGGTCCTGGTTGGCGAGGACGCGATGCCGCTGGCCGAGCGTGCCCGGATGAGCGTCTCGGTTGCCGGGAGGATCGCCCGCGTGCCGGGCGTGCGGGCGGCGGTGCCGGACATCAGCTTCCCCGCATACCTGGTGACCTCCGGCGGGAGGCTCCGGCCGGGCGCTGATGGCGGGCCGTCGCTTGGCCACTCGTGGGACTCGGCAGTCCTGGCTCCGTTCCGGCTGCTGGCCGGCCGCGCGCCTGCCGGGCCGCGACAGGTCGTCGTTGACGCGGGCCTTGCCCGGCAGGCCGGCCTTCAGGTCGGCGACCGGGCGCGCGTCCAGGCGACCGGTGCCGCCGGAGCCTATGTGGTGACCGGTCTCGCTGAGCCTGCCGCCGGGCTGGCGCTACGGCGGCAAGCGGCCCTGTTCTTTTCCGGCAGCGAGGCAGCACGCCTCTACGGTCACCCCGGCCAGGCTGATGCCGTCGGCGTGCTGGCCCGGCCAGGCGCAGATACCGGCCAGGTGCGGGCCGGCGTGCAGCGTGCTCTGGCCGGCACTGCTCTCGCGGTGTACAGCGGGAACGGCCGCGGCGAGGCCGAGTTCCTCGACGTGGCTGCGACCCGCGAGACGCTGCTGGCCCTGAGCGGGACGGTGGGTGGCCTGGCGGTCATGGTGGCGGTGTTCGTCGTGGCCGGCACCTTCGCCCTGGCGGTCCAGCAGCGGCACCGGGAGATCGGCTTGCTGCGGGCGGTCGCCGCGACCCCGGGCCAGGTGCGCCGGATGCTGGCAGGCGAGGCACTGCTGGTCGGCCTGGCCGCCACGGTCGCCGGGTACGGCCCGGGCGTGGGGGTGGCCGCCTGGCTGCGGGGGGTGCTGGTGTCCCACGGGATCCTGCTGGCCAGCTTCCGGCTGTACGTGGGGCCGATACCGGTTCTGGCCGCCGGCCTGGCGGGAGGCCTCACCGCTCAGCTGGCGGTGCTGGCCTCCGCCCGCCGCGCCGCCAGGATCCGGCCGGTCGAGGCGATCGGCGAGGCGGCGGCCGAGCCGCGGCGGCTCGGCCGGCCGCGGGTCCTGCTGGGCGTGCTCTTCCTGGCCGGCGGTGTCGCGGTGCTGGCTGTCTCGCTGGCGACCCGGAGCAGCGGTGCCGCGGGCGCCGCCCCGGCTGTGGTGATGATGCTGATGGTCGCTGTCGCGCTGCTCGGCCCTATCGTGGCGCGGCTGGCGGCCACGCTTGCCGGGGCCCCCCTCGGGCGGGTGTCGCGGGTCAGCGGATTCCTGGCCGCCGCCAACGCCCGGGCCAATGCCCGCCGGCTCGCATCCGCGATCACCCCGCTCGCGCTTACCGTCGCACTTGCCTGCACGGTGGTGTTCGTCCAGGCCACGCTCGTCCGCGCGGCCGGCCTGCAGGCCCGCCGGGGACTGCTGGCCGGGACGGTGCTCCAGCCCAGGCTCGCCCCCGGGCTTCCTGCCGGGGTGGTGACGGCGGCCCGGGCAGCGCCCGGGGTGGCCGCAGCGACCGGCGTGATGCAGACCACGGTGCTGGGAGCCGCGCTGCTCCCCGGGGACCGGCACCTGACCGCGGACTCCTACGGCGCCCAGGGCGTCACGCCGGAGGGCCTGGCGAGCACGCTGGATCTGGGCGTGAAGTCCGGGACCCTGGCCGGCCTCACCGGCCGGACCGCCGCGCTCAGCACTGCCCTGGCCGGCCAGATCGGCGCCCGGGTCGGCGACACCGTGAAGATATGGCTGGGCGACGGAACGCCGGCGGCCCTGCGGCTCGTTGCGACCTACGCCCGCGGGCTCGGCTTCGGTGACGTCACCCTGCCCATGCCGCTTGCCGCAGCGCATGTCACCAGTCCCCTGGACAGCCTCATATTGATCAGGTGGGCGCGCCCCGCGGATCCCGGGACTGCGCGGCCCGGCCTGCTACGGCGCCTTGATGCGCGCTACGCGGGTGTTGCCGGGCTGCCCAGGGGCGCCTTCGACGCCGAGCAGCGGCAGCTGCTGCAGCTCAGCGTGTGGCTCAACTACCTCGTGCTGGCGGTGATCTTCCTGTTCACCGTCATCGCCGTGGCCAATACCTCGTCATGGCCACGGCCGAGCGGTCCGGCGAGTTCGCGCTGCTGCGGCTGGCCGGCGCCACGCGGCGGCAGGTGCTGAAGATGATGGCCTGGGAGGCGCTCCTTGTCGCCGTCATCGCCGCCGACATCGGCACCGCCATCGCCGCCGGCACGCTCGTCGTGGTGAGCCTCGCGCTCACCGGCTCACCGGTTCCCGCGGCGCCGCCGTCCATATACGGCGCCATCCTCGGCGCCTCGGTCCTGCTCGCGCTCGCGGCCACGCTCGGGCCGGCCCGCGTTGCCCTCCGGCTCCGGCCAGCGGAAAGGATCAGCGCCGATATCTGACCGGTCCGGAACCAGGACGCGCTGGCCCGCGGCGGGAGAAGGCAAAACAGCCGTGCCGGGCCTTCGATCCGGCAGGCTGGCACTATGAACGCCGACCCGGAGTGGACCGGTCCGCTGGCGAAGGGCGGCACCTTCGCCGGCCGGATCGCCGGTGCTGCCGCGCGCCTGATGGCAGCGCTCCTGGCCGAGGCTGCGCTGGGAATGGCGTCCGGGCCATTGCTGCTTGTCACCCTCCTCACGCTCGCGTTCAGCCCCGTCGCCGGGCTCGGCCTGCCGTTCGCCGCGATCGTGATCTGGGTTGTCCGGCCGGTGGCCGGGCTGCAGCGGCGGCGGGCGCGCCGGGTTACCGGCACGCCGGTGACCGAGGCATACCGGCCGGTGCGCGGCTCGCTGCTCGCGCGCGTCCGCGCCGTGCTGACCGACCCGGCCACCTGGCGCGATCTTGCCTGGCTCGGGGTGCAGTTCCTGGCCGGGCTGCTCGCCGTCACCTGCTTGCTGCTGCTCGCGGCGAGCGTGTTCGCGATCGCCGCACCGCTGGCACGGGCGCTGCTGCCGGCCCGCAGCGGCCGCACCGCTGGCACGGGCGCTGCTGCCGGCCCGCAGCACCTTCTCCGTCGCGTTCCCGGTCACGAATATGGCCCGGGCATTCGCCACCATGCCGCTGGGGGCGGTGCTGCTGATAGCGGGCTGGTGGGCGGGCCGGGGCGTCGCGGCCGGGTCAGCCCGGCTTTCTGCCTGGCTGCTGGCACCCGGCGACCGCGCCCGGCTGCGCGCCCAGGTGGAGCACCTGGCCGTTACCCGGGCGGAGGCCGTCGATGCCCGCGCCGCCGATCTGCGCCGCATTGAGCGGGATCTCCACGATGGCGCCCAGGCCCGGCTCGTCGCGCTGGCGATGAACCTGGGCATGGCCGAGGAGGAGATCGGGCGCGACCCCGAGGCGGCACGGCGGCTGGTGGCAGAGGCGCGGATGTCCGCGCGCCTGGCCCTCGCCGAGCTGCGGGACCTGGCGCGCGGAATTCATCCCCCGGTGCTGACCGAACGCGGCCTGGCCGGCGCGGTGGAGGCTCTCGCGCTGGCCAGCGCGGTGCCCGTCGACGTTGATGTGCGGCTCGGCGGCCGGCTGCCTGCTCCGCTGGAGTCGGCGGTCTACTTCGTGATCGCCGAGGCCCTGGCTAACGCCGCCCGCCATGGCGACGCGTCGCAGGCGGCCGTCAGGATCTGGGCCGAGCAAGGCCGGCTGCGCCTGATCGTCCGCGACGACGGCCAAGGCGGTGCCGACCCGGCCCGCGGAAGCGGGCTGCGCGGGATCCAGCGGCGGCTCGCCGCCTTCGACGGCCGCCTCACCATCGCCAGCCCGCTGGGCGGGCCCACTGAGCTGTTCGCGGAGGTACCTTACCCGGCATGACCAGCGTCGTGATCGCCGAGGATCTGCTGCTGCTGCCGGGACGGGCTGGTTCGCCTGCTGGCCGCCAAGGGATTCCAGGTAGCTGCGGCGGTCGGCACCGGCGCCGAACTGCTCGACGCCGTGGCGGCCCACCAGCCCGACGTCGCCGTCGTCGACGTGCGGCTCCCCCCCACCTTCACCGACGAAGGGCTACGGGCCGCCATCGAGGCCCGCCGCCGCCAGCCTGGTTTCCCGGTACTGATCTTGTCCCAGTACGTTGAGCAGCTCTACGCCCGCGAGCTGCTTTCCGACGGCGACGGCGGCGTCGGTTACCTGCTCAAGGACCGCGTCAGCGATGTGGGTGACTTCGCCGAGGCAGTGCGGCGGGTCGCGGCGGGGGGAACGGCGATGGACCCGGAGGTCATCTCCCAGCTGCTGGCGCGACGCTCCCGGCGCAGCCCGCTGTCCGCCCTCACGCCGCGGGAACGCGAAGTCCTCGCGGCGATGGCCGAAGGGCAGGCCAACGCCGCCATCGCCCGCCGGCTGGTGATCACCGAGAAGGCGGTCGGCAAGCACATCGCCGGCATCTTCGCCAGGCTGAACCTGCCGCCGTCAGGCGACGATCACCGGCGAGTACTCGCCGTGCTGGCCTACCTCAACGCGACACGCCCCTGAGCTCAGCGAGCAGGACGCGCGCTGCGGCCGTCATCTGGAGAAATGCGTGATGGGCCGGGTGAGCCGGTTGCCGTCAACGATCACGTCCACCTTCTCGTTGTAGAAGGCGATCAGGCCGGCGATCGGCCGCACCTGGCAGGTGGGAAAGTCGTATGCCCAGGCCAGGTCCTGGTGGACTTCGGCGCCGGCGCGGACCGACCAGTAGCCGCTCGTCTTCCCCTTGTAGGGACAGGCGGTGATCGTGCCGGTGGGCACCAGATGCTCGAAGTTCACCTCGGTGCGGTTGAGGTAGTACCGCGTCGGCAGGCCGGTCTCGAACAACATCACCGGCGACGACGACTCGGCCAGCGTGACACCGCCGAGCTCGATCCGGACGGCCCGGGTGGAGCGCAGCGCGTCGACCCGCGTGTAGGGGTTGCGCGGATGGACGAAGACCTGCTCGTCCTCCTCGAACCAGGCATCGAGGGCGTCCCAGTCGAACCGGGCCATCCCGGCCAGCCCGCCGATGGCCTCGTCGGTGTAGACCCTCGCGGTGCCCGGCCGGGAGATCTCGCCTGCCCGCAGCCCGTGCCGGCGTGCGGTGCCGTGGCGCAGCCGCTGGACGCGCTGCTCGTCGACAAGCAGGTCCCGGTTCACGTCGGCGGCCGGGATGCAGTACTGCGGGTAGAACGGCCAGTCCCATACGTACACCGCGCTCGTGGTGTCCAGCACTACCTGGCCGCCGAGCAGGGCGCGGATCCGCCGCGGTACGGGCTCGACGCGGCTGGCGTGCTCGATAGCCTCCGGGTAGTCACGGTCCACGGGTTCCTCCTGCCGCCTTGGCCCGGGCCCGCCGCGAGCGGCCGCCCCGCACCTGAACTTCTCGCCGTGCCGAGCCGGCCCGTGCCATGACAACGACCCTACGGGAGGCGGTCCACGGGGTCATGGCGCCGCCGCCGCGACGCCCCGGGCGGCGGCGCGCGGCCAGGCGGCATCGCCGGGGGGGGCCGGGCGGTGCCTGCTGGCAGCCGGCCGGGGCCGGCCGGCTGCCGCGGGCGCCGGTCAGCGTTGCGCGGCGACTTCGGCGAAGCGGGCCAGGCTCCAGCCGGCGCCGACAGCATCGCGCATGGCTTCCCAGCCGTCGCCGTGCCGGTCGAGGTGCGAGTGGGTGAGCACGACGCGGGTGCGCGCGGGGCCGTCGGGGGTGAAGGTGACCTCGACCTGGCTGGCCTTGGCCGGGTCGGCCTCGAGCTGCCAGCGCGGGTTTATGTCCCAGCTGAAGCAGACCCGGTGCGGGGGATCGTAGGCGAGCACGCGCGCCCAGCGGCACTCGCTGCCGTCGGTGCCGCGGTCGATGATGTGGCCGCCGGCCCGCGGCTCGAACACCATCTCGGCGAGCTCGCCCTCGAGCAGGTGATGGTCGGGGTCCCACCACGAGCCGATGCCTTCGGTGAACACCCGGAAAGCGTGCTCGACCGGGGCGTCGACGTCGGCCTGTGTGGTGACCGAGGTCGCATGCAGTTGCGTGGTCATGTCTCCTCCTGGGTCGGTTGGCTGGCAGCGACGCGGAACCGGTCCATGGACTGCTGCCAGAACTGCTCGAAGTAGTCGCGGACCGCGGCGATGCCCGCTGGGTCGGCCGAGTAGACGCGGCGCGTGCCGGCCGGCCGGTCGGTGACCAGCCCCGCCGCCTTGAGGATCTTCAGGTGCTGCGAGACGGCGGGGCGGCTCACCGGCAGCTCGCGTGCCAGCTCGCCGACCGCGGCCGGCGACCGGGCCAGCCGCTCGAAGATCGCCCGCCGGGTCGGATCCGCGAGCGCCGTGAGCACTGCCGCGTGGTTAGCCATGACTTACCGTAAGTTACTACTTACCATCAACGACGTCAAGGCCCCCGGCACCGCCGAACATGATCAACTAGCTGATCGCAAGTCGCGCGCAATCCCGCCGACCCGCGAGCCGACCGGGGACGCTGGCTGTAGCCCGGGCATGGCCGGGGATGCTGGCTGTAGCCCGGGCATGGCCGGGTTGCTTCACGATGCCTTGCTGTCCAGGCGCTGCAAGAGGTCGTGCGCGGCCAGCTCGACGTCCTTGTGCCGCCACTCCGCGGCCCGGTACTGGCAGGCGATGATGCCCATGCGATGGACCCGGCGGAAGTCCCCGTAAACGAACGCGTACCTGGCCTTGGTCTGGTCGCAGGCGCCATCGGTGAGCCCGAGATGCCAGCGGGCATATTCCTCCCACGAATGCGACTCCAGGAAGGCGTTGCGCTCGCTGGCGCCGGGCTGGACCTTGCCCCAGTCGCTGTCGAGCACATACTGCCGGCTGTCGATGAGATGCCGCGCCCACGCCACGGCGTCCGGGTTCACCGAGTACGAAGCCACCACAGCATTGTCCCCCGCTGCGACGGCGGCACCGCGCCGCGCCAGCGCGAGCGAGGAAGAGCTGCGGCAGGCCGTCCGCGCTCGCCTGGCCGGCTACAAGGTCCCCAGGACCGTGCAGGTGAATGACGCGACCCCGATGTCCGCCGTCGGCAAGGTGCTCCGCCGCGCGCTCCGCGATCCGCTGCGGAGCAACCGGTGACCGGCGGCCAGGCGGCCCGGCAGCCGGACTCTGCTGCGCCGGGCGGGGCGCCTTGATGCCGCGCGGCGCACCCGCGAACCCCTCGCCGGCTGGTCCCCGACACGTGCGAACCGCGTGAATGGGAATCTGCTGTCGCTGTTACGACAGCAAAGTGCCATCGACGCTATTGGCCATACCCAGCGTGGCGCAGTCGTGCCCGCCCGGCCGGGCCGCCAGGACAGCGCTGGTCCCCGGACACCTGCCCGGACCGCGCCGACGGTCGGTAGGAGAGCCGCAGTTTCAGTTGTGACTCCCGAGGCTGAGAAAGCTAGATATTGCCAGATTGGCGTGTTGGAACCACCGAAGCGATGGCACTTGACCGCCGGATTAGCACCCGCGCATGCGGCCGCGTCACCGCATTGCCGGATCGCCCGGCCGATCCCGGCCGGGCCGCCGGTTACCGGCATCCTGGGCCGAATACCAGGCCGCTGCTGCGCCCGAGGTCCACATGCCAGTGGCCGCCGGCCTCGGCGGTCATGAGCCATTGCACGCGGCCCGGGCCCTGCGGAAGCAGCGGAACGCTCTGCCCGCCGATGCTGGCCCGCGCCCTTACCGTGAACCGCACGGTCGCCCTGGCGTGCCCGGCGGGTTGCGCCGACACGATCCGAAGCGCCGTGACAGTGAATCTGGGGGCGTTCCGCATCATCGACCGGAAGCAGGAGCGCTGAGCGGGAAGCACGGCCTGCGCGGCTGCCTTGATGTCATTGCTGCCCAGCGCCGACCAGAACGCGCGGACCGCCCGCCCGGCGGCTGTTGCCTGGGCTGGTGACAGTGTCCCGGACACGCGGGGCGGCCGGGGGGATCCGGTGGCGCCGATTGCTCCGTGCGCGCCGCCCCTGGCGAGCTGGGACATGCTGGCGACCTCGGCGGCGGGCGGAGCCGTGACCCGCACCGGCACGCCAAAATCGTAGAAGTCGGCTGTCTGGGTGATACGGGCACCGGCCGGCGTGCCCGAGCCCCCCGGCGGGTGCAGCGAGATCCTCGCCCGCCGTACCAGGTTCTGCTGGTCCACCCAGACGTCGGCGGGGATCGTCCCGGCGCCAAGGCTCTTGACAAACGCATGGAAGTCCGCCCGCTGCCAGCGCGGGACCCGGGATGCCGCCTTCGCCGGGTCCAATCGCCAGATACCAGCCACCGCGCATTGTGTCCGCCTTTCACGCCCGGCCCCGCCCAATCATAAGGACCGTCGCACAGGGCCGGCCGGCAATTGCCCCGAGCCGGACGGCCACCGACCGGGGGCGGCGGTAGGTGTTGCCGGGAAGTGGACGTTCAGCCCTGCGACAAGGGATTGGCGCGCGGCTTGCTGCGATACTGTTGCGGTCCCACCGCCGGCACTGGGAGAGCTGCACGATGGCGGATACGGGTTTCGCCGGGCGGTCGGTGTTCGTGATCGGCGCCGCGGGGGCGCTCGGCGCGGGGCTGGCGGCCGCGTTCACCGAGGCCGGCGCCGCGGTCACCGGCGTCGACAAGGTGCTGCCCGAGCCCGGCCGGCGGCTGGACGGGGTCGGTTACCGTGCGGTGAATGTGCTGGACGATGCGGAGCTCGCCGCCCTGTTCGGCCAGGAGCCGCCGCCATGGGCGGTGGTCAACACCGTCGGCGGGTTTGCTGCCCATGCGCCGCTGCCGGAACTGGACCCGGCGGTGCTGGCCGGCCAGCTCGAGCTGAACCTGGTCAGCGCCGCGCTGGTGACCAGGCACGCGCTGCGGCGGATGGCAACCGCCGGCCAGGGCCGGATCGTGCATACCGCCAGCCGCGCGGCCCTGGCCACCGAGGGTACCCACTTCGCCTACTCGGTCAGCAAGCTCGGCGTGCTGCACCTGGTGTCCATGGCCGCCGAGGAGACCAGCGGGACCGGCATCACGGTGAACTGCGTCGTGCCGAGCATCATCGACACCCCGGCGAACCGCGCCGCGATGCCGAACGCGGACCACGCCTCCTGGCCCAAGATCCCCGATATCGCGCAGGCCTACCTGTTCCTCGCCGCACCCGCAGCCCGGCTCATCTCCGGGGCCGCCATCCCCGTCTGAGCCAGGCGCCGGGTGGCAGGCCCGGCGATACGGCAAGGCGAGTCTTGGCAGATTAGGGCTTGCGTCCGACGGCGCAGAATTGATCTACCTCTCGGAGGCCGCCGCCGGTGCCCGTGACATCGGGCCGCCATCGTGGCGTCGACACCACACCGGGCTCCAGCAGTTCCAGGCCATCGAAGAAACCAGCGATTTGCTCAGGGCTACGCAGGGTGACGGGGGGCTTGCCGAACTTGTTCCACCGCGCCACGGCCTCGTCTGACGCGGCACCTTTAATGACATTGGTGCTGTGGGAGATCACCAGGTAGCTGCCGGACGGCACGGCGCCCATCAGGCGGTCCACGATCGACCGCGCCTCGCCGTAGTCAGTGACGTGATGCAAGATCGCGATAAGCGTGACCGCGACCGGCTGAGCGAAGTCCAGCGTCCGCCCGGCCTCCCGCAAGATCGTACCGGCGTCCCGCAGGTCGGCGTCGATATAGTCGGTGGCACCCTCGGCGCTGCTGGTGAGCAGGGCACGGGCGTGTGACAGCACGATGGGGTCGTTGTCGACGTAGACCACCCGCGATTCCGGCGCAATGGACTGGGCGACCTCGTGGGTATTGCTCGCCGTAGGCAGGCCGGTGCCGATGTCCAGGAACTGGCGGATCGCGGCCTCACCGGCCAAGTACCGGACCGCGCGGGTGAGAAAGGACCGGGCGGCGCGAGCGAGCTGGACAATGTCCGGATACATCTCAGCGACCCTTGCACCGGCCTCGCGGTCCACCGGGTAGTTATCCTTGCCGCCCAGCCAGTGGTTCCAGACCCGGGCCGAGTGCGACACCGTGGTGTCGATCGGCGGGCCGGGCGAGTCGTCGGCCACGAGGCGCCTTCCCCTGTGTCGTGCTGCCAGCCAGATCTGCCTAATGTCACCAGACAACGCAGCCAGCGTGCCCGTCAACGCTGAAACCAGGCGCGATCGCGGCTCTTGCGCGCTAGCCCGGAATATGCACCGACAGGCAGAACGGGTGCCCCCGCGGGATCCCGTAGCACCCGCCACCGGTCGGGGCGGGCTGGCCGGGCGCCTTCCGCGCCCCCAGCCGGTCGCCGCTGCCTCCCCCACCGTACCGGCCGCACCACGACGGCCGCCGCCTGCTCCTGCCGGGAAGCGGTAAACCTCAGCCGGGTGACCGCCGTCTAGTGACGGACGGCGCATTGCAGCATGCATGCGCAATCCAAGGGCAGCGCCCCGGGCGGCAAGGAGACGAACATACCCATGGCAGCCACGCTTGCGGAGATCCTGCTCGCGCCGGACACCCGGCCAAAGGTGATCGCCGACTGCTTCACGCTGGTTGAGCAGCAGGTCTCGGAGATGTCAGGAATCTCCGGGACCGCGGTCAAGCTCGCCTACAAGGCGGTGAACGCCTTCTTGCCGGGCCACGTCCGCTACATGGTGGAGTCCCTGCTTCCGCAGCTGGTGGACAAGCTCGAGCCGTACTGGGCGGACTTCAGCGCCTCCGGCGGCTCGCAGTTCGGCGACTACCTGGCCAAGCGCGGCGAGGAGGTGGCCGAGGCCCTGCTCTCGGTGACCGACGCCCGCGCGGCGGCCTCTGGCCGGCCCACGGTCATCAAGGCCTACCGCAGCGTCCGCGGCAGCGCCGCCAGGCACGTCGAGGCCGCGCTCCCGCACGTCGGCGACATGGTACTGAAGTACGCGCCCTGACCATCAGCCGCTCTCCCGTACGGCCGGATCCCGTTCCCGCAGAACGTGGTGTCGTCCGCGTCGTTCAGCCTGGTTCTGCGCCTGGCATGCGGCCGGCCTGGCCGAGCTCGCCGGCCAGCGCGGCCGGGGCGCGCATCCGCCACGCATCGGTCACCAGCTCCTCCAGGCGGCCGGCGTCCACCTCCGCCAGCCGCAGCATCACCAGCGGCCAGCCGTCGTAGCCGGGCGTGGTGAAGAAGATCTCCGGCTCGCCGAGCAGCAGAGCTTGCTTCTCCGCCTCGTCCCCGACGAACAGCACCGCGATGTCGTCCCGGATCCGCCGCCGCTGACCCGGCCTGCGCTCCGGATAGGACCAGATGAACCCCTTGCCAGCCACCCGGAAGTCAAAGCCGTCGCTGTCGATCTCCGCCACGTGCGGCAGCGCCAGCGCAAGGCGGCGAACATCGCCGGCGTCAGCCATCGAGGTCCCTCCCAGATCCCGGCACCCGTCTGCGCACAGGTTAGGCGCCAGCACGGACAGGCCGCTTGCCGCCGCGGCGGCAGGCAGCGAGAGGACAGCGGCGGACGGCATTTCGATGGGCGCGCATCAGCGCGAACGGCGTAGCAGACAGGACTTCTGGCTGGGTCTATTGTGTTGTTGACCGAAGGATGCACTATGTCCAGGCTTGGCTTTCTTCCGCGGTTATTGACGCTGACAGCGGCACTGGGTCTGGCTGGCGTGTTGCTGTCGCCTCAGGGGGCGGCTGCAGAACCCTCGCTGGTGACCGGGTCGGCTCTTGACTGGCCGCAGTATCTGCATGGTCCGCAGCACAGCTCGGTGAGCCTCGCGACGGCGTTCACGCCGTCAAACGCGGCTGCGGCGAGCCAGGTGTGGCACTGGCAGCCGCCGGCGGTCACGGGCAAGCCGGCGCCCCGGCTGGATGCGAGCCCGACCGTCGTGGCCGGGCGCGTGTACATCGGCGCCCAGAGCGGCGGGTTCTTCGCGCTGAAGGAGGCCACGGGCGCGAAGGTGTGGAGTCGTCAGCTCGACACCGAAGCGCATGTCACCTGCCCGGCGCGGGGAATCACCTCGACCGCGGCCGTGCGGCCCGATCCGGTCACCGGCATCCGCACCGTTTACGTGTCCGGCGCCCGCTTCCTGTATGCGCTGAACGCCGCGACGGGCGCCGTGGCGTGGAAGACCGAGATCGGCCCGGCGAGCGCGCCAGCCAACGCGTACTACAACTGGTCGTCGCCGACGGTCGTCGGCGGCCACATCTACGTCGGCCTGTCGTCGAACTGTGACAACCCGCTGATCCGCGGCGGGGTGGTCGAGCTCAGTCAGCACACCGGCAGCGTGCTGCACACCTGGCACACGGTGCCCGCCGGGTCGATCGGCGGCAGCGTCTGGACGAGCGTCGCGGCGTCGGCCAGCGGCAGCGATCTGTGGGTGACGACCGGCAACGAGTGCGACCCGACGGTCAACACCTGCCCGGCCGGCAACCAGATTGGCAACTCCCTGTCTATCGTGCACCTGTCCTCGTCGCTGGGACTGCTCCAGGCGTGGCACGCGCCGGGAACCGCCGGCAACGGCCATGACTGGGACTTCGGCGCCTCACCGACCCTGTTCGGCAGCGGCGGCACGCCGCCCGACGTGGGCGCCTGCAACAAGAACGGGAAGTTCTACGCGCTTGCCGCCAATCCGCTCGGCGGCTCGCCGCTGTGGACCGACGTCATCGGCGCGCCCGCCGGCGAGCTCAGCTCATGCCTGGCCAGCGCCGTCTGGAACGGGCCGGCCGGCACGCTGTACATCGGCGGCGACGGCACCACCATCGGCGGCACCAGCTTCGGCGGGTCGGTCCGCCAGGTCAGCCCGCAAACCGGAGCGTTCATCTGGCAGGCCGGCCTGCCCTGCGCGGTGATGGGCACGCCATCGCTGGACAGCGCGGGCGTGCTCGCCGCCGGCACGTACAGCTGCCCAGGCACGCAGACCCCGGGCGCCTACCTGATCAACGCCTCGACCGGCGCCAGGCTCAAGACGCTCCCGGTCGGCTCGGGCCGCGTCTTCGGCCAGCCTGTCTTCGCCCAGGGCACGCTGTTCGTCGCCACCGAAACACACGGCCTCTACGACTTCGCACCCTGATCCCCTCGCGCGGCCAGGACAGGGGCAGGGCGACCCGGCCGCAACGCGGCGCGGTGCCTCGGGCTGGCCGCGCGGCTACTCGTCGGCGAGGACGGCTGCTGCGATCTTGCGGGCGCGTTCAGGGTCGGCGATCGCGTCGATCTCGGCGATCTTGCCGCCGACGACGGTGAAACCCATCACGGTGACGGGCAGTCCGCGCACGGTGACGACCACTCCGGCTGCCCCGTTCACCAGCGCCGGGCGCAGGTGCGCGGCCCGCAGGGCGGTGGCGAGCCCGGTGAGCGCCTGGCTGGCAACGGCGGCCGCGCCGCGGATCGCCATGGAGGCCGCAGGGCGCCTGGCGCCCGCGTCGATCCGCAGCACGACGTCGGGATCGAGCACGGCGACGAGAGCGTCGAGATCGCCCCCGCGCGCAGCCAGGAAGAAGGCGTCGACCACCTCTCGCTGGCGGGCCAGATCGGCGTCCGGAGCCAGTGCCGTGGCGCCCTTCACCCGGCGTCGTGCCCGGCTGGCGAGCTGCCTGGCCGCCGCAGGCGTCCGGCCGACCATGGGCGCGATCTCCTCAAAGGGAAGCTCGAACATGTCATGCAGGACGAACGCCAGCCGCTCAGCCGGGGCCAGGGTATCGAGCACGACGAGGAGAGCCAGGCCGACCGAGTCGGCCAGCAACGCCTCCTCCTCCGGCTGGAACTCCCCCTCTGAGCTGATGAGGGGGTCGGGCAGGTGCACCCCGAGGGATTCCTCGCGCCGGAGGTTGCGCGACCGCAGCATGTTCAGGCAGACGCGGGCGACGACCGTCGTCAGCCATCCGCCGAGGTTCTCCACCTCGCCCGCCCCTGACCGGCTCAGCCGCAGCCAGGTGTCCTGAACGGCGTCGTCGGCCTCGGCGAGTGAGCCCAGCATCCGGTAGGCCACCGCCCGCAGGTGGGCCCGGTGCTCCTCGAACCGATCCGCCAGCCACTCGCTCTCGTCCACCGGTCACATCCTTCCGTTGCCAGGTGTCATTGAAGTGACCCGCCGAACACGGCCGATGTGACAAGGAACCACCCAGCACGCTAACCCGATACTGAAAAGGTGAACACGATGCGAGTTTTCGTCGCTGGGGCGAGCGGTGCGATCGGCACCCGGCTCGTTCCTCAGCTCATCGATCGAGGGCACGAGGTGATCGGCACCTTCAGGTCACCTGGAAACGCCGAGCGTGTACGGGCGCTCGGGGCGGAGCCGATCGCGCTCGATCTGCTCGACGCGCGCGCCGTGCGCAAGGCCGTACTCGAAACCAAGCCCGACGCGATCGTTCACCAGG
>WNGG01001914.1_pt1 | contig 25627 bp, 35 predicted proteins | sample 5400661 | NCBI WGS metagenome assembly WNGG01 (sample SAMN13153372, study PRJNA577476) | soil metagenome | isolation source: 100 cm soil or saprolite under Garry oak tree replicate 1 | place: USA:California | collected 2016-06-15
GTCCGGCCAAGAGCAGTCCGGCCACAAGCAGTCCGGCCACAAGCAGTCCGGCCACAAGCAGTCCGGCCACAAGCAGTCCGGCCACAAGCAGTCCCGCCATGAGCAATGGCCGTCCGCAGGGTGAGGCTGCCGATGCGGGCCGGCCCGGCAACCGCGCGCGAGCCCGGCTGCGCCGGCCGCACAAACGGCGCGCGGTGGCCGGGCAGCAGACCGGGCTGGACCCGGAGCTGCAGTCGGAGCTGCCGAGCTGGCTGCGGGAACGCGGGGAAGCCCTGGCGCCGGTCCGGCGGCTGCTGTCGCTGTCCGTCGCGCTGTTCGCCGCGCTGCTCGGGTTCGGGCTGCTGGCCGGCGCGCTGACGCTGCCGGGCTCCTACGGCTTCGTGATCTTCGGGGTACAGCTGTTCTTCGTCCTCGCCTGGACCGTCGCGCTGCGGCCGCCCGGTCCGTGGGTGGTCGCCGTCGTCGGGCTCGCCGCGGCGGCCGGCGCCGACCTCGCCGCGGTACTGCCGGCGAACGCGTCGCTGGCGCCGCTGGGGTACGTGACCGTCGCCGGGTTCGTCTTCGGCGTTCTCGGGCAGTTGCTGCGTGGCGCCGGCCGGCAGGGCGTCACCGAGTCGCTGGGCGCCACGCTGGCCGTGGTCGTCGGCGTCGTCGCGTTCGCGTCGCTGCTCGTTTTGGACCGGCACCCGTTGGGTACCCGATCCATCGTCGCGTGTCTGTCCGCTGCGGCGGTGGCCCTCGTGGTGGCCAGGCTCGCGGATGTGGTGCTGCCGGTTCCGCGCACCAGCCCGCAGGTACCCCGGGGCACGATCGGGGTGATCCTCGGTGCGATGGCGGGCACCGCGGCGGCGGGCGCGGCGGGCTTGGTCCTGGCCGGATTGAATCCGGAGAAGACCGCGATCGCCGGGCTGGTCACCGCGATGGCCGCGATCATGGCGGACCTGGCGGTCTCCTACGCGGAGGCCGATCGGGAGCTGGGTGGCGAGCCTTCGGCACTATGGATCGCACGGCACATGCAAGGGCCGCTCGGCGGGTTCGCGCTCGCCGCGCCCGCGGCATACATACTCAGCGTGATGGTTCTGGTCCCCGGCCTCTGATCGCCGGGCGAGGCGGGGAGGTGGCATGGCGGCAAGTCGGGGTCGGCGGGTCGGGATCGCCCTGATCGTGGTACTCGTGGTGCTCGGCGGGCTGCTCGTGGCCGCCGACCGGATCGCCGCGTTCGCGGCCGAGCGGACGATCGCGGACCAGGCCAAGAAGGAACTTACGGCGCGGGACATCACGTCGCCGACGCAGCCTTCGGTCGCAGTCGGCGGGTTTCCGTTCCTGACCCAGGTGGCGCGCGGCAAGTACGACAAGATCACCATCCACGTCGACCACCCGAGCAGCCAGGGGGTCACCCTCGACGCGCTGGACGTGACCGCCACCGGTGTGAACGCGTCGACCGGCGCCCTGGTCAACGGCACTGGCAAGATCACCGCCGACAATGTGACCGGTACCACCAGCCTCGGCTGGGACGGCGTGAACAAGCTGATGAACACGTCCGGCTTCGGTGGTGGCGGCGCGACCGCATCCGCATTGCCCGATGGCCAGGTCCAGGTGAAGGTACCGGTATCCGTGGCCGGCGTGTCCACGACGATCGTGGCGACCGGGAACCTGACGGTCGGCCAGGGTGCGGTACACCTCAAGATCAACCAGGTGTCGACCGAGGGCGGCGACCTCCCCGCGGTGATCTCCCGGCTGGTGGGCTCGATCAAGCAGAGCCTGTCGGTCGACATCAAGATCCCGCAGTTGCCGTACAACCTCCAGGTCCGCGACGTCAAGGCCTCGGCGCGCGGCCTGGCGGTGACCGCTGTGGCCGCCAACGTACCGATCTCCGGCGGCAAGTCCGGCTCTTGACCGAGCTGGCTGGCGCGCTGCGCTCCTTCGCTCCCGGCCGGCTGCGGGCGGCGGCGCATGACCGAGAGTTGGGACACTCTGTCCGCCTGGTGAGCGCGGTGATAAGCTCCGGAGCCATGAGTCAGCCGGTCATCCGTGCGCCCCGTGCGGCGCTGCGTGGCCACGTCATGCTGCTCACCAAGCGCCGGCTGGTCGCGACCTGCCTGTGTCGCCTCGGGTAAGCGCGCGTCTGCCATAACGCGCTTCCGACGTAGTCCATGATCGTCCATCGGGCCGTCGCCCCGTGAGCGCGCGCGGCCCACCGTCTCCATCCGAGAGGTAACCAATGAGTCGCGACTCGGTACTCGTCTCGGCCGACTGGGCCGAGAAGAATCTCGACACCCCCGGCGTGGTGTTCGTCGAGGTCGACGAGGACACCACCGCCTACGACAACGGCCACATCCCCGGCGCCATCAAGCTGGACTGGAAGAAGGACCTGCAGGACCCGGTACGCCGGGACTTCGTGAACAAGCAGCAGTTCGAGGCGCTGCTGTCCTCCCGCGGGGTCAGCAGCGACGACATCGTGATCCTGTACGGCGGCAACAACAACTGGTTCGCCGCCTACGCGTACTGGTACTTCAAGCTCTACGGCCACCGCGACGTCAAGCTGCTCGACGGCGGCCGCAAGAAGTGGGAGCTGGACGCCCGTACCCTCGTCAAGGACGTGGTCTCCCGCCCGGCGGCCAGGTACACGGCGCAGGAGCAGGACCGCTCCATCCGGGCGTTCCGCGACGAGGTCGTCGCGGCGATCGGTACGCAGAACCTGGTCGACGTGCGCTCGCCCGACGAGTACGCCGGCCGCCTGCTCGCCCCCGCCCACCTGCCGCAGGAGCAGGCGCAGCGGGCCGGGCACATCCCGACCGCGATCAGCGTGCCGTGGAGCAAGGCCGCCAACGAGGACGGCACCTTCAAGTCCGACGCCGAGCTGCGCGACCTCTACACGGCCGCCGGCCTGGACGAGGGCAGCGACACCATCGCGTACTGCCGGATCGGCGAGCGCTCCTCGCACACCTGGTTCGCCCTGCACGAGCTGCTCGGGCAGGCCAACGTCAAGAACTACGACGGGTCGTGGACCGAGTACGGGTCGCTGGTAGGCGTCCCGGTCGCGCTCGGCGACGAGCCGGGAAAGGCGTGACGGCATGACCGAGTACGACCTTGGCTGCGGCGCACCGGAGCAGTCGGCGCCGATTCCGGCGAGCATCGACCTGGAGAAGGAGACCGTGATCACCGGCGTCGTGCGCGCGGGCGGCGATCCGGTACCGGGCGCCTACGTCCGCCTGCTGGACGCCACCGGGGAGTTCACCGCCGAGGTGGTCACCTCGGCTGGCGGGCACTTCCGGTTCTTCGCCGCGCCCGGCAACTGGACGCTGCGGGCGCTGTCCCGGGCCGGCAACGGGGACGCCACGGTGTCCGCCGCGCGCGGCCTCAACGAGGTCGCGGTGACGGTAGCGGCCTGACTCTTCTCCGCACGGCCCCCGGCCCGCCGGCGGGGGCCGTGCGCTGTCACCATGGAGCGCGTGACTGCACCCGATCCGCCGGCGCCGCCGGCCGCGCCGGCGCGCGATTCACGGAGGCGGCGCGTGTTGCTCGCGGTCGCGCTGGTGTGGGGGCTGGTGCTCGCGACGGTCGGGATCTGGTACTCGTTCCACGGGCGGCCGACCGCCCGCGAGCAGACCACCATCGCGCAGGCCCAGCCGGTGGTCGACCAGGCAATCGAGAACGTGGTACGGGCGGCCGGCCCCGCTGCCGTACCGGCGGTCTTCGGGTTCGGGAAGGTGTCCGACTGCGATGTCACGCCGATCCGCGGCGGCGTCAGGTACGAGCGGACCGTCTGGCTCTATACGGCCGCCGGCGGTGAGGCCGACCTGCTGGACCGGATCGTGGACGGGCTGCCGGCGCGGTACAAGGCGGAGGCGCACGGTACCCCGCACACGATGACCGCCGACGCGGGGTTCTTCGTCACCTTGAACGGCTCGATCCCGGTACCTGGGCTGGTGAGCGTCAAGGCGGGTACCGGATGCCGGACGCTCGGCCACCAACCGGCCGCCGATCCGACGACGGCACCGGGTCCCGACCCGCTCGGGGTCCGCGGCGCCTGGCAGGTGCACACCCTGCCGTGCGGCCTGCGTACCGTCGCCGTCGCCGGGCCGGCGACCAGGTCGCTCAGCACGCTCCCGCACGACGGCGCCGTGGTGGCCACCGGCGACGTCTATGCCGACCGCACCGGGCTCGCGGCCCGCACCGATGCCGGTACCGTGACGTTGACCACGACCACCGGTACCTGCTCGTAGCCGCTCAGTCGCGGGCGGAGACCGGGGTGCCGACCGGTACTGGGGCGGCGGGCTCGGCGGGGCGGGCCTTGCGGGTGGCGAGTACCGAGCCGGCCAGCACGAGCGCGAACCCCACCGCGATGCCGACCGTGAACGGCTCACCGAGCAGCGCCACGCCCAATCCCACGGCGACGGCCGGGTTGATGTACGTGATGACCGTCGCGCGGACCGGCCCGACCTCGGCGATGAGCGCGAAGAACAGCAGGAACGCGGCGGCGGTACACACGACTGCGAGCCCGACGACCGAGCCGACCACGGTGGCCGAGGGCCAGTGGGCCGGCAGCTGGACGGCGGCGAACGGCAGGTAGGCCACCGCCGTCAGCCCCAGCGACGCCGCGGTCACCCCGAGACCGGGCAGGTTCGCCAGGTACCGGGTGAGGATGAACGGGCCGACCGCGTATCCGACGACGACCACCATCATCTGCACCAGCGCCCAAACGTCGCGCGCGTGCAGGTCCAGCCCGACCAGCGCGGCCACCCCGGCGAGCCCGACCAGCAGGCCCAGTTGCCGCAGCGGCCCGAGCCTCTCCCCGCCGGTGGCCCAGGCCAGCAGCGCACCGACCAGGGGTACCGCCGCGATCAGCAGGCCGGCCAGCGAACTGCTCAGCCGCTGCTCGGCCAAGGCGAGGAACAGCCACGGGATGGCGATCTCGATGGCGGCGAAGGCGAGCAGCGGCCGCCAGTGGCGCAGCAGCGGGCGGAGCTGCCCGCGGGTGGCGGCCAGCGGGAGCAGCAGCAGCGCGGCGAGCAGGGTCCGGAAGAAGACCAGCGACGCCGGACTCAGCGTGCCCACCGCCACCTTGATCAGCAGGTACGGGACGCCCCAGATCACGCCTACCGCTACGAAAAGCAGCCAACCGCGCCGTGACATCAGCCCTCCTCGACGGTCGCCATCGTCAGGAGCGATTCTGCCTTCCGGTCCTTTCGGCGGCCATCGAAATGCTGCCAGTTCAGGCCGGGGTCGTTGTGGTGAGCACGACAAGCGGGATGTCCCGCCTGGTCCGGGGCCTGGTACTCGTCGCACGCCGGCCAGATGGCCGTCATCGCCGGCCACAGCCGCGCCTTCTCCTGCGGCGAGGCGGTGTGCGCGGTCGCGTCGTCGCTGCCATCCTTCGAGGCCACGATCAGGTACCGGGCGCCGTCGCGGCCGTAGATGAGCGGCGTGCGCCGGGCCTTGCCGGACCGCCGGCCGATCGTGGTCAGCAGCAGCGTGTGCACACCGCGATCGGATGGTCGCCGTGGGCCGGCACTTGGGCCGGACTAGTTAGGCGGCGTTCGTCGTAGGCCGGCACTTGGGCCGGACTAGTTAGGCGGCGTTCGTCGGTCACTGTCCTAGCTAGTACACCAGGGCCTGGGCGCCTTCGCTGGTCGCCTCCTCGACGAAGACCGCGGCGCCGGCGATGCGTACCCCGGGGATGACGTCGTCGGCGGTGATGCCCCGGCGGGCTGCGCACTGGGTGCAGAGGGTGACCTGGCCGCCCGCGAGGACGGCGGCCAGCAGGTCGGGCAACGGTGCCGCGTGCGGCAGCTCGAATTCGGCCGCCCGCCCCGGTAGCGCGAACCAGGCCGACTCGCCGGTCAGCCAGAGCGAAACCGGCACGCCGGAAGACACCGCTGTCGCGGCGACGGTAAAGGCTTGCGAGCAGCGTTCCGCGGCGTCCATGCCAGCGGTTGCTTTGACTACGAGACTGAGCGCCATGCGAGTCAGCATAGGATCGGTAGCTATGGTCACCGAGATCGGCTTCGTCAGCCTGCTCGTCGCCGCATTCGGCGCGCTCGCGGGCGGCCTGGCATACCTGGCGGTCCGGGTGTCAAGGGGAAAGCTGTGAGCGGAGACGCGATGAGCATCGTGCCGCCGTGGCTGGATGCGCCGCCGGCCCCGGAGTACCCGTACGAGGAGTCCCACGATCTGCGCACTGGGCCGGAGCTGCACTCCGCCCTCCGTCCATTGCTGCCGTTCGTCGGCGTGTGGCGCGGGCGCGGTGGCGGGGAGTACCCGACGATCGAGGGCTTCGGCTTCGCCCAGGAGGTCCGGTTCAGCCACGACGGGCGGCCGTTCCTGTTCTACGAGTCGCGGGCCTGGCTGCTGGAGGACGACGGTACCCCGATCCGCCCGGCCTTCCGGGAGGTCGGCTGGTGGCGACCGGTACACGACGACGGCACGCCCACCGGGGACCTGGAGGTACTGCTGACCGCGCCGACCGGCATCATGGAGCTTTACGTGGGCCGGGTCGAGGGGCTCAAGGTCGAGCTGGTCACCGACGCGGTCGTCCGTACCGTCACGGCCAAGGAAGTCAACGCCGGCCAGCGGCTGTACGGCATCGTCGACGGCGCCCTCCTGTACGCCTTCGAGATGGCCGCCGTCGGCCAGCCGCTGACCCCGCACCTGTCCGCCAAGCTCAACCGGGTCGCCGGCTGACGAGACCGGCCGGCAGTTAGCGCGGGAAGCCGAGCAGGTCGAGCAGGGCTTTGGTGTCCGCTGCGGGCTTGCGGGCCCCGCCGTCGAGGGAACGCACCTCGGCCGCGCCGCGGACCGACGACACCAGCCAGGCGCCGGCCACGCCCGCGAGGTCGGCCGGGCGGACGAGCCGCTCACCGGCGTCGTAGCCCAGCGATCCGGCGTGGTCGAGGAGCCACCGGGCCGTGGTACCGGCGAGGATGCCGGTCTGCTCCGGCGGTACCGTCCAGAGGGTCTTCCCGGCCAGCCAGACCAGCGTGGCCGTCGGCGCTTCCAGCGCGTACCCCTCGCTGGACAGCCACAGCACCTCCTCGGCGCCCTGCGTCGCGGCCCAGCGCAGCGAGGCCATGTTCACCGCGTACGACACGGTTTTGGCGCCGCCGAGCAGCCACGGCGCGGCGGCGCGCGCGGCGACCGGGTACCCCAGCGAAGCGGTGACCACCGCCACCCCCACGCGCCGGGCCTGAAGGGTGGCCGGCGAGATCGGGAAGGCCGTCGCGAACACGGTGACCGGCCCGCCGCTCTCCGGACCGCGGGTGCAGACCAGCCGCAGCCCGCCCTCGACCCCGGCGTCCCACGCGCCCGCCGCCTGGTCGACCAGCTCAGCCAGCGCGGCGCGGGGCGGCAGCGGCAGCTCCAGCCGCGTCGCGGAGCGGGCCATCCGGGCCAGGTGCTCGTCGAGCAGCCACGGCCGGCCGGCCCGCAGGTGCATGGTCTCGAAGATCCCGTCGCCGCGCAGGGCACCCAGGTCGTCGGCGCGCAGGATGGGGGTTTCGGCGGGTACGACGCCGCGGCCGAGCACGGCCACCACACGGTCAGGCACGGAAGGCGAGGCTACCGGAAAACGCCGCCTTGCTGGTCCGGCCCAAGTGCCGGCCCACGAAAACGCCGCCTTGCTGGTCCGGCCCAAGTGCCGGCCCACGACGCGCGGGTACGCTCGCGTTGTGTCCGACGCCTCACTCGCCGCCGTGCTCCGTGCCAAGGGGCTGCGGCTGACCGCACAGCGCCAGCTGGTGCTGGAGGCGGTCCACCAGCTCGGCCACGCTACGCCCGACCAGGTACACATGAAGGTGGCCGAGGTGGCCGCCGGAGTAAATATCACCACCGTGTACCGGACGCTGGAGCTGCTGGAGGAGCTGGGCCTGGTGACCCACGCGCACCTGACGCACGGCGCACCGACCTACCACCCGGTGGGCGAGTCGCAGCACGTCCACCTGGTCTGCCAGGCCTGCGGCGGGGTCAGCGAGCTGCCGTCCGGGTTCCTTGCCCCGCTGGTACAGACGCTGGACCGCGAGCACGGCTTCCTGCTCGACATCGGTCACGTGGCGCTGTTCGGCGTGTGCGGGAAGTGCGGTGACAACCATGCCTGAGGTACCGGTCGCCGAGATCGAACCGGATTCGCAGGACGCCGGCGCGGTCGCCCACTACGGCGACCCGGTGCGCGAGCAGCGCATCCTGGCGACCGCGGCGGGGCTGGTCGACCGGTCGCACCGCGGGGTACTGGCGATCCGCGGCGAGGACCGGCTGACCTGGCTGCACAGCCTGACCACCCAGCACTTGACGGCGCTCGCGCCCGGCGAGGGTACCGAGCTGCTGGTGCTCTCCCCGCACGGCCATGTCGAACACCATGCCGTCGTCGCGGACGACGGCACGACGACGTGGCTGGACACCGAGCCCGGCCGGGCCGGACCGCTGCTGGACTTCCTCACGAAGATGCGCTTCCTGATGCGGGTCGAGCCGGCCGACGTGAGCGCCGACTGGGCGTTGCTGTCGCTGGTCGGGCCGGCCGCCGCGATCCCCGGCGTGGACCTGCCGCTGCCGGTGGTCGCGCCGGTGCCGGGTCCGAAGTTCGCGGCCGTCGACGTGGCGGCCCGGCCGACGACGGTGTACGCGGTCGGGCCGCTGCCCGGGGGCGGCTGGGTGCGCCGGATGGGGTACGGGTACGACCTGCTGGTACCGCGCGCGTCGGTACCCGGGTGGGCGGAGCGGCTGGACGTGCCGTGGGTCGGCGTGTGGGCGTTCGAGGCGCTGCGGGTGGCCGACCGGCGGCCGCGGTACGGGCTGGAGACCGACCACCGCACGATCCCGGCGGAGGTGGGCTGGCTCGCCGATTCGGTACACCTCGACAAGGGCTGCTACCGCGGCCAGGAGACCGTTGCCCGGGTGCACAACCTGGGCCGGCCGCCGCGCCGGCTGGTACTGCTGCACCTGGACGGCGTGTCGACCGACACCCCGCCCGAGCCCGGTACCCCGGTGTCCACTGTGGACGGACGTGAGGTCGGGTTCGTCGGCACCGCGGTCCGCCACCACGAACTCGGCATGGTCGCGCTGGCCGTCGTCAAGCGCTCGGTACCGGACACCGAACCGTTGCGGGTGGCCGAATCCGCGGCGGCGATCGACCCGACCTGAGGCCCGCCGGGCCGATCGCCGCACGGTCCGCCCTTGTGACGCCGAAGCGGACGGCCGGGCAGCAACCGGAAACCTGCAGAGGAACCCGGCGTGACCTGCGGAAACCTTGATTGTCGAACGTATGTACGAGTAACGTGCAAGGCGTGGAGCGCCGCAAGCACTACTGGAACGGCCGGTGGGGCCGACTGGCCAGGATGGACATTCTGGTATTCGAGGACGCCGGGGCCTGGGTGGTCGAGGCCCGGGAGGGCGGCGCAGACGGCAAGAGCCGCTGGTTCGACCTGCCAGACGAGGACCGTGCCCTGGACTGCGTCCGTGATCTCATCACACTGTCCAAAATGGACGGTTGGCGGGAGTTGTAGGTGTCCCAAGGAAATCCCCGTTGGTGGACCATCTGTGGGGGCAGCGTTCCGTGGGACGGCGGTCAGCCGACCGCCACGGTCTCCGGGGTGCGGGGGAGGGTCTTCAGGTGGCGTAGCGGACCGGGCAGCGTCCACCCGATGCAGAGCAGCCCGCCGACCGCGGCGATCCACAACGTGGCGCGCAGACCCAGGGCGGTACCGAGCAGGCCGCCGCAGAGCGCGCCCAGCGGGCGTACCCCGTAGTTGAGCGTCCGGTACGCGCCCGCGACCCGGGACCGTACCTCGTCCGGGATCACCGCGGCGAAGATGGCCCCGATGCTGATGTCGAGGATCATCACGCCCAGACCGGTACCGAACTCGGCGAGGAAGAGCAGCGCGAGGATCACCGGCCGGGCGCCGCTGGCAAGCGGTACCAGCAGCAGCGGAGCCGGAAACACCGCGCAGCTGACGATGAACGCCGGCCCGACCCCGATCCGCTTGCTGATCGGCGTGGTGACCGCCGCCCCGATCAGGCCGCCGACCGCCCCGGCGCCGAGCACGAGCCCGAGTTCGGCCGGCCGCCCGTGCAACTCGGTCGTCGCGTACAGGACGAAGATCGCGTAGAAGACGAAGTTGAAGAAGTTGACCGTGGCCGTCGCGCCGAGCGCCGCCCGTACCACCGGTGACTGCGCGATGAACCGCACCCCCGCGCGCAGCTGGCCGGGGCCGGGCTCGGCCGTGGGCGGCTCTTCCGGGCGGATCCGCGCCAGCGCCAGTGCGGAGCCGACGAACGACACCGCGTTCAGCAGCAGGGCGCCCGGCGCGGTGAGCAGGCTCACGAGGATCCCGGCGAGGCTCTGCCCGCCGACGAAGGACATCGCCCGGCTGCCGTTGAGCAGCGAGTTGCCCTCCACGTAGCGCTCGGGCGGCACGATCGACACGAACAACGTGTGGTACGACACGAAGAACAGGACGTCGAAGGTCCCCGTCGCGAAGGCGACCAGGTAGAGCTGCGGCAGGCTGAGGATGCCGAGGAGGTACCCGGCCGGGATCGTGGCCATCAGCACGGCGCGGGCGACGTCGGCGACGAGCATGGTGTGGCGGCGGCGGCCCCGCCGGTCGACGCGGGCTCCGGCCAGGAGCGAGAACAGCAGGCTGGGCAGCAGCTCGGCGGCGGTGAGGTAGCCCATCTGCGCCGCGTTGGCATGCAGGATGAGCACCGCGGTCAGCGGTACCGCGAGCAGCGCGATCTGGTCGCCGAACAGCGAGACGGTCTGCCCGGTCCAGAACCGGCGGAATGTGCGGTCGCGCAGCAGACCGGGGATCAGCCTACGCATCGCCCCGGCCGCCGATCGGTCGGGACGGCGACGTGCAGCACGGAGATCGGCCGGGCGTCCGGCGGGCGGATCTCCGGCCGGCCGACCCGCTCGGAGTACGGCTCGACCAGCGCCCGCATGTCCTGTACGAGCTGCGCCAGCTCGCCGGCGGTGGCGTAGAGGATGCTGTCGCCGATCTCGGCGGCTTCGCGCCACTGCGCCGGCTCGTCCGGGCTGGCCGCGATCCACTCGCGCATCAAGGCCAGGTACCGGTCGGCGACGACGGTGTTGAGCAGCTGGGTGGCCGCGGTAGCCTCGGGCGTCTCGGGCAGCGCCGGCCATGAGGTGGACATGGCGGTGGCCCGCCAGGGCTTCTCCCGGCCCTGCCCGCCGCCGGCCTCCTCGACCATCCCGTACTTGGCCAGCTGGCGCAGATGGAACGAACACGTACCGGAGCTCTCGCCGAGCAGCTGCCCGGCCCGGGTCGCGGTCAGCGGACCTTCCCGGCGCAGCAGACCGATCAGACGCATCCGGATGGGGTGGGCGATCGCCCGCAGCGCGCGGGGATCGGTGAGCTCGATGGTGCGAGGTACGTTGGGCATGATGCAAAGATAGCTTTGCAAAGACACCTTTGCAAGCCCCACATAGCGGTGGGCCGGCCCGGCGGGGCCGGCCCACCGCCTGCTCAGCCGGTGTACCCGGCGAAGATCCTGCTGAACTCGTACGGCTGCTGCGGAACCTTGGTGCACTGGAACAGTGCGCCGTTGCACGCGTTGCGGTCCCGTGTGACCTCCCAGAACGCGAGCTCGCCCAGGTGGTGCAGCTTGGCGAAGCTGACCAGGCTGCGTGCCGCGTTCTGGTCGAAGATGTGCCCGTCGTCGTTCTGGCCGAGCATCGGGGTGACGCCGACCATCCGCCAGGCCGCCGCGTCCGGCAGCCCGTACAGCGACTGGATCTGGTCGTGCGTCGCCTGCGCGGCCTGCTGCGCGAACGCGCCGTAGTCGCCGGAGCGGTAGTAGTCCATCGCCATCACGTTGACGGTGTCGATCGGCGCGCCGGCCGCCTTGGCCGCCTTGACGACATTCAGGCCGTTGGCGTCCAGCCCCTCCGGGAGTACCGGCAGGGTCAGTGTGATCTTCAGGCCCGGGTTGGCCGACGCGAGGCGCGCCATCGCCTGCGAGCGCTTGCTGATCGAGGCCGGGTCGGCCACCGCCGCGCCCTCGATGTCGAAGTCGATGAACTTCAGGTGGTACGCGCTGACCACCGCCTGGTACTCGGCGGTGAGGCTGGTGACGTCGCCGCACGCCTGGGCCAACTCGATGCCGTTGGCGCCACCGAAGGAGATCTTCACGTCCCCGCCGGCCGCCCGGATCTTGGTGATCTCGTCGAGCTGCCACCCGCTGCGCGGGTCGAACGCGTTGAACCAGCTCGCTTTGCACCCGGCCGAGTTGACGAACGCGAGCGTGAAGTTCTTCAGGCCGCTCACCGCGGAGACGTCGCTGAGGACCGGCGTCGGCCACGAGCCCATGTCGATGTACGGCGCGGTGAACAGCGTGCCGCCGCCCCCGCCGCCCCCGCCGCTCCCGCCGGCCGCGGTCTTCACCGAGACCGCGTTGCTCGCCCCGGAGACGTTACCGGCCGCGTCGTGCGCCTTGACGGTGAAGGAGTAGGTGGTACTGGCCGCGAGCCCGCCGGCCGTCGCCGAGGTACCGGTGACGGTCACCGCGGGCGAACCGCCCACGAACACGTCGTACCCGGTGACTCCGACGTTGTCGGTCGAGGCGTTCCACGCCAGGCTGACCGAGCTGGACGTGGTACCGGTCGAGTGCAGGTTCGCCGGCGCGCTCGGAGGCGTCTTGTCGGTGCTCCCGGAGCAGGATCCGCCGTTGATGGTGCAGTTGGCCGGCGCCCCGGAGCCGCCGTTCACGAGGAAGCCGAACGACGCACTCCCACCCGGCGCTACTGTGCCGTTGTACTCCCGGTTCCTCGCGGTCACGTGCTGCCCGCTCGTGGTGAGCGTGGCGTCCCAGAAGCTGCCCAGCGTCAGTCCGGCCGGCAGGTCGAACGTCACGGTCCACGAGGAGATGCTGGCCGTTGTGCCGTTCGCGATCGTGTACCTGGCCTGGTAGCCGGTACCCCAGTCGGAGTCCTTGCTGAAGGAGGCGGTCACTCCGGCGGCGCCTTGTGCAGGTGTCGCGAACGTGAGGACGCCGGCCACGAGGGCGGCGCCGGCTAGTGCGGCGAGAGGTGCAATCAATCGACGTCTGCCCATGAATAAAACCGTAAAGACCGTAATCTGTTTCCGCAAGGCTCACCCGGCGACAACGCGCTGGGCCGCGCAAACGGCGTCGTGGGAGGATCGCGGCCATGACAACAACGACGTTGATCACCGTGGCACCGACCGGTGCGGAATCGGCCAAGGCCGAGGTACCGGCGCTTCCGGTCACCCTCGACGAGCTGGTGACCACCGCGCGCGAGTGCGCGGCGCTGGGTGCTAGCGTGATCCACGTCCACATCCGCGACGACGACGCCCTGCCCACCCTCGACCTGGGCCGGCTGCGCGACACGGTGGCCGCCCTGCGCGAGGCGACCGATCTGATCGTCCAGCTCTCCACCGGCGGTGCGGTCACCGACCCGGAGGCCGACCGGCTGCGCGTCCTCGACGCCGCGCCGGACATGGCCTCCTGCACAATGGGTACCGTCAACTTCGGCGCCGACGTCTTCCTCAACCGCTGGGAGTTCATCGTCGAGCTGCACACCCGGATGCAGGAGCGCGGCATCGTGCCTGAGTACGAGATCTTCGACCTCGGCCAGCTCACCGCGCTGCGACGGCTGCTGGACAAGTACGGCCTGCCGGCCGGCGGCCACGTCCACGTCGACCTCGTCATGGGGGTACCCGGCGGCATGCCCGGTACCCCCGATGCTCTCGTGGCCTGCCTGCGCGACCTGCCCGACGGCGCCACCTTCTCGGCCACCGGCATCGGCCGCGCGACGATCCCGGTACTGCTGGCCAGCCTGTCCGCCGGTGGCCATCTCCGGGTCGGCATGGAGGACACCATCATGTACGCCAAGGGCCAGCCGGTCGAGTCGAACATGCAGCTCGTCGGGCGCGCGGTCGGCTTCGCACGGCTGGCCCAGCGCCCGCCGGCCAGCCCGGACGAGGCCCGCGCGCTGCTGGGGGTGAAGCCGCGTGGCTGACGCGTACGGTGGTGGCGAACTGCTCGCCGAGGTGGTCCGCTCCGGCTTCGTCGAGGGGTACCACCGCGGCTCGGTGGTCGTGCTCGACGCGGCGGGCGGCGCGGTCGCCGGGGCCGGGGACCTGACCGGGCCGATCTTCCCGCGCTCGGCCAACAAGCCGATGCAGGCCGTCGGCATGCTGCGGGCCGGCCTCGCCTTCGCGGACCCCGCGGACCTCGCACTGGGTGCCGCGAGCCACCGGGGCGAGCCGATGCACGTCGATCGGGTACGGGCGATCCTGCGCGCCGGCGGCCTGACCGAGGACGATCTCGCCTGCCCGCCGGACCTGCCGATCGGTGCCGGCCCGCGGGCCGCGGTCCTCGCCGCGGGCGGCGGGCCGGAGCGGGTCCTGGCGAACTGCTCCGGCAAGCACGCCGCGATGCTGCGTACCTGCCAGGCGGCCGGCTGGCCGACGCAGGGGTACGAGCGGGCCGACCATCCGCTCCAGGTGACCCTGGAGGCGACGGTCGAGGAGCTGACCGGCGAGCCGGCCGCCGCCGTCGGGGTGGACGGGTGCGGCGCGGCCGTGTTCGCGATGTCGCTGGCCGCGCTGGCCGGTGCATACCTGCGCCTGGTCTCGGCGCCGGCCGGTACCCCGGAGGCGGCCGTGGCCGACGCGATGCGCGGGTACCCGGAGCTGGTCTCCGGTACCGGTGAGCCGGAAGCCCGGCTGATGCGTGAGCTGCCCGGCGCGCTGGTGAAGGGTGGCGCGGAGGGCGTGTTCGCGATGGCGATCCCCGCCGTGGGCGCCATCGCCCTCAAGGTCGACGACGGCGCGGTCCGGCCGATCTACCCCGTCGTGGCCAGTGCGCTGGGTAAGCTTGGCGTCACTGCACCGGTACTGGCTGAGCTCGCCGAGCAGGCCCCCGGCGTCGTCGTCACCGGCGGTGGCCAGCCGGTCGGCGCGATTCGCGCCCTGTGGTAGACGACACGCTAACTATCGCTAGCATCCGCTTGCTGTTGCAAGCACCCCGACGTAGGGTGGAACCGTGCCCAGTGCAAGCGACCTGCCTCGCGACATCGGCGACTTCATCCGCGACCTGCGCCGCAACGCGCGCATCTCGCTGCGTCAGCTGGCGTCGCAGACGGGGGTCAGCAACCCGTACCTGAGCCAGATCGAGCGGGGTCTGCGCAAGCCCAGCGCCGAGGTGCTCCAGCAACTGGCCAGCGCGCTGCGCGTGTCCACGCCGATGATGTACCTGCGCGCGGGCCTGCTCGACGCGCTGGACGCCAAGGAGGGCCAGGGGGTACTCGCCGCGATCGCGGTCGACCCCGACCTGACCAACGCGCAGAAGCAGTCCCTGACGCAGATCTACGAGACGTTCCGCCGGGACAACAGGCGGGATGCGCTGCCGTCCCCGGTGGAGACACCGGAAGTACCACCCACACCCAGGAAAACCGCACGGCAAGTCAAGAAGGCGGCCCGCCCGGTCGCTTCGAGTCCAGAGGAGACCACGTGACCACCACCCAGACCAAGAACCGCATCCCGACGCCGCTCTACGCCGCTGCCGGTGCTGCCGACCTGGCCTACCAGAAGCTGCGCGACCTCCAGGCCAAGGTGACCGAGCAGGGCATCCGCCCGGCCGGCCGCGAGCTGGACGTCGAGCGGCTGCGCAGCGTCGCCCGCCGCAACGCCGCGGCGGTCGTCGCCGGCGCGCAGGCCGCGCAGGAGAAGGCCGTTGCCCTGTACACCGACCTGGTCGCCCGTGGCGAGAAGGTCGTCAAGGGCGGCGCCCGCACCGCCGAGTCGACGGCCGCCGAGATCGCGGCCACGGCCGAGGCCGACGCCAAGCCGGTCAAGCGCGCCCCGCGCGCGACGGCCGGCAAGTAGCAACACCTCCCCGGACGGGTACCGCATGACGCGGTGCCCGTCCGGGTAGTCTTCGGATATGTTCCTCGCCAGCCACGGGCCGGCCGCCCTCCAGGTCCAGTCCTGGGTGGACCAGATTCTCTGGCTGATCATGCTTGTGGTGGAGCTGGTCGCGTTCGTCAACTGCCTCACCCAGCGGGCGGAGGCATTCCCCATCGTCGGCTCGATCCCGAAGGGCGGCTGGCTGCTGTTGACCGGCGGCGCGCTGTTCTTCACGTTCGCCGTCGGCGTGTGGTTCCCGCTCATCGCCATGATCTCCGTGGCGGCCGCTTTGGTCTACCTGCTCGACGTCCGCCCGGCCCTACGCGACGCCGTGGACGGCCACGGATCCTGGTGACATCGGCCCGGGAGTAGTCTGCGGGGTCATGGGTGTCACGCAGCACGGGCGTACGTACCGCCTGGATCTGGCCGACCCGAGCCTGCGCGAATGGGAATGCATGGTCCTGTTCGCCGATCCGGAGCAGGGCATCGTGCTCGACCGGTCGGCGTTCTACCCGGGCGGTGGCGGCCAGCCACCCGACCACGGAGTGCTGCTCTGGCAGGGCGTGCAGACCCGCATCGTCGGTACCCGCAGGGGCGACGACCTCCACCTCCTGCCCGCCGAGGGCGACCCGGTACCCCCGGCCGGTACGGCAGTTGCCGGCGCCGTCGAGGATGCGCGGCGCACGCTGCTCATGCGTACCCACTCCGGCCTGCACGTGCTGTGCGGCGTCGTCTTCCGAGACTTCGGTGCCCTGGTCACCGGCGGCAACATGGAGCCCGGTGAGGCCCGGATGGACTTCAACCTCCCCGAGGTACCGCCCGACTTCAAGGCGCGCCTGGAGGAACTGGTCAACGCCGAGGTGGGCGCCGACCGGCGGGTGGCGACCCGGATCCTGCCGCGCGGAGAGGCGCTCGCGCTGCCGGACATCATCCGTACCCAGACCAACCTGATCCCGCCGGACGAGGCGGAGGTCCGCATCGTCGACATCGTCGGGCTGGACGTGCAGGCCGACGGCGGTACCCATGTGGCATCGACGTCGCAGATCGGCAAGGTCCAGGTCGTGAAGGTGGAGAGCAAGGGCAAGGCCAACCGCCGCGTCCGGGTACGCCTCGGCGCGGCATGACTGGCGCCGTGCCGTCCCGGCCGAGGGACTTCCTCACCGGGATCGGCTTCCTCGGCCGCGGCCTCGCCGTGTACGCCCGCAGTCCGGGCCTGGTGCTCCTCGGCATGCTGCCGGCGCTGCTCTCGTTCCTCCTCCTCGCCACCGCGTTCGGCCTGGTCCTCTACTTCCTCGGCCCGGAGTCGAGGGCGTTGACCCCGTTCGCCGCCAGTTGGCCGAAGGGGGCGCAGGAACTGGTCCGGCTGCTGGCCCAGGTCGCGATCGTGGTGGTGGGCGGGTTCCTCGTGATCATCGTGTACACCGGCCTGACGTTGCTGATCGGCGATCCCTTCTACGAGAAGATCTCCCAGCGGGTCGAGGACCGGCTGGGCGGGGTACCCGGTGCGGTGAACCAACCGTTCTGGAAGGAGCTGCGGCGCAGCATCGGCGAGTCGATCCGGCTGATCGTGTTCTCCGCGATCGTCGGCGTCCTGCTGTTCGCCGGCGGTCTGCTGCCGGCCGTCGGCCAGACCGCGATACCGGTCATCGGCGCGTTCATCGGCGGCTGGGCGCTGGCCGTCGAGCTGACCGGCATCCCGTTCGCCCGCCGGGGCGTGCGGCTGCGCGAGCGGCGCCGGACGCTGCGCCGGCACCGGTGGCTGGCCCTGGGCTTCGGGGTGTCGGTGTTCGTGTGCTTCTTCATCCCGTTCGGCGCGATCCTCCTGATGCCCGCCGCGGTGATCGGCGCGACCCTGCTCACCCGCCACCTGCACGGGCTGCCGGTCTCATGAAGGTCGAGCTGGTCCACGGCGACATCACCGGGCAGCGGGTGGACGCGATTGTCAACGCGGCCAACTCCTCGCTGCTCGGCGGCGGCGGGGTCGACGGCGCCATCCACCGCAAGGGCGGCCCGGCGATCCTGGCCGAGTGCCGGGCACTGCGAGCTTCTGATTATCAAAGCGGGCTGCCGACCGGGCAGGCGGTCGCGACCACGGCCGGCAACCTGCCGGCGCGCTGGGTCATCCACACCGCCGGGCCGGTGTACTCCCGATCCGAGGACCGCTCGGCGCTGCTGCGTGACTGCTACGCCAACGCGCTGCGGGTCGCCGACGAGCTGGGTGCGGCGTCGGTCGCGTTCCCGCTGATCTCGTCGGGCATCTACGGCTGGCCGGTGGAGGACGCGGTACGGCAGGCGCTGACCGTGCTGCGGGGCGCCGATACCCGGGTCGGGCTCGCGCGGCTCGTGCTCTTCACGCCGGAGCTGCTCGACACGGCCAGGTCGGTGGCCGGGACGTAAGCTCGCCGCGTGGGGGAAATGCTGGTCCTGGTGGGGCTCGGGACCGTCGTGGTGGTGGTCTCCGCGGTGGCCGGGCGGCTGGGGGTACTCTCGCCGATCCTGCTCGTCGTGGTGGGGGTCGGGCTGTCGTTCATTCCGGGGGTACCGGAGATCCGCCTCGAACCCGAGGTCGTGCTCATCGGCATCCTGCCGCCGCTGCTGTACGTGGCGGCCATCGAGACCTCGGTGCCGGCGTTCCGGTTCAACCTGCGGCCGATCCTGCTGCTCGCCGTCGGGCTGGTCATCTTCACCGCGGCCTGTGTCGGGCTGGTGGTGCACGCGCTGCTGCCGCGGGTACCGCTGGCGGCCTGCTTCGCGCTCGGCGCGGTCGTGGCGCCGCCGGACGCCGTCTCGGCCACGGCGGTCGCGCGGCGGATCGGCCTGCCCCGCCGGATCGTCTCGATCCTCGAAGGCGAGAGCCTGGTCAACGACGCGACCGCGCTGGTCATCTTCCGGGTCGCCGTCGCGGCGGCGGTCGGCCAGACGCTGTCCGTGCCCGGCGTGGTCGAGAACGCGGTACGCGCCTCGGTCGGCGGGGTGCTGATCGGCGCGGTCGGCGGCATCCTGCTCGCGAAGATCCACCGTAAGATAACCAACCCGCTGCTGGACAACGCGGTGTCGCTCCTGGCGCCGTTCGTCGTGTACGCGCCGGCCGAGGCGGTACACGCGTCCGGGGTGGTCGCCGTGGTGGTGACCGGGCTGTACCTCGGCAACCGGTACCCGATGCTGATCTCGGCCCGGTCCCGGCTGCAGATGGACGCGTTCTGGCGCATGGTCAAGTTCCTTCTGGAAGGCGCGGTCTTCCTGCTCGTCGGGCTCCAGCTCCGGCGGATCCTGGAGGAGCTGAACACGCCGTGGATACTGGCGCTCGAGGCGACCGGAGCGGTGCTCGGCGTCGTGATCCTCACCCGGTTCGCCTGGATGTACCCGGCGACGTACCTGGTCCGGCTGATCCCCCGGATGCGCGCACGGGATCCCGTGCTGTCGCCGCGCATCCCGACGATCATCTCCTGGGCCGGTATGCGCGGCGTGGTGACCCTCGCCGCCGCCCTGGCGCTGCCGACGAGCCTGGCGCACGGTGCGGCGTACCCGCGCTCGCTGTTCGTCTGGCTGGCCTTCTCGGTGATCGTGGTGACGCTGGTACTCCAGGGCCTGACCCTGCCGTGGATGGCGCACCGGCTGCGGATCGAGCCCGACGACCCGCGGGAGGACGCGCTCGCCGAGGCCGGCGTGCAGCAGGCGGCCAGCAAGGCCGCCAGCGAGCGGCTCGACGAGGAGCTCTCCCACGACGGCCAGGTACCCGAGGACGTCGTGGAGCGGCTGCGCTCGAAGCTCAACGACCGCACCAACCGCGCCTGGGAGCGGCTGGGCAGCCGCCGGCGCGAAACGCCCTCCGAGGCGTACTCGCGGCTGCGCCGCGCGATGCTGGAAGCTGAACGTGAGGTGTTCCGGCGGGCGCGCGACGAGGGGCGCATCCCCGAGGAGGTACTCCGCCGGGCCCAGCACGACCTGGATCTGGAAGAGTCGTTGCTGGATCGGGAGGAGTGAGATGGCGTCGTGCCAACATCTGGACGCGGTCGGTGACGCCGAGCCGGAGCCGGTGACCCTGGACGGCTGCGCCGGCTGCCTCGCCGAGGGCCGGGACGACTGGGTACACCTGCGGCTCTGCCTGGCCTGCGGGTACGTCGGCTGCTGCGACTCCTCGCCCCGCCGGCACGCGAGCCTGCACTACGGGGCGGAGGGGCACCCGGTCATGCGCTCGTTCGAGGAAGGCGAGAAGTGGCGGTGGTGCTTCCTGGACGAGGTGCTCGGCTAGTGCTGGGGTCGCCGCCGTGCGTACGCGAGGGGGACGCGTACGACCTGATGGCGGAGCTGCCGAAGGAGTCGGTCGACCTGTTCATCACCTCGCCGCCGTACTGGGGACTGCGCGCCTACGACCAGCGTCACAACGACGACATCCTGCGCGAGTGGACCGCGGCGGGCGGGAACGTCGCCACCCCGCCGCCGTACGACTGGTACCGCGAGCGCGGCGGCACGCTCGGGCTCGAACTGACGCCGGACTGGTACGTCGCCCACCTCGTCGAGATCTTCCAGCGCGGTGCCGCCGCCCTGAAGCCCGGCGGCAGCCTGTGGGTCAACATCGGCGACACGTACTTCGCCCGCTGGTCGAGCATCCGCCAGGGTGGCCGGCAGGGGCTCGGGAACAACGAACGGACCCGCCGGCGGACCCCGATGGGAGGGTACCGGCAGGAGAAGCAGCTCCTGCTGATCCCGGCCCGGTTCGCGATCGCCATGCAGGAGTTGCGCTGGATCCTGCGCAACGACCTGATCTGGCACAAGCCCAACATCCCGCCCCGCCCGGAACGCGACCGGCTGCGCCTGGCGCACGAGCACTTCTTCCATTTCGTCAAGCGGCCCAAGGAGGGCCGGGCCCGGTACTACTACGACATCAGCGCGGTGGAAGAGGGCGCGAAGGACGTCGTGACGACGACGGTACGGGCCGGCCAGGACGGGCACTCGGCGACCTTTCCGCGGCAGCTCGTCGAACCCCGGATCCTGAGCTGCTGCCCGCCGGGCGGGCTGGTGGTCGACCCGTTCTGCGGCACCGGCCGGGCGCTCGCGGTCGCCGCCGAGCACGGCCGGCGCGCGGTCGGCTTCGAGATCCACCCGCCGTTCGTTACGGCGGCTGCCGCTAACACCGCCCTCGTAGACTGACCGTATGACGGACGGTACGCCCGGCTCCCATCTCGACCTCGAACTGCTCGCCGCCCAGTTGCGCCGGCACAGCGACGACCTGTCGATGTACGCGGGCTTCCTGCTCAACGTGCTGTCCGCCGCGCTGCCGCCGGAGCTGGTACAGGTCACCCGGGAAGGCAAGTGGAAGGCCAAGCTCGCCGGGCGGGAGCCGGCGGTACTGGGCATCTCGGTGACCATCGACGACCGGCGGTACGAGCTGGAGCGCAGCGGCGTCGGCGCGTACCCGACCGCGAAGATCCGGCACGAGTCCGGCGGGGTCGTGCTGTCCACCCGCACCGTCAGCGCCGACGAGTGGTCCCACGGCCTCGCCGCGGCGCTGGCCGGCATCGCCGGCTCGAACGCGGCCGCGGCGGCCGCGCTGCAACGGTTGACCGCACCGTGACCAGTCCGGAGTGGACCGAGGAGCGCATCGCGGCGGCGAGCGCGGCCGAGCTGGCCGCCGGCCGGCTGCCGATGCGGGCCCAGTGGCGGCTGGCCGAGCAGCGCGGGCGGGCCGAGCGTGGCGAGCCGGGCGCGTTCACCTCGGACCTGACGGTGGAGGAGTTCGCGGCCATCCGGTCGGTCGGGTTCTCGCCGGTCGGCCAGGTGATGGGCAGCGCGGTGTACAACGTGGGCTGGTCCTACAGCGGCTGCGGCTACTTCAGCTACTACGGGTACGGCGCCGCCCCGGTCGTCCCGGTACCGGCCACGCAGAAGCTGCTCAACCAGGCCCGGCACCGGGCGGTCAGCCGGATGCGGCAGGAGTGCACGGAACTGGGCGGCGACGGCGTGGTCGGGGTACGGCTGATGGTGCGCTCGTTCCACCAGATCGGGATGGAGTTCTTCGCCGTCGGTACCGCGGTGCGCGCGGACAGTACCAAGCGGCCGAAGCAGCCGTTCACCTCCGACCTCACCGGGCAGGACTTCGCCAAGCTGCTGCGCGCCGGCTGGGTACCGGTGGCGCTGGTGCAGGGCGTCGGCGCGATGGTCCGGCACAAGGACCGGATGCAGCTCGCCTTTGGCGGGTCCTGGTACAACCAGGAGCTGGTCGGGCCGACCAAGCTGGTCCAGGAGGCCCGCATCGCCGCGCGGGGTTCGCTGACCATCGATGCGCGGCAGGTCGGTGGGCACACCGTCGTGTTGCGCGACACCGTGTTGCAGGTCTTCGAGGGCCGGTGCAGCAGCGGCACCGAGGGCGAGGACCAGTACGCGAACGCCTACCTGTGGGGCACCGCGATCGTGCCGTACGAGCGCGCGAAGGTACCCGAGGCACCCTTGCAGATACTGCGCCTGAACCGATGAAGGGAACGCGATGACCCTCGACCCCGCCGCGCTCGGGATCCCGCAGGACGCGATGGACCGGCTGGCCGAGTTGCAGCCCGGTACCAAGGGCCACATCTTCACCTCCGACCTGACCGTCAACGAGTTCCTTCTGGTCAAGCAGGCCGGTTTCACGCCGCTCGGCCTGGTACTCGGGACCTCGGTGTACCACTGCGGGTTCCAGGTGACCCGGTGGAGCAAGAACCAGGAGATGGCCGTGCTGTCCCAGGCGATGTACCACGCCCGGGAGCTGGCCATGACCCGGATGCAGGCGGAGGCGAACACGCTCGGCGCGGACGGCATCGTCGGGGTACGGCTCGCGGTCGAGTTCAAGGAGTGGGGCTCGGACGCGGCTGAGTTTCTCGCCGTCGGTACCGCCGTGAAAGCCGACGACGGCGCCTCCTGGCGCAACGACCACGGCCAGCCGTTCACCTCGGACCTGACCGGTCAGGACTTCTGGACGCTGCTGCAGGCCGGCTACGCCCCGCTGGGCATGGTGATGGGCGTCTGCGTGTACCACGTCGCGCACCGCACCTTCGGCAACATCCTGTCCAACCTCGGCCAGAACACCGAGCTGCCACAGTTCACCCAGGCGCTCTACGACGCCCGGGAACTGGCGATGGCGCGGATGCAGAAGGAGGCCGAGTCGCTCAGCGCCGAAGGCATCGTCGGTGTCCAACTCCAGCAGGAGAACCACATCTGGGGCTCACACACCACGGAGTTCTTCGCGATCGGCACCGCGGTACGCCCGTTGCGGCCGGACCACGAGATCGCCCGGCCGCAGTTGGTGCTGAGCCTGGATACCTGACACGCTAGGCGGCGGTCGTCAGCCCATACGACGCCCGCATCGGGGCTAACCCACGCACAGGCAGTCGAAGAGGCTCTGCTCGCCGCTGAGCGTGAGCAGGTCGAAGCCGATCCGGCCCCACAGGGCCAGTTGCAGATCGCTCGCCGTACCCTGGGCGACCGCGCGCTCGTGGTGCGCGTCGGTGTCGAGCAGGGTGTCGGTGTCGAGCAGCGCGACGCCGCCGTTCGGCCGCAGCCGGACGTACCAGGTCTGCTCCAGATCGGTGGCGGACAGCGCCACCATGCCCTGCCGGTCGGCGGGGCAGCGCCCCTTGCCGGCCGGAAGCCAGGTGTCGAGTACCTCGATGACCCCGTCGGCGGCCAGCTTCGTCTCCAGCGGCTCGGCGATCCCGCCGGCCATCTGCGCGTCCCAGCGGTGTACCGCCGTCTCGTGCGCCATCCGCCGGTGCCAGAACGCCACCCGCTTGGACTGCGGCGCCCAGTTCCACGCGGGCATCTCCGGGTCGAGCGCGTCGAGCAGGCTCACCAGGGCGGCGAACCGCTCGTCGAACTCCTCGACGCTCGCCGTCACAGGCTCCTCCGCGCGCGGCTCCGGAGCGGTCGTCACGCCGCGGCCGACGTGGCCGGCCACCCAGCCGTAGACGGACGCCACGTGCCCGGTCAGCTCCGCCACCGTCCACTCGGGACACGACGGTACCGGGGCGTCCGGCGCGGCCTCGGCCACCGCGGCCCGGAACGCGGGTCCGTCGGCCCGCAGGGCGGCGAGCCAGAACTCCTTGTTGCCATGGGCCTTCATGACTTTCTCCCCGGCGCTGGGTGGTACTCAGGGTAAAGCCTAGGGTTATCGGGTGCAGAACGGCAGTCGCGATCTGGCATCCCGGACGACCTTGCGGCTCGGTGGTCCCGCCGGACACCTCAGCATTGCGGCCGTTACCGACGAAATCCCCCAGATGGTACGCGGCGCGCGGGCCTCCTTCGTGCTCGCCGGGGGCAGCAACGTGGTCGTGAGCGACGACGGGTACCCGGGAACAGTGGTGCTGCTGCGCACCCGGGGGTGCACCGCGGCCACTGAGGACGGCGGGATCCGGCTGCGGGTGGCGGCCGGCGAGCCCTGGGACGACGTGGTCGCGCGGACGGTCGGGGAGGGCTGGTCGGGCATCGAGTGCCTGTCCGGCATTCCGGGCTCGGCCGGCGCAACGCCGATCCAGAACGTGGGCGCCTACGGGCAGGAGGTGGCCGAGACGATCGAGACGGTCCGGGTCTACGACCGGCACCGCGACCTCGACCTGATCCTGCGGCCCGCCGACTGCGGCTTCGGGTACCGCACGAGCGTGTTCAAGCACTCCGACCGGTGGATCGTGCTGGAGGTCGTGCTGCGGCTCGCGATCACCGGGTGGTCCGCGCCCATCCGGTACCCGGAACTGGCCCGCACACTGGGTGCCGCGGTTGGTGACCGGGCCCCGCTCGACGAGGTCCGCGCCGCCGTCCTGAAGCTGCGCGCCGGCAAGGGCATGGTGCTCGACGCGAACGACCCGGACACGTACTCGGTCGGCTCGTTCTTCACCAATCCGGTGCTGCCCGCGGCGGACTTCGCCGCGCTTCGCGCCGCAGGCGCGCCCGCGTGGCCCAACCCGGACGGCACGGTGAAGACCAGCGCCGCCTGGCTGATCGAGCAGGCCGGCTTCCGCAAGGGGTACGGGCGCGACGGCGTGGCGATCTCGACCAAGCACACGCTCGCGCTGACCAACCGCGGTACCGGTACCACGGCCGCGCTGCTCGATCTCGCGCGGGAGATCAGGGCCGGGGTGGCGTCGCGGTTCGGCGTGACATTGGTACCCGAGCCGGTACTGGTCAACTGCGCGCTCTAACGCACCATGTCGACGCCGCGCACACCGTCGAGCTTGCGCAGCTCCTCGTCGTGCTCCAGCCGTTTCACCACCAGCAGCACGCCGATCGCGAGCCCGGTCGCGGCGACCGCTGGCAGCCACTGCCTGAGGCCGACCGCCACGCCAACCGCCGCCGTGACCCAGAGCGAGGCCGCGGTGGTCAAGCCTTTCACGCCGGTACCTTCGCGCAGGATCGCGCCGCCGCCGAGGAACCCGACCCCGGTGATGATCGGCGCGGTCAGGGTCGCCGGATTGGCGTTCACGACGTGGGCGCCGGCCAGCGTGACGACAACGGCGCCCAGGGCGACGAGCACGTGGGTACGCAGTCCGGCAGGCTGTGCGGACAGTTCCCGTTCGAGTCCGATGGCCGCCCCGAGCGCGATCGCCACCGCGATCTGAGCGGCCACCACCAGCGTGGTCAGCACGGCCCCCACTATCCCGGCCAGCCGGCCGGCGGGGAACCTCCGGACGGTGCTGGTTGTCTAGGAGACGTGGCCAAGCGTGCTCCCAACCAGCACCGTCCGGAGGTTCCCCGCGCTCAGTCCGGTGCGGAAGGCGTGGTTC
>WNGG01001600.1_pt1 | contig 25608 bp, 23 predicted proteins | sample 5400661 | NCBI WGS metagenome assembly WNGG01 (sample SAMN13153372, study PRJNA577476) | soil metagenome | isolation source: 100 cm soil or saprolite under Garry oak tree replicate 1 | place: USA:California | collected 2016-06-15
CGCCAGGCGGGCCGGCGCCCGAGGCGGCCGTCCTCGCGCGGCATGTCCTGGCCAATCCGGCCTATGCTGTTCGGTACGCGCATGCCGCCGCTGCCGCCGTGCTGCGCTGGGCCGCCGCGCTGGGGACCAGGCCAGCCGGGTTCACGCCGCGCCTGCTCGCCGAACCGGGTGAGCTGGCGCTGCTCGATGCGCTGTCCTGGCTCCCGGAACGGGTGGCCGTGGCGGCGCGCCGCGGGCGCCCCGACGAGTTCGCCGGGTACCTGGCGGAGCTGGCAGCGCGGACGATTGACACGATGAGCACTACCAGCTTCAGGAAAGTACCGGATATCAGCAGCGAACGGCTGTGGCTGGCGGACGCGGCACGAACCGGGCTCGCGGCCGGCCTCGGGCTGCTCGGGATTACCGCGCCCAGCCGCCTGTAGACACTGCCGCTCGCGACGAAGGGAACCGCATGAGCCGTGTCGCGCACCCGGCCGGGCCACGCCATGGTGACGTGCTGCCCGCCGATCATCCGCCGGCCGCGCCGGCGGATCTGAACGCGCTGTACCAGGGGATCTGGCCGCGTGGCGCCCGCCGCGCCGGCGGCGTGCTGACGCTCGGCGGGGTGGACGTGCGGGATCTGGCCGCCGAGTTCGGCACGCCGCTGTACGTCTGCGACGAGGAGGACGTCCGGTCGCGCTGCCGCGAGTACGTGGAGGCGTTCGGCCCGGACGGACGGGTGTTCTACGCGGCGAAGGCGTTCTGCTCCCGGGCGGTGCTGCGCTGGGTGAGCTCGGAGGGCCTCGGCGTCGACGTGTGCACCGGCGGCGAGCTCGAGGTGGCGCTGTCCGCCGGGGTGCCGCCGGAGCAGATCACGCTGCACGGCAACAACAAGCTGATCGACGAGTTGTCCCGCGCGGTCGCGGTCGGCGTGGGCCACATCGTGGTCGACTCGTTCGAGGAGATCGCCCGGCTGGCCTACCTCACGGACCCTGCCCCGGGGGGCCGGCCCCCCGGACCCCCACGGGACACCATTACCCGGCCCAGCGTCCTGGTCCGCGTCACGACCGGGGTCGAGGCGCACACCCACGAGTTCATGGCCACCGCGCACGACGACCAGAAGTTCGGCTTCTCGCTGGCCTCCGGCGCGGCCGACGAGGCGGTGCGGCGGGTCATCGCCGCCCCGGGCCTGTCATTCGCCGGCCTGCACTCGCACATCGGCTCGCAGATCTTCGACACGGCCGGGTTCGAGGTGGCGGCGCACCGGGTGGTCGGGCTGGCGGTCCGGATCCGGGACGAGCACGGCGTCGAGATCGCCGAGCTCGACCTGGGCGGCGGGTTCGGCATCGCCTACACGGAAGAGGACGACGCCCCCGAGGTCAAGGATCTCGCGCAGAGCCTGCGCGAGATCGTGGACGGGCAGTGTCGCGCGGCCGGGCTGGCCCGGCCGCGGCTGACCGTCGAGCCGGGCCGCGGCATCGTCGGCCCGTCCACCGTGTCGCTGTACACGGTGGGCACGATCAAGGACGTGGACGGGCTGCGGACCTACGTGAGCGTGGATGGCGGGATGAGCGACAACATCAGGACCGCGCTGTACGACGCCTCCTACGCCTGCGCGCTGGCCTCGCGCGCCTCGGCCGCCGCGCCGATGCTGTCCCGGGTGGTCGGCAGGCACTGCGAGAGCGGCGACATCGTGGTCCGGCACGCCTGGCTGCCGGCCGACCTGGCCCCTGGCGACCTGCTGGCCGTGCCGGCCACCGGTGCCTACTGCCGGTCGCTGGCCAGCAACTACAACCACGTCTCGCGCCCGGCGGTGGTCGCCGTCGGCGCGGGCGCGGCGCGCCCGATCGTCCGCCGCGAGACCCTCGATGACCTGCTCAGCCTGGATGTCGGATGAACCAGACCCTGCCCACCCTCAAGGTGGCCCTGCTCGGCTGCGGTGTCGTGGGGTCCGAGGTAGCCCGGCTGCTCACCGAGCAGGCCGACGACCTCGCCCTGCGCGTCGGCGCCCGGCTGGAGCTGGCCGGGATCGCGGTCCGCCGGGTCGGCCACCGGCGGGCCGACGCGATCGACCGCTCGCTGCTCACCGCGGACCCGTACGCGCTCGCCACCCGGCCCGACGTCGACATCGTGGTCGAGGTGATCGGCGGCATCGAGCCGGCCCGGTCGCTCATGCTGGCCGCGCTGAAGGGCGGCAAGCCGGTGGTCACCGCGAACAAGGCGCTGCTGGCCGAGAACGGCGCGGAGATCTACGGGGCGGCCCGCGAGTACGGGGCCGACCTGTACTACGAGGCGTCCGTGGCCGGCGCCATCCCGCTGCTGCGCCCGCTGCGCGAGTCGCTGGCCGGGGACACCGTGCACCGGGTGCTCGGCATCGTCAACGGCACCACCAACTTCATCCTGGACCGGATGGACTCCTCCGGCGCGGGCTTCGCCGAATCCCTGGAGGAGGCGCAGGCGCTCGGCTACGCCGAGGCCGACCCGACCGCCGACGTGGAGGGGTTCGACGCCGCCGCGAAGGCGGCCATCCTGGCCAGCCTGGCCTTCCACACCCCGGTGACCGCGGCGGACGTGCACCGCGAGGGCATCACCGAGGTCACCGCGACCGACATCCTGTCCGCCCGGGGCCTCGGCCGGGTGGTGAAGCTGCTCGCCATCTGCGAGCGGTGCGGCGGCGGCGTCTCGGTCCGGGTGCACCCCGCGATGATCCCGCGCTCGCATCCGCTCGCCTCGGTCAGCGAGGCCTACAACGCGGTGTTCGTGGAGGCCGAATCGGCCGGCCGGCTGATGTTCTACGGCGCGGGCGCCGGCGGCACCCCGACCGCGAGCGCGGTGCTCGGCGACATCGTCGCGGTGGCCAGGAACCGGCTGGCCGGCACGCGCGGCCCGGACGCCTCGACCTACGCCGGGCTGCCGGTCATGCCGATGGGGGAGACGCTCACCCGCTACCACGTCTCGCTCGACGTGGACGACAAACCGGGCGTGCTCGCCCCGGTGGCCGAGGCGTTCGCCCGGCACGACGTCTCCATCGAGGCGGTTCGCCAGGCCAGCCGGGGCGCCGAGGCCCAGCTGGTGATCGTGACGCACACCGCGCGCGACGCGGCGCTGGCCGCGACCATCCGCGAACTCGAGGCGCTGCCCGTCGTCCGTGCGGTCGCCAGCGTGATGCGGGTGGAAGGGGAGGAGGAGTGATGGCCCAGAAGGTCGCTCACCATCAATGGCGCGGGGTGATCGCCGAGTACCGGGACTGGCTGCCGGTCGCCGAAGCCACGCCGGTGATCAGCCTGCGCGAGGGCGGCACGCCGCTGCTGGCCGCCCCGGTCCTGTCCGCCCGTACCGGCTGCGAGGTGTACCTCAAGGTCGAGGGCGCGAACCCGACCGGCTCGTTCAAGGACCGCGGCATGACGGTGGCCATCAGCATGGCCGCCGGGGGCGGCGCCAAGGCGGTGATCTGCGCGTCGACCGGCAACACCAGCGCGAGCGCCGCCGCCTACGCGGCCCGGGCCGGCCTCACCTGCGCGGTGCTCGTGCCGCGCGGCAAGATCGCCATCGGCAAGCTGGCCCAGGCGCTGGTGCACGGGGCGAAGCTGCTGCAGGTCGACGGCTCGTTCGATGACTGCCTGGAGCTGGCCAGGAAGCTGGCCGCGGAGTATCCGGTGGCGCTGGTCAACTCGGTGAACCCGGACCGGCTGCAGGGCCAGAAGACCGCCGCGTTCGAGATCGTGGACGAACTCGGCGACGCGCCCGACGTGCACTGCCTGCCGGTCGGCAACGCGGGGAACATCACCGCCTACTGGATGGGCTACACCGAGTACCAGCGGGCGGGCCTGGCGTCCCGGTCGCCGCGGATGTTCGGCTTCCAGGCCAGCGGCGCGGCGCCGATCGTGATCGGCAAGCCGGTGCTGCAGCCGCAGACGATCGCCACCGCGATCAGGATCGGCAACCCGGCGTCCTGGCTGCTGGCCGAGGCGGCCCGGGATGAGTCTGGTGGCCTGATCGACTCGGTCACCGACCGGGAGATCCTCGCCGCGTACCGGCTGCTGGCCACCCAGGAGGCGGTGTTCGGCGAGCTCGCCTCCTCGGCCAGCGTGGCCGGGCTGCTGCGGGCCACCGCGGCCGGCCAGATCCCGCCCGGCTCCCGGGTGGTCTGCACGATCACCGGCAACGGCCTGAAGGACCCGGACTGGGCGCTGTCCGGCGCGCCCACCCCCGCCGTCATCCCCGCCGACGCCGGCGCCGCCGCCGCCGCCCTGCGCCTGTCCTAGCCCCGGCTGAGCCCAGCCCCAGCCCCGGGCCCCGGCTGAGCCCCAGCCCCTGGCCCGGCCCCAGCTGAGCCCGGCCCCGGCCTGGCCCCGGCTGAGCCCTAGCTCCTCACCCACCACCTCTGTCCCACAACCCGCTCACCCGCCTCTGTCCCGCCCACCTTTGTTTCATTTGCCCCACCGGCCCCTGGCCTCCCAGCCACTTCCGCCAGCCAGCCGGCTCTATGTCACATCGTGCCGGCTATAGCCGGCTCGGTGCCACATCGCGCCGGCCCGCCACCCCGATCAGTAAGGAGCTAGATGCCCTGGACGACCGACGTGGTGCGGGTGCGCGTGCCCGCGACCAGCGCTAACCTCGGCCCGGGCTTCGACGCGCTCGGGCTCGCGCTGAGCCTGCACGACGAGGTGGACGCGTGGGTCTGCGCGTCCGGGCTGTCCATCGAGGTCTCCGGTGAAGGCGCGGACCTGGCCGGAGCCGGCGAGGATCACCTGGTCGTGCAGGCGATGCGGGCGGCGTTCGCGGTCACCGGGGGCCAGCCGCCAGGACTCGGGCTGCGCTGCGTGAACCGCATCCCGCATGGTCGCGGCCTCGGCTCCTCGGCCGCCGCGATCGTGGCCGGCATCCTGGCCGCACGGGCGCTGGCCCAGCCGATGGCCCAGTCCGGCGCGGGCCCGCTGCCGGACGACGCGCTGCTCGGCCTGGCCACCGAGCTCGAGGGACACTCGGACAACGTGGCCGCCTGCCTCAGCGGCGGGCTGACCATCGCCTGGACCTCGGACGGCCAGCCGTGGATGGTCCGGCTGGAGCCGCTGGCCTCCATCAGGCCGGTGATCTGCGTCGGGCCGGCGCCGGTGCGCACCGAGGTGGCCAGGCGGCTGCTGCCCGACCTGGTGCCGCACCGGGACGCGGCGGCCAACGCGGGACGTAGCGCCCTGCTGGTCGCCGCGCTGACCCAGCCGTCCGCCGGGGGACTGGAGGGTGCGTTGCTCGCCGCGACCCGGGACTGGCTGCACCAGGACTACCGGGCGGCGGCAATGCCGGAAACTGCGGCGCTGGTCGGCCTGCTGCGGGCGGCTGGCATCCCCGCCGTCGTGTCCGGGGCGGGTCCGTCCGTGCTGGCCTTGCTCTGCTGTCCGGAGAAGGGCGGCCCGGAGCAGCCTGATTATCGTTACCACCTGGACTGCCTGGGTTCAATCGTGAGAGAAACGGGTATTGCATGGCACATAAGCTCGCTAGACGTCGAGCGGCAAGGAGCGCGTGTCCTGCGCCCGGAGCCCCCGCCGGGCTGCTGACGCGGGAACGAGCGGCCAGTCCGTCCGGCCGGGCACGTGGCGGCACATCCAGGCCAGTACACCGATCTGGAACTGTGCATGCCGGGTGCACGAGGCTGCTAGCGGGCCTCTTGGGACCGTTGCCTCTTCTTCCGCGCGACACGGACGGCTGCGAAGGAATGCCGTGAGTCCTCATGGTGTTAGGCTTAGTGGCGCACCGGGTGCCCCGCTCTGGATTGGGTGCTCGTCGGCAAACCGGGCGCTCGCCGGCAAACTCCTCTGGGACGGTATTGTTGCCGTACCCAAGGTCTTTGCCGCAGGATGTCCCGTTCTCTTCTCAGCTGAGGAGCACGGCCAGCCTGACGGGAGCGCGCGATCCGGGGACGCAGGCGAGCGGCACAGCCGCCTGGGTACTCCCCGACCCATCTCCCTAGCTTGCGGACATAAAGCGACGCACGGAGGAACGCAAGGCGTTGCGGGAATCGTGGACATTCGGCGGCTATCAGAGCAGCGCGAATCAACTCTGGCCCCAAGGGGGGCCGCAGTACCGGGTCGACGGGCCTAGCGGGTTCACCCAGGCGGCCGAGAATCATGGAAGGACCATTAGTGAGCGACACAACCGAACTCCTCAACGGCGCGCCCAGCGCCTCTGAGGACGCCCCCGTCGGTGTCTCGGCGCCGCCCGCGGCCTCTGGCGGATCAGCACCGGCAGACCCGGGGGCTGACGGAGCGACGGCGACGTCCAAGTCGCGCAGTCGCGGCGGCACTGGCCTTTCCTCGCTGCTCATGCCCGAGCTGCAGCGGATCGCGCAGACGATGGGCATCCCGGGGGCCGGGCGGATGCGCAAAGGCCAGCTCGTCGAGGCTATCCAGGCCCGGCAGGGGGGAGCGGCCAAGCCGGAGACCGGAGCCGCCAACCAAGGTTCGGACCAGCGTGTCGCGTCCGCGGGAGCTGACTCGACTCGCCTGCGGAAGCAGGACGCTATGGACCCAGACACACGTACGCAGGGCGGCATCGGAGACGGTGCCGCGGCAGGCATCGGCGCTGGCGCGCGCGGCGGGATCGGCGCGGACGACGGAGCCGGGCAGCAGCTCAGCTTCTACCAGCCAGCCGTGACCGACCGGCCGACCGTCCGGGCGGAGCAGGCCCCGGCTCAGCAGGCCCCGGCTCAGCAGGCCCCGGCTCAGCAGGCCCCGGCTCAGCAGGCCCCGGCTCAGCAGGCCCCGGCTCAGCAGGCCGGAGCGCAGCAGAGCCCGGCGCAGCAGGCCGGAGCCCAGGAGACGGGCGGCGCCCCGCAGGGCGCCCGGGACGACGCTCACCCGGGTGAGGCCGCGGCGGGCGACTTGCAGCGCGGCGACCGGCGGCGCCGGAACGGACGTCGTGAGGACCAGCCCTCGCGTGGCCGGGACCAGGGCGGCCGTGAGCAGGGCAGCCGCGAGCAGGGCAACCGCGACCAGGGCAGCCGCGACCAGGGCAGCCGCGACCAGGGCGGCCGTGACCAGGGCAACCGCGACCAGGGCGGGCGCGATCACGGCGGCCGGGACAACGGCGGTCAGGAGCGCGGCGGGCGTGACCGGGAGCCCATGGCAGCGAGCCGCGGGCCGGCCGGCGACCAGTACGACGATGCCGGCGGCCGCGGCCGCAGCCGGGACCGGTTCAGGAACAGGAACCGCAGGCGCGACCGCCAGGCCGAGCCGGAGCCCATGATCAGCGAAGATGACGTGCTCATCCCGATCGCCGGCATCCTCGACGTGCTTGACTCGCAGGGGTACGCCTTCGTCCGCACCACCGGCTACCTGCCCGGGCCGAACGATGTGTACGTCTCGCTCTCCCAGGTGCGCAAGCACGGCCTGCGCAAGGGCGATGTCATCGAGGGCGCCGTCCGGCAGGCGCGCGAGGGCGAGCGCCGGGAGAAGTTCAACGCCCTGGTCCGGCTGGACAAGGTCAACGGCCTGGACCCGGAGAAGTCCGTGGGCCGGCCGGAGTTCTCCAAGCTGGTCCCGCTGTACCCGCAGGAGAGGCTCCGGCTGGAGACCGATGCCGGCAACATGACCACCCGGATCATCGACCTGATCTGCCCCATCGGCAAGGGCCAGCGCGGCCTGATCGTGTCGCCGCCGAAGGCGGGCAAGACGATGATCCTGCAGGCCATCGCCAACGCCATCACCAAGAACAACCCCGAGTGCCACCTCATGGTCGTCCTCGTCGACGAGCGGCCAGAAGAGGTCACCGACATGCAGCGGACGGTGAAGGGCGAGGTTATCCACTCCACCTTCGACCACCCGGCCGACGACCACACCACGGTGGCCGAGCTGGCCATCGAGCGTGCCAAGCGGCTGGTGGAGATGGGCCATGACGTGGTCATCCTGCTGGACAACATCACCCGGCTGGGCCGTGCGTACAACAACTCGGCGCCCGCCAGCGGCCGTATCCTGTCCGGCGGCGTGGACTCCACCGCGCTGTACCCGCCCAAGCGGTTCTTCGGCGCGGCGCGCAACATCGAGCACGGCGGCTCGCTGACGATCCTGGCGGCGGCCCTGGTCGAGACCGGCTCCCGGATGGACGAGGTTATCTTCGAGGAGTTCAAGGGCACCGGCAACATGGAGCTGCGGCTGCGCCGCGAGCTCGCGGAGAAGCGGCTCTTCCCGGCGGTCGACGTGGACGCGTCGAGCACCCGTAAGGAAGAGATCCTGCTCTCGCCGGACGAGCTCAAGATCGTCTGGCAGCTGCGCCGGGTGCTGCACGCGCTCGAGCCGCAGCAGGCGCTCGAGCTGCTCATGGAGCAGATGCGCAAGACCAAGAGCAACGCCGAGTTCCTGCTTCAGGTGCAGAAGACCACCCTCGGTTCCTGAGGCTCACGGAGTCGTCGCAACGCCCCGCTGGCCGGCCGCGGCCAGCGGGGAATGCCAGGCCAGGGAATCTGGTTGCATGGTCTGGCACACTAGAAGCCGCAACCATGCGGTACCGGTTCACGCGCTGTCGGCTCCTGGGGGACGGCCCCAGGCCCCCCGCAGGGCGACCCGGCGACCGCTCGAGGCAGGAGTTGTCACATGAAGGCTGACATTCACCCCCAGTACAACGTCACGACGGTGACCTGTGGCTGCGGGAACACGTTCACCACACGGAGCACCGCGCCCAGCGGCACGATCCACGTCGAGGTCTGCTCGAACTGCCACCCGTTCTACACCGGCAAGCAGAAGATCCTCGACACCGGCGGCCGCGTCGCGAGGTTCGAGAAGAGGTTCGGCAAGAGCCCCTCGACCAAGGCGTCCGACAAGAAGTAACCAGAAAGGCCTGACCGTGGCGGCCGCCTCGGTCAGGTCTTGCCTATGCGCTCCCGCGTGCCAGCTCCGCGGAGCGCCAGAGCGGCTTAAGCACGCGGGCGTGCGGGCCGTGGCCGCTCATCTTATGAAGCACGAAAGGAAGGACCGGTGTTCGACCGGCTAGGCGACCTGGTGAGCGAGCATGCGGAGCTAGAGAACGCGCTCGCTGATCCAGCCGTGCACTCCGACCAGGAGAGAGCGCGCACGCTTGGCCGCCGTTACGCCGAGCTCACCCCGATCGTGCACGCCTACCGCGAATGGCAGCAGATCTCGGCGGACGAGGAGGCGGCACGCGAGCTCGCCAGGGAGGACTCCTCGTTCGGCGCCGAGGCCGAGCAGATGGCCGCGCACCGCGAGGAGCTCGAGGCGCAGCTGCAGAAGCTGCTCGTGCCCCGGGACCCCAATGACTCGCGCGACATCATCCTGGAGGTCAAGGCGGGCGAGGGCGGCGAGGAATCCGCGCTGTTCGCCGGGGACCTGCTGCGGATGTACCTGCGCTACGCCGAGCGGCGCGGCTGGAAGACCGAGATCCTCGACTCGACCGGCACCGGCCTGGGCGGGGTCAAGGACGCGACCGTCGCGGTGAAGGGCAGGGGCAGCGAGGGTGCCTGGTCCCGGCTGAAGTACGAGGGCGGCGTGCACCGCGTGCAGCGGGTCCCGGTGACCGAATCCCAGGGCCGCATCCACACCTCGGCCGCCGGCGTACTCGTCGTGCCCGAGGCCGAGCAGGTCGAGGTCCAGATCAACGACAACGACCTGAAGGTCGACGTGTTCCGGTCCTCGGGCCCGGGCGGGCAGAGCGTGAATACGACCGATTCGGCCGTGCGGATCACCCACCTGCCGACCGGGATCGTCGTGTCCTGCCAGAACGAGAAGAGCCAGCTGCAGAACAAGGAGCAGGCGATGCGCGTGCTGCGCGCACGGCTGCTCGCGCAGGCCGAAGCCGAAGCCGACGCGAAGGCGAGCGCGGAGCGGCGCAGCCAGGTGCGCACGGTAGACCGGTCGGAGCGCGTCCGTACCTACAACTTCCCGGAGAACCGCATCTCCGATCACCGGGTGCGCTACAAGGCCTACAACCTCGACCAGGTCATCGACGGGGACCTCGACGCAGTGATCGACGCGCTGGCGGCCGCCGACCTGGAGGCGAAGCTGGTTGGTGCTGGCGATGATGAGCCTGCTGCTTGATGAGGTTGCGCTGGCCGCGCTGCGGCTGGCCGAGGCCGGGGTGGAATCGCCGCGCGCGGACGCCGAGCTGATCGCGGCCAGCGTGCACAACGTCAGGCGCGGCGAGCTGCACATGGTGCGCGACGCCGACTTCGACGCGCAATTCTGGGCCGACATCGCGCGCCGCGCGGCCCGCGAGCCGCTCCAGCACATCACCGGGCGCGCCCACTTCCGTTACCTCGAGCTCGACGTGGGGCCCGGGGTGTTCGTGCCGCGCCCGGAGACCGAGGTGATGACCGGCTGGGCCATCGCCAGGCTGCGCGAGATGGACGTCGCCGAGCCGGTGGTGGCTGACCTGGGCACCGGCTCGGGCGCGATCGCGCTGGCGATCGGCCAGGAGGTGCCCCGGGCCAGGGTGCACGCGGTCGAGGCCGACCCGCTCGCCCGGGCCTGGGCCGAGCGCAACGTCAGCAAGTACGTGGAAACCGCCCCGTATACGGCCGGACGCATCATGCTGCACGCCGGCGACTTCGCCGACGTGCTCGGCGACCTCGACGGTACGGTTGACCTCGTGATCAGCAACCCGCCGTACATCCCGGTGGGGGCCTTCGTCGAGCCTGAGGTCAGCGAGTACGATCCGCCTGCGGCGCTGTGGAGCGGCACGGACGGGCTGACCGCCATCCGCGCCGTCGAGCGCACGGCGCGCCGGCTGCTCCGCCCCGGCGGGCTCGTCGCCGTCGAGCACGGCGCGCCGCAGGGGGCGGCGGTGTACTGGGTGTTCCCCGAGGAGTCCGGCTGGCGCGAGACCCGTAACAACAAGGACCTGGCCGGCCGTGACCGTTTCGTCACCGCGGCCTGGCCGGGCGAGGGCGGCTAAGACATGCTAGGGATGGCGACTGGATGAGCATGCGTTATGACTGCCGGGATCCGCAGGCGCGGACCGCGGGGATCGATGCCGCGGTAACGGCGGCTCGCGGCGGCGAACTGATCGTGCTGCCGACCGACACGGTGTACGGCATCGGCGCGGACGCGTTCATCCCGGCCGCGGTCACCACCATGCTGGCGGCTAAGGGCCGGGGCCGGAGCATGCCGCCGCCGGTGCTCGTCGGAACGGCGCGGGCCGCGGCGGCGCTGGTGGACGACCTCGGCGCGTTCGGCCAGGACCTGATCGACGAGTTCTGGCCCGGCGCGCTCACCCTGGTATTCCGGGCCAGCCCGACGCTGCTGTGGGACCTGGGCGACACCAAGGGCACGGTCGCCCTGCGGATGCCGCTGCATGCGGTCACCCTGGACGTGCTCAAGCAGACCGGGCCGCTCGCGGTGTCCAGCGCCAACCGGCATGGCCAGTCGCCGGCCACCAGCGCGGACGAGGCGGAGAAGCAGCTCGGCGAGGCGGTTTCCGTGTACCTGGACGGCGGCCCGTGCACCGATAGCATCCCGTCGACCATCCTTGACCTGACCGGGGTCATCCCGAAGGTGCTCCGGTCCGGAGCGATCTCCGTGGACCGGCTGCGCACGGTGGCCTCGGTCATCGCGGAGGACGAGCACTACCCGGAGACCGCGGATCCGGCCGCCGATTTCAAGCCCGCGGCACCGCATCCGCTCCGGGGCTCGGGCGGTTCGCTGGACCCGGCCACCGGTGAGCCGCCCTCCGGGGCGTAGCTGGTGCCATAAAGTGGCGATGATGAAAGATTGCGGGTCCGATCAGATCCAGGCCGGCTGAGGCAGCATGCGCGAGTACGCCCTGGTCTTGTTCGTCACCGCGGCGGTGACCTACCTGCTTACCCCGTTGGTGCGGCGGGTTGCGGTCGCCACCCGCGCGATGCACGAGCCGCGAGCCAGGGATACCCACACCGAGCCGACCCCGCTGCTCGGCGGCCTGGCCATGTACGGCGGGCTGGTCGCCGGGCTGTTCATCGCCAGCCAGCTCTCCTTCCTGCGGGATCCCTTCCAGGCGGCCGGGTCGAGGAGCGAGGCCGGGCTGCTGCTGGCCGGCGGCCTCGTGGTCGTCGTCGGATTCGCCGACGACCGGTGGGGGCTCAGCGCGATCAGCAAGCTGGCCGGGCAGGTGGCCGCGGCCGGCATCCTGGTCTGGAGCGGCCAGGCGCTGCCCTGGCTGCCGCTGCCGAACGGCGGCGTGTTCCCGCTCGAACCGGACCTGAGCGTGACGCTGACCATCCTGATCGTGGTGGTCACCATCAACGCGATCAACTTCATCGACGGCCTCGACGGGCTCGCGGCCGGCATCGTGGCCGTCGCCGCGGTGTCGTTCCTGGTCTACTCGTACACGCTGAACCGGACCATCGGCACCACCTCGCAGTCGGTGCCCGCGGTGGCCTCCGCGCTGCTGGCCGGCATGTGCCTCGGGTTCCTGCCGCACAACTTCTACCCGGCGCGGATCTTCATGGGCGACATCGGCGCCATGCTGCTCGGCCTGCTGCTCGCCTACGGCCCGATATCCAGCACCGATTCGCTCGACCCGACGCTGCTGATCAACTACACCCAGAATCGCGCCCTGGACCGGTTCCCCACGCTGCTCCCGCTGCTGATGACGGCCGCGATCTTCATCATCCCGTACGCGGACCTGATGTTCGCGGTCATCCGGCGGACCCGGGCCGGCAAGCCGCTGATGGCCGCGGACCGGCAGCACCTGCATCACCGGCTGCTCAACATCGGCCATTCCTACCGGCAGAGCGTGCTGATCATGTACCTGTGGGCCGCCCTGTTCTCGGTCACCGTGGTCACGCTCTCGATCGTGCGGACCCCTTCGGCCGCGTTCGCCGTCGCCACGGTGGTCGCGGTGCTTACCCTGCTGCCCGTCACGATGCCCCGGCTGCGCCCCTGGCAGATCATGGCCCGGAACAAAGCCGCGCCCGCCGCCAAGGTGCCCCCCGCCCGCCCGCGGCCCGTGGTGCCAGCGCCTGACGTGCCGCGATACCGCGTGGCCGGCTCGCCAGCCCCGGCGCCATCCGGCACCGCCGCCAACGGCTCGGCGCCGCCCGGCCACGGCACGCCGCCCGGGTACGGCAAGCCGCCCGGGTACACCCGCGACGCGAGCCCGTTCCCCGATGCGAGCCCGTTCCCAGGCGATGCCCATCCGGCGGACGTGTCCCGGCTGCCCGCCGATCCGCTGCCCCGGGCGGGCCGTCTCCCCGGCGCTGATCCTTTCCCCGGCCAGAGCCCGTTCGCTAGCCAGGAGCCTTTCCCCGGCCAGGACCCTTTCCCCGGCCGGGATGCTTTCCCCGGCCAGGATGCTTTCCCCGGCCAGGATCAGGGTTGGCGTAACGCCCAGGACCCGTTCTCCGGTCAGCCGCCGTTCCCCGGCGCCGCCCCCTTCCCCGACGCCGCACCCTTCCCCGACGCCGAACGGTTCCCAGGCACCGAACGATTCCCAGGCACCGAACCCTTCCGCGCCGCGGAACCGTTCCCGGGCGCCGAACGGTTCCCCGGCGCGATGCCCTTCCCGGACACGGACCCGGAGCCCGGGCCGGACGCGGCCACCGGCCAGGATCCGTTCCCGCAGGCTCAGCGGCCGGACGCGCGGCCCCGGTAGCTGCTCCGGAGGGATCCGCCCGCAGGAGCTCTTTGCCTTCCCTTGACGTTTTCGACCCCGGGTCATGCCGCCTGCTCCCGGGGCGGGGTCACCGCGCGGACACCGGCAGAATGTCTGGTTACGCGGGTATTTCGTGAGCTAGTCGCAGGGGTGCGGTGCACGCGGGGAACGCCGGCCTGACGGGGAAGGCGGGCTTCGAGGGGATTCGGCGCGGCGGGTAGGTCATAAATTGTGTGCGGAAAGGTAAAGACAGAGTCAAGGACTTTGTGATATGTTTCACGAGCAGCCCCTCTACGGCTAATGAGAGGCCCGTGATACCTTTCGTAAACCTGACCGGATACCTGTACCGCGGCAGCGGTGCGGCAACCGGCTCCTGCACAGCACGCGGGACATCCTTCCGCGTCAGCAGTGTTGCTGTCCAACCTTCAGGAGCCCTGTAATGCTGGCGAAGTACGCCACGATCGTGCGGCGCGCGGGAGCGCTGACGGCCGTCGCGGCCGCGATCACGGTCGCCGTGAGCGCCGCCCTGGCCGGCACCAAGGGACTGATCGGCGCGCTGATCGGCGTGGCCATCGTCACCGTGTTCTTCGGCATCAGCGTGCTGGCGGTGGGCCGGGCCGCGCGGGTGAGCCCGCAGGCCATGATGGTGGCCGCCATGATCACCTACCTCGTCAAGATCGTAGCCCTGGGCGTGGTGGTCTCCAGCCTGAACGGCACGACCGCCTTCAGCACCAGGGCGCTCGGCGCCACCGCCATCGTCTGCATCCTGGTCTGGAGCGCCACCCAGGTCATCACCACGATCAAGCTCAAGATGCTGTACGTCGAGCCGGAGCAGCCTGCGGTACGGCGGGGCGGATGAGATGAGCGGAAAAGGCAACGGCGCCAGCGCGCGGATCGCCGAGCGCAGGGCCGCGGCGGAAGGCCGGGCCCGCGGCCTGGACGTGGGCTGGACGGTGTTCGGCTACCTGATCGCCGGGATGCTCGCCTACGGCGGCATCGGCTGGCTGATCGGGCGGGCCGTCCACGTCTCGCTGCTCTTCCCCCTTGGCATGCTGATCGGCCTGGCGATCTCGATCGGCTTCATCATCTACCGCTACGGCAAGCAGGGAGCGGTAGCGCGGCCTCCCCGAAAGGAGATGACCGGTGACCGGTAACGTTCGGGTAGTCGCGGCCCCCGGAGGGGGATGCCACATCTTCAGCGGGTGCGGCTATCCGTCGCCCAGCCTGGACAGCTTCAACTTCAGGCCGCTGTTCACCGTCGGCTCCTTCCAGTTCACCAAGCCCATGCTGATCGCCGTGATCTGCGTGATCGGCGTGCTCGCCTTCTTCTGGGCCGCATTCTCCAAGCCGAAGCTGGTGCCGCGCGGCGTGCAGAACCTCGGCGAGATCGGCGTCCTGGCCGTGCGTGACCAGATCCTGCGGCCCTCGCTCGGCAAGCGGGGCGACACCTACCTGCCCTTCCTGGTCGCGCTGTTCTTCTTCATCTGGCTGATGAACCTGATGGAGCTGATCCCGTTCTTCCAGTTCCCGTCCATGTCCAGGATCGGCTTCGTCTGGCCGCTCGTGGCCATGGTGTACCTGACCTACATGTACCTGGGCTTCAAGCACCAGGGCTTCCCGGGATACATCAAGAACATGATCCCCTGGGACGTGCCGAAGTTCGTCCTGATCATCCTCGTCCCGATCGAGCTGCTCAGGTTCTTCATCGTCCAGCCGTTCACCCTCGGCGTCCGGCTGTTCGCCAACATGTTCGCCGGGCACCTGCTGCTGCTGATCTTCACGCTGGCCAGCTGGTACCTGGCCAGCCTGTCCATCGGGCTGCTCTTCGCCGCCGGCTCGTTCGTGATGACGCTTTTCGTGACCCTGCTCGAGTTGCTGATCGACCTGCTGCAGGCGTTCATCTTCACCACGCTGACCGCCGTCTACATCGCGAGCTCGCTGGAGTCGGCACATTGACCCCGACCCCTATATCGACTGTATCGACGACCTCCGGCGGGACGAACCGCCGGCCTGACATGTAAAGGACTGGATCTATGTCTCTTGCCGCTACCCTCGCTGCCACCAGCCCCACGTTGGGCATCAACGCTGGCGCGATCGGATATGGCCTCGCGGCCATCGGCCCTGGCATCGGCATCGGCCTGATCTTCGGTCACGCGATCGAGGCGATGGCCCGCCAGCCCGAAGCGACCGGCCGTATCTCGCTGTACATGTGGATCGGCTTCTCGCTCACCGAGGCGCTCGCCCTGATCGGCCTCGTGGCCCCCTTCATCTTCAAGTACTGATCCGCGCCGGAGGTGGCCGCACCATGAAGTACCTAGCCGCGTCGGAAAACCCGCTGGTCCCGACCGGGACCGAGTTCATCATCGGGACGATCTGCTTCCTCATCGTGTTCGGCCTGCTCGCCAAGGTGCTGCTGCCGAGGATCCAGCAGACGCTGGCCGAGCGGACCGAGCTGATCGAGGGCGGCCTGGCCCGCTCGGAGGAAGCGCAGGCCGAGGCCAAGCAGCTGCTCGACCAGTACCGTCAGCAGCTCGCCGAGGCCAGGCACGAGGCTGCCAGGCTGCGTGAGGAAGCCAGGGAGCAGGGCGCGCAGATCATCGCCGAGATGCGCGAGCAGGCCCAGGCGGAGGCCAGCCGGGTGACCGAGGCCGCCCAGGCCCAGATCGAGGCCGAGCGGCAGCAGGCGCTGACCGCGCTTCGCGCCGAGGTCGGGGCGCTGGCGACCGAGCTGGCCAGCCGGATCGTGGGTGAGTCGCTCACCGACGAGGCGCGGCAGGGCCGGCTGGTGGACAGGTTCCTCGCCGAGCTCGAGGTGTCCAGCCAGTGAGGCGTGCCAGCGGTGCCGGGGCTGTCACGGCCGCCCGTTCGGGCCAAATCTCTGACATACCCTCCGGGAGGCGATGAGCGTGCGCGGTGCGAGTAGGGCCTCGTTCGCCGCCCTCACCGACCGGCTGGAGGCGGAAAACATCACCAGCGCCGCGGTGGCCACCAGGCTCGCCGAGGAGCTGTTCGCGGTCGTCGGGCTGCTCGACACCGAGCACGCGCTGCGCCGCGCGCTCTCCGACCCGGGCAAGCCCGGACCGGAGAAGGGCGCGGTCGCGGGAGCGCTGCTGCGCGGCAAGGTGACCCGGCGTACCGAAGCCCTGGTCGTGGCGGCCGCCGTAGCCCGGTGGGGGCATCCGGGCGACATGACCGACGCGGTGGAGCAACTCGCGATCGAGGCGATGGTACGGGCCGCGGAAGCCGATGGCACCCTGGACGACCTGGAGGACGGGCTGTTCAGGTTCGGCCGCGTGGTCGCCGGGCAGCCGGACCTGCGCGCCGCGCTGGCCGATCCGTCGCTGCCCGCGGAGCGCAAGCAGGCTCTGCTCAGCGCGCTGCTCAACGGCAAGGTGACCGCGGTGACCCTGCGCCTGATCAGCCAGGCGGTGCTGCATCCGCGCGGCCGGTCGCTGACCGCGGCGCTGGACCTGTGCGCCGCCATCGCGGCACGGCGCCGGGAGCAGCTGATCGCGGTGGTGCGCTCGGCGGTCGAACTGTCCGCCAGCCAGCGCAGGCGGCTCGCCGAGGCGCTGGCCGCCTCCTACGGGCACCAGGTGCACCTGAACGTCGTGGTTGACCCCTCGGTCGTGGGTGGTATTTCCGTCCAGATCGGGGATGAGCTTATTGACGGGACCGTGGCCAGCCGGCTGGCCGCCGTTCGGCGCAAGCTGGCGGGCTGACATGCTATCGAAAGCGGGAGAATCCGCTGCCGACGACACGCAGAGCCGCCGACGCACAGACGAGCCGGGAAGCCCACGCACGGAAAGACACAGAGGACAATGGCTGAGCTGACAATCCGGCCGGAGGAGATCCGGGACGCGCTGGCGCGTTTCGTCACCGAGTATGAGCCGGACGGCGCCTCCCGGGAAGAGGTAGGCACCGTCATCGAGTGCGGTGACGGCATCGCGCAGGTCGAGGGGCTTCCCTCGGCCATGGCCAACGAGCTGCTCGAGTTCGAGAACGGCGTCCGGGGCCTGGCCCTCAACCTGAACGTGCGCGAGATCGGCGTCGTGATCCTCGGCGAGTACAACCAGATCGAGGAGGGCCAGCAGGTCCGGCGGACGGGCGAGATCCTGTCCGTGCCCGTCGGCGACGCCTTCCTCGGCCGGGTGGTCGGCCCGCTCGGCGAGCCGCTGGACGGCAAGGGCCCGATCGAGGGCACCGTGCTGCGCCCGCTCGAGACGCAGGCGCCCTCGGTGGTGCAGCGCCAGCCGGTGAAGGAGCCGCTGCAGACCGGCATCAAGGCCATCGACGCGATGACCGCGATCGGGCGGGGGCAGCGGGAGCTGATCATCGGCGACCGGCAGACCGGCAAGACCGCCATCGCCATCGACGCGATCATCAACCAGAAGGCGAACTGGGAGTCCGGCGACGTCACCCGCCAGGTGCGCTGCATCTACGTCGCGGTGGGGCAGAAGGGCTCGACCATCGCCTCGATCCGGCAGTCGCTCGAGGAAGCCGGCGCGCTGGAGTACACCACGATCGTCGCCGCCCCGGCCTCCGACCCGGCGGGCTACAAGTACATCGCGCCGTACACCGGTTCGGCCATCGGGCAGCACTGGATGTACGAGGGCAAGCACGCGCTGATCATCTTCGACGACCTGTCCAAGCAGGCCGAGGCGTACCGCGCGATCTCGCTGCTGCTGCGCCGGCCGCCGGGCCGTGAGGCGTACCCCGGCGACGTCTTCTACCTGCACTCCCGGCTGCTCGAGCGGTGCGCCAAGCTGTCCGACGAACTCGGCGGCGGATCGCTGACCGGGCTGCCGATCATCGAGACCAAGGCGAACGACATCTCCGCCTACATCCCGACGAACGTCATCTCCATCACCGACGGGCAGATCTTCCTCGAGACGGACCTGTTCAACTCGGGCGTGCGGCCCGCCATCAACGTCGGCCGTTCGGTCTCCAGGGTCGGCGGGAACGCGCAGGTCAAGGCGATGAAGTCGGTCGCAGGCAACCTGCGGCTCGCGCTGTCGCAGTACCGCGACCTCGAGGCGTTCGCCGCGTTCGCCTCCGACCTGGACGCGGCCTCCCGGGCCCAGCTCGACCGGGGCGCCCGGCTGGTCGAACTGCTCAAGCAGCCGCAGTACCAGCCGTACCCAGTGGAAGAGCAGGTGGTCTCGATCTGGGCGGGCGGCAGCGGCTACCTGGACGACGTGCCGATCGAGGACATCGGGCGGTTCGAGACCGAATTCCTGGAGTACCTGAGGCGGCAGCACGCCGGCATCCTGCAGACGATCAGGGAATCGGGCATCCTGGCCGAGGACACCGTGACCGCCCTGAAGGACGCGATCGAGGAATTCCGCAAGGTCTTCGAGACCAGCACCGGCGAGTTGCTCAGCGCCGAAGACGAGCCGGCCGAGGCGCTGGAGGACGAGGGCCAGGAGAAGATCGCCCGGCGGAATCCCCAGCCCGCGACCGCCGAGAAGAAGTAACCCATGGGAGCCCAGCTTCGCCTGGTCAGGCGGCGGATCGGCACAGTCCAGTCCATCGCCAAGATCACCCGTGCGCAGGAGCTCATCGCGTCGTCGCGGATCGTCCGGGCGCAGCAGCAGATGCGCGCCGCCCAGCCGTACGCCCGGGAGCTCACCCGCGCGGTGGAGGCGGTGATCAGCCGCTCGACGACGATCAGCCATCCGTTCACCGAGGAACCGCGGAACCCGTCGCGGGCCGCGGTGCTGATCCTGACCAGCGACCAGGGCTTCGCCGGCGCCTACAACGCGAACGTCCTGCGCGAGTCGGCCCGGCTGCGGCAGCTGCTGCGGGACCGGGGCATCGAGCCGGTCCTGTACGTGGCCGGCCGCAAGGGCATCGGCTGGCACCGGTTCCGCGAGCTTGACCTGGCCGACTCGTGGAGCGGCTTCTCCGCCGCGCCGAGGTACCGGGACGCGCAGCAGATAGCCACCGCGCTGCTCGAGGCGTTCAACGCCGGCCGCGACGGGGCCCAAGACGGCGGCGTGGACGAGATCCACCTGGTCAGCACCGAGTTCGTGTCCATGCTGACGCAGCGGCCCGCGGCTCGCAGGCTGCTGCCGCTGCAGATCGAGGACACCGATGAGCCGAGCCCGCACGGCCCGCTGCCGCAGTACGAGTTCGAGCCCTCGCCGGCCGATGTGCTCGACGCCCTGATGCCGCAGTACGTGGCGAGCCGGATCTTCTACGCCATGCTGGAGGCCGCGGCCGCCGAGCTCGCGTCGAGGCGGCGGGCGATGAAGGCGGCCACCGACAACGCGGGTGAGCTGCTCGAGACGCTGACCCGCCAGGCGAACAACGCACGGCAGGCCGAGATCACCCAGGAAATCAGCGAGATCGTCGGCGGCGCCAACGCGCTCGCCGGTGCAAGCGCAACGAGTGAGTGAGGGACACATGACCGCGACCGTTGAAAACTCAGCCGAGAGCGGCGAGGCCGCCGCGGGTACCGGCCGTGTCGCGCGGGTCATCGGCCCCGTCGTGGACGTCGAGTTCCCCGCGGACCAGATGCCGGAGATCTATTTCGCACTGCACACCGAGGTCACGCTCGGCAAGGAAACCCGGCTGCTGACGCTGGAGGTGGAGCAGCACCTGGGCGACAACATCGTGCGCGCCATCTCCATGCAGCCCACCGACGGCATGGTGCGCGGCGCCGAGGTGACCAACACCGGCGCGCCGATTTCGGTGCCGGTGGGTGACGTCACCAAGGGGCACGTGTTCAACGCCCTCGGCGAGACGCTCGACGTGCCCACCTCGTCCCTGAAGATCACCGAGCGGTGGCCGATCCACCGTGATCCCCCGCCGCTGGACCAGCTCGAGCCGCGGACCGAGATGTTCACCACCGGCATCAAGGTCATCGACCTGCTGACCCCGTACGTCCGCGGCGGCAAGATCGGGCTGTTCGGCGGGGCCGGCGTCGGCAAGACCGTGCTGATCCAGGAGATGATCCGCCGGGTGGCCAAGAACTTCGGCGGTGTCTCCTGCTTCGCCGGGGTGGGGGAGCGCACCCGCGAGGGTAACGACCTGTTCCTGGAGATGACCGAGTCCGGCGTCATCCAGGACACCGCCCTGGTGTTCGGCCAGATGGACGAGCCGCCGGGCACCCGGCTGCGCGTCGGGCTGTCCGCGCTCACCATGGCCGAGTACTTCCGCGACGTGCAGAAGCAGGACGTGCTGCTGTTCATCGACAACATCTTCCGGTTCACCCAGGCGGGCTCGGAGGTGTCCACGCTGCTCGGCCGGATGCCCTCGGCGGTCGGCTACCAGCCGACGCTGGCCGACGAGATGGGCCAGCTGCAGGAGCGGATCACCTCGACCCGCGGTCACTCGATCACCTCCATGCAGGCGATCTACGTGCCCGCGGACGACATCACCGACCCCGCGCCGCACACCACGTTCGCCCACCTCGACGCGACCACGGTGCTGTCCAGGGAGATCACCGAGAAGGGGATCTACCCGGCGGTGGACCCGCTAGACTCCACCTCACGGATCCTGGACGCCAGGTACATCGGCCAGGAGCACTACGACGTGGCCCGCGAGGTGCAGCGGATCCTGCAGCGGTACAAGGAGCTGCAGGACATCATCGCCATCCTCGGCGTCGACGAACTCGGCGAAGAAGACAAGGTCGTGGTGCAGCGGGCCAGGCGAATCGAGCGGTTCCTGTCCCAGCCGATGTTCGTGGCCGAGCAGTTCACCGGGCAGCCGGGTGTCTTCACGCCGATCGAGGAGACGATCTCCTCGTTCAAGGCGATCGCCGAAGGCAAGTACGACAACCTGCCCGAGCAGGCGTTCTACATGGTCGGCGGGATCGAGGACGTGGAGAAGAAGGCCAGGGAGATGGAGCGGTGACCTTGCGGGTAGCGCTGGTCATCCCGGACCGCGAGCTGTGGTCCGGTGAGGCCAGGACGGTGATCGCCAAGACCAGTGAGGGCGACATCGGCGTGCTCACCGGGCACTCGCCGGTGTTCGGCATCCTGGCCGAGGGCAGCCTGGTCGAGATCCTCACCGACGGGTTCTCGGTGAAGGCGGCGGTCAGCGGCGGGTTCCTCTCCGTGGCGGACGACCAGGTGTCCATCCTGGCCGCCCAGGCCCAGCTCGGCCATGAGGTCGACGTGGAGGTGACCCGTCAGGAGCTCGCCGCCGCGCTCGCCGAAGCCAGCCCGGCCGCGGAGGACACGCCGGAGGCCAGGTACGCCAGGGCGCTGCTGCGGGCCGCAGGGGACCAGGCTTAACCTTCGGTGGGCGGAGCGCTGGCGCTTGATGCGGCCTGGCTCTTCGCCGCCTTCCTGGTCCTGGCGATCCTGGCCGCCGCCGGGATCGCCGCCCGCCGGTTCCTGCTCGAGCGCGGCGGCGGCACGGTCGAGTGCGGGCTGCGCAAGGGGAGCGGGTCCTGGCGTCTCGGCGTGGCGTCCTACCGGCGCGAGGAGCTGTGCTGGTACGGCATCTTCGGGCTGTCGATGCGGCCGGACGAGGTGTTCCCGCGGCGCGACCTGACCGTGGTGTCCCCGCGCCTGCCCAGCGACGCCGAGGCGGCCAGCCTGGGGCCCGGCCGGATCGTGGTGGAGTGTCGGCTCGGCGGGGACGGCGGCCCGCCCGCAACTCCCGGTCCGGGCGGGACCGTCGAGCTAGCCCTGGGCGAGGCGGCGCTCACCGGCCTGCTCTCCTGGCTCGAGGCCGCGCCGCCCGGCTCCCACTGGGCGTAGTCCGGTGAGTCCCTGGCGCGGCCTGCTGAGGGCCCGCGACGGCCGGCTCAGCCGCGTTCGCCGCCGGGCTTCCACAGCACGTCGTCGTGACCCGCGTTGGCCTGGCGGGCCAGGATGAACAGCAGGTCGGACAGCCGGTTCAGGTAACGGGCAGGCAGCGGGCTCACCGAGTCGCCGTGCTCGCCGGCCGCGGCCCACGCGCTGCGCTCGGCCCGGCGGGTGACGGTCCGCGCCATGTGCAGCAGCGTCGCCCCGGGCGTGCCGCCCGGCAGCAGGAAGCTGCGCAGCGTCGGCAGGTCGGCGTTGTACGAGTCGCACTCGTGCTCCAGCCGGGTGATGTAGGCCTCGTCGATCCGCAGCGGCGGATAGGGCGGCGGCGTGTCGGTCACCGGGTTGGCCAGGTCGGCGCCGACGTCGAAGAGCTCGTTCTGCACCCGGGAGAGCAGCCGGGATATGCCCGCATCCAGATCACCGAAGGTAATCGCCATCCCGATGGCGCAGTTCGCCTCCTCCACGTCGGCGTAGGCGGCCAGGCGCGAGTCGGTCTTGGCGGTGCGGCTGCCGTCGGCGAGCGCGGTGCTGCCGCCGTCGCCGGTGCGGGTGTAGATGCGGGACAGCACGACAGGGTTTTCGCTGCGGTTACGCGACATGAACCCACCCTAAGCGAGCCGGCGAGCGGACCCCGCTGGCCCGTGGCCGGAACGCCTGCGCGCACCCCGCTGGCCCATGGCGGGAACGCCTGCGCGCACCCCGCTGGCTCATGGCGGGAACGCCTGCGCGCACCCGCGACGAAAACCGGAACGCCTGCGCGCACCCGCGACGAAAACCGGAACGCCTGCGCGCACCCGCGACGAAAACCGGAACGCCTGCGCGCACCCGCGACGAAAAAGAGATCATCCGACTTATCAGGGGTGTTCACATTCAGCGCACGATGTGGCATCGTATGACTACGATGAGTGATCACCTGGGTGATCGGCAGTGGCCGGAACTCGCAGGAGTTCCGGCCGCTGTCACCGTGCGTAACTGACATGGTCGGCATGTCAGCCATGGTGAGCATCGCAGACGTCCGGGTCCGGCGGTTCTCGGGGGCCCGCCGGACCCGGACACCGGCCCCGGCCCGCCCCCAGTCCGCGGCTTAATCACGGTGTCTCCTCGCTCGTCTCCGGGGTCCCACCCACCTCCCCAGCCCCCTTCACCGCGCTGCCTTCCCTCGTCGCTCGTCCCTCGCTCCTCAGTCCAGGCAGCGTCGCACCCCCCCGGCTCGCTCAGGCGTTATTGTTCCCCTTATCCCCTTGAGGAGAGACCGCCGTGTATGACTACATCATCGTCGGCGCCGGAAGCGCTGGCTGCGTCCTGGCGGCGCGCCTGTCCGCCGACCCGAGCGTCAGCGTCCTGCTCCTGGAAGCCGGGCCGGCCGACGACGCCGACGAGATCCGCGCCCCCGCCGCGCTGAACCGGCTGTTCCAGACCGCGTACGACTGGAACTACTCCACCGTCCCGCAGCGCAGCGCAGCCAGCCGCACCGTCTACTGGCCGCGCGGGAAGGTGCTGGGCGGGTCGAGCAGCATCAACGCGATGATCTACATCCGCGGCCACCGGCACGACTTCCAGACCTGGCGGGACGAGCACGGCTGCACGGGCTGGGGCTACGAGGACCTCATGCCGTACTTCAGGAGGGCCGAGGACAACTCGCGCGGCGCGAGCGCCTACCACGGCACCGGCGGCCCGCTGGCGGTCACCGACCCGCGGTACAAGTCACCGGCGTGCGAGGCGTTCATCGCGGCCGCCCAGGAGCAGGGCGCGGTGCCCAACGACGACTTCAACGGGCCGCGCCAGGACGGCGTCGGCTGGTATCAGCTGACCGTGCGGAACGGCCAGCGGTGCTCGGCCGCCACCGCCTACCTGCACCCCGCCATGGCCCGGCCGAACCTGGTCGTCCACACCGGCGCCCTGGTCACGAAGGTGATCATCGAGGGCGGCCAGGCGACCGGGGTGAGCTACCTGCACCACGGTGAGCTCCAGACCGCCCAGGCCAACGCCGAGGTCATCCTGTCCGGCGGCGCGGTCAACAGCCCCCAGTTGCTGATGCTGTCCGGCGTCGGCCCGGCTGAGCACCTGATCGAGACGGGCATCGACGTGGTGGCGGACAGCCGCGGGGTCGGCGCCAACCTCAGCGACCACCCGGTGCTCCCGGTCATCTGGTCCACGCCGCGGATCCGCGGCCTGTGGGAGAAGGCGGGGAACGCGAACCAGCTGCGCTGGAAGCTGACCCACCGCGGCCCGCTGGCCAGCAACACGGCGGAGTCGGGCGGCTTCGCCCACTCCGCGCCCGGGCTGCCCGCGCCGGACCTGCAACTGCTCGCGCTGGCGGCGCCGTACCTGGATCAGGGCCTGGCCGATCCGGCCAGGCGCGCGATGTCGGTGCTTGTCACCCTGATCGACGTGGCCAGCCGGGGCCGGATCAGGCTGCGCAGCGCCGACCCGAGGCACCGCCCGGCCATCGACCCGGGTTACCTGTCCGACGAGCGGGACGGCCGGGCGCTGGCCGCCGGGCTGAAGATGGCCAGGGAGTTCGTGACGGCCAAGCCGATGGCCGCGATCTGCTCAAGCGAGCTGGCCCCCGGGGCGCACATCCGCTCCGACGCCGAGCTCATGGAGTACGTCCGCAGCAGCGTGGTGACCCTCTACCACCCGGTCGGCACCTGCGCGATGGGCGGCGAGGCGCGGTGGAACAGCGTGGTCGACCCCGAGCTCCGGGTCCGCGGCGTGACCGGGCTGCGGGTGGTGGACGCGTCGGTGATGCCGTTCGTGCCGCGGGGGAACACCAACGCGCCCACGATCGCGATCGCCGAGCGGGCCGCCGACCTCATCGCCGGCCGGGCGCCGCTGGCCGCGGCCGACCCCGCCGATCCCGTCGACGCCCTCGCCATCGCAGGCAGCTAGCGTCTCCGCCGACCTCCCGCACCGATTTGTCTGCAGTTTCGGGTGTCATAGCCCCCGAAACTGCAGACAAATCGGGGGTGGATCGTGAGGCACGGCACCAGCTGAAGCCCGCGCCCAAGCGCGAGCTGCTAACGCCGCCGTGGGCGGTAGAGCCAGGCGGCTAGCGCCGCCGTGGGCGGTAGAGCCAGGCGGCTAGCGCCGCCGTGGGCGGTAGAGCCAGGCGGCTAGCGCCGCCGTGGGCGGTAGAGCCTGCCGTGCAGCAGCGTGACCATCGTGACGATGCGGCGCATATCCCGGTCGCTTCGCTCAAAGGACGTGAGGTTGATCAGCGGCCGCATCCGCTGCCGCGTGATGGCCTTCGGGCGCGCGAACTCACGCAGTCCGTCCGCGCCGTGGA
>WNGG01004967.1_pt1 | contig 25606 bp, 21 predicted proteins | sample 5400661 | NCBI WGS metagenome assembly WNGG01 (sample SAMN13153372, study PRJNA577476) | soil metagenome | isolation source: 100 cm soil or saprolite under Garry oak tree replicate 1 | place: USA:California | collected 2016-06-15
CGAGCCGATCGAGCAGATCGATGAAGCGCGCGGGAACGCCCTGGCGCACCAGGTCGGCGTACATGGCGCGAAGCTGCCGCCCGATCTTGATCCGGATTTCGCGCCCAAGGCGGGGCGCGGTGCTCGGCGGTATCGTGCAATCGTTCATGGGGGAGATCGAAGCTCGGGCTGGCCCTGGTCCTGGTGAACCTCCGGACCGGGAACGCGGAAACCGCCGGTATGGTTCCTGGCCAAGGAACCTTCCGTCCGCCGCGGCGTTCGGCCGCGAGCGCAGTCTCTAGCGCTCGTCTGCGGGGGCCCCTGACGACGCTTCGGGCGGTGCGAGGTCTTCCGCGGCCGCCGAAGGGTCGAGCCCGGGGGTCCGGTCGGCTTCGGCCAAGCTTGCGAGCCTGGCCCACATCTCGGCCAGCTTCATCAGGTCCTGCTTCGCATTTTCGTCGGTGGAATGCTTGGCGCTGTCGAGGCAAGCGAGGCCATAGCGCCTGTACTCGTCGGCTCGGCCCATCAGCCCTCCCCGTCTTCGACGCTTTTGACATACGCGCAATGCAGCAATCGGGAATTTGGTTCCCGACAAAATCGACCCACGAGGAGGGCTAATGACCTTGCTCCGGACGGTGCGTTTTTCGCTTGACTCTCGGAACAAAGTGGGAACATTGTTCCTGATACGTTCAGTCCGAGAGGAAGGGTCATGATCCGCGCCGTCGTCGAAGAGGCCGCCACCTTGGCGTCGCTGGCCTTGTTCATCGGGATGATTGCAATTTGGGCGCAAGTCATTGCCGTGCAATGATAAAGGCCTGCCATTGCCGACGTGGACTACGCCCTCCGTCTGCGCGGCGGAAATAGGAAGCTGTTGACCGCGCGCTGTTGCGGTGGACAGGGGCTCTCCCGGCCTCCACCATCCCAATCACTGGAATCGGGAGGCGGCCGTGAACGGTCCGGGATTCGTGCACTTGCATGTGCACTCGTCCTATTCGCTGCTCGAAGGCGCGCTGACCATCTCCAAGCTGGCCGAGCTCGCCAAGGCCGATCGGCAGCCGGCCTTGGCCCTGACCGACACCGACAACATGTTCGGGGCACTCGAGTTTTCCGACAAGCTCGCGAGCGCCGGCATCCAGCCGATCATCGGTTGCGCGCTCGCGGTCGACTTCGCCGACCAGGACGCTCCTTCCCGCGGCACGGGGGCCGCTCGCCGCCCGCGGCTCGTCCTGCTCGCCGCGCGCGAGCAGGGCTATCGCAACCTGATGCGCCTGTCCTCGCACGCGTTCCTCGCGGTGCCGCCCGGCGAGGCCACGCACGTGGCGCTCTCGGTGCTGGCCGAGGCCGCCGACGGGCTCATAGCGCTCACCGGCGGTGCCACCGGTCCGCTCGATCTCGCCTTTGCCGCCGGGCAGGCCGATCTCGCCGCCGCCCGCTGTGCCAGGCTGCACGACATTTTCGGCGACCGGCTCTATGTCGAGCTGCAGCGCCATGGCCTTGCCGCCGAGCGCCGCGCCGAGCCGGCGCTCGTCGAGCTTGCCTATGCGAGAGGCCTGCCGCTCGTCGCCGCCAACGAGCCCTATTTCGCCAGGCGCGAGGACTACGAGGCACACGATGCGCTGATCTGCATCTCGGAGGGCCGGCTGATCGCCGAGGGCGACCGGCGGCAGCTGAGCCCGGAGCACCATTTCAAGACGCGCGCCGAGATGGCCGCGCAGTTCGCCGACCTGCCCGAGGCGCTCGCTGCGACGATCGACATTGCCGAGCGCTGCGCCTTTCGCCCGCTGCTGCGCAAGCCGATCCTGCCGCGCTTCACCACCGCCGCCGGCGGACCGGTCGACGAAGCCGACCAACTGCGCCGGGAAGCGGAAACAGGGCTCGAGCGTCGAATCGAGGCGCATGGCCTCGCGTCCGGACACACGATCGAGGGCTACCGCGAGCGCCTCGCTTTCGAACTCGGCGTGATCGAGCGAATGAAGTATTCGGGCTACTTCCTCATCGTCGCCGACTTCATCCAATGGGCGAAAGGCAAGGGCATCCCGGTCGGTCCCGGCCGCGGCTCGGGAGCGGGCTCGCTCGTCGCCTACGCCCTCACCATCACCGATCTCGACCCGATCCGCTTCGGGCTCCTGTTCGAGCGCTTCCTCAATCCCGAGCGCGTGTCGATGCCGGATTTCGACATCGACTTCTGCCAGGACCGCCGCGATGAAGTCATCGAATACGTGCAGGAGCGTTATGGACGCGACCAAGTGGCGCAAATCATCACCTTCGGCACCCTGCAGGCGCGCGGCGTGCTGCGCGACGTGGGCCGCGTGCTGGAAATGCCGTACGGGCAGGTCGACAAGCTGTGCAAGCTGGTGCCGCACAACCCGGCCGCGCCGGTGACCCTGTCGCGGGCCATTGCCGACGAGCCGCGGCTGCAGGCGGCCCGCGAGAGCGAGCCGGTCGTTCGCCGCGCCTTCGAGATCGCGCAGAAACTCGAAGGACTGCACCGCCATGCCTCGACCCATGCCGCCGGCATCGTGATCGGCGACCGCCCGCTGCAGGAGCTGGTGCCGCTCTATCGCGATCCCAAATCCGGCCTGCCCGTCACCCAGTTCAACATGAAATGGGTCGAGCAGGCCGGGCTGGTGAAATTCGATTTCCTCGGTCTCACGACGCTCAGCGTGCTCGATACGGCGGCAAGCCTCGTGCGTCGCAGCGGCATCGATGTCGACCTCACGCGAATCCCGCTCGACGACGCCAAATCCTATGCGCTGCTTCAGCGCGGCGAGGTGGTCGGCGTCTTCCAGGTGGAAAGCGCGGGCATGCGCCGTGCGCTGGTCGATATGCGGCCGGACCGGTTCGAGGACATCATCGCGCTCGTTGCGCTCTACCGCCCCGGCCCGATGGCAAACATCCCGACCTACTGCCTGCGCAAGCATGGGCTCGAGCAACCCGACCACATCCATCCCAAGCTCGAGTTGATCCTCAAGGAGACCTTCGGCGTCATCATCTACCAGGAACAGGTGATGCAGATCGCCCAGGTGCTGGCGGGGTACTCGCTCGGCGAGGCCGACCTTCTGCGCCGCGCCATGGGCAAGAAGATCCGCAGGGAGATGGAGCAGCAGCGCGCGCGTTTCGTCTCCGGCGCGGTCGAGCGCGGGGTCGAGCGGGGCCAGGCCGAGGCGATTTTCGAGCTGCTGGCGCGGTTCGCCGATTACGGCTTCAACAAAAGCCACGCGGCCGCGTACGCGCTGGTCGCCTATCAGACCGCCTACATGAAGGCCAATCACCCGGCCGAGTTCATCGCCGCGTCGATGACCTACGGCATGGCCAATACCGACAAGCTCGCGGAATTTCGCGCCGAGGCCGAGCGCCTCGGCCTCAAGATCGATCCCCCCTCGATCAACCGCTCGGGAGTCATTTTCGACGTCGAGGGGCGGACCATTCATTACGCGCTTGCGGCCTTGCGCGGCGTCGGGCGGCAGGCGGTCGAGGCGATCCTCGCCGCGCGCGGGCAGGGGCCATTTCGCGATCTCGCCGATTTCGCCGCGCGCATCAATCCGCGCGCCATCAACAAACGCGTGCTCGAAAGCCTGGCGGCGGCCGGCGCGTTCGATCAACTCGAGCGCAATCGCGCGCTCGTCTACGCGGGCGCGGAGGCGATCCTTTCCGCCGCGCAGCGCCGGCACGAGGCGGCGGCGCTGGGGCAGAACGAACTGTTCGGCGGCAGCGCGAGCCGCGCATCCCTGGTGCTGCCGGCGGCCGAGCCGTGGCTGCCGGCGGAGCGGCTGCAGAAGGAATACGAGGCGATCGGCTTCTTCCTGTCCGGCCATCCGCTCGACGATTATGCGGCCGCGCTGGCGCGCCTGCGCGTGCAGCCGTGGGCCGAGTTTGCCCGCGTGGTGAAAGCCGGTGCGACCGGCGGACGCGTCGCCGGCACCGTGGTGTCGCGCACCGAGCGCCGTACCAAGACCGGCAATCGCATGGGCATCGTCGAACTCTCCGATCCCTCCGGCCATTACGAGGCGGTGATCTTCGCCGAGGGGCTGCAGCAATATCGCGACCTGCTCGAGCCCGGCAGCGCCGTGCTGCTGGTGCTGAGCGCCGAGGTGCAGGGCGAGGACGTGCGTGCGCGCATCCAGTCGGTCGAGCCGCTCGATCAGGCGGCGCAGAAGCTGCAGACGGGCCTGCGCGTGTTCCTGCGCTCGGATGCGCCGATCGAAGGCGTCGCGCGCCGCCTCGAGGGCAAGGGCGACGCCGAGGTGAGCGTGATCCTCATCCTCGAGGACGGCGCCACCGAGGTGGAGGTGCGCCTGCCCGGCCGCTTCAGGGTCTCGCCCCAGATTGCCGGCGCCATCAAGGCGGTGCCCGGAGTGGTAGAGGTGCAGGCGATGTGACGCCGGGATGCCCTCGCGAGGATGCCCGCAATTGCGCCCCGCGTATGTCCATCCGGTTTTCCTTGCGTCTCCTCCCGCGCATCGCTATATCGGCGCCATCTCACACGCGGACCATGGCGCAAAGCCGTCCGGTGGCTCCGGCCGCAAGGCCGAAGCTCACGGGTCCGCGGCGGCACAAACCGGAGAACGACATGGCGCTCCCTGAGTATTCCATGCGCCAGCTGCTCGAGGCTGGCGTGCATTTCGGCCATCAGGCCCACCGCTGGAATCCGAAGATGGCGGAGTACATCTTCGGCACCCGCAACAACATCCACATCGTCGATCTCGCCAAGACGGTGCCGATGCTCCATCGCGCGCTGCAGGCGGTGAGTGACGCGGTCGCCGGCGGCGGACGCATCCTGTTCGTCGGCACCAAACGCCAGGCGCAGGACGCGATCGCCGACGCCGCCAAGCGCTCGGCGCAGTACTACGTCAACTCGCGCTGGCTGGGCGGCACCTTGACCAACTGGAAGACCATCTCGAACTCGATCTCGCGGCTGCGCAAGCTCGAGGAGATGCTCGGCTCCGGCGAGGCCCAGGCCTACACCAAGAAAGAGCGCCTCACCCTCACGCGCGAGAAGGACAAGCTCGACCGCGCGCTCGGCGGCATCAAGGACATGGGCGGCCTGCCCGACCTGATGTTCGTCATCGATACCAACAAGGAGGACATCGCCATCAAGGAGGCGCGGCGGCTCAACATTCCGGTGGCCGCCATCGTCGACACCAATTGCGATCCCGACGGCATCACCTTCACCGTGCCGGGCAACGACGATGCGTCGCGCGCGATCGTGCTCTACTGCGACCTGGTGGCAAAGGCCGCAATCGACGGCATCTCGCGTGCGCAGGGCGAGATGGGCGTCGACACCGGCGCGGCCGAGAAGCCGATCGTCGAGGAGGTGCCGGCGGAGACCCCGCCGTCCGGCTTCCAGCCGCTCTCGGGGCCGCGCGGCGTCGCCGACGACCTCAAGAAGCTTCCCGGCGTCTCGCCCACCATCGAGAAGCGCCTCAACGATCTCGGCATTTTCCATTTCTGGCAGATCGCGGAGCTGGGGCCCGATGACGCGCACAAGATCGGCGAGGAGATCGGCCTGCCCGGCCGCCTCGATGGGTGGATCGCCCAGGCCAAGGAAGCAACCGCCGAGAAGGAGTGACGCGGGACCGGCGGCATCATGGCCGCCGACCGCGCAAACGGGACCGGAGCGATGGCGAACATCAGCGCCCAAATGGTGAAGGAGCTGCGCGAGCGAACCGGCGCGGGCATGCTCGACTGCAAGGCGGCGCTTGCCGACACCGGCGGCGACATGGAAGCCGCGGTCGACACGCTGCGCAAGAAGGGGCTCGCCAAGGCGGCCAAGAAGGCCGGCCGGGTCGCGGCCGAAGGGCTCATCGGCATCGCGCGCGCGGACGGCAAAGGGGTCGTCGTCGAGGTCAATTCGGAGACCGATTTTGTCGCCCGCAACGAGCAATTCCAGGGTTTGGTGAAGATGATCGCCCATGTCGGCCTGAAAGCCGGACCCGATGTCGAAGCCATCAAGGCCGCGAAGGTGGGGAGCGAGACTGTCGCCGAGGCTCTTGCCTCGGCGATTGCCACCATCGGCGAGAACATGACGTTGCGGCGCGCCGCCGGGCTCGAAGTGGGGCGGGGCGTGGTCGCGAGCTATGTGCATAACCAGGTCATCGACGGCCTGGGCAAGATCGGCGTGCTGGTCGCGCTGGAATCCGCCGGCAAGGCCGACGAGCTTCAAGCACTCGGCCGCAAGCTCGCCATGCATGTTGCCGCCGCCAATCCGCAGGCGCTCGAGCCGGCACGCCTCGACCCCTCGGTGGTGGCGCGCGAGCGCGCGGTGCTCAGTGACAAAGCAAGAGCCCAGGGCAAGCCCGCGAATGTGGTCGACAAGATCGTCGAATCGGGGCTCAAGACCTTCTACAAGGAGGTCTGTCTGGTCGATCAGGCCTATATCCACGAGCCGAACAAGAGCGTGGCGCAAGCCGTGAAGGAGGCCGAGGACGCGGCGGGGGGAGCAATCCGTATCGCCGGCTACGTGCGCTACGCGCTCGGCGAAGGCATTGACCGGCAGGGCCCGGATTTCGCCGGGGACGTGGCGGCAGCGGCCGGCAAGCGTTGATCGAACGGCCGCCTGCCGGAGCCTCTTCCGCCCCGGTAGAACGCGCGACAAGCCCGGGAGCGAAGCCTAACGCCGCGGTCGCGGACGCGATCCTGCGGATCTGGTAACTGGCCGGACGGAGCGAGCAAATGGGGGAGCCCGCCTACCGACGCGTCGTCATCAAGGTTTCCGGCGAGGCTTTGACCGGTCCCGAGGGCTACGGCATCCACCAGCCGACCCTGGACCGCATCGCCGCGGATCTCGTGGCCGCCCGGGCGCTCGGCGTGAGCCTCGGCATCGTGGTCGGCGGCGGCAACATCTGCCGCGGGGTCGAGGTGTCGGGCAAGGGCGTCTCGCGCACGACCGGCGATGCCATGGGCATGCTGGCAACCGTGATGAACGCGCTCGCATTCGAAGCGGCGGTCGAACGGGCCGGTGCTCCGGCGCGCACGCTTTCGGCGCTGGCCATGCCGGCCGTGTGCGAGACCTATTCGCGCCAGCGTGCCATCAAGCACCTCGACCGCGGCCGGATCGTGCTGTTCGCTGCCGGCACCGGCAATCCGTTCTTCACCACCGACACGGCGGCGGTGCTGCGTGCGGCGGAACTGGGCGGCAATGCGGTGCTCAAGGCGACCGATGTCGACGGGGTCTACAGCGCCGATCCCAAACGCGACCCGGCCGCGCGGCGGTTCGACCGGCTGACCCACCAGCAGGCGATCGAGCGCGACCTCAAGGTCATGGATTCGACGGCCTTCGCGCTTGCCCGGGAAAACCGTATGCCTATCATCGTCTTCTCGATCCGCGAGCCGGGTGCAATCGCGGCGGTGCTGGGCGGTAAAGGGCACGCGACCATCGTCGGATGAGGCGGGCCGGGTCGAGCCCAATGCCAATTCCCGTCCCGCGGCGGGCCCGGTACTTGAGAGGCCAAAAATGGCAACCGCGACTCACGATCTCGCCGAACTCAAGCGCCGCATGCAGGGCGCCATCCAGGTGCTCAAGCAGGAGCTGAGCGGATTGCGCACCGGACGAGCCTCGGCGAACCTGCTCGAGCCCGTCCAGGTCGAAGCCTACGGAACGCATATGCCGCTCAACCAGCTCGCCACCGTGAGCGTGCCGGAACCGCGGATGATCAGCGTGCAGGTCTGGGACAAGTCGATGGTGCACGCGGTCGAGCGCGCGATCATGGCCGCCAATCTCGGCCTCAACCCGGCGACCGAGGGACAGGTGCTGCGCCTGCGCATTCCCGAGCTCAACGAGGAGCGGCGCAAGGAGTTGGTCAAGGTGGCGCACAAATATGCGGAGGCCGCGCGCATCGCCGTGCGGCATGTGCGGCGTGACGGCATGGAGGTCCTCAAGAAGCTCGAAAAGGATCACAAGATCAGCCAGGACGACCACAAGCGTCACGACAGCGAGGTGCAGAAAGCCACCGATCAGGCCATTGCCGACATCGACCACGCGCTGGCGGCCAAGGAAAAAGAAATTCTCACCGTCTGAGGGAGCAGGGCAGAGCCCTTCGATGTCGATGTCCGAGGCCGAGGCGCCGACGACCGCTCCAACCGCCGCCGCCTACGGCGCGCCCCGCCACGTCGCCATTATCATGGACGGCAATGGCCGGTGGGCCGCCGCGCGCGGCCTGCCGCGCCGCGAAGGCCACCGCCGCGGCGTCGAAGCGCTGCGCAAGACCGTGCGCGCCGCCGGCGAGCTCGGCGTCGAGGTGTTGACCATCTTCTCGTTCAGCTCGGAGAACTGGTTGCGGCCGCCCGCCGAAATCCGCGATCTGATGGGCCTGCTGCGCCGGTTTATCCGGCACGATCTCGCCGAGCTGCACGGCAATAACGTCAAGGTCCGCATCATCGGCAACCGCGACGGCCTGGAGCCGGACATTCGCCGTCTGCTGGAAGAGGCCGAGGAGCTGACCCGCGGCAATAGCGGTCTCATGCTGGTGGTTGCCTTCAACTATGGGGCCCGGGAGGAGATCGCCCGCGCCGCGCGCCGGATCGCCGAGGACGTGGCGCGCGGCGCCATCAAGGCCGAGGCGGTGACCGCGGAGCTGATCGGCCGCCATCTCGACGCGCCCGATCTGCCGGACCCGGACGTGATCATCCGCACCAGCGGCGAGCAAAGGCTGTCGAACTTCCTGCTGTGGCAGGCCGCCTACAGCGAGCTGATTTTCCTGCCGATCTATTGGCCGGATTTCGACCGCTCGGCGCTCGAGCACGCGCTGGCGGAGTATCGGCGGCGTGAACGCCGGTTCGGCGGGCTCGCTGCGCAAATCGGGTCTTGAGCGCCGTGCCGCAGCCTGCACCGGCTGCCGATACGGAAACGAGCGGCGCGGTGCCGCGCAAGGGTCATCGGGAGCTGTGGCTGCGGGTCGCCTCGGCCGCCGTGCTCGCGCCGCTCGCGGTCGTGGCGGCCTATCTGGAGGGCGGGTGGTTTATCGCCTTCTGGCTGCTCGCATCGGCGGGCATTTTGTGGGAGTGGCTCGCGATCGTTTCGCGCGCGCGCGACCTGACGCCGGGCGGGCGGGCAGGCTGGATCGCATTGGGCTTGGCATACGCGGGCACGATGTTGGTTGCGCCGGTGGTGCTCCGGGCAGACCCCGAGTTCGGTTTTCTCGCCATGATTTTTCTGTTCGCGGTGGTGTGGGTGACGGACGTGGTTGCCTATTTCGCCGGCCGACTGTTAGGAGGGCCGAAACTGTGGCGCAAGGTGAGCCCGAACAAGACCTGGTCCGGGGCGATTGGCGGGGCCGCGGGGGCCGTGGTCGCCGGGCTCGTGGTCTCGACCGTCGCGGGCATCGGCAACGGGCCTGCGATTGCGGCGCTCAGCCTCGTCCTCTCGGTGGTCGCGCAGGGCGGGGATTTGTTCGAATCGGCGTTCAAGCGCCGCTTCGGGGCCAAGGATGCGAGCCACGTGATCCCCGGCCATGGCGGGCTGATGGACCGGCTCGACGGGCTCCTGACCGCTGCCCTCGCCGCCGCCGTCATCGGGGTCGCGCGGGGCGGCCTGGATGGCGCCGGGCGCGGCCTCATCCTATGGTAGGCCGATGAGCATTCAGCGTTCAGTCGTCCAGGCCGATCCGGCCGCGCGCCCGGCGCCGCGCACGGTGACCATCCTCGGCGCGACGGGATCGATCGGTGCGAGCACCATCGACCTCATCCGCCGCGAGCGCGGCCGCTATCGCATCGAGGCGCTGACCGCCAAAAGCAATGCAGCCGCCCTGGCGGCGCTGGCGCGCGATTTGGGGGCGCGGTTCGCCGCCGTCGCCGAGCCCGCCGCCTATCGCGAGCTCAAGGATGCGCTTGCCGGATCCGGCGTCGAGGCCGCGGCCGGCGAGGACGCGATCGTCGAGGCGGCGCGCCGCCCGGCCGATTGGCTGATGGCGGCGATTGCCGGCGCGACCGGCCTGCGCGCGACCTTGGCCGCGGTCGACCGCGGCGCGAGCGTGGCGCTCGCCAACAAGGAATGCCTGGTCTGCGCCGGCACGCTGTTCATGCGCCGTGCCGCGCAAACCGGCGCCACCGTGCTGCCGGTCGACTCCGAGCACAACGCGGTATTCCAGGCGTTCGGCGCCGGCCGCCGCGAGGACGTCCGCCGCGTGATCCTGACCGCATCGGGCGGGCCGTTCCGCACGTGGCCGGTCGAGGCCATCCGCAAGGCGACCCCCGAGCAGGCGCTGCGCCATCCCAACTGGTCCATGGGCCCGAAGGTCACGATCGACTCGGCGACCTTGATGAACAAGGGCCTGGAGCTGATCGAGGCGCATCACCTGTTCGCGCTGCCCTCGGCCGAGCTCGACGTGCTGGTGCATCCGCAATCGATCGTGCATGCGCTGGTCGAGTTCCGCGACGGCTCGCTGATCGCGCATCTCGGACCGCCCGACATGCGCGTGCCGATCGCTCACTGCCTGGCTTGGCCGGCGCGGCTGCGGAACGCGGCGGCCCGGCTCGGGCTTGACCGGATGGCGAGCCTGAGCTTCGAGGAACCCGATCTCGAGCGATTTCCGGCCCTCGGGCTGGCGCGGGAGGCGCTCGAGGCAGGCGACGGCGCGCCGACCGTGCTCAATGCGGCGAACGAGGTAGCGGTGGCCGAATTCCTCGCCGGGAAGCTGCCGTTCGGCGGTATCACGGCACTGGTAGCCGCCGCCCTGGAAGCGGCATCGAGCCGGGGGGTGACGCGGGAGCCGGCGAGCGTCGACGACGCGCTCGCCATTGACCATGTTGCGAGATCGTTAACGCGCGACCTCTTGCAACAAATTGCCGCAAAGGCATTTTAAAGGTTTCTGGGGCCAGAAGTTCGCGGCCGAGAGCCGCGGGGACGAGGACGGCATGGAGTTTCTCAGCAGCATCGGCGCATGGCTTGGTGTTCTCGATCGGTTTTGGCCGCGAGCTTGCCGGCTTCACCGACCGTTACGGCACGCGCTGGAAGATCGCGGCGATTCCGCTCGGCGGCTACGTCAAGTTCTTCGGCGACGACAACGCCGCAAGCGTGCCCGACCGCTCCAGCATCGAGGCGATGAGCGAGGCCGAGCGCCACGAAAGCTTCTTCCACCAGACGCTCGCCAAGCGCGCCGCGATCGTCGCCGCCGGTCCGATCGCCAATTTCCTGCTGGCCATCGTTATTTTCGCCATGGTGTTCATGGCGTACGGCCGGCTCGACACCGCTGCGCGGGTCGAAGCGGTCAAGCCGGACAGCGCCGCCGCGGCCGCCGGTTTTCGGCCCGGCGATCTGGTGGTCGAGATCGACGGCCGCTCGATCAGGAGCTTCGCCGACATGCAGCGCGTGGTGCGCGCCCATGCCGACCAGAAGCTCCAGATCGTGGTCGAGCGCGACGGCCGCGACGTGACGCTGCCGGCCGTTCCGACCGTCACCGAGGTCACCGACAATTTCGGCAAGACGCATCGCTACGGGATTCTCGGCATCGAGGGTCCGAAGGAACGCCTGAAGGTCGGGCCGCTCGCGGCGATCGGCTACGGGGTCGAGGAGAGCTGGTCGATCATCGACGACACCTTCTCCTATCTCTACCGCATGATCACTGGCCGCGAGTCCGCCGACCAGCTCGGCGGGCCGGTCGGCATCGCGCTGATGTCGAGCGAGGCGGCGAAGCTCGGCTTCGACGTGCTTATTCGCTGGGTGGCGGCAATCTCGGTGTCGATCGGGCTCTTGAACCTGTTCCCCATCCCGCTGCTCGATGGCGGTCACCTTCTGTTCTACGGCCTGGAGGGGTTGCGCGGCCGGCCGTTGTCGGACCGGACCCAGGAGATCGGGTTCCGCATCGGCTTCGCAATCGTCCTGATGCTGCTGATTTTCGCCACTTACAACGACATTCCGCGCCTTTTCGCGGTATTCCACAGGATCTGGTCGTAGGGGGCGTGGCGCGCTTGCAACGCCTTGATGGAAAAAGGCGTTCCGGAGGGGGAAGGCTGTTGCGCTGCCACAAAAAGTTCGTACAAGCGACAAGGCGAATCCGTCGATCCGGGATCGGGGCGACTGAAGGGGAATAGGGCGCGTTTCGCATGAAACTGTGGGTTCCGGCGTTCCGAGGACTGACCGCGGCCGGCGTCATCCTCGGCGGGGTCGTGCTCGGTTCGGCCGCCATTTCCATTCCATTGGCGACCCCTGCGGCGGCGCAGGCGGCGGCCATCGTGGTCGAGGGGAACCGTCGCGTCGAGGCGGAGACGATCCGGTCGTATTTCCGGCCTGGACCTGGGGAGCGGCTGGACGCGGCGAAGATCGACGAGGCGCTCAAGGCGCTGTACGCCACCGGGCTGTTCCAGGACGTGCGCATCAGCCAGGCGGGCGGGCGGCTGATCGTCACCGTGGTCGAGGCGCCGGTGATCAACCGGATCGCCTTCGAGGGCAACAAGCGGATCAAGGACGAGCAGCTCAACGCCGAGATCCAGTCGAAGCCGCGCGGCACGTTCTCGCGCGCCATGGTGCAGGCGGACGTGCAGCGCATCGTCGACATCTACCGGCGGGCCGGGCGCTACGACGTGCGGGTCGAGCCGAAGATCATCGATCTGCCGAACAACCGGGTCGACCTGGTGTTCGAGATCAACGACGGGGGCAAGACGGCGGTCAAGGAGATCAACTTCATCGGCAACCGGGCGTATTCCGGCTGGCGGCTGCGCGACGTGATCAAGACGACGCAGTCGAACATCCTGAGCTTCCTCAAGAACAGCGACATTTACGACCCGGACCGGCTGGAGGCGGACCGCGACCTGCTGCGGCGGTTCTACCTCAAGCAGGGGTTTGCGGACGCGCGCATCGTTGCGGCGCAGGCGGAGTTCGACCCGGGGCAGCGCGGCTTCATCATCACGTTCACGATCGACGAGGGGGAGCTTTACCGGTTCGGGTCGGTGGAGGTGCAGTCGAACGTGCGCGACGTCGATCCGGGCTCGCTGCGGGCGCGGCTCAAGACGCGGGCGGGGGACAAGTACAACGCGGAGGCGATCGAGAAGACGACCGAGGACCTGACGATCGAGATGTCGAAGCGGGGCTATGCGTTTGCCCAGGTGCGCCCGCGCGGGGACCGCAATTACGAGGCGCACCTGATCAACATCGTGTACGTGGTTGAGGAGGGGCCGCGGGCGTATATCGAGCGGATCAACGTGCGGGGCAACACGCGCACGCGCGACTACGTGATCCGGCGCGAGTTCGACATTGCGGAGGGCGACGCCTACAACAAGGTGCTGGTGGACCGGGCGGAGCGGCGGCTCAAGAACCTGGGGTTCTTCAAGACGGTGCGGATCACCAACGAGCCGGGCTCCTCGCCCGACCGCGTCGTCCTCAACGTCGACGTGGAAGAGCAGCCGACCGGCGAGTTCTCGGTGTCCGGCGGCTATTCGACCTCCGACGGCTTCATCGCCGAGGTGAGCATCGGCGAGCGCAACCTGCTTGGCCGCGGTCAATACGCCAAGGCCTCGGTGCAGTACGGGCAATATGCCAAGGGCTTTACCGTATCGTTCGCCGAGCCGTATTTCCTCGACTATCGCCTGGCGCTCGGGCTCGATATTTTCGCCAAGCAGACCTTGCCCTACAGCTATCAATCGTATGGCAGCGAGACGTACGGGTTCGGCACGCGCCTGGGGCTCCCCTTGCGCGAGGATCTCGGCGTGCAGCTGCGCTACTCGCTTTATCGGCAGAGCCTCACTCTCAGCAATACCTTGACGAACTGCAACAACATCAATCCCGACTTCGTAACGACGTTCCCGACGCCGAATGTTGTCGGAACCACGCCGGCGCTGACGCCGCCGGCGGGGGCCGCTCAAACAGACTGCTTTGCCGACGGCGAGGCGTCGCTGGCGGTCAAGCAGACGGTGCTCAACGGGCCGGCCTGGATCTCGTTGGTCGGCTATTCCCTGATCTACAACACGCTCGATCAGAACAAGAACCCGACCAGCGGCATGCTGCTCGAGTTCAAGCAGGACGTGGCCGGCCTGGGCGGCAACGTCAACTTCGTCAAGTCGGCGGTCGACGTGCGGTTTTACCACGAGGTGATCCCCGATCTGATCGCGATCTTCCGCGCGCAGGGCGGCGTGCTCAACGCGTGGGGCGGCCAGCAGGTGCGCATGCTCGACCAGTTCTTCGGCGGCCCGTGGCTCGTTCGCGGCTTCGCCCCCAACGGTTTTGGTCCGCGCGACACCACGCCGGGCACGACGATGGATAACGTCGGCGGCGCGATGTACTGGGGCGCCACGGTCGAGCTGCAGACGCCGATCCCCAACCTGCCGAAGGATTTCGGGCTGCGCTTTGCGGTGTTCGCCGACGCCGGCAACGTGTGGAACTATCAGGGACCGACCTTCTTCCCCGCGTTCGGGCAGTCTATTCAACTCCAGGATACCAATGCCAGCACCGTGCGCTCCGCGGTGGGCGCCGGCATCATCTGGGACTCGCCGTTCGGTCCGCTCCGCGTCGATTATGCAGTGGCGCTGAGCAAGCAGAGCTACGACGTCGTCCAGCAGTTCCGCTTCGGCGGCGGCACGAAATTCTGATCGCGCGCGCCGCGGATTACGGGCCGCGGCAGGGCATGGCCGGGCCGCCGTTCCGCGAGTGCCGGGCAGGCTGGCTATCGGCGACATCAGCGGGCTGATCGGCGCGGGGACCAACATCGACAACCTCGCCCTGGTCGGCCACAATGTCGTGGTCGGCCGCCAACGCGTCGCTGCCGGCCGGACCGGCACTTCCGGCGCGCGGCACGGGCCGGCCGCGTTGTCCTGAGGGCTCGTGTCGGCATCAATATCCATGTGAGGATCGGAGCGGCGTCGCATAGGGCCGCGACCGGTCGGCAAGGGCGTGCCGCGGGACGCTCGCGACGGCCGGGGCAAGAGGATGGGGATGAGCGAGACCGCGACCGCAACCACGCTCGAAGCGGCGGAGATCGCCACGATTCTCCAAGCGTTGCCGCATCGCTACCCGTTTCTGATGGTCGATCGCGTGATCGCCATGCGCGGAGATGACGCCGCGATCGGCATCAAGAACGTGACGTTCAATGAGCCGCAGTTCCTCGGGCACTTCCCGGGGCAGCCGGTGTTTCCGGGCGTGCTGATGATCGAGGGCATGGCGCAGACGGCCGGCGTGCTGTGCATTCTGGCGCGGGCCGACCGCGGGCGGCCCAAGGCCGTCTATTTCCTCACCGTCGACAAGGCGAAGTTCCGCAAGCCGGTCATCCCGGGCGACACGATCGAGTATCACATGACGAAGATCAGCCGCCGCAAGAACATGTGGTGGTTCCGCGGCGAGGCGAAGGTGGCCGGCCAGATCGTCGCCGAAGCCGAGGTCGGCGCGATGCTCGTGGATGCGTGAGGCGGCATGGCAATCGATCCCACGGCGCGGATCGCGAGCGGTGCGACCATTGGGCGGAACGTCTCGATCGGGCCCTATTGCGTTATCGGCCCGCATGTCGTGCTCGGCGACGATTGCGCATTGGCGGCCCATGTCTGCGTGGCGGGGCACACCACGATCGGCGCACGCGGCAAAATCCAGCCGTTCGCATCGCTCGGGTCGCCGCCCCAATCGGTGAAGTATCGCGGCGGCCCGACCAGCCTCGTCATCGGCGCGGACTGTGACATCCGCGAAGGCGTTACCATGAGCACCGGCACCGAGGACGATCGCGGCGTCACCGAAGTGGGCGAGCGCTGCTTCTTCATGGCCGGCTCGCATGTCGCGCACGATTGCGAGGTCGGCAGCGACGTGACCTTCGCCAACAACGTGGTGATCGGCGGACACGTGAGCGTTGGCGATCACGTCGTGTTCGGCGGCCAAGCGGCGGTGCGCCAGTTCGTGCGGATCGGCGAGGGGGCGATGATCGTCGGACTGAGCGGCGTGCGCGCCGACCTCATTCCTTACGGCTGCGCGGTCGGCGGGTTGGCGAACCTCGTCGGCCTCAACGTCGTCGGGTTGCGGCGCCGCGGCGTCTCGCGCGCTGACGTGCAGCGGCTGCGCCAAGCTTACCGGGCCTTGTTCTTCGGCAACGGCTCGTTTCGCGAGCGGCTTGACGTGGTGGCCGGCGAATTCGGCGATCACCCCATCGTCAGCCGCGTGATCGAGTTTATCCGCGCCGGCACGCGGCCGCTCACCATGGCGATCGATCGGCACGATGCCGACGAGGCCTCGGCGTCGCCATGACCATGCCGGTGACCGCCGCCGAGCGGGAAGGGACGCTCGGCATCATTTGCGGCGGCGGCTCGCTGCCGTTCGCCGTCGCCGACGCGGTTGCGCGGCGCGGCCGACCGGTCGTGTTGTTTGCGTTGCGCGGCTGGGCCGATCCGCAGGCAGTGGAACGCTACCCGCATCATTTCATCGAGCTTGGTCAGTACGGTCGCTTCCGCCGCCTGGCGATCGAGGCGGGCTGCCGCGAGTTCGTGATGATCGGCAAGGTCCTGCGGCCCGCCTTGCGGCAAATCCGCTTCGACTGGCCGACCATCCGGCACCTGCCGGGCATCCTTGCGATGTTCCGCGGCGGCGACGGTCATCTCCTTTCCACCCTGGGACGCATGTTCGAAGCGGAAGGCTTTCGCCTGCTGGGTGCGCACGAGGTGGCGCCGGAAATCCTGATGCCGCAAGGCGCGCTCGGCCGGCGCATGCCCAGCGATCGCGACCGTGCCGACATCGCACGCGGGATTGCGTTGCTCGCCGCAACCGGTCCGTTCGATATCGGGCAGGCCGTAGTGGTGGCGCAAAATCATGTGCTGGCAGTCGAGGCGGCAGAGGGAACCGACCATCTGCTGGAACGGATCGCGCAGCTTCGCAGCGAGGGCCGCATTCGCGCGCCCTTGGGCACCGGCGTGCTGGTGAAGGCGCCGAAATCCGGTCAGGATCGACGTCTCGATCTGCCGTCGATCGGGCCGCCGACCGTTGCGGGCGCGGCGCGGGCGGGGCTCGCCGGCATCGCCGTCGTGGCCGGGGCGGCGGTCATCGCCGAGGCGGATCAGGTGGCCGCCGCCGCCGATGAAGCCGGGCTCTTTGTCATCGGCATCCCGCCCGAGGCGAGCGCCGCATGACAACTCAAGTGCCAGGCGCGCGCGACCTCAACGTTTACCTCGTCGCCTGCGAGGAATCCGGCGATCGGCTTGGCGCTGCGCTGATGCGCGCGCTTGCGCGGCGGTGCGGCGGCAAGGTCCGGTTCGCCGGTGTCGGCGGGCGGCACATGGCGGCGCTGGGGCTCGCCAGCCTGTTCCCGATCGACGATCTGGCCATCATGGCGTTTACGGCGGTGCCTCGGCGTCTGCCCATGATCCTGCGCCGCATCCGCCAAGCCGCCAAAGCGGCGGTGGCGGCGCGGCCCGACGTGCTCGTCATCATCGACAGCCCGGATTTCACCCATCGCGTCGCGCGCCGCGTGCGCGCCGCCGCGCCTCACATCCCGATCATCGACTACGTCTCGCCCACGGTGTGGGCGTGGCGCCCCGGTCGCGCGCGCGCCATGCGCGCCTTCGTCGACCACCTTCTTGCCATCCTGCCGTTCGAGCCGGAGGTGCACGCGCGGCTGGGCGGTCCGGCATGCAGCTACGTGGGGCATCCGCTGGCGGAAGTGGTCGGCGAGCTGCGCCCGAACGAGGCGGAGGCGCGGCGCCGCGCGGCCGATCCGCCTCTGTTGTTGATGCTGCCGGGCAGCCGTCCCAATGAAATCAAGCGTCTGATCGGGCCGTTTGGTGCCGCGGTCCGGCTCGTGCAGGAGCGGCACGGGGCGCTCGAACTGGTGCTGCCGACCGTGCCGGCGCTCGTCGCGCGCTTGCGCGAGGCAACCGCCGACTGGCCGGTCAGACCGCGCATCACCGCCGATGATGGAGAGAAGCGGGCGGCCTTCCGCCGGGCGCGGGCGGCGCTCGCGGCTTCCGGCACGGTGACCCTCGAGCTTGCCCTCGCGGCAGTTCCGACGGTCGCGGCCTACCGGGTCGCCGCGTTCGAGGCCGCGTTGCTGCGGGTGCTGGTGCGCCCGCCGATGAGCGTGATCATGGCGAACCTCGTGCTCGGAGCAAGGGTGGTCCCGGAGTTCCTGCAGGAGCATTGCACCGCGCCGGCGCTCGCCGATGCGCTCGTGCCGCTGCTCGGCGACACGCCGGAGCGGCGCACGCAGCTCGACGCCTTCGCACGGCTCGACGCCATCATGGGGCTTGGCGCATCGCCCAGCGCGAAGGCGGCGGATGCGATCCTTGCCACGATCGGGCAGGCGCGGGCGGGCAGGTTGCCCAATCCGGCGAACGTGCTATCGACAGCGGCCGGGGGCTCCCATGCCTGAAAGTGCGCCGCTGGTCCCGTCGACGATCTTAACGTCCGCTGTACCCTGATCGCGTATGGCCAAACCGCCTCGCCCAGAACAGTCCGGTCTCATCCGTGCCGCCATCACCGGCGTGCACGGCCATTTGCCGGATTACGTGATGACCAACGCGGAGCTGGCCAGGTTGGTCAATACGAGCGACGCCTGGATCACCGAGCGCACCGGAATCCGGGAACGGCGGGTGCTCAAGGGGGAGGGGCTCGGCACCTCGCACATGGCGGCGCCGGCGGTGCGTGGGCTGCTCGCCAAGACCGGCACGGCGCCCGAGGAAATCGACCTCCTCATCTGCGCCACGACCACGCCCGACATGGTGTTTCCCGCCACCGCCAACATCGTGTGCGAGATGGTCGGGATTCGCCATATCGGCAGCTTCGACGTCCAGGCCGCGTGCTCGGGCTTCGTCTATGCCCTGGCCATCGCCCGGCAATTCATCGCCAGCGGGGCGCACCGCAAGATCGTCGTCGTCGGCGCCGACAAGATGTCGGCCGTGCTCGATTACAGCGATCGCGCCACGTGCGTGCTGTTCGGCGACGGCGCCGGCGCGGTGCTGGTCGAGCCGAGCAAGAACGGCTACGGCCTTGTTGACGCGGTCATCCGCTCCGACGGCTCCGGCACGACGCACCTGCACCAGAAAGCGGGTGGCAGCCGCCTGCCGCCCTCGGCCGAGACGGTGGCGAAGCGCCTGCACTACGTCTATCAGGAAGGTGCCGCGGTCTATAAGTTCGCGATCGCCCGCATGGCCGAGGTCGCTGGCGAGTTGATGACGCGCAACGATCTCAGCGCGGCCGATGTCGACTGGCTGGTGCCGCATCAGGCCAACCGCCGCATCATCGAGGCGACCGCCGAGCGCATGGGCCTCCCCATGGATCGGGTGATGGTCACGATCCACAAGTACGGCAACACGACCGCTGCGACGATCCCGCTCTGCCTGTGGGACTACGAGGCGCGCCTGAAGCCCGGCGACCGGCTGCTGCTCGCCGCCTTCGGCGGCGGCTTCACCTGGGGCGGCGTCTATGTCACCTGGGCCTACGACGGCGGGGCCAAGGCGGCGCGGGCCGAGCACGCAGCGGCGGCGCCGTGCTCCGGACCCAAGCGGTGAGGGCGCGCTACCTTCTCTGCGATACCGGCAAATAGTCGCGGCGCACGGCCCCGGTATAGAGCTGGCGCGGGCGGCCGATCTTCTGATTGGGGTCCTCGATCATTTCCTTCCACTGGGCGATCCAGCCGACCGTGCGCGCCAGCGCGAACAGCACGGTGAACATGGTGGTCGGGAAGCCCATGGCCTTGAGCGTGATGCCCGAATAGAAATCGATGTTCGGGTAGAGCTTCTTCTCGACGAAATATTCGTCGTGCAGCGCGATGCGCTCGAGCTCCATCGCCACCTCGAGCAGCGGGTCGTCCTTGTGGCCGAGCTCGTTGAGCACCTCGTAGCACGTCTTCTGCATGATTTTCGCGCGCGGATCGTAGTTCTTGTAGACGCGATGGCCGAAGCCCATGAGGCGGAACGAGTCGTTCTTGTCCTTGGAGCGCTTGATATATTCGGGGATGCGGCTGACGCTGCCGATCTCGGCCAGCATTTTCAGCGCCGCCTCGTTGGCCCCGCCGTGCGCGGGTCCCCACAGGCAGGCGATGCCGGCGGCGATGCAGGCGAACGGATTGGCGCCCGAGGAGCCGGCGAGCCGCACGGTCGAGGTCGACGCATTCTGCTCGTGATCGGCGTGCAGGATGAAGATGCGGTCCATGGCGCGCGCGAGCACGGGGTTGGGTTTGTATTCCTCGCATGGGACGGCGAAGCACATGCGCAAAAAATTCGACGAATATTCGAGATCGTTCTTCGGATAGACGAACGGCTGGCCAATCGAATATTTGTACGCCATCGCCGCCAGCGTCGGCATCTTGGCAATCATGCGGATCGAGGCGATCATCCGCTGCATCGGATCGGAAATGTCGGTCGAGTCGTGATAGAACGCCGAGAGCGCGCCGACGCAGCCGACTATCACCGCCATGGGATGCGCGTCGCGCCGGAACCCCTGGAAGAACCGGCTCATCTGCTCGTGCACCATGGTGTGGCGCGTCACGCGATAATCGAAGTCGGCTTTTTGCGCGGCGGTCGGCAGCTCGCCGTAGAGCAGGAGATAGCAGGTCTCGAGGAAATCGCCGTGCTCGGCCAATTGCTCGATCGGATAGCCGCGATAGAGCAGGAGACCGGCGTCGCCGTCGATATAGGTGATCTTGGATTCGCAGCTCGCTGTCGAGGTGAAGCCGGGGTCGTAGGTGAACCGGCCGCTCTCGTTGTAAAGCTTGGAGATGTCGACGACCTCAGGCCCGATCGTTCCTTCGTAGATAGGAAATGCCCAGTTCTGGTCGCCGATGTTCAGCGTCCCACTCTTGATGTTGGCGCCCGTTTTTGCGTCCATGATCGAACCCTCGATTTCGTGATCGGGCGAACCCGGCGGCCCGCACCGCCGACATGTCGCAAGCCGACCTCACGGCCGACATGTCGCCGCCTTTTTCGAGCCCCGGCGGGCTCCGATCGGGTCCGACAACTTGCGTAGCCCATCCGCCAAGCCCCCGCAAGATCGCGGGCCGGCCGCTCGCTTCCTCTTGATTTCGGCGCGCGCGCAGCTCGCGGGAAGGCCGAAAAAGCGGCTCAGCGCACCGCCTGATCGGCCAGCCGCGCCAGGCTTTCGGCCTTTCCCAGGACGGCAAGCACGTCGAATATGCCGGGCGACGTCGTGCGTCCGGTCAGGGCGGCGCGCAACGGCTGCGCCACCGCGCCGAGCTTGCGGCCGGAGCGGTCGGCGAAGGCGCGCACGGCCTCCTCGACCGTCGGCGGCGTCCACGGCTCGACGCCGTCGAGCTCGCGCGCGAGCTGCGCGGCCATTGCCCGCGCCTCGTCCGTCAAAAGTGCCGCCGCCTTGGCGTCGAGCGCGATCGGCCGGTCCGCATAGATGTAGTTGGCATTGTCGATCAGCTCCACGAGGGTCTTGGCGCGCTCCTTCAGACCGGGCATGGCGGCGGCCAGCTTGGCACGCAGCGCCGGCGTCATCTTCGCGGTGAGTTCTCCGCCGGTCGCGATATGCGGCAGCAGGCGCTCGATCTCGGCCACAAGCTCGGCATCGCCCATCTGACGCAGATAATGGGCGTTGAGGCTTTCGAGCTTGGCGAAATCGAACCGCGCCGGCGAGCGTCCGACCTGCGGCAGGTCGAACGCCTGGATCATCTCCTCGGTCGAGAAGATTTCCTGGTCGCCATGGCTCCAGCCGAGCCGCACGAGGTAGTTGCGCATGGCGGCGGGCAGGTAGCCCATCGCCCGGTAGGCGTCGACCCCGAGCGCGCCGTGCCGCTTCGACAGCTTGGAGCCGTCCGGCCCGTGGATCAGCGGAATGTGCGCCATCGCCGGCACCGGCCAGCCGAGCGCCTGGTAGATCTGCGTCTGGCGGGCGGCGTTGGTCAGATGATCGTCGCCGCGGATGATATGGGTGACGCCCATGTCGCGGTCGTCGACGACGACGGCGAGCATGTAGGTCGGGGTGCCGTCCGAGCGCAGCAGGACGAGGTCGTCGAGGTCCTTGTTCTGCCACACCACGCGGCCCTGCACCGCGTCCTCGATGGCCGTCTCTCCTTCGATCGGCGCCTTGAGGCGAATGGCGGGCTCGACGCCCGGCGGCGCCTCGCTCGGATCACGGTCGCGCCAGCGGCCGTCATAAAGTCTCGCGCGACCCTCGCGCCGCGCCGCCTCGCGCATCGCCTCGAGTTCCGCCGGGCTCGCATAGCAGCGATAGGCGCGGCCGGCCGCGAGCAGGTCGTCGACGACGGCGCGGTGCCGGGCGGCGCGCGAGAACTGATAGACCGCCTCGCCATCCCATTGGAGCCCGAGCCAGCTCAGCCCGTCGAAGATGGCGTCGATCGCCGCCTTGGTCGAGCGCTCCCGGTCGGTGTCCTCGATGCGCAGCAGCATCTTTCCGTTCCGCCCGCGCGCGTAAAGCCAGTTGAACAACGCCGTGCGCGCGCCGCCGATGTGCAGAAACCCGGTGGGCGACGGAGCAAAGCGCGTGACGACGGGATCGGCCATGTCGAGCAGAAATCCACAAGAGGCGCTGGCGCGAGGGCGCGTTCGTGTACCATGGCGGCCGGATCAGGTGTAGCGTGGTGGTTTGTCTGCGCGGGCGAATGCGCGTCCCGGCTGAGGATTGAGCCGACGGGACGCAAGCGTGGTCCGCGGCGGTCGGTGGGCGCGTCATGGCGGGTCGGGGCGAAGCACGCGGGCAGGCGGCGACGTGGCCGCCGCGCGGTCCGGCGATCGGGTATCGGCCGGCGGTGCCGGGACTTGGCCGTCCGCGCTTTGGGCCGTCGCTGCTCGCGAGCGCGTGGCAATGGGCCATCGAGGAGGTCGGGCCCGGCCGGCTCATTCCCTGGCTTCCGGTCGCCTTCGCGAGCGGCATTCTCGTTTATTTCGCCGCGCCGCAGGAGCCGGCACTGTGGGCGGGAGCCACGTTCGCGCTCGCCTGCGCAATCCTCGCGGGCTTGGCACGGGCGCGGGCTGCGGCGTTCCCGCTGCTTGTCGGGCTGGCGGCTGCTTGCGCGGGCTTTGCGACCGCCACGGTCAAGAGCGCCTGGATCGCCCACCCGGTGCTGCGCCATGCAGCCGGCAACATCGCCATCGCCGGGTGGATCGAGGTGCGCGAGGAGCGCGAGCGCACCGACCGCATCGTCGTGCGGGTCGAGAAGCTCGAAACCAGCCGGCGGCTCGATGATGCGCCCGACCGGGTGCGGCTCTCGGTGCGCAAGGGAATGGCACCGCCGGTCGGCACCTTCGTCGAGCTGACCGCGCGTCTCAACTCGCCGCTCGCACCGCTGCGGCCGGGCGGCTACGACTTCGCGCGCGACCTTTACTTCCAGGGCATCGGCGCGACCGGCTTTGCGATGGGCGAGATCAAGGTCGCGGCGGCGCCGCGGCGCCCCGGCGCGTGGCTCGTCTATGCCGCCTTCATCGAAAGCCTGCGCGACGGCATCGACCGGCGCATCCGCGCCGCGATTCCCGGCGATGCCGGCTCGATCGCCTCCGCGCTCATCACCGGGAAGCGCGACGCCATCTCGGCGCCGGTGAACGACGCGATGTACATATCGAGCCTCGCGCACGTGCTGTCGATCTCCGGCTATCACATGGCGGTCGTGGCGGGCGCCGTGTTCTTCCTGGTGCGGGCGCTGCTTGCGCTGATCCCGGGATTTGCCGTGCACCGGCCGATCAAGAAATGGGCGGCGCTCGCCGCGCTCGCGGCGGCGACGTTCTATCTGCTGCTGTCGGGCGCGGAGGTCGCCACTCAGCGCTCCTATTACATGACCGCGATCGTGCTCGGCGCCATCTTGGTCGACCGGCAAGCCCTGACCATGCGCACGATCGCGGCCGCCGCGATCCTCGTGCTGCTGCTCGCGCCGGAAGCCGTCGTTCATCCGAGTTTTCAGATGTCGTTTGCCGCGACCTTGGCGCTGATCGCCGCCTACGAGCGCGGATTGCCGTGGACGACCCGCCATGCCGACACCTCGCTCGGCGCGCGCGTCGCGCTGTGGGGCGTCTATGAGATCGCCGGACTGATCTTCGCCTCGCTCATCGCCGGCACCGCGACCATGCCGTACGCGGCCTACCACTTCCATCGCCTGGCGCCCTACGGCGTGCTCGCCAACCTGCTCGCCATGCCGATCGTGTCGGCCTGGGTGATGCCGGCCGGGCTCATCGCGCTCGTGGCCATGCCGTTCGGCTTCGACGGCATCCTGTGGCAGCTCATGGGTCAGGGCATCGAATGGATGATCATGGTTGCGGTGTGGGTGGCGAACCTTCCGGGCGCGGTCGGCCGCATGGCGGCGTTCGGCGCGGGGCCGCTGCTGCTGTGCACGGCCGGGCTGGTCGCGATGTGCCTCCTGCGCTCGCCGCTGCGCTGGAGCGGCGCCGCCCTGGTCGCGATGGCCATCCTGTGGGCGGTCCGCACGCCTGCTCCCGACGTGCTGATCGCGCCGAGCGGCGACGTGATCGCGGTGCGCGGCGGGGAAGGGCGGCTCGCCTTCGTCAAGAAGGGCCATGACGGCTTTGCGGTCAAGGAATGGCTGGCCGCCGATGCGGATGCGCGCACCACCGCAGATCCGACCCTTGCCGACGGCATCGCATGCGATCCGGTCGGCTGCGTCGCGCGGCTCCCCAACCGGGCGCTCGTCGCGCTCGCGCTCGAGCCAGAGGCGTTCGCCGAGGATTGCCGGCGCGCCGTGCTCGTCGTCACCTCGCGCACCGCGCCGCCGCAATGCGCCACGACCGTGATCGACCGGGTGCGGCGCATGCGGTCGGGCGCGCTTGCGCTGCGCCGGGTCGACGATGGTTGGGAGATCACGCCCGCGCGCCCGGACGGCTACGATCGCCCGTGGGCGAGGATACGTTCGCCCGCCGGCTCTGCGTCGACCCCGTCGGATCAGGCTGCGCCGCCGCCGCGTCCGCCGGCGGCGCGCGACGCCACCCCGAAGCCCGCCGACCTCGCGCCCGCCGACTTATGACGGCGCAATCTCGCGCGACGTGGAGGGCGCAGACTCAATACCGGCGGAACAGCCCCACCAGCTTGCCTTGGATCTTCACCCGGCTGGGCGGGAGGATGCGGACCTCGTGCGAGGAGTTCGCCGGCTCGAGGGCGATCGAGGCGCCGCGGCGGCGGAAGCGTTTGAGCGTCGCCTCCTCGTCGTCGATCAGCGCCACGACGATGTCGCCGGTGTCGGCGGTGTCCACCCGGCGGATGAGCACGAGGTCGCCGTCGAGGATGCCGGCCTCGATCATCGAATCCCCGCGCACCTCGAGGCCGAAGTGGTCGCCGGCCGAGAGCATGTCGGGCGGTATGTTGATGGTGTGGCTGCGGTTCTGGATCGCCTCGATCGGGGTGCCGGCGGCAATGCGCCCCATGACTGGGACGGCGACCGGCCGGCCGCCCTCATCCTCGGAATTCGCGCGTACTCGCCCGAGGTGACCCTCGATGACGCTCGGCGTGAACCCGCGGCTGCGCCCGCCCACGCCGTGGCTGACCACGTCGGGAAGCCGCACCACCTCGATGGCGCGCGCCCGGTTGGGCAGCCGGCGGATGAAGCCGCGTTCCTCGAGCGCGGTGATCAGGCGGTGGATGCCGGATTTGGAGCGCAGGTCGAGCGCGTCCTTCATCTCGTCGAACGACGGCGGCACCCCCGACTCCTTGAGACGCTCGTGGATAAACCGCAGCAGTTCCAATTGCTTCCGGGTGAGCATCGCTTTATCCCCCGCTCGTTGGCCGGTCCGTCACGACTCGTTCGAAACAAAT
>WNGG01001636.1_pt1 | contig 25594 bp, 19 predicted proteins | sample 5400661 | NCBI WGS metagenome assembly WNGG01 (sample SAMN13153372, study PRJNA577476) | soil metagenome | isolation source: 100 cm soil or saprolite under Garry oak tree replicate 1 | place: USA:California | collected 2016-06-15
TTCGAGCAGCACATCGCCTCCTGCCGGGGCTGCGCCGTCTACCTGCGGCAGATGCGCGAGCTGGTGCGCGTGTCGGGCCGCATCCCCGCCGGAGCACCGCAGCCCGATCCGCCCCCCGAGCTGCTGCGGGTGTTCGCGGCCTGGAAGGCGCACAGTCGCCGCCCCTAGGGCGGCGCTGCGCTTTTCAGAGCGGGCCCGGATGAGATGCGTTCTGGAAGGCTTCACTTCGCCACGGCTACGTGGACGCCGTTCCATCCCGGTGGCGGAGGCGCGGCGGCGAGTGCGCGGCAACGATCGAGCAGCACCCGGCTGGGGCCGTCGCCGGGATGCCGCTCGAGGATGGCGCCGGCTGCGGTGAAGTCGCGCCGCGAGTACGCGGCGAACGCGGCCTCGTAGTCGCGGGCGAAGGCGGGCAGCTCCGCGGAAGCGGCGCCGACCAGCTGGTAGACGAGGATTCCCTGGCTGCGGCCTTTCACCGCCACGCGGTCCACCAGCCTTCGAGGCGGGAGGCCAGGTTCACCGAGTCGCCCAGGGCCGTGTAGCTGAGCCTCTCCGGCGCTCCGAAGTGGCCGACCATGGCCTCTCCTACGTGCAGGCCGAAGCGGGTGCGCAGCGGCGGGACCGACCAGGACGGCGATGCGTAGAGCCGCTTCACCGATTCCTGGCAGGCCAGCACCGCGGCGCAAGCCAGCCGCGCGTGCTCCTTCTCTTGCGCGGGCGCGTTCCAGAAGGCCATCACGGCATCGCCGATGAACTTGTCGACGGTGCCGGACGACTCGCGGATCGCCCGCGTCATCGCCTCGAGGTAGGCGCCCAGGGCGCGGGCCAGCTCGTCGGGCGAGAGGCGCTCGGAGAGCCCGGTGAAGCCTTCCAGGTCGGTGAAGAGGATGGTCAGCTCGCGCAGCTCGCCTCCCAGCACCGGCTCCGCGTTGGCCCGGTAGAGCTGGCGGACCAGGTCGATGGGGACGTACTTCCCCAGCGCCCGCAACGCCGTCTTGGCGCGCTCGAGGCCTTCCATCACGTCCTGGACGTCTCGGAACGGGGCCTGGGCGGGCGCGGCGGCGAAGTCGAGCTGCCGCATGCGCGCGGCCGAGGCGCCGATCCGCCCGAGGCTGCGCCGCAGCGCCAGCAGCGCCGCTCCGCCGCCGGCCGCGATCAGCGCAGCCACGGCCAGCGCGGCGATCAGGAACCGGATGCGCAGCGCGTGCAGCGCACCGGTGTACGCGCTCTCCGGCACGGCGATGCCGATCAGCCACTCCTGGGTGCCCTGGAGCGGGCGGAAGGTCGCCAGCCACCGCTCTCCACCGACGCGCAGCTCGCCGGATCGCTCCTCACCGTCATCCGCCGCCTGCTTCAGCACGGGGCTCCCCAGCGCCGCGGCGAGGGGCTCGGGCAGGTGCCGGGGCGAGACCCGCAGCGCATCGCCCACGTCCGTGAGCTCGTCGTCCGGCGCGGTGCGCGTCACCAGATGCCCGGCGGGATCGGCGAGGAAGACCCGGTGCGGATCGGTCGCGGCCCGATCGTCGACCCTGATTGTTGAGATCGCATCGATGGCGTGGGTCAGGAGCCCTGCCCGGACGACGCCGGCAAAGCGTCCCCGCGCGTCCGCGATCGACTTCTGCACGCTGACCACGACGCGCCGGCGGGCGATGGGCAGCGCGGAGTCCGACTGCGCGTACGACAGGTCCGTCCAGATCGGGACCCCGTCATAGTCGCGCGAGGCGGCGGTGCGGAAGGTCAGGTGCTCGGTCGGATCCGGCGCGCCTCCCCGCGGGCGGAAAGGAGCGGAGAGGAGCCCGCCTCCTTCGGCCCGCTCGCGGAGCTCCAGCGAGAACCCGCTGCCCTCCGGCCGCGTGGCGCGGGTCACCAGCGGCCCGCCGTCGGTGCGGACCACGGATATTTGCCAGCGGCCCGCCGGCGCGAGGACGGCCTCCCCGTCCCCGTCGAAACCGTCGCGTTCCGCGCGCGTGAAGGTCACCTCGGCGAGGTGGGGATTGCGCGAAAGGCCGGCGAACAGCGCCGACTCGATCGACGCCGGGACGTCCGGATCCGCCACGCCGAGCCGGATGGACTGCTCGACGTCGCGGACCACCCGGCTCGCGCCGTCGAGCTCCTCGCGCACGAGCCCTTCGATGCGTCGCGCCGCGGAGTCCCGCAGCGCCTCGGCCGTGCCCAGCAGCGACCTGCGCGTGGCGGCGAAGAACAGCGCGAGCAAGGCGCCGAGGAGCAACACCAGGGCGGCGGTGCTCCCGGCGAACATCTGTAGCAAAGTCACGCGCGGAGCGCGCATCAGCCTCCCGAGGCGAACTCAGGATACAGCGTCATGCCTCCGTCGACGAACAGGCTGATCCCGTTCACGTAGTCGGCCTCGTCCGAGGCGAGCCACACCGCGGCGCGAGCGATGTCCTCGGGCTCGCCGATTCGCTTGTACGGAATGAGCCGCAGCAGCGCATCGAGCGCCTCGGGAGTGCTCCAGGCGTCCCGGTTGATGGGCGTGCGCACTGCGCCGGGCGCGATGCTGTTGACCCGGATCCGGTGCGGGGCGACTTCCTGGGCCAGGCTCTTCATCATCAGCATCACCCCGCCCTTCGAGGCGGCGTAGTTGACGTGCCCCGCCCAGGGGATCACCTCGTGCACCGAGCTGATGCAGATGATCTTTCCCGCGGCCCGGGAGACCTCGGGCACGACGCCGCGGCGCTTGAACTCGCGGACCGCCTCGCGCGCGCAGAGGAACTGGCCGGTCAGGTTGACGCCGATCACCGCGTTCCACTGGTCCAGGGTCAGGTCTTCGAACGGCGCGTCGCGCTGCAGGCCGGCGTTGTTGATCAGGATGTCCACGGTGCCAAGCTGCTCGATGGCGCTCCGGAACAGGTCCTTCACCTCGGCCTCGCGCGAGACGTCGGCGCGGATCGCGAGCGCGCGGCTGCCTCCCTGCGCGATCTCCTTCACCACCGCGACCGCGGCGTCCTCGCCGTCGCGGTAGTTCACGACCACCTCCGCTCCGGCGTGGCCGAGCGCGATGGCGATGGCCTTGCCGATCCCGGAGTTGGCTCCGGTGACGATGGCCTTCTGTCCCTGCAGCGGCGATCTGTCGGTCATCTTCGTCTCCGATCGGGTGGGTGCGAGCTCCAGTCTGCCGAGCCGGCCGTGCGTTACGCGCCACGGGCCGGCCCGCGGACTTGGCTCACGGTCCGGTGGCCTCCTGGGGGGCCGGCGGATCCAGCCGCGTGAGCGTGAAGCTGCCTACGCTCGAGCCCGCCTTGCTCGCCACCGTCCCGGCCAGCGTGCGCCCGGCGAGGCGGCCGTCGAACACGAACGCCGCCAGCTCGAGATGCACGTCGTCCGAGTTGCGGCGGACGCCGTCGAGCATGATGCCCGGCTGGCTCTCCAGCGACATCCAGCTTCCCTTGTACGAGCCCTCGTTGCGGTCGATCATGACGGAGAGCGGCCTCTGCCATCCGTCGCGATCGATGACGCCCACCCAGTGACCGGGAAGGGGGTCCTGCGACTGAACGGAACGCGTTCCCGCGCACGCGGCCAGCGCGAGCGCGAGCACCACCATTGCCTTCTTCATCGGAATGCTCCTTGTCCCGGCCGGACAGCGCCGGCCTCTACGGGCAGGTCTGCCACGCGGGCGGAGCGTTACGGCGATCGAATTCCGCGTCGGGTCAGGGCGCCGGCTCGATGGCCGCGCCGACGGGCATCTGGGCGGTGGTTTCGTGCGCGCGGTGGTCGCGCGCGAGGAGGAGGTAGATGGCCGGCACGAAGAACAGCGTGAAGGCCGTCCCGATGGCCATCCCCGCCACCAGCACCAGCCCGATGCTGTTGCGCGCCGCCGCGCCCGGGCCGGTCACCAGAGTGAGCGGGAAGTGGCCGCAGACGGTGGCGACGCTCGTCATCAGGACCGGCCTCAGACGCGTGACGGCGGCGTTCTTCACCGCCTCGAGCTTCGACTGACCCTCCTCCTGCAGCTTGTTGGCGAACTCCACGATGAGGATGCCGTTCTTGGAGATCAGCCCGACCAGCGTGACCAGGCCCACCTGCGAATACACGTTCATGGTGGTGGTCCAGCCGTTGGTCCAGAACGGGATGTTCGGGTTCGGCATCTTGAGGAAGGTCATCGTGAGCGCGCCGAACATGGCCAGCGGCACCGAGCCGGCCAGGATGACGAACGGATCGCGGAAGCTGTTGAACTGGGCCGCGAGGACCAGGAAGATGAGGACGACTGCGAGCATGAACGCCGGAAGGAACTTGTCGCCCTCGGTGCGCAGCTGCCGCGACTCGCCGGTGTAGTCGATGGCGTAGCCCTTGGGGAGGACCTGCGCCGCCTGGCCCTCCAGGTACCGGAGCGCCTCGTCGAGCGGGCGGAAGGCCACGCCGCTCAGCTTCACCGCGTTGAGCTGCTGGAAGCGGTTGAGCGCGCGCGGCGTCACCGAGTCGCGGATGGTGGCGATGGTGCTGAGGGCGACCAGCTGGCCGTTCGGCCCGGTGACGTGGATGTCCTGCAGCTGCTCCGGGTTCATGCGCTCGGCGCGCAGGACCTGCGGGATCACCTTGTAGCTCCGCCCGGCCACGCTGAAGCGGTTGACGTAGTTGCCGCCCACCGCGGCGCCCAGGTCCTGCGCGACCGTCTGGAGGTTGAGCCCCAGCTCCGCCACCTTCTCGCGATCGATGTCGATCTCGGACTGGGGCTGATCGATCTTCGTGTCGATGATGGGCGGGAAGGCGAACATCCCGCTCTGGGCCGCCCTCTGCTGGATCTGCTCGGCGAAGCCGAGGATCTGGCTGGGCTCGGCCGTGGACGCGATGACGAACTCGACCGGGAAGCTGCCGCCCCCGGGCAGCGCGGGCGGAAGGATCGCGAACGACTGCACGCCGGGGATGGGCGCCACCTTCGCGGCGATGTCGGGGAGGACCTGGAAGGCGTTGCGCTTGCGCTCGTCCCAGGGCTTGAGGCCCGCACCCCAGAACCCGCCGGTGGGGAGCGTGATCTGGAAGGTGAATTGCGTTTCCGGGATGGTGAAGGCTTCCTTGTTGATCGCTCGCGTGGACTGCGTGACCTGCTCCAAGGTGGAGTTCGACGGCGTGTTGACGATGCCGAACACCACGCCCTGGTCCTCGGCCGGCGCCAGCTCCTTCGGCGACTGGCCGAACATGAGCAGCGCCAAGACGCCGATGACCACCCAGGCGGCGTAGATCGCGCCGCGCGCGCGGAAGGTGATCTCGAGGGCGCGTCCGTAGGCGGCCTTGACGCGATCGAAGGTGCGGTTGACGATCGCGGAGAAGCCTTTTTCCTCGTCGCTCCGGCGCAGGAGATACGCGGACATCACCGGCGAGAGAGTCAGCGCAACCACCCCTGAGATGGTGACCGCCCCGGCCAGCGTGAGCGCGAACTCGCGGAAGAGCGAGCCGGTGAGCCCGCCCTGGAAGGCGATGGGCGCGTAGACCGCCGCGAGCGTAATGGTCATGGAGATGATCGGCCCGACCAGCTCGCGCGCCCCCTTGAGCGCCGCGTCGAGCGGCTTCAACCCTTCGCGCAGGTGGCGCTCGACGTTCTCCACCACCACGATGGCATCGTCGACCACCAGCCCCACCGAGAGCACGATGGCGAGCAGCGTGAGCAGGTTGATGGTGAACCCGAAGACCTGGATCAGGAAGACCCCGCCGATGAGCGACACGGGGATGGCGACCACCGGCACCAGCGCCGAGCGGAAGGACCCGAGGAAGAGGAAGATGACGACCACCACGATGAGCAGCGTGTCGCGCAAGGTGCTGACCACCTCGCGGATGGCGCTGCGGATGTAGGCGGTGCCGTCGTAGGCGATGGTGCCCTTGATCTGCTCGGGAAGCTCCTTCTGCAAGGAGTCCATCTCCACGCGGACGCGCTTGATCACGTCGAGCGAGTTGGCGTTGGGCAGCGCCCAGACGCCGATGAACACCGCGGTCTGCCCGCTGAAGTTGACGAGGCTGTCGTAGTCATCCGCGCCGAGGACCACGTCGGCGACGTCGCGGAGGTGCACGGTCGAGCCCCCACCCTGGCGGATCACCATTTGCTCGAATTCCGCGGGTGAGCGGAGGTCGGTGTTGGCCGTCAGGTTGACCTGGACCAGCTGCCCCTTCGTCTGGCCCACGGCCGCCAGGTAGTTGTTCTGGGCCAGCGCCTGGCGCACCTGCGCCGGGCTCACGTTGAGCGCCGCCATCCGATCGGGTTTCAGCCAGATCCGCATGGCGAACGTGCGCGCGCCGAGGATGTCGGCGCGCTGGACGCCTTCCACCGCGGTGAGCCGGGGCTGGACGATGCGCACCAGGTAATCGGTGATCTCGTTCTGCTTGAGGAACTCCGAGGAGAAGCTCAGGTACGCGGCGGCGAACTGGCTGTCGGCCGATTCGATGTTGATGATCGGCACCTGCGCGTCGGGCGGCAGGTCGCCGCGCACCTGGTCGACCTTGGAGCCGATCTCCGCCAGCGCCTTGGTGGAGTCGTAGTTGAGCCGGAGTCGCGCGCGGATGATGGAGACGTTCTGCTGGCTCTCGGACTCGATGTAGTCGATGCCGTCCGCCGCCGCGATCACGCGCTCGAGAGGCGTGGTGATGTAGCCCCGCACGAGCTCGGCGTTGGCGCCGACGTAGGTGGTGGTGACGGTGATCGCCGCGTTCTCGCTGCGGGGGTACTGGCGGACGTTGAGCGAGCGGATCGCCTGCACGCCGGCGATCACGATGATCAAGTTGACGACGATCGCCAGGACCGGCCGCCGGATGAACAGGTCGGTGAGCTTCATGGATGGCCCTCTCGGCGGTTCACTTGTCGACGGGCTTGGGGGCCAGCTCCGCGCTGGGCGCGAAGTCGTTCCTCACCACCACCGCGGCGCCGTTGCGCAGCTTGAAGGCGCCGCTGCTCACGACGGTCTCGCCGGCGGTCAGCCCGGAGACCACGGCGACCAGGTCTCCGCGGCGCTCGCCCAGCCGGACGAACTTCTGCCGGGCGACCAGCGTGGCCTCGCCGCCTGGATCCTTCTTCTCCTCCAGGGCGAACACCGAGTCGCCGTAGGGCGCGTAGATCACGGCGGTGGCCGGGATCACCAGCACCGGCTGCTTCTCCGGCGAGATCACGTCCACGTTGGCGAACATCCCCGGCCGCAGCCGGCCGTCGGGGTTGGGCAAGGTGGCGCGGACGCGCACGTTGCGCGTGGACACGTCGACCTCGGGGTTGATGGTGGTGACGGCGCCGTCCCAACTCTGCTGCGGGAACACGTCGGTGCGCAGCCGCATTCGCATCCCGGGCGCCAGATCGATCAGCGCCTGCTGGGGAAGCCAGAAATCGGCGTGGATCGGATGGATCGACTGCAGCGAGGCGACCAGCGTCCCGGGGGAGAGAACCTGTCCCAGCTCGACCTGCCGGATGGCCACCCGGCCGTCGAACGGGGCCCGGATGGTCTTCTTCGCAATGGTGGCTTGCAGCATCCCCACGTTGGCGACCGTCTGCTTGGCGCGCGCGTCCGCGGCATCGAATTCGGCAGCCGAGCTGTAGTCGGCGGCGCGCAGCGTCCGCGACCGCTCCAGGGTAGCCCTCGCCAGCTCGGCGTCGGCCTTGGCCGCGGCGAGCTGCGCTTCTTCGGTCGAGGCGTCCAGCTCGACGAGCACCTCGCCGCGCCGGACGAACGCGCCGGAGTCGAATCCGATCCTGCGGACCAGCCCCGGCACTTCCGACGCCACGGTGACGGCGCGGATCGCCACCAGGGTGCCAACGGCCGAGCGCGACGATTCCCACTGGGTCGCCTCTACCTTGGCGGAGGTCACCGATTCCGGCGGGGGCGCGAACGACTTGCCGGCATTGATCATCGAGCGGATCTGCGCTGCCTTGATGCCGACCAGGACCAGCACCACGAAGGCCAGGGCGGCGATGGCGACGATCCAGACGCGGCGTCGTTTGGGGGACCGCGGGAGTTGCCGCAAGTCCGCTGCGATCTCCACGGGGGCCTCCGAGTCCGTCCTGTCGTCATGACTACGTCCGAGATCCTCTTCCATGCACCCCTCGGGTCAGCACCCGGCGTCGGTGCGATGCCGGCCGGGCGGAATCGTTTCCGATTCCCCGGGAAACCATTGCCTGATGGCGTGGTCGCAGATTGCCACGGATGCCGGCCCGAGACCATGACTTTCGAGGTCTGCAGCGGCTGGTAGGGATCACCTCGCCGACCACGGCGTCAGCCAGTACATGGCGCCGTTCAGGTCGGCGATGGTGAGCGCGACGAACACGGCGCCCGCAGTCCCTCGCGAGAGGGACAGCTCGCGGACGCCGAGAGACAGCCCCAGGCGGTCCTGCAGGACCAGGACCGATCCTTCGGCCCCGAGGTCCACGCGCCCCGGGCCGCTCCAGTGCACGGCGGCGCGCGGCCCGAGCCCCACGCTGACGCCGCCGAGGTGCATCGTGGGGCGCACTCCGAACGTGCTCGAGACGCGGCCCGCGGACAGCTCCGCATCGACGGGCTGCACCGTGCTCAGCAGCGAGAACCGGGACCCCATGCGCAGCACGGGCTCCAACCAGGACAGGGCGAGGCCCCCGCGGGCGACGTCGAGCGCGAGCCGGTAGGGGACGGCGTGCGCGGCGACGATCGGCAGCCAGCTCCCTTGGACGAGGGGCCGGTCCGGCACCGTCGAGGGGTCGACGACGAACCGCACGCTGGACGTCTTGCTCTCGCCGCCGCGCGCCCAGAGCTCTCCGGCCCCGAGCGCGAACAGCACCTGCTCCTTCTGCGCCATGTCGGCGCGCCGCGAGGGATCCAGCTCGATGGCGAGCGTGCGATCGAGCCCCTTGCGCAGGGTGCTGGTCACCCAGCGCTGCGGGTCCGAGAGCGCGAGCTGCATCGCTGGGCCGCCGGGCTCGTATCCGGCCGCGGCGAGCCCACCCAGGAACTCGTCGAAGGTCAGCTCCGCGGCGCAGAGGGGCTCCAGGTCCAGCTCGGTGCAGGGCTGCTTGTGGGCGAAGAGGACCGAGAGGGCGATGGCCACCGGATCGCCGGGGCGCGCCGCCTGGGGAGGTCCGAGCCAGCTCCACTCGGCCGAACGCTCCAGCTGGGCAGCGCGGGCGCTGCTGCCCAGCGACGCAGCCAGCTCGGCCCGCGCCAGCGCGCGAAAGACGGCGCCCGTGCTGCGCGACTCGAGGATGCCCAGCTCCCGCCCGCCGCTTCCCAGGATGGCTCCGATGCAGCGCTGCGTCGCCTCGGCATGGGGATCGATCTGCCCGCTGCCGTCGGCGCTGCGAACCGGCGTGGGAAGCCGCGTTTGGTAGGGATCGAGGTCGTTGCAGACGGCCGCCGCCAGCTCATGCACGCCATCGTAGACCCCGGCCCCGTAGTCGAGCTCCCGCAGGGGCCGGTCGAGGAAACCGGCGAAGTTGAAGAACTGGCTGCCGGCGATCGGGCTGAAACGGCTGCTCATGAACAGGCCCCGCTCGCCGGATGCGGGCGTGACGTCGTGCCACTCCTGCTGCACGGCCGTGGTGCGCACCGCGAGCGCCTGCAGCCGGGGCCGCAGCTGGATCAGGCGCTCGAGGTGGACCGAGCGGACATCCAGGTCCGGTCGCGCGGGCCGCGGCGACCGGAGCCGCGTGACGACGGGGACGAGGACGTCGGCGGGAAAGAGCTCGTTGTCCGCGCGGCGGCGAAGCTCGCCGAGCGCGGCGGACGCTTCCCGCGCTCCCTCGGCCTGGCCGTCCGCGATCGCGGCGAGCGTCTGCTCCACCAGCGCGTTGGTCACGCGGTTCGCGCTCGACACGAGCGCCGATCCACGCTGCGAGATGTCCAGCATGTCGGCGCGGAGTTGCTGGAGAACGTCGTCGGGAACGGACCCGCTCACCAGGCCCGGGAACTCATCGGCCACGTAGCCCAGGACGGCGCTGACGATCTGGACCCGCTGCGCGAGCAGCACGGCCAGGCGGGCGCGCTCTTCCGGAGGCGCCTGCCGGTTCTCCAGGATCATCTCCCTGGAACGCCGGATCGCGTTGTCGCTGGCCGACAGGAGGACCACCTGATGCACCAGTGCGGCCAGCTCGGGGGGGGACAGGCGCCGGTCCACCACAGCGCGCGCCGGCGCGTCGTCCTGCAGCGGATCGGCGCCCGGCAAGCCGCGCACCGCCCCGGCGCACACCTGGTGCGTGGCGAGCGCCTGCGGCGTGGGGCCGGCGGTGGCGATGCGCAAGAGACAGCTCTGCAGCACGCGCCCCAGCCGGATCCGCTCGGCGATCGATCCCGAGAACGCGGCCGGCGCAGGCATCTTGGCGGCGGGCTCATCGAGGCTGGTGAGCTGCGAAAGCAGTGCGCCGTAGTCGGTGAGAGCGAGCGCCATCTGCGTCAAGAGATTCCGGCTGGTGCGGTTCCAGTGCCTGGCTTCGACGGTGCGCGACAGCTCCCGGTTGCGGGCGGTGGCGACCAGATCGGTGGTCAGCCGCAGCACGCCCGTGGCGCCCTGCCCGGTTCCCGCCGCGGCTTGCGGCGGATCCGGCGGCCGCAGCCGGCGCACGTCCGGATCGATGAACACGTAGGTGACGGGGTGGAAGAGGCGCGGCCGTACCGATGCTTCGGCCTGCTCGATGGCGAGGCCGACGGGGGCGTTGTCGAACACGCCGCCGTCGACGAAGCGGCGGCGGCACACCCGCAGGTCGCTCCCTGCCTGTAGCATCGATTGGGCCGCGCAGCTCTTGCCGCCGCTGGGATGGGCGGGATCGGGTCCAGGGCAGGTCGCGGACGCGGGCACCTCGTCGTCCTCGCAGGACGCAGCGCACTCGCAGAGCGTCCGCGGGCCGAAGGCGAGGGGAAACGCGGAGGAGGCGAGCAGCGCCTGCATCACGCTCTCCGCATCCAGGTACGGCCCCAGAGGGTCCGGCACCTCGGCGAGCGCGAGAACGCTCTCGGTGGCATCGCGGTCGGGCAGGTGCTGCCGGCGCATGCGGACCCGCCCTGCCCCGTCCACCTCGAGCACCATGGGCAGTACCGCTCGCTGAGAGCTGGCGCGCAGGCCGGCGGCCTCGCGCTGTTCCGGACGCGCCCGCGTCAGCGTGATCCCGACCGGAAGGGCACACCCGGGCCGGAAGCGCAGCGTTCCGGGGTTGAACACCTCCCTGCGCACGTCGGCGATCAAGGGCCCCAGCGCGGCGCTGGCGAGGACGCCGTCGTCCGGCCTGTACGCGGCGGGATCGTCGGGGAGGAGCCCATCGAGCGAGACGCCCAGCCAGGCATCCCGGAGCAGGTTTCCGTCCACCGAGGCGTTGCGGGTCGAGTCGTCCGCCTCGCACCAGAGCACGGCGGCGAGGAGCGCGTTGATGCTCCCGGCCGAGGCGCCAGTGACCGCCACCAGGTTCGGGCGGCGCGAGGGCAGGAGCGCGCGGGGATCGTTGAATTCGCGCTCGCGCAGGCGCAGGAACCGCACCACCGCCCAGTTCAGCCCCGCCTCGTACGAGCCGAGGCTCACGCCGCCGCTGATGGTGAGCGCGAACTGGTCCTCACCGGGATCGTCGGCGCGCGCTCCCGCCGCCGGCGCGGCGACGAGCGCGAGCGCGATCAGGAAAGGACACGGCACCTGCTTACCCCCGAGTCGAGCTGCGGACGATAAGTGGCCCTCTCTCCAGCGACGATTCGAGGACGCGCGCCACGTGCACCGCACGCCGCCCGGCGCCGTCTTCGATCTGGTGCCGGCAGCTGGTGCCGTCGGCGACAATCCACGCGTCGGCCGGAGCGCCGCGGACGGCGGGCAGGAGGCTGCGCTCGGCCATGCGCATCGAGACGTCGTAGTGGTCCTTCTCGTAACCGAATGCGCCTGCCATGCCGCAGCAGCTCGATTCGATCACCTGGACCGAGAGGCCGGGCAAGAGCTGCAGCGCGGCGACCACGTCCGGCATGGTCCCCATCGCCTTCTGGTGGCAGTGCCCGTGGAGATAGGCCTGCTGCTTTCCGTCCTTGCGGAGCGGCAGCCGGAGCTCGCCCCGGCGCGCCTCGCCCGCGAGGAATTCCTCGAACAGGAACGATCGCTCCGCCACCGACTTCGCCCGAGGGCCCTTCACCACCGCGCCGAGCTCATCGCGGAGCGTCAGCAGGCAGGAAGGCTCGATTCCGACGATCGGCGCGTCTCTGCCCGCCAGGGCGTCGAGGAGGCGCGACATCTCCTCCCGCGCCTGGTCCACCAGGCCGGCGCTGAGGAAGGTGCGCCCGCAGCAGAGCGGGCGCGACGAGGTTTCCTCGAGGACGGTGTACCCGCCCTCCTCGAGCACCGTTCGCGCCGCGCGAGCGTTCTCCGGCTCGAAGTACCGCGAGAAGCAATCGACGAAGAGGAGGACTTCCTTCCCGGCCTTCTTCACGGGCGCGGGCCGGTAGAAGTCGCTGCGCCAGGCGGGCAGCTTGCGTTTCGCGCTCAGGCCGGTGAGCTTCTCGCCGAGGACGGCGAGCGCGCGCACCCTGTTGCGAAGGTTGATCAGGGGAGCCAGCCGGCTCGCGACCGGTGCATAGCGAGGCAGATAGGCGGTGAGCCTCTCCGCCCTGGGGACGCCGTGCCGCGCGTTCCAGTGGTGGAGGAACTCGATCTTCATCCGCGCCATGTCCACGCCGGTGGGACACTCACGGCGGCAGGCCTTGCAGCCGACGCAGAGGTCCATCGTCTCCTTCATCTCGTCGGAGACCAGGGCGTCCGGTCCCAGCTGTCCGCTCAGGGCGAGCCGCAGGCTGTTGGCGCGGCCACGGGTGACGTCCTTCTCGTCCCCCGTCGCCTGGTAGCTCGGGCACATCACCGCCTCGAACTTGCGGCAGTTCCCGTTGTTGTTGCACATCTCCGTGGCGGCCAGGAAGCCGCCCGCGTCGGACCAGTCGAGCGAAGTCCGGACCGGGAGCGCCGCGTATCCGGGCTTGTAGCGAAACAGCGAGCGGTCATCCATCTTCGGCGCACGCACGATCTTGCCGGGATTGAGCAGCCCGCCCGGGTCGAAGGCGTCCTTCACCGCCGCGAACGCGCGCACCAGCCGCTCGCCGAACATCATCTCGTGGAACTCGGAGCGGCTGATCCCGTCGCCGTGCTCGCCGGAATGCGATCCCTTGTATTCCTTGACGATGGAGAACGCTTCCTCCGCGATGGCGCGCATCTTCTTCGCGCCGGACTCGTCCTTCATGTTGAGGATCGGCCGCACGTGCAGGCAGCCGACGGAAGCGTGCGCGTACCAGGTGCCTTCGGTGCCGTGCTTGCGGAACACCCTGGTGAGGCGGTCGGTGAACTCCGCCAGGTCGTCGAGCGGCACCGCGCAGTCCTCGATGAAGGAGACCGGCTTCCCGTCGCCCTTCATCGACATCATGATGTTGAGCCCGGCCTTGCGGACCGCGGTCATCTCCGCCTGCGACTTCGCGTCCATCGTCCGCGCCACCGAGCCGGGATGGCCGTGGTCGGCCAGCATCTCCTCGAGGCGTCCGAGCGATTCGACCAGCGGCGCCTGCTCGTCGCCGGCGAACTCGACCAGGAGCAGCGCCGAAGGCGAACCCTTGACGTGCCGCTCGAGCGTCGCGCGGAAGACCGGCAGCTGGCGGGCCAGGTCCATCATGGTCCGGTCCACCAGCTCGACCGCCGACGGCCCCAGCTCGACGATGAAGCGCGTCATGTCCATCGAGTCGCGGAAACGGTCGAAGTGGCAGATCGCGCCCACCCGGTGCTTCGGGATGCGGTGCAGCTTCAGCTTGATGCGGGTGAAGAAGCCGAGCGTCCCTTCCGAGCCCACCATCAGCTTGGCGAGGTTCTGGCGCGGCTCTCCGAGCGTGTCGATGTTGTAGCCGCCCACCTTGCGCAACAGCTTGGGGATGCGGAGCGCGATCTCCTCGGCGTGGTTCTCGTAGAGCGCGCGCATCGCCCGCGCGAGCTCCGCCAGGCGGCGCGGCGACCCGCCCAGATCCGCCGGCACCTCGCCGAAGGCGATGCGCGAGCCGTCGGCCAGCACCGCCTCCACCTCCAGCACGTTGTGCACCATGATCCCGTACTTGATGGATCGCGTGCCCGCCGAGTTGTTCCCGGTCATCCCGCCCAGGGTGGCGTTGGCCGAGGTGGAGACGTCCACCGGGAAGGTCCATCCGGTCGGCTTCAGCTGCCTGTTCAGCTCGTCGAGGACGATCCCGGGCTGCACCACGGCCGTCCCGGCGACGGCGTCGACCTCCAGGATCCGGTTCATGTGGCGGCTGGTATCCATCACCACGGCTTCCCCGAGGGTCTGCCCGTTCTGCGAGCTGCCGCCGCCGCGGGCGATGACGGGGAAGCCCTCTTCCCGGGCAAGCGCGATGGCCGCCTCGACGTCGTCGGTGCCCTCCGGCAACGTCACTCCGATGGGCTCGATCTGGTAGATGGACGCGTCGGTCGAGTAGCGGCCTCGCGTGAAGGCGTCGAACAGCACTTCACCGCGGATGGCCTGGCGCAGGCGGGCAGCCAGACCAGGGTCACCGGGTCGTTTGCGCCGCCCCGCCGCCAGGCTCATGCGAGCTTCTCCCTCACGTTTGGACGCGGCATCATACGTCCACTGTTCTGCTGCATCGCTTCACGGACGGGACTTGCGAGCGGAACTGGCGTGGCGTAAGCCGCCGGCATGATCGAGCACATCAGCCTCCGCTGCCGCAATGCCCGTGCAAGCCGGAAGTTCTACGAGCGGTCACTCGCGCCGCTGGGATACGAGGTCGACATGGATTACGGCGACGCTTTCGGGTTCATTCAAGGGGGACGCCACGATTTCTGGGTCACGAAAGGCAAGGTGGGCACTCCGAACCACCTGGCGTTCCACGCCGACGACGAGAGTGCAGTCGACGACTTCTACCGGGCCGCCATCGCCGCCGGAGGGAAGGACAACGGCGCGCCCGGCTTGCGCAACGAGTACGGGTACGCCGCCTTCGTGCTCGATCCCGACGGTCACAACGTCGAGGCGGTGGTCTGGGACGAGGAGCTGAAGCGCAAGAAGGCGAGGCGCAGGAGCGCCAGGCCCGCGAGGAGCGGAAGCAGGTCCACGCGCGCCCGGCCGTCGTGATCCGCTTCGCGGTGTCGCGTTCAGCGCGCTTTCTTCAGCGAAGCCGAGTTGATGCAGTACCGCTCGCCGGTGGGAGGGGGCCCGTCCTGGAAGACGTGACCGAGGTGGCCGCCGCACCGGCGGCAGCGGACCTCGACGCGCTCCATCCCGTGACTCGAGTCGCGCTGCGAGGCGACGGCGCGGGCGTCGGCGGGGCGCGAGAAGCTCGGCCAGCCGGTGCCGCTGTCGAACTTCTCCTCGGCGCGGAAGAGCTCCGCGCCGCAACCTGCGCAGAGGAAGCGGCCGGGCTCGTGGTCGTCCCAAAGCTCACCGCTGAAGGCGCGCTCGGTGCCCTTCTGGCGAAGCACCCGGTACTGCTCGAGCGTCAGCTCGCGACGCCATTGGTCGTCGCTCTTTTCGACCTGGTCGTCCATGGCGTCCGCATTGTAACGCCGATCGGCGCGAGTGCCGCGTCGCCCGGCGAGGCGACGCGGCACCGCTCGGAAGCCCACCCTAGAAGGCAGAGAACTGGTAGCCGATGCCTCCGGTGATCGTGAAGGCATTGCCGAAGTTCCCGACGTCCTGCGTATGGATGCTCACGCGCGCGTTCCACCGATCTTCCTGGTAGCCCACGCCGGCGCCGAGGCCGAACTTCACGTCGTTGGAGGTGACGGAGGTGACGTTGCCGCCGGTCCGCCGCTCGACGCTGCTCATCAGGTCGAACATCCCGAGCTCGAACGCGCCGAACAGACCTTCGCGTTCGCCGCCCACGTAGTACTTGGTGCCCAGCAGCACCGGAATGGCGTGCACGTGCGAGCCCAGGCCGTTCACCGTCCTGTCCACGTGCGCCTGGAACCCGGCCCGCGCCGTCATGCTGAGCATGTCCATCATCGGGTATTCGCCGACGACCAGCGCGCCGCCGCCAACGCTGTTCACGTCGGCATAGTTGCCCAGCGGAATTCCGAACTCGGTATCCATTCCGATCAGGATGCGTGCCTTGCCGTGAGGCCGCGAGCCATGCGACCTGTCGGCGCGGGCCGCGCCGGAAACGCAGAGAAGAATGCCGGCCGCAATCGTGGCGATGATCTTCATAGTGCCTCCATCCATGCTCCCGACAGCGAGCACGAGCGAGAGGACGTTCACCACGACCATACCGGAACGACGCTCGCCGACAAGGAAGCAGCCCTCGGCAAACGTGAGCGGCTGTGGCAGCGTCGCGCCTGTTCCCGTGCTAGAGTTTTGCAGCGCGAGAAGGCACGCGCCCGCTGGAAGGCCCGCGTGGAGCGCGGGGTCTGAGCGTTCGGCAAAGATTTTTGTTAATCCGTGATAGTCTGGGCGGACGAATGAAGGACCTGACACAGGTGAAGGACATGACGCAGGAGCAGGCTCGGGCCGAGGCGCTCAGGCGCTGGGGACCGAGCGGTACGATCACCTTCCGACCCTCGCGCACGATCAAGACCCAGCGAGGCCGCCTCGCTCGGTACTGCTGCATCGTGGGCAACGGCGATGGGAGGTCGCCCTACTCCATCGAAGGCCAGGGCAACACCTGGCGGGAAGCATTCGAGGACGCCCGGGCGCGCGCTGAGTGAAGACAGTCTCCCGCCGGGAGGAAGGGGCACTCATGAATGTCGCCGAGCTCCGATCGAAGATCGCGACTGCCAAGAAACGACTCATGACGGCTGAAAGCGAGATGGAAACCGCGCTCCACGGGATTGGGAACGCCCCGAGGGCCGACAAGAGCATCATCAGCGGCGCGCTCAGCGCGGCGTTCACGGAGCTCAAGGCGGCCCGGCAGGATCTGAGCGACCTGGAGCAAGTCCTCGCGCAGGGGTGATGACGCTTGGCCGCGGCGCCCGGGAAGGTGGTACACGGCAGGGCCATGGTCAGCGACACGGAACATCGCATCGCCCTGTTCATCGACTTCGAAAACCTGGTGACCAACACCGGCATCAGCCCGGCCACCTTCGACCTGCAGCCCGCGATCGACCGGCTCCTCGAGAAAGGAAAGGTGGTGTTCCGGCGGGCGTACTGCGACTGGTCGCGCTTTCGCGAAGCCCCCCAACGGCTGCACGACTTCGGGGTGGAGTTGATCGACGTTCCGCCTTCGACGCGCGCGGGGAAGAACGGGGCTGACATGCGCCTCGTCATCGACGCGCTCGAATTGTGCTACGCCCGCGAGCATATCGACACCTTTGCCATCGCCTCGGGCGACAGCGACTTCTGCCCGCTGGCCTACAAGCTGCGCGAGAACAACCGGCTGGTGACCGGCCTCGGAGTGAAGGAGGCCACCTCCCCGCTGTTCGTGAAGGCGTGCGACGAGTTCATCTACCTGAAGCCGCCGCGGAAGGAGAAGGCGTCGCCGCGCGAGGGGCGCGCCAACCCGCGCGCTGCTCGCGCGGTGGAGTCGCAGAAGACACGGGGTGAGATTCCCCAGATTGCGCGCGAGGTCGTGTCCAGCCTTCTCTCGCGCGCGACCGGCCCGCTGAATCCCTCGCTGATCAAGGAGACCATCGTTCGCAACCAACCGGACTTCGACGAGCGAGACCAGGGCTTTTCCACCTTCAGCCGCCTGCTTCAGGCGATGGAGCGGGAGGGTCTGCTCCGGCGACAGCAGATCAACGGCCGCCAGTGGTACGTGCTTCCGCCCGACGCGCCGGCCTCGAGCCCGGCAAGCGCCGAGGACGAGGCCGGGGACATCGACGCCTCCGAGGAAACCTGACCATTCCGGGGGTCGAGCCACCGCGACTTCAGGCGCCGGTCGACTCGACGAGCGAGAGCCGGAACTGCCTCGTCCAGCGCTTGGAGCCGCCGCTGCGCGCCACGAGGCAGGTCTCTCCACGGGCTCGCCAGCGCAGCGGCCGGAGCACGACGCCGTAAACCACGCCGTGGCCGTCCGCGGCGAGGTAGTGGCCCCGCCGTCCATCGACCACCGAAACGGCGCCCGCCCTCGGCAGATCGTGCGGCACATCCAGCGTCAACGTGTCGCCGGACCGCTCCGACGGCTCGCCGCTCGTCAGGTCCACCACGGCGATGCGGCCCTTCATGGCCTTCCCAGCCGGTGCGCCGGCCGCCCCGACGCGCGCGTCGCCATCACGCTCGCCTCGCGCCGGCCATCGGTGACGGAGGCCAGGACCAGCACGGCTACGCAAACGACGAAACAGCCGACCACCAGGATCGCGATCGTGGGGAACACGGCTTTCCTCTCGGTGATGCGCACCGATTTCGATGGCGCGCAGGGAGTATGCGCCTGCCTCTGGGCCGAAGCTAGCCAAACACGCACCGCCGAAGACCGGAATGGGCGAGCATTGGACCGGCTGCAGGTTTGCAAAAGATTGCAAAACAACATGCTCACGATGCGCCGCCACCGTCAAGCGACGTCGTTTTCCTCGCGCTTCCCTCGTGCCCGCGCTCTCGTCCACGACCGCGCTTCCGAATCCATTGTTCGATCCGCTCGCGGCCACTAGTGTCGGACGATGGGCACCCGGCGAACGCTCAGCGGGGTCGCTGCCTCCGACGGCGTTGCCATCGGCCAGGCACGCCTGCTCGTTCCCCCCGTGGTGGTCGTGGATCGGTGGATTTCGCCAGACCTCGTGCCCGCCGAGGTCGCCCGGCTGCGCCAGGCAGTGGCTTCGACCGACGAGCAGCTCGCGTTGCTCTCCGCGCGGCTGGAATCGCAACATCTGCACGAAGGACACCTCATCCTCGAAGCTCACCGGATGATGCTCAGGGACGATGAGGTCGTGGAGGGGGCGCGCCGGCTGATCGAGAGCGATCGGATCGCCGCCGAATGCGCCGTGCGCCGGGTGATCGACACCATCGCCGCGACCTTCGAACGCATGGAGGATCCGTACCTGCGGGAGCGCGGCGCGGACGTCGAGGCCATCGGCGACCGTCTCCTGCGGACGCTCCTCGGCTTGCCGGAAGTGTTGCAGAGCAGTCCTCTGGCTCCCGCCGCGATCGGAGTCGGCTCCGTCCTCTCTCCGATCGAGGCCTTGCACCTGCCCCGGTCCGGCCTCGTCGGTTTCGCGGCCGAGCGCGGCGGGAAGACGTCGCACGCGGCCATCATCCTGCGGGCGCTCGAGATCCCCTTCGTCGTCGGCGTGCGCGGCCTGTGCGCGGCGGTCCGGTCCGGCGAGAGGCTGGTCGTGGATGGGTCGCGGGGCGAGGTCATCGTCGGCCCGGACGACGGCGCGATCGCGATGTACGAGGAACGGCGCAGCCGCGAACGGTCGCGCGTACAAGCGCTGAAATCCCGAGGCACGGGTCCCACGGCCACCCGCGACGGCGTGCGAATCGAGCTCTCCGCGAACATCGAGGCGCCATTGGAGGTCCCGGGCGCGCTCGAGCTCGGCGCGGAATCAGTGGGCTTGTTCCGGACCGAGCTCTTGTACCTCGACCGCCCCGAGCTCCCGAGCGAGGAGGAGCAGTTCCAGGACGCGGTGGCGGTGCTCACGGCCCTGGGCGGGCGACCGGCGACCTTCCGGACCCTCGACATCGGGGGAGAGAAGCTGCCTCTGGCGGTGACGGTGCCGGGAGGCACGAACCCGAGCCTCGGCGTGCGGGCCATGCGCTTCGCGCTCCGCCGGCCGGACATCTTCCGGACGCAGCTTCGAGCTCTCTACCGGGCCTCGGCGCTGGGCCCGCTGCGAATCATGTTCCCGCTCGTGTCCGGGATCTCGGAGCTGGACGAGGCACGGCGAGCCTGCGCCGAGATCGCCGAGGAGCTCGAGCGCGAGGGCGTGGCCTTCGACCGCAACGTCCCGATCGGCGTCATGATCGAGACGCCCAGCGCCGCGCTGACCACCGATCACCTGGCCGGGAATTCGAGCTTCTTCAGCATCGGAACCAACGACCTCATCCAGTACACCTTCGCGGCAGACAGGGAGAACGAAGACGTCGCCTATCTCTACCACCCGCTCCACCCCGCGTTCCTCCGCCTTCTCAAGAGCGCGATCGACGCCGCGAACGGGGCGGGCAAGCCAATCTCGGTTTGCGGAGACATGGCCGGAGACCCCGCGTTCACCTGGGTGCTCCTCGGGCTGGGCGTGCGGAGCCTCTCGATGTCCCCTCGCCTCATCCCCGCCGTCAAGTCGATCATCGGCGCTAGCCGGCTCGATGAGATGGAAGCGCTGCTCGCGCAGGTGCTTGCGCTTCGCTCGGAGACGCAGGTAGAGGACCTGGTCCTGGGCGTCATGCGCAAGCGCTTTCCCCTCGAGCTCGCCAGCGCGGAAGACGTGTAACGGGGCGCTTCGTCAGGCAGCCGCGGGAGACCCCATGCGGCGCAGCCAGCGCACGTTTGCGGCGAGCGCGCTGCGCAGCGTGGGCTCGCAGCGGTAGCGGACCCGGTGCGCGCGGCAAGTCTCCTCGACGATCCTGGCCAGCGCCGGGTAGTGCAGGTGGCACACGCGCGGGAACAGGTGGTGCTCCACCTGGAAGTTCAGGCCACCGAGATACCAGCCGAGCAGCGCGTTCGCGGGCGCGAAGTCGACCGTGGTCGCCACCTGGTGCTCGGCCCAGTCGCTCTCGATGCGGCCACGGTCGAGGAACTCGGCCTCTCCCACGCAGTGCGCGAGCTGGAAGACGGCGGCGAGCACGTTGCCCAGGGTGAAGATGGCGAGACCCCAGAGCGCCAGCAGCGCCCACGAGGGGTGGAGCACGGCCGGCAGCACGAATGCCCAGGAGACGAACAGCGCCTTTCCGGCCAGCGCGCCGAGCAGCTCGCGCCCGCGTGCCCGGGGGAATTGGTGGCCGGCGATACGGCCGGTGGCGAGGTCACGGAGATCGTCCACGAACCACCATTTGAGTGGGAACAGGCCGTACAGCAGCCACACGTACAGGTGCTGGAAACGATGGTGCGCATGGCGAGACTGCCACGGCGCGAGTCGCAGCAGCGGGCCGCCCCCCTCCAGGTCGGGGTCGAGCGCGGAGATGTTCGTATACGTGTGGTGGAGCACGTTGTGCTTGCGGCGCCAGAGGAACGAGCTCGCGCCCATCAAGTCGAGCGTGAACGACAGGATGGCGTTCATCCGGGCGCTCGACGAGGCGCCTCCGTGATTCGCGTCGTGCATGACGGAGAACCCGACACCGGCCATGGCGAGGCCGATGGAGACGCTCAGCAGCGCCGCCTCCCAGGCCTCGACGTGCGCGAACATCAGCAGAGCGTACGAGGTGGCGAGCCACGCCAGCATGGCCGCGCTCTTGGCGCCCATCGCCCAGCCGCCGTGGCGGGAGCGCGCGGCGCCCTCGAAATAGTCCTCCACCCGGCGCTTCAGATCAGCGTGGAAGGAGCGACGGGCCGGAAACCGGACCCGCTGGGAGTCAGTCTGCATGTGCCTCCACGGTCGCCCAATTTGCGCCGCGCGTCCAAAAAGAATAGCCGCGGCCGGTCACCGGGCTGTCACCCGCTCAAGCGCCCAAATGCCGCGGGTGTAGCCGCGGTGACCACCCCGTGACGTGCGGCGTGCTCAATCAAGGGCCGAGCCAAGGAGGCCCGATGCTGTACGTCTTCTTCTTCAGTCACTGGATCGCGAGCGTCTTCTTCCAGAGCTTCTTCCAGCATCGGTATGCCGCGCACAAGATGTACACGGTGAAGCCGCGCACCGAGCGGGTGCTGCACCTGCTCACCTACCTCGTGCAGGGCGCCTCGTACCTGTCGCCGCGCGGCTACGCGATCCTGCACCGGCAGCACCACGCGTTCTCCGACACCCAGCGCGACCCGCACTCGCCGGTCTTCTTCCGCGACGCCCTGCGGATGATGCTTCACACCAAGCACCGCTACGACGCCTACGCCTACCGGCGCGAGGAGCCTGAAGCGCGCTTCGCCGGCGGATATCCGGAGTGGAAGCTCCTGGACGAGACGCTCGGCCAGTCCTGGGTGGTGCGCGTCGCCTGGGGGACTTTGTATGCGGTGCCCTACTTCATCTTCGCGACGCACTGGTGGCAGTGGGCGCTCTTGCCCGTGCAGTGGGTGCTGGGGCCCATCCACGGCGCCATCGTCAACTGGTGCGGCCACAAGTATGGGTACCGGAACTTCGACAACGGCGACCGCTCGCGCAACACGCTGGTCTTCGACGTCTTGACCATGGGCGAGCTGTTCCAGAACAACCACCACAAGTACCCGATGAGCCCCGACTTCGCGGCGCGCTGGTTCGAGATCGATCCCACCTGGCAGGTCATGAGGCTTCTCGCCAAGCTCCGTGTGATCGAGATCGCGACGCCGCAACGAGCCGTCTACCCGGCGCTGGCGGCCGCATGACGATCGCCTGGCTCGCGGCGATCGCCTGCATCGCTCTTCTCGCCTTTCTCCTCAGCGCCTCGAAAAGCGAAAGCGCCATTTTGCCTGCACCGTTACAGCGTCTCGATCGTGCGGTAGGTTCGGACTAGAAGCTCTTCGGATCGATGGCGATCAGTCGATAGAGCCGCGGCGACGACGAGCGCTGCGAGCGATCGACCACCAGGCACTCCTCTCCGCGGATACGCCAGGAAAGTGGCCGCGGAAACGCGTGGTATTCGCGACTCTTTCCGTCCGTCGCGATGTAGTGCCCGTGCGAGTGCATGTCGAGGGAAACGACCCCGGCGGGTCGATCGAAGTCGGCCGGGACGTCGAGCGTGAGCGTATCGCTCGGCCGCTCCTGCACCTCCCCGTTGCGCAGATCGATGATCGAGATCATCCGCTGCATCGTGTCTCCTCCGCGCCCGGAGCGATTCACCGTTCTCCGGCTTGGGAGAGGTTGAAGCGAAGCGGAGCGAGTACCGGAGTGTACCCCAAAGACCTGCTGGGCGCTCTCCGGCAGACGTGAGCCCGTGGTCTTCGGCGATCACGATGCGAGCCGGTTCACGCCTGGCCTTCCGCGGCGAGTGGGAACCGGGCGACGATTGCGGTGCCGCGCCCAGGCGCAGGCCATCAAGAGGACCAGCACCACCGCGCCGAAGAGCATCCACAGCGTTGTCCGCACGTGGCCGACGATCTGATCGAGGAGCGGGACGGCGGTCATCTCGAACCCGGCGTCCGCCGGATAGACCGCGGGGAACGCGGCCCGCAGCCGCGCCGAGACCACCGCCAACTCGGCACGCGCGTCGGCCAGCGTGGCCCCGCGGGCGAGCCGCCCGATCACCCGGAGGAAATGATTGCTGCGGCCCTGCGGAGTGAGCTGGTCGGCGGTAAAGCGAAGCGGCGCCCACGCGTCGAAGCTTTCGGGAAGCTGCAGGTCGTCCGCCAGCACGCCGATGATGAGCGGCCGCGCTGGCTGCGCTTCGTGCTCGAGCCGTTGATGGCCCGCGTCTTCCACTGGGAGACGCGGAAGCGGCTCGGGGCCTTGCGGCACCACCTGAGCCCGCGTGCCGGCTGACCGGCTACCCTCGCAGGTCCCCGACGCTTGCGCCTCAGGGAGCGGGCTGCGTCGCCGCGGCGCTGGCGGCGCTGCCCGCAGGGACCGGAGCTCCGCTGCGGTCCGACCACCGGATCAGGGCGGCGCGCGCCCAGCGGAACTCCGGAACGTCGATCTGCTCCGTCTCGACCGCCACCCGGTACCAGCTGGACGCGTCGGCACGATGACCATCGCCTTCCTCGAGAACGCCCAGGTAGTACGCGTCGCGGCAGGTTTCGCGCAGGGAGGCGGGCGCCATTTCCTGCGGATGGGCGAGGCCGACGAGGAGCCGGGCCACCGGGTCGGCGCTCTCCCGCAAGTGCGCGGCGACCTCCTTCAGGCGTTCGCGCAGGGACGGATCGAGGCGGACCGCGGCGGCTCGCATCACCCAGACCGCATCCGGCTGGGGATCCGGCAGCGCGCTCCAGAGCAGCTCGAATTGCGCATCGGCGTAGATCGCGCGCGCGACCCGGCCGGTGACGTCGCCGCGAAGCCGAGGCATCACCCACCGGCGCGCGGCCGCGTCCCCTTCCGCCTTGCGCAGGTACCGGTACGCGCGCAGCACGTCCGGGGCGTCCTCCGGTGCGAGGCTCGCCTCGAGCCGGAAAGCGAGCGATGGACGATCGTCGAGGTGCCCGATCAGCTTGCGTAGCAAGCGCGGAGCGAGACCCGCGGCGCGTGCGGCGGCGAACGCTTCCTGGGCCTCGGCGTCCGGACGATCCGCGAAGGCCTTCGCGAACGGCTCGCCAAACCCTTTCCCCCAGTCTGCGTCCTCGATGCGGAACGGCGGGTGCAACATCAGGCGGGTCACCTCTGCGTGGTTCCCCGTCCGCCAGAAGATCTCGGCGAGCAGCTGCATGGAGTCCCAGACCTTGAGAGCATCGAAGCGCTGGCGCGCGATCCGCTCCGCCTCCTCCTTCCTCCCGAGCGCGGCGAGCACGTATGCGGCACGCATCTGCGCCCCTGGGCCGGTCCCTAGCAGGGGCTCCACCTCGGCCCAGGCCTTCTCGTACTCATGCTGGTGGTACAACATCCGAGCCGCGTCGAGGCGAAAGCCCATCGACCAGGAGTCTCGCCCCGGAGAGTCACCTAGCCAGTCGAGCAGCACCTCACGCGCTCGGGCGTACTGCTTGGAAGCCTCGAGGAACTTCACGTAGGCGTCGAGGACGTGGACGGACCGGTCCTCCCGCAGCAAGGCACGGAATCCGGCGTCGACCAGCTCAGGGCCGAGATAGGCGACCGACGACTTCAGCACTCGAGCGCGGTAATAGGGGGGCTGGTTCGGGTCGCGGACCATGGCGAGCAGCTGGTCGCGATCTCCCAGAAGCTGCGCGCATTCGATGTCCGTGGCGATCGGGAGGAGCGCGCGGCAGATCCGCTCCGCTTCGGGCATGTCCAGCGAGTAGTGGTGCGCGTGCCAGGCCGCATACTTCCGATGCTCTGGACGCGTATCGAACCGTGCCGCGAGGAGGCGGATCGCTCGGAGCTTGTCCGGCTTCCCTCCCGCGACCGCGTCAGGCACGCCGTCCTGGAGCAGCAGCAACGGATGGTGCCCCAGCGACACGATGGACGCGAGCGCCTCGGCTGGACGCGCCTCGTCATCCAAGGCGGTCCGGTGGAACTGGAGCTCTTTGTGCCAGCGAGCCACGTCGACCGATTCCGCGCTCCCAGTCGAGCGGAGCATCTTGCCGAACCGATCCAGCTGCTCCGCGTCCCTCGAGTTCTGCCACCAACGCTCGACGTGCAAGAAGCCCGTGAAGAGGGAGGCCCGGAAGTACGCCTGCACCAGGGATGGTTCGTAGAACGGCCCCGCCCCGGTGGCCGCCGCCCGCGCCGCGGTCCGGTCGAACTGCGCGAGCAGCGCCTCCGAGCGCGAGGCATCCCACAGCGAGCGAAGGAGGCCGAGAGCACGGAGCGACATCCGTCCGGCCGCGTTCTCCGGCGACGCCGGGTCGAGGCGTTCACGCTGGATCTCCGCGAGCAAGGACTCGCGCACCCGCGGCAGGGCGTCGAAGAGGCGCTGCGCACGCATGTCCATCACGTCGCTGAGCGAGTGACTCTGGATCGCGACGCTGCCCTCCATGTCCGCCAGGCGACCGCGGCGGAGCTCCCATTCGCCTCCGAAGTCGCCCAGATCGATCAGCCGCCGCAGCCACAAGTACCGCGTCCACGTCGAGCTGCCGGTGAGCTGCGCGGACCGGGCCAGCGCCCCGTCTCGCTT
>WNGG01001601.1_pt1 | contig 25593 bp, 24 predicted proteins | sample 5400661 | NCBI WGS metagenome assembly WNGG01 (sample SAMN13153372, study PRJNA577476) | soil metagenome | isolation source: 100 cm soil or saprolite under Garry oak tree replicate 1 | place: USA:California | collected 2016-06-15
GTATCCCGGTCATAGTCCGTCATAGGCTTGGTGTCAAACCGCGGCCTCCTGCTGTTACGAATAGGTGAAAAATCAGCATTTGTCAGGACTTAGGGTTTCATCGGGGTCGTTGCTTTTCTCTGTATGTTCCTTTATACGGGGTAGAGCTTTATGAATGGATGAGGCTGCCAGGGGGAGAGGAATCCTATGCACGTATCCTTCGGTGGAGGATTGGAGTGATGTCAGTGGATCCACGGCTGATTCATCTCTATAGCTATTATCGTGACGCAGAGTTACGGGGCGCAACCCTGCTGCTGAGGCTCATTCTGCGCATCGAGGACAGCGAGGCGCAAGTCAAACTCTCGCGGCATCTCGCCGATGAGACCCGCCACGCCTGGCTCTGGACCAAACGGATCGCTGACCTGGGAGCCGTGCCGGTCCGCGTGACCGACGGCTATCAGACCCGTATCGGTCAGCAAGTTGGCATTCCCAAGACCCTCATCGATTTGTTCGCGCTCACCGTGGTGGTGGAAGAGCGAGCGCAACGCCGCTATCTGGAGCACGCCCGGCGACCGGATGTCGACCCGGACACCCTGGCGATCCTGCACGAGGTAACAAAAGACGAGAAATGGCACATCGGCTGGATTAAGGGCAAGCTCAGAGAGCTAGCCGCGGTGAACGGTGGGGAAGACAAAATGTTGGCGACGCTCGAACGGTACCGCCAGATCGACTGCAAGGTGGTCGCGGATATGCAAGCCAAAGAACGCGAGGCCTTCGGGTTTTCCTTCTCCGATGGGCCGGCCGTGAGTGTGTAAGCACGCCCGAGTTGTGGAGTACACGCAAGGGTGGCGGCTGAAGGTACTCCCTCCTCTCATACCGGGGCTGCGGTACAGGCCCCCTCTCCTGCTCGTCCCCAGGTTCGGAAGAAAAAAGTTATCCGCCCGGCGCGAGAAAAGGGCCGGCTGGTTGCGCGTTGCGAGTACCTACTTTTTCTCGCCTTCTTCTCTTTCTTCCGTCTCCTGCCTTTCCGGCTTGCCTTCCATACGGGCGAAGGGGTTGGATGGCTCTTGTACCTGCTCGACCGGTCCCGCCGCCGGGTTGGGCTGCTCAACCTGGCGCTGGTCTTTCCGCATAAAAGCGAGGCTGAGCGCCGCACGATCTTGCGCGAGAGCATGCTCAACCTTGGTCGGCTGGTCGCGGAATTCTGCCACCTGCACACCCTGACCCCGGAGAACATCAGCGAGCGGGTACGCTTTGCCGACTTGGCCCAGTGGCAAGAGCTAGTGGCAAAATTCCAGCACACTGGCGCGCTGATTCTGACCGGCCATTTCGGCAACTGGGAACTGCTCGCCTATGCGCATGCCTACTACGGCTTTCCGGTCCACATCATCCACCGCCGGCTGCGCAATCCCCTAATCGACGACTTGATCGTGCAGATGCGGGAACGCTGCGGCAACAAAGTGATCCGCAAAACGACCGCCGGCCTCGAAGTCCTGCGCGCCATCCGGCACAAGGCGGTGGTCGTGGCGGCAGTGGACCAGAACGCCTCGGGCCGGATGGGGGTATTCGTGCCCTTCTTCTCCCTCCTGGCCTCGACCTCGACTGGACTGGCAGGGCTCGCCCTCGCCTCTGGTGTCCCCGTGATCCCCGCTTTTCTGGTGCGGGAAAACGGCACGTGGCGCCACCGCATCGTGCTGCTGCCGCCAGTCGAACCCGTCCGCACCGGCGACCAGGAAGCAGACCTGCGGGCGACCACGGCTCGGTTCACCGCCGTCTTTCAGCAGATGGTCGAGCAGTACCCTGATCACTGGTTGTGGATCCATAAACGCTGGAAACGGCGCCCAGAGGGCGAAGCCCCGGTCTACTGAGGGCCCTGCTCAGAGGTGTGCCGGTCATTCGGATATGACATCACCAAAGAGAATGTCGAGCGGGACAAAGCCCCGCGGTCGCCGTTTTAGGAAGGTCGGCCTCCCCACGGCAGGCTTTACTTTGCCCGACCTGCTCATCACCCTACTGGTGCTGGCACTGGTCCTATTGGCGGCAGTCAAGCAGTTCGATGTCTATGCTCAGAAGCCTGCAGCGCAACCCGTCCCTCAGGAGCAGCCTGCAGGCGCACCGCCATCCGCACCGTCTCAGTAATGCGGAATGCAGAATGGGAAACAGGCAGAGAAGGGCGACCGTTCCCTCTCCTACGAGTGGAGAAGGCTGAGGGGGCATATCCCACCTCTACGCCTCGACCTTCTGCAGCAACACCTTGGCTGAGCCCAGAAGCTCAGCCACCGTATGGAGCTTATATTCTTTCTCGTAGAAGACGCGTTTGATGCCGGTATTGATCAGCACCTTCAGGCAGTGGATGCACGGAGTGTGAGTCACGTAGATATCCGCGTCGCGGATGCTCACCCCGTTCTTGGCCGCCTGGGCGATCGCGTTGATCTCGGCATGGATGGTGCGGTAGCAGTTCTCCTCAATCTCGCCGGTCGGGGTCTTCGACTGGTAGATCAGGCACCCGACCTCAGTGCAGTGCGGCAGGCCCGCCGGAGCGCCGTTGTAACCGGTAGCCAGGAGGTTCTTGTCACGCACGATCACCGCGCCAACCTTGGCCCGGCTACACGTCGAGCGCTCGGCCACCTGCCGGGTGATGGTGAGGAAATATTGATCCCAAGAGAGGCGCTGGTTCACGGGTGATAGAGAAAGAGGAAGGGCCGCGTGGCAGCCGCGTGTCCAAGGTGGTACACGACCGGGGTGGTCTCGCCAGTGGGGACCGCTGACCGGTCAGACATGGTGATCGGCACCGGGGTGAACGTGAGGGCGAACAGGCCGACTGTACACCAACCGTAAACCTTGCGCCGCAGATCAAGCGGAGAGAAGAGGTCGAGCGTAGGGGGATGATCGACCCCGAGGAGCGACAATAAGACTACCCAGACAAACCAGCCCTGCCATCCCTGAAAACCCAGCAGTAGGATCGCCACCAGAGCAACCCGCGAGATCCAGCGATGCCAGCGGCCAAACAGGGAGTACATGACATGCCCGCCATCGAGCTGCCCCACGGGCAAGAGATTAAGGAAAGTCACGAATAGACCAAACCAGCCAGCCAGAGCGATGGGGTGGAGAACAACGCTGACATCATCAGCTGAGACGCCAAGCACGAGACGCGTGAGCGCCGAGAACAGGAACGAACCGCCCAGGATGATACCCCCTTCGAGTGGATTGAGCGGACGCACCTCGGAGAGCGAGAGCCCCAGGATCACTGCCGGGATAGCAAGGAACACCCCGGCCCACGGCCCGGCGGCGCCGACGTCAAACAGCGCCCGGCGGTTGGGCGGCGGCGATTTCATGCGGATGAAGGCGCCAAAGGTCCCGACCAAAAACGGGGGACCGGGAATGAAATAGGGTAGGCTGGCCCGCACGCCATGCACGCGGGCCAGCAGATAATGCCCCATCTCGTGAAAGAGCAGGATCGACATCAAGGTGGCGGCAAAGGGCAGGCCACGTAAGAGCGACGTCGGGTCAGTCAGCGGATCGACATCTTGCTGTAACGCGCCGGCCAGGGTGGTCGTCCCCAGAGTGGCAAGGAAGAGCACGAAGTGAATCAGGGGGACCCGGCGCTCGGTCGGGGCTTCGACCTGAGGCCAAGGATAGGCCCCGTTGAGGCGAGAGGAATCGCGGGACAGCAGCCGCGGCAGCGGTAACGACATAGAGATACTCTATACCTCTTCTGTGATCAGATATACTGGATGTCCAGGTTGGACCCCAAACTGTTGGGCCGCGGAACCGTTCCGCACCGCAATTTCCAGCATTCCCCAACTGTTGATCAGCGCGGCGGGCGCGCCGACCGCTACGGCCGCGTACGAGGTCACAATGCCATGAATGCGCACGCCCTCAATGCTAACCAAAAGCCGCTCTTTTGAAAAGGGCCCTAGATCCGCTTCAGTAATGTTGGTAACCAGGTTACCGAAGTGATCAATATAGATCACACTGCCTGTGAGCCCAGTCCCCCGGCGTTCGGCGACGGGAAGCGTCACCCTCTCCAGTGTGGTGACCGGGGGACCAAACCGCTCCGGCGCGACGCCGAGAGACAGGTGCGCGGCCACCGGGGCAAACACATCCCGGCCGTGGAAGGTGTGGCTGCGCGGCGCAAGCCAATACTCCGGGTTCGTCAGCTGGAGGCTGCGCACCACCGCCTCGGCGGGCGCGGCAAGACTCAAGAGCCCATTGTCCGGTCCAATGAAGACCGCGTTGCGGGTCTCGAGCAGGAGCGCGCGCCGCGCACTGCCTACCCCCGGGTCCACCACCGCGACATGGATCGTGCCGGGCGGAAAGAAGGCCGCGGCGCTCCGTAAAATCAGCGCGCCGGCGCGGATATCCTGGGCAGGCACTTCGTGCGACAAATCCACGAGGCAGGCCGCAGGATTAATACCGAGGATCACGCCCTTCATGATGCCGACAAACGCGTCCCGCGTGCCGAAGTCGGTGAGCAGAGAGATGAGGCGGCGAGTCACCAGGTTTCTCCCTTCACGCGCTTGCTCTGCCTCACTCCTTTGCACGGGGTGCGCCCGCTATGACACGCGCTTAGCGGGAGCTCAGCTTGTACGTCACCAACCCTTTGGCAATCCGCTCTCCGCTGGGCGTGGCCACGTCGACCTCGACGAACACCACACTGCGGCCACGGCGAATCACCCGCGCCTCGGCAATGAGGTCTACGGCTTGGGCCGCAGCCAGAAAGCTCACCGTCAGATTGGCTGTGGCCCCGCGGCTGGCGCGGGCATCCACGTTCGACCACACAGCCACGACCCCGGCGCTGTCGATGAGCGAGGCAATGGCGCCACCGTGCACCACTTCTGCTGCTGTACGCAACTCTGGGCGAAACGGCAGACGCATGCGACAACAGTCAGGGGTGACCTCCTCAATCTGCAGGCCGAGGAGCGTGAAAAATGGCTCCGGTCGTGTGTACCCGTCCATCACTGGATCCCCTTTCCTGCAAGCGCCCCTTCCATCCTGAGCAACGCCTCCTTCATCGCGAGCCCCCCGCCAAAGCCAGTGAGCGCGCCGTTGCTCCCCACGGCGCGGTGGCAGGGAATAATCAGCGGCACGGGATTCAGCGCGCAGGCTGCGCCGGCCGCGCGAACCGCCCGCGGACGCTGGGCTTTCGCAGCCAAAGCGGTGTAGGTAAGGGTGTGACCATAGGGAATGCTGCGCAACACGTCCCAGACCCGACGGAAAAACTCGCTCCCCTCAAGCTCCAGCGGCACGGTAAAGCGACGGCGGGCGCCGGCAAGGTATTCGTGCACCTCCTGTTGCGCCAGAGCCAGCACTGCCATTCCCTGCTGCCCTTGCGGGCCATGGCGTTTCACCCACTCAGCAAAGCGCGCGTGTTCTTTGGCTGACGGCAAGGCAAGACGGCAAAGCCCTCGTGCGCTGGCCGCCAGCCATAACGTACCAAAGGCCGTCTCGAGCGAGGCGACGCTGTGCTCAACGCCTGTCGGCATCTCACTCTCAGATGAATGCGCCGCTTACCAACGCGGCATCTCCAGCAGCTTAATGCCCAAGGCGTTCTTGCCGATCAGCTCACGCAGGCGGGCGTTCGAGAAGGGATGATTGGTGCCGGCGCGCACATCGCGATAGTACCGCTCCAGCGGATACTTCTTCAGGATACCGACCGCGCCTACGACCTCAATGGCCAGGTCGACAATGCGGATAGCGTTATTGGTAGCAAAGTACTTGGGCATGCACACCCGCCTGAGCCCGTCCTCGCCAGCAAAGTCCTCTCCATTCACCCATGCCCTGGCGGTCTCCAGAGTATAAGCGCGCGAGGCCGCGAGCAGGGTCTCGGCCTCGGCCACGGTGAACTGTACCCCGGGCAGATACTTGATTGGCCGCGGCAGAGGCAGAGGCTGGTGACGGTCGGTGAACTGCTTGGCAAAGTTCAGCGCCGCGATGGCAACACCGGTATAGACCGAGGCGATACTGAGCGAGAACCACGCGAACAGGCTCACGTCCTCGGGCAGGATCTCGCCAATCGGCCGCAGCCGCAGGGCGTGGTCGAGGGACACGCGGCAGTCGGTGATCACCAGGTCGTGACTGGCAGTGGCGCGCATGCCCATGGCGTTCCAGGTCTCGATGATCCGCAGGCCGGGAGTCCCTTTGGGGATGAGAAACGTGCCGCCGAGCAATCCGGCATTGGGATCCTGGACCGTGACCAGCACCATGAACAGGTCAATCACCGGAGCCAGGCTGGTGAACACCTTGCGGCCGTTGAGCACGTAGGAGTCGCCCTCTTTCACCGCACGTGAGACGAACAGGCCCCAGTTGCCGCCGGTCTCCGGCTCAGTGATACCGCCACCGATGATCTGGCGGCCGCTGCCCACGGCCCGTAAAAATTGTTGGCTCTGGGGTCGCGTGAGGTCTCCACGCTCGACCAGCGAGCCCAGGCCGAAGAGGTGCATGTTGATCGCCAGGGCGGTCGCCCCGCAACCCTGAGCCAGCCGCTCCTGGCACAGGCAGAAATCGACCAGGTCCGCCCCCAGGCCGCCATACTCCTCGGGAATCACCAGCGCGGTATAGCCCGTCTCCTTCATGCGCGCGACGTTCTCGACGGGGAAGGTGTTACTCTGGTCGTGCTCGCCCGCGCGGGTGGCAAAGTCCTCAGCCAGTTCTCCAGCTAAACCAAGCAGACGCTCCCTCTTGTCGTTGTGCGCGCTCACGCTAGGCAAACCTCGTATTGGGATTGTTCTTCAAGATATCTGGGAAAGGGTTACCTGAACAAGAGCGGGACACTGACGGGCTGGCGAGGAGTCCCGGATTTTTCTGGGCTGGGCGGCTGCGAAGGGACGTGAGGCGTTGGCGGCTTCTGATAGGGGAAAAACAGCAGGGCCACAATCACGTAGAGCAGGCACCCCAGGACCAGAAAGGGTTGCCTGTCCGTGAACGTCACCGGACCGATGTCCACCTCGGTCTTGCCCTGCCACTTGCGGAGGATGAACACAGCCGGCACGGTGAGGGCCACGGCGATGAGCACCGGATACAGCGCAAACGTCGGTGGGGTGTATGCCTCGCCAGCGTCGATATAGGGTTTCAGACGGAGGCCGGAGACAATCGCCGCGAGCACGACTGATAAACCCGTCACCCCCAACCCGAGAACCTTGTTCATGGGCTTTCCCTACTGGCCGGGTGCTCGCAACCCCACCTCTGCTGTGCGGCGGCGGGCAACGCGCTGGCTAGGGCTGCGAACTCTCGACAGCATCCGTGAGTTCGTCAACAGCCAGACTGTGCAGAGCGGACCAGCTCAGAGTTCAGAGCGGAGCAAGAGGCTTTTGCCGCTAAGGGGCAGCTTACGGCCTTTTCTTCGGCCGTCCACCCTTGCTCTTGGTCCGCTGGTATTCTTCAAGAGCGCCCTTGGGAATGAGCACGACGTGCTGGAATCGCAGCGCCTTGAGCCTCCCACGGTTGACCGCGTGCCATATGGCCTGGCGGCTCACTCCTAAAGCCCCCGCTGCCTGGCCCATGGTCATCACATCGGGCAACTCTTCCTTGCCCTTGCGTTTCATTACCTCTCTTCGTCGTTTTGTCTCAGCAGGGGAACGAACCATTGGCGCTCTTATCCTTTTTTCATAGAGGAGATCAGCGGGGATGGGCTTCTTATCCAATCTCCAGGCTCCTACGCGGTAGCAAAACCGACGTAGTCAATATGTTAGGTGTAGAGACAACGTGGCGAGGCGCGGTTCTTACCTTGGCATGACAAAATAGAAAGAAAACCCGGTTGCCCGGTCGGGCGTTACCACCTGTATACAGACAAGAGTGGCGAGACACAAAATGTTCCTTGAACTTGTGAACTCGGTCAACGTACCTCGGAAAATGGCAGACCGCAGGGCCGCGTGAGCGCCAGAAGCCCCTACCAGCCCTGTACCCTAAATCGTACTATATAGGGAAAAGGCGCGCCGATACAGTAGGTGTTAGGCACGCAAACGTCAACCCCTAGCGCGGCACGAAGCCGGCTCACCGAGCCTCCACTCACAACCAGTCGAGGAAGCCACGCGCCTAAAGCCTGAGTGTCTAGTCCGAGAGCGACTCTGTCTCTCCCCCTTTACAGTTGTCCAGTAGACTTAACAATCTCAAACAGTTGCGGTCGAGGGGCAGGAACGCGGGCAGCCTGGCAGTGGGGGAGAGGGACGAACGGAGAGGGCGGGATTTGAACCCGCGGTACGAGTTTTGCCCGTACACTCGCTTAGCAGGCGAGCGCCTTCGACCACTCGGCCACCTCTCCGTATTGCCTTCTTGGGATTGTGCGATACTACCGTTTCCTCCTCTGCCGTGCAACGACTGCCCCCCGTCAGGTGGCGGGTCTGGGCTGCGCCTGCGCGCGGCCTTGTTGCCCCAAGCGGCAGGCCATTGACAACTGAAATTGAAAATGATTTTCAATTTCACTACCAAGGAGGCCGATATGGCGCGACGTGTGTTGACGGCAATGGGGCTGCTGGCGGCGCTGGGAGGAACGGCGGCAGCCCAGAGCCCTGCGCTCACCCCGGAAGAGAAGATTGAGAAATTGCAGCGGCAGATGCTCGAAATGCGGCAAGAGCTCGATGCGCTCAAGGAACAACAGCGTCAGGATGCCGCAGCAGCCAAAAAGCGCCAGGAAGAAAGCACACAGCAGTTGCAAACGGCACGGGAGCAGCTTACCGAGCAAACCCTGAGCCTGCTGGAGCGGGTCAAGATCGGCGGGTATGGCTCCGTGCGGTTCGAGGGGAACTCCCTTAATAAACTAGCGGACACCTTCACCTTCCGTCGCTTCGTCCTCACAACCGACGCCCAGATCGCCCCCCGGCTGCGGTTTTATACGGAGCTGGAGTTTGAACGCTTCCGCAAGCTAGAACTCGAGCGCAGCGTCGACCGGGCGGGCGCGGGCTTACTCGTCCAACAGGCAATAGGAGGAACCAACGACTCTGAGATCGCGCTCGAACAAGCGTGGCTGCAGTACGATCTGACTGATTGGCTCAGCCTCCGTGGCGGGGCGGTCCTGGTTCCTCTGGGCCGCTTCAACCTGCACCACGACGATAACCTCTGGAACCTCCCGCGCCGTTCCCTGGTTGACCGCGGAGTGCCTGTCCTCCCCTCGACCGCGGCCTGGGATGAGTTGGGAGTCGGCTTTGTGGGCAAAACCCCGGTGGGAGAAAACGGCCTGCTGGATTATCAGTTCTATGTGGTTAATGGCGTGAGCCTAGATGCGGAAGTGGAACACATCCTCCAGAGCCGCGAGGAGACCCGGGGCAAGCTGGAAGCGGAGGTGGAACTGAAGCCAGCGACGGGGACTTTCGCCAACGATGCCAAGGGGGCCAAAAGCTTGACGGGTCGCCTGGCCTTTAGCCCCGCTCCTGGGCATGAGGTGGCCGGGTCTTTTTACTGGGGCCGCTATACGCCGCACTTCCTCAACGACGAGAAGCTCTGGTCGCTCGGGGTCGATGGGCTGAGTCACCTGGGTCCAATTGAGTTGGAAGGCGAGTATATTTTTACCCGCTTCGAGGGCATACGGAACGTGGCCCGGAGCTTTGCCCGGGCTGTCAGGGATCAAGAAGCAGCGGTGGAGGACGAGTTTAGTCCAGCCTTGGAGACGGAGCTCGATTTTGAGCTGGCCAACCTGGCCAGGACCAAGCACGGGTATTGGCTAGAGGCCCGCTACCCATTTTGGCCAGAAAGTTTGAACGACACCCTCCTGGGCCGGGCATTTACTAACCCGCAGCTCATCCCCTTAATTCGCTGGGAGCAGGTGTGGCTCCCCAGCCTCCTCCAAGAGGCGGAGTTCGCAGATGGGGTGCTGACTCAGTTCAAGACCGAGAGCCGCTTCGTCCACCGGATTAGCGCCGGCCTCGCGTACCGCCCCACTCCGCTGGTCGGCTTCACCCTCGCTTATGAATACACCTGGACCAACGATGGCAAGAGCTTGGCCCCTGTCACCAACTTTCTCCCAGCTCGCGCAAAAGAGCATGACGCCCATGCCCTCCTTGCCGGTATGACCTTCGGGTTCTGAGCGGGGCCAGCGCACTATGAGAGCTGCCTGGCGTTGGCGCGGTTCGCGAACCGCGCTGACTGATCTAGGATGAGGCGCATTGTGGCGTGGAGGTTGTGGGTGTGCATAACCCTGGCGGCCCTGGTGGCGTCGAGCTTTGGTCCGGTCGCCACGCCAGCGCAGGCCAAGGTGGTGCACTCGCGCGAGGAGGCTCTGACCCTCGCCTTTCCCGACGCCGAGCGGGTGGAAACCCGCGCGTTTTCTCTCACTGAAGAGGAAGTGAAGCGTGTGGCGACCCTCGCCACCACACCGATGGAGGCCAGGCAGGCTACTGTATACGTTGGCTACAAAGGCGCACAGGTGCTGGGGTATGCGTTCCTCGAGACCCAGACCGTACGGACCCTGCCCGCCACCTTTCTCATCGTGCTGTCCCCTACGGGCGTAGTGCAAAGGGTGCTGGTGTTAGCGTTTCACGAGCCCGAGGACTATCTCCCGCCAGAGCGCTGGTTGCGGCAGTTTGAGCAGAAGACGCTCACCCCCGAACTGCAGCTCCACCGAGATATTCACGGCATCGCCGGCGCCACCCTCTCTGCCCAAGCCGTCAATGGCGCAGTACGGCAAGCGCTGGCACTGTTTCACGTGTTGATTCAGGAGAGGCAATAAGTCCGATGCGCTTCGTTATCACTGGCGAGTGGTCCAAAAATCGGCTCCTGCAGCTTATCATCGTGCTCTTTCTTGTGTACGTCGCTCTACTCTGGCTCACTAACGCTCTGCTCTATTTCCACAAGATGGGCCTAACCTACACCTCGGTCACCGAATACTACCTGGGCTCAGAGGAAAAGTTTTTACCACCGCGCAGCTACCAGGGGATGCTAGAGATTGCCCACTTTCACCTCTTCGCCATGGGGATCTTGCTGCTCACACTCACCCATCTCATGCTCTTCGTGCCGCTGCGCGCCAAACTCAAGCCCTGGTTTGTCGTCGTGCCCTTTACGGCCGCCCTGGTGGACGAAGGCGGCGGCTGGCTAGTGCGCTTTGTCCATCCTGGTTTCGCGTACCTCAAGATCGCAGGGTTCCTGGTCCTGGAGGCCAGCCTGGCCGTGTTGATCGGCGTGAGTCTGTGGACGGTGTTCGCTGGCACGCAAGACGCCTATCGCAGCGGCCTCGGACAGCCCCGTGTGCCGAAGGTGGAAGAGGAACGGGAGCTGATGTGAGTGCGGAGGGGGGATGGCAAAAATACCCTAGTTTTCAAGTAGGGGCGAATCTTGTATTCGCCCTGCTGTCTTTCGGCCTCCCCGCTGGGCGATCACAAGGATCGCCCCTACAGGACAAAGGGCGAAACCAGGTTTATCAACGCCGCCGAATCAAAGCCTTTTTAGTCACCGGGTGCCTCTTGTTCTTCCGCCTCGCTCGCCCAGCCCTGGCCACAGGATGTCTGAGCGACGGGCGGCCTGTCATGGGCACGGTTCTGGAAGTCACTCTTTGTTCAAGCGATACGGCCCAAGACCAGCAGACGCTTACTGCGCTCTTTACCTCTGCCGCGCGCCTCGACTCGCTCCTCACCACCTTTTCCCCGCACAGCCCGCTCAGCCGCCTCAACGCCCGGGCTGGGCAAGGGGCGCAGCCGGTCCCGCCAGAAGTCGCGGATGTGCTCTCGTTATCACTCAGCTACTGGCGGCTAACCGGCGGGACGTTTGACGTCACAGTGGGACCGCTCATGGCCTTGTGGCGCCAGGCTGCAGTCGCGCATACGCCCCCCTCCCCGGCTGCAGTGCAGCGGGCTCGCGCACGGGTAGGCAGTGAGAAGCTCAGGCTTTCGTCTGCAGGTCGCGTGTCCCTCACGCGCCCAGGCATGGCTATCGACCTGGGAGGGATCGGTAAGGGGTACGCCCTCGACCACTTAGCCGGCCTGCTCAGCAAGCAAGGGATTACGAACGCCCTGCTCGACTTTGGTCAGAGCAGTATGTGGGCGCTAGGCGCACCGCCCGACGCTGCGGGCTGGCGTCTGCTGGTGCAACAGCCGGATGGTGGAACCGTGGGCGTGATCACTCTCCATGACCAAGCCCTCTCGGTGTCGGGGAGCCTGGGACAAAGCGTGACGGTGAACGGCCAGCGCTACGGGCACGTGATCGACCCGCGCAGCGGCGAACCGCTGCGCCGCGATTTGCTGGCCTGCGTCATCGCGCCGAGCGCAGCGCAGGCCGAGGCACTGAGCAAGGCGCTGCTCATCCTGGGAGAACAGCAGGGCATCGCCCTCCTGCAGCGTCTCCCTGGAGTCGAAGGGGTATTACTCGACGCAGGTGGGCAACGCTGGATGACCGCGGGCTGGGCGCAGGCAGTCGCCTTTGCCCCGCTGTGAGGGTCAAAGCGGAGGCCTGGGGTCACCGGTCGGCGTCCAGGGGTGCTCGCCAAGCGACCTTTCCGCCGCCAGGAGAGTATGATAAGGGATGAGGCGGCAAGGCGATGGGGTTCGCCTCAGAAACCGCCTTTATGGGCTGATGACCCCTACTCGGATCACTTTCTGGGTAGGGGTTTTTTATTGCCCTGATGATAAGGAGCAGGGGATGGAACATATCTACGGACTGGCAGCGCTGTGGGTCGCCTTGGCACTGCTCGCAACTTTTGCGGCCACGTGGCTGCGCATATCTTCAACTCTCTGTGAGATCATCATCGGCATCGGCGCCGGCTTCATCGCTACGCTGTACTTCGGCGACGCGCGGCTGGGGGCGAAGGAAGAATGGCTGACGTTTCTGGCCAGCTCAGGAGCCGTGGTTCTGACGTTCCTGGCCGGCGCCGAGCTCGACCCAGACACCCTCCGGGCCAAGTGGAAGGAAGTCAGCGTGATCGGACTGGTTGGGTTCTCCGCACCATTTTTGGGCTGTGCAGCCCTGGCCCGGCTCGTTCTCGGCTGGTCGGCACAATCGAGTCTGCTGGCTGGGGTGGCGCTGTCCACGACCTCGATGGCCGTCGTCTACGCGGTCATGCTGGAGACGGGCTTCAACCAGACCGACTATGGCAAGGGCATCCTTGGAGCGTGCTTTATCAATGACCTGGGGACGGTCATCATGCTAGGTCTGCTGTTTGCCCCCTTTACTCTGAAGACGCTTATCTTTGTCGCTGGCAGTGTGACCCTCTTCGCGGCCCTGCCCACCATAACGTCCCGGCTCTTGCAGGCGTTCGGCGGAAAGCCCACGGAAGTGGAGACCAAGTTTATCTTGCTCGTGCTCTTCGGACTTGGTGCGCTGGCAGTGTGGTCCGGGAGTGAAGCCGTCCTGCCGGCGTACATCGCCGGCATGTGCCTTGCCGGAACTGTCGGACGCGACCACGGCTACATCCGTCGCCTGCGCACGCTGACCTTTGGCCTGTTGACCCCTTTCTACTTCATCCGCGCCGGATCCTTCGTGCTCCTGCCCGCGCTGGTCAAGGCGCCGCTGGTCTTTCTGGCGCTGTTTGGGGGCAAAGTGCTCTCGAAGGTCTTCGGTCTCTATCCCGTCGTCGGCGTTTTCAAGCCGCACCGGCAAGAGCGGTGGTACTATACCCTCATGATGTCCACCGGCCTCACCTTCGGCACGATCTCCGCACTCTATGGCCTGAGCCATGGCCTCATCACGCAGGAACAGTACTCGTTTCTGGTGGCAACAGTCATCGCCAGCGCGGTGATTCCCACAATCATTGCTGACCTGTTTTTCCTGCCCCACCACTTGCTCTCCTCACAGGCAGGACCGGCCACACTGGAAGTTGAGGCCATAGGACAACGCAGGTATGGTGGAGAGGTCCGGTAGCACTTCACCAGATAGGAGAGGGATTCATGTTTAAGAAAGGTATCCGTTCACCTCTCAAACTTGAGGAAATCCGGAGGAGGCTTCTGAGCGCAGCAGGACGGGGGCTCGCCCCTTAAGCTCACCTGCTGCCCCTTTCTCCGTCGCTACGCTGCGGGAGCAAGGGCATGAAGCAGTACGGCCCGCACGTTTCGGTGAGGTGCTGTTGGAGGCGGGATTTGGCGAAGAGCCTAATCAAGGAAATGAGGTGCAGCAATGAAACGTGCACTGGTGTGGAGGGTGGCGCTGGTGGCTGCGCTTCCTCGCGTGGCCATCGTACTGCTCGTGACATCTGCTGCCTTTGGGCAAGAGGCCAATCCGGGAGTCTCGTCCGCTGGATCGGGAATACAGCCGCTTGACCTGGCTCAAGTAGAAGAACTCGCCATCCAACGCAATCTCGGTCTGATCGCGGCCCGTTACCAGATTGATGTGGCCCGTGCCGATCACCTTACTGCAGCGCTCAGGCCGAACCCGGTCTTCAGTTCCACGAATGAGAACTTCAAGTTCTCCCGGCCTCTCGACGGCATCAATGGTGACTTCGTCGATTACACGCAGCGCCTTGACGTGATCCTCGAACGAGGCGGCAAACGCGGGCTGCGGGTGCAAGCAGCGGAGCAAGGCGTGCGGCTGGCCGAGGCTCGATTCCTGGATGAACTCCGGCGACTGCGACTGCGGGTGCGCCAAACCTTTTACAACGCTCTGCTCGCAAGCACCAACCTAGATCTGGCCGCAGGAGATTTAGAAAACTTCCAGCGGATTGAGTCGATCACAAAGGTACGAGTTGACGCCGGCGATGCGGCCCAGGTCGATCTCCTCAAGATTGAACTTGAGCGAGAGCAGTTGGTCGGGGCCATGGCTGCTGCCCGGCTCGCCCACGAACAAGCGCTCGTTGACCTCAGGGGGCTCATCGGCGAGCGGCTCGATCCAACTTTACCAACACAGGTGCCGACGATTGTGCTGACTGGAGCACTCGCGGCGCCCTCCGTCGAACTGGAGCTTGCTACTCTCAAACAGCAGGCCCTGACGCGACCCGATGTGGCCGCGGCGAAAACCAGCGTTGAGGCGGCGCGGAGCCAGCTTCTACTAGCGCAGGCTGGGCGGAGACAAGACTTGGACATCTTCGTCGAGTACAAACGCACGAATGGCTTCGACACTTTCGGCGGGGGCTTCTCTATCCCTCTCCCACTCTTCAACCGCAATCAAGGCGCTATCGCACGCGCCCAAGCGACGCTCGCGGCCGACACGTCGGCACTCGGCCAGGCAGAACTCGATGCTCTCGTTGAGGTGGAGAAAGCGTTCCGCGGTTACGCCGTGAACCTGGCCGAAGCGCGGCGCTACCGCGAGAACCTGGCCGACAAGGCGACACGCGTTCGCCGCATCACTGAGATCTCCTACCAGGAAGGCCAGGCGAGCTTGCTGGAATTGCTCGATGCCACCCGGACCTACAACCAGATTCGGCTGGCCCAAAACCACGCCGAGTTCGCCTACCGTATGAGCCTGGTCGAACTCGAAGCGGCCACCGGCCAACCCGTGGTACCTGGGCCCTAACAAGATGCGATATCTGAAACCAACCATACTAACTTTCTTGCTCATCATTCTTCCGCTCACTGCCTGTCATCGAGGCGAGGATGCGGCAGTTGAGGAGAAGCCTGTGGTTGAGGTTCACGTCGCCAAGGTGACCACCCGAGCAGTGGCAGACCTCGTCGTCGCCACCGGGACAATCTACCCGTTAGCAAAAGCCGCAGTCGCGGCCAAGATTGCCGCCCCCATCCGCCGGATGGCGCAGCTTATGGGCCGGCAGGTTGCCCAGGGCGAGGTTCTCGCTGAACTTGAGAGCCAGGACCTGGAGGCAGCGAAGAATGAGGCGGCGGCGGTGCTGCGCGAGGCCGAGCTGGCGGTTGAACGGCTCTCGGGCGGTGTGCAGCCGACGGACCTCGCCCGCGCGGAGGCAACCCTGCGCGAGGCCGCCGCTAATCTGGCCGCGGCCCGCGCGGCGCACGCGCGCAATCAGCGCTTGCTGGCTGAGGGCGCGATTCCGCAGAAGGACGTTGAGGCCTCGGCTGCGCGACTGGCAGGTGCCGAAGGAGAGCACCGCGTCGCCGAGCAGACACTGCGCGCTCAGCGCCAGGCAGTCTCGCTACGGGATCTGCAAATGGCCCAGAGCCGGGTCGAGCAGGCGCGGGCCCGGTTAGCCGCAGCCGAGGCCCAGCGCTCCTATGCCACTATCCGCAGTCCGCTTGCTGGAGTCGTTGCCGAACAGTTTCTCTATGAGGGCGAGACCGCCCAGGCTGGCACCCCGCTTGTGACAGTCATGAAGCTTGATCCAGTCATAATCCGGGCAAACGTCGCCGAAGCTGAGGCGCAACGCCTGCAGGTAGGTGCCAGGGTCCAGGTCGTTGGCGATACCGGGCCAGCGGCTGGCAAGGTCAAACTCATCAGCCCGGCTGTTGACCCTACCAACCGCACTCAGGAGGTTTGGGCTGAGGTCCCAAACCCCAACGCCCGTCTTGCCCCGGGCGGCTTCGTCCGGGTGACGATAACAGCGCAGACGATCGGACAGGCCCTCACTGTACCAGTATCAGCAGTGCAGTTTGCGGCGGGCAAACCTGAAGGTACGGTCTCAGTGGTGGATGACAAGTCCGTGGCGCATGCGGTCACAGTAGGGATTGGGGTGCGGGACGGAGAGGTGGTCGCCATCACCTCTGGCCTGCAGGAAGGGCAGCTCGTCATCACCGAGGGCAATTATGCCCTTGCCGACGGAACTCAGGTCCATGTGGTGAATCCACCATGACCAAGCTCGCCAGGTTCGTCATCCGCCAATCCACCGCCATCCTCTTCCTGACGGCCCTCGTGTGCCTCGCCGGAGCCTATGCCGGGTGGACGATGCCGACCGCGGTCTTCCCGCAAACGAATTTTCCGCGTGTGGTCGTCCTCGTTGACAGTGGCGTGATGCCGGCTGAGCAGATGCTGGCACTCGTCACCCAGCCCATCGAGGAGGCAATGAATGATATTCCGGGTGTAGTCTCCATCCGGACGACGACGAGCCGGGGCTCGGCCGAGGTCAATGTCTTCTTTAATTGGTCGGTGGACATGGAAAAATCGCTCCTCTACGTGCAGGGGCGGCTTGCGCAGCTCGCCGCCACGCTTCCGGCCGGGGCGACATTTCAGACTTACCGGCTGACTTTCTCCGCCTTTCCCATCATCGGGCTGAGTGTGACCTCGCCGCAACGGACCGCGGCTGAGCTCTGGGAGCTGGCCCGATACACCCTCAAGCCGCGGCTCATCCGCACTGCGGGTGTGGCGCGCGTGGACCTCGTCGGCGGCCGGGTGCGGGAGTACCACATCTTAACGGATCCGGTGCGTCTCGAAGCCCATCACTTGACGCTGCCCCAGGTGGTGGAGGCCCTCCGCAAAACCAACCAGATCGGCTCGGCAGGCCTGTTGGACGAGAATCATCAACTCTACCTCACGCTCATCGGCCAGATGGCCCGCAACCCCGAAGAGATCGCGAGCCTCGTTGTGGGCGACGACGACAAGGTGCCAATCCACGTGCGCGACATCGGCACGGTCGAGACCGGAGTTCAACCGCAGTACAACATTGTGTCGGCGGACGGCCGCGAAGCGGTCCTGCTCAATATCCGCAGCCAGCCTTATGCAAGCACGGTGGGTGTCGCCGAGGGACTGAAGGTTGAGCTCGCACGACTCCGGCGTGAGCTGCCACCCGATGTGGCAATCGCGTTCTTTTACGATCAATCTCTCCTCGTCAGGCAGTCCATCGCCAGCGTGTGGGAGAGCATTTTTGTCGGTCTAAGCCTCTCAATCGCCATCCTCGTCCTCTTTCTACAGAGTTGGGGCACAACTGTGGTGGCGATACTTGTGATCCCTATCTCAGTCCTGGTGACGCTCGTCGTCATGCGGCTGCTCGATATGAGCTTCAACCTCATGACGCTGGGGGGCATCGCTGCGGCTATCGGGCTCATCATCGACGATGCCATCGTAGTGGTTGAGAACCTGTATACCCACATAGCCGCGGGAATGGAGCGCCGGGCTGCCATAGAGCTGGCCGTGGCTGAGATCGCAACGCCGATCGTGGGCTCGACGCTCACGCCCGTGGTGGTTTTCCTGCCGCTCGCTTTTCTGGAAGGCGTCGCGGGCGTCTTCTTCCGCGCGCTCGCTCTCACCATGGTCTCGGCGCTTCTCACCTCACTGGTGCTGGCGCTCACGTTCACGCCGACTGTTGCCCTGAAACTGGTCAGGGGCACAAACACGCCGTCGCACAGTACCGCCCCACGAGAAGGGCAATGGTTCGGGAGAGTGATCCAGGTTTACGAACAGGCCCTCAGTTTCGCCCTCGCCCGGCCCTGGATAGTCAGCGGCATCTCAGCCCTCGTGCTTGCTGGAGCGGCTGGGCTCTACCAACTGGTTGAAATCGACTTCCTTCCTGAGCAGGATGAGGGAGCCTTTGTCTTGGACTACTTCACTCCACCCGGGACCTCACTCTCAGAGACTAACCGCGTTCTTCAGCATGTCGAGGAGATACTCAGGGCTACCCCTGAAATCGAGAGCTACTCGCGCCGCACAGGTGCCCGCTTGGCTCTCGCCATCGCGGAGCCGAACACGGGCGACTTTCTGGTGAAGCTCAAGGCCAAGCGGAGCCGAGGAGTTGAGGCGATTACTGATGACCTCCGGTCGCAGATTGAGCACAGCGAGCCAGCGCTGCACGTTGAGTTTGCCGGCATCTTAAACGACCTGATCGGTGATCTCACCTGGTCACCGGCACCGGTCGAGATCCGGCTGTACTCCAGCGATCCAGCACTGCTGCGCACTAAGGCCGCTGAGATCGCTGAGGTTATCAAAGACATTCCAGGGGTGGTCGATATCTTCGACGGCGTGGTTGTGACTGGCCCCGCGATTACTTTCGCGCCCGACCGGGAGAAACTCGCCACCGTTGGCCTCTCGGTGGATGACCTGGCGCGGGCCATCCAAACTGCGGTGGTCGGCGAGGTGGCCTCGTTCGTCATTGAAGGAGATCGCCAGGTCAATCTGAGGGTCTTGCTGCCGCCCGCCGAACGGAGCTCTCTCGACGCCGTTCGCAATCTCCTCATTCGCACGCCTACGGGCGCCACGCTCCCCCTCCGCGCGCTCGCAACCGTTCAGATTGAGTCTGGCCAGACCGAGCTCCGCCGTCAGGACCTCCGGCAGGTAGTTGCGGTCTCAGCCCGCTTATCCGGTCGAGACTTAGGGAGCGCGATCCGTGACATCCAGCGCACGCTCGAGGCGAAGGTCAAGCTACCGGCAGGGATGAGCCTCGAATACGGCGGGCTCTACGAGCAGCAGCAATCCTCTTTCCGCAACCTGATGGGCGTGCTCGCCGCCGCCATTTTGCTCGTTTTTCTGGTGCTGGTGCTGGAATTCCACTCGTTTAAGCACGCGGTAGCCATTGTGTGGGGAGCCTTGCTCTCACTCTTCGGTGCGCTCATAGCACTCATCCTCACCGGCACCTCGCTCAATATCATCTCGTTTATGGGAGCAATCATCGGCATTGGCATCGTGGCTAAGAACGGCATCCTTCTCCTGGATGCCGTTGACCAACATCTGGCCGAAGGATTGACCGTCCGCGCTGCCCTCGCTCAGTCCGGCGTCCGGCGACTGCGTCCCGTCGTGATGACCTCGCTGGCCGCGGCGCTCGGCATGCTACCGCTTGCGTTCGGCGTTGGGGCTGGGGCGCAAATGCTCAGGCCGCTGGCAATCGCTGTCATGGGTGGCCTAGCTATCTCGGTGCTCTTCTCACTCGTCGTCACGCCAGCCGTCTTTCTGGTCCTTAGCCCGCGCCTCAGGCAGGAGGAGGTAGAGCGTACAGTGCTGTCTTCCCGGGCCTGATTCAGCGTCGGCTCTTCCGCAGCCCTGCGCGGCCGCGCCCGCTCACCTGATGCAGACGCCTGAGTAGTTCCTGCATTGGCGGGGTGAGAGTCTTGTCCTTATGATGGACCACGCTCAACGGCCGGGTGATGGGGAGCCCCTTGAGGGCGAGCGTCGCTACTCTCCCCTCTTTCGCCTCACGGGCGACGCTGTACGCCGAGAGAATCGCCACTCCTAGGTCGGCCTCGACCGCCCGCTTGATCGCCTCGATCCCGCCGATCTCTATAGTCTTAGGCAGCGTGAGCCCGCGCTGTAAGAACGCCTGTTCGTATGTCTTGCGCGTCGCCGAGCCAGGCTCGCGGCCGAGCAGTCGCTCGGTCAGCAGTTCCTCGGGGGCGACGGTTTTTCGCTTTGCCCAGGGATGGTGCGCGCTGACGGCGAGCACCAGGGTGTCAGTGACCCAGGGCATGATCGTCAGCTCTGCGCGGTGTAGAGATTCACCCACCACGCCCAGGTCTAACTCGTTGTGCAGAATCTTCTCCGCAATCGTTTGGGTATTCCCGATGGTGATGGCCAACTCGACGGCCGGAAACTCTCGGCAAAAGGCGCTGAGCAGCGGCGGCAAGAGGTAGATCCCTGGCGTGTTGCTGGCACCCACCCGCACCCTGCCCCCGTTGTCTCGCTGGAGGGCGTGCACGGCGGCTTCAGCTTCCTCAACGAGTGCCAGGATACGCCGGGCGTAGCGCTCCAGGGTGTCCCCAGCGGTGGTCAGGTGCAAGGTTTTGCCGAGACGCTCGTAGAGCGCGGCACCCAGCTCTTTTTGCAACTCTTTGAGCTGCATCGTGACCGCGGGCTGGCTGAGGAGCAATTCTTCCCCGGCCCGGGTGAGACTGCGATGCCTCGCTACTGCGCACAGTAGTCTGAGTTGGTGCAACGTCATAGCAAAACAAATGCTACAGCTAAAAATTATATATTTGACTTATGCACTGGAACCGTCGAAAGTGTCAAGCAGTTGTAAGGGCAGCCCGGCATGGCCGTCCAAAGGAGGGCACCCACAGAGGGGTGCCCCTACGTGTCGAAGCACCAAGGAGGACTTCTTCAGCGATGTGCTAAAGGAGGGGTCTTATGATCTTTCGTCAGTTCCTGCGTCCAGAAACCGGGTGCGCCTCCTATCTCTTCGGTTGAAAAGGCAAAGGGGTCTGCGCGGTCGTAGACCCACAACTGGACGTCGTCCAGTACCTCGACACGGCCTCGCGCACCGACATGCGCATCGCCTACGCGATCGACACCCACCTGCAGGCTGACCACCACTCGGGCGGCAGGCGCTTAGCCGCAGAGACCAGCGCCCGCTACGCACTGCACGAAAGCGCAGCAGTCAACTTTGCGTTCTTTCCCCTGCACGACGGGCAAGACCTGGACCTCGGCAACGTGAGCATCCGCGTCCTGCACACCCCCGGACATACGCCCGAGAGCATCTGCCTGCTGGTCACGGACAAAACCCGCGGGCCAGAGCCGTGGTTTCTACTGACGGGCGACACCTTGTTTGTCGGCGCGGTCGGTAGGCCGGACCTCCCCGGTCGGGCGCACGCGAGCGCAGCAGAGCTGTACGAGAGCTTGCACAGCAAACTGCTTTGCCTCCCGGAAACCCTGGAAATCTACCCTACCCATTTCGCCGGCTCGGCCTGCGGGGCCGGTATGAGCGGCAAACCCTGCACCACCCTGGCGTTTGAGCGCCGCTTTAATCCGCTGCTCTCTGTGCCCAAGGAGGAGTTCGTCTCCACTGTGACGAATAATCTGCCGCCCAAACCGGCGGAGATGGAAGAGATCTTGCGCTCTAACCGTGGGTCGGCGTAGGAGGCAGTGTGGCTTCCCGCCGCTCTGCTACCTTTTCGCCCACCGACACGGCCGGGACGGTCCCCCGTCTTGGCTTGCTCGCCAACTGGCAGCAATTCACGCTACTGGTATTGATCAACTCTTTTGTCGGCGGAATGGTCGGCCTTGAGCGCACCGTGGTGCCATTGATTGGCGAGCAGGAGTTCGGCCTCACTTCCAAGACTGCCATCGTCTCCTTCATTGTGAGCTTTGGCATCACTAAGGCTCTGTGCAACCTCTTCGCCGCGCGTCTCTCGGAAACCTGGGGCCGCAAGAAGGTGCTAGTGCTAGGCTGGATCATCGGCCTGCCGGTGCCCCTCATCATTATCTGGGCCAATCATTGGTGGTGGTTCGATATTGCTAATGTCCTGCTCGGCGTTAACCAGGCCCTATGCTGGTCGATGACCGTGATCATGAAGGTCGATTTGGTCGGCCCGCGCCAGCGGGGTTTGGCCCTGGGACTTAACGAGTTTGCCGGCTATCTGGCAGTCGGAGGCACTGCCTGGCTCACCGGATACCTGGCCTCGATTTACGCCCTACGGCCGCAGCCATTCTATCTGGGGATCGGCTTCGCCGTGGCCGGCCTGCTCTGTTCCTGGCTCTTTGCCCGCGAGACCCGCGACTACGCCCTCCTGGAGGCGCAACAGCACGCCCCCGCTTCCTCTCCTGTCTCGCACTCCACACTGCACACTCCGCACTCCGCACTCGGTATGGCTCCCTCACTGAAAGAGATTTTTATTCTGACCTCTTGGAAAGACCGGGCGCTCTTTTCCTGTAGCCAGGCTGGTCTGGTGAATAACCTCAACGATGGGATGTCGTGGGGAATCTACCCCCTGTTCTTCTCGTCTTATGGTCTTGGTGTGGCTGCTATCGGCGTGCTGAAGGCCGTCTACCCGGCGGTGTGGGGCATCACGCAGGTAGTGTTCGGTCCGCTCAGCGACCGTATCGGCCGCAAGTGGCTGATCGCCGGTGGCCTGATGGTACAGGCGGTGGGAATCTGGCAGACGGTGCTGGTGCCGACTTATGCCTCGTGGCTGCTGGCCGCGCTGCTGCAAGGTTTGGGCACGGCGATGGTGTATCCGACACTGCTGGCCGCCATCAGTGACGTGGCTCACCCGCAGTGGCGCGCGACCTCGATGGGGGTGTACCGCCTGTGGCGGGACTCGGGCTATGCAGTGGGCGCGCTGCTGTCCGGCGTCGTCGCCGACCTATTCGGCATGCGCGCAGCGATTCATCTGGTTGCCGCACTCACGCTGGGCTCCGGCCTAGTGGTCGCGACGATCATGCGCGAGACCCGCCATTAGCCTTGCCGCTCTCATTTTGTGGTGCAGGCGTCCTCGCCTGCAGTGTGCAGAGCCGGCCAGAGGCCGGCATCACAAGAATGGATCAAGTTATTCTTGCGCGGTTCCTTACGCGGCCTTAGCGGGCGCGGGCCGGTGGTAATCGCGGATCTCCTTGATCTTGTCGTTGACGACCTCCACGACCTCGGCACCAAGCGCTTCGACGACTTTTCCCTCCCGCGGACGGGTGCCGTGGAAGAGCGACTCTGCCACGCCATGGCCGTCGTGGCCGGTGAGCAGGCGCAGGTCGCAGCGACCGTCAGGAAAGAGAGCAAAACTCGTTTCGTAGTGGCGTCGCACCTCTTCCCGACCCTCAAAGCGCCTCCCCTCGCTGTCGACAATGAGGGGATGGTCGTGAAAGCAAGCCATCACGCCTTCGATATCGTGGCGGTTAAACGCCTCGAAGTAGCGCTGAATGAGTTGTTCTTCTGGGGTCATTGTCGAGCCCTCCTTTACTGTCACAGTTGTAGAACCCGCCTTGACATCAGGCAAGGGCCAGGAGCGAAATGAGGACTCCCTGATGAACAAGGAGAGAACAGTATGGATGATGAGGAGATGAGACACAGCATGCGGATTGCGGATTGCGGATTGCGGAATCGGGATTGGAGGACTCAAAATTCTCGGAGAATTCTTGGCGGCACCATTCTGCTGGTACTCTGGCTGTGGAGCGGCACGGGGAGCGCGCAAGAGCAGCATCCACACCACCCCCTGCCCCTCGACCAGTATATCGCGCTCCTCGAAGACCCCCAGCGCGACGAGTGGCAAAAGCCTGACGCAGTCATCCAGGCGCTCAACCTGCAGAACGGCCAGGTCGTGGCTGATATTGGCGCGGGCAGCGGCTACTTTACCCTGCGCCTGGCGCGGGCGGTCGAGCCCAATGGGACAGTGTTCGCCGTGGATGTCGATGAAGGCATGCTCAACTACCTACGCCAACGCTTGGCCAAGGAAGACATCAAAAACATCACCGTGAGGCAGGTGCCGCCGCACGATCCCTTGTTGCTCAACAGCTCCGTGGACCTGGTGTTTGTCTGCAACGCCTATCATCACCTCGAAGAGCGAGAGGGGTATCTGCGCAAGCTGCGCAAGGCGCTCAAGCCGGACGGGCATCTGGTAATCGTGGATTTTTACAAGCGCGAGGGGATACCGGTCGGGCCGCCGATGGACATGCGGCTGAGCGAAGAGACGGTGCAGAAAGAGTTGCAGGAAGCGGGCCTAAAGGTGACCGAGCAACTGACGTTCCTGCCCTATCAGTACATCCTCATCGCCCAGCCTACGAGCGGGACGAGTGCCCTTTCTCCGGCCGGAGGACCGTAAGCGTATGCACCCGGCGCTCGACTAGCTCATCGGCCCGGGCCAGGAGCGCCTCGTCCTGGGTGAACTTCTCCACCATGTAGCTGAGGTCGCTGAGGTCGTGGATCAGCAGCTTGACCGCTTGGTCGCGCAGCATCTTCTCCTTCACCACCTGCAGCAACTCGACCACCACGTCCTCCAGTTCCGAGCCTTCCACGTCGATCGCCATCTCAAACGCCCGCTCGACCGAGATACCCTTACCCGCCTCCCGACCATACGCGCTGAGCAGCGAACGCAGCCGTACTACAGTGGAAGGGTCGAACCACACCTTGCTGTTCTCGGCCAAGGCGGGCTCGCTTTCCAACAGGCTCTCCACCAGGGCTAGGGCGCCGAGATGTCCGGCCTCGTGCCGGGCCATGGTGAACCAGAAGGCGCGCAGCTCTTCCTGGGGCTGGAAGACGCGGGCAAAGCGCATATACAGCGCCATGGTCTTTTTTTCCATGTCCACGGCGGTGCGCAGGATGTCTTTGAGCGTTGCCCGTTGCGGCCGGCGGTGCAGGTCAGCTTTCTCTGCCATAGCCTTCTCATAGCAGAACCGGGCAAGCTTGTAAAAACGGGGCGCAAGTACTACGTTCCCCGAGTAATGCGATTATGAATCGTTCTCATGCCTCAGAGAAGGTACATTTGGTCATCACCTTAGGTCTGGCACTCTTGGTCTCCAAAGTGCTGGCAGGGGGTCTTACCTCCGGGCAGGTTCAAGCGGAATCAGTAACTGTCGAACCCGCCGCTCACGCGGCATTCCTCGCCTGGGCCAGCAAGCACGGGTACTCGGGCCTTAAGCCCGTCGAGACCCAGGAAGGAGGCCATTGTTGGTCTGTGAGGGAGTCCTCTCCGAACGAGTATTTGTATGAGCTAGCAGCTTGTCCCGGCGAAGGGATTACGACGGTACGAGTCGTTCGCCAGGGAACCGTATGGAAGGCTGAAGAGGCGTTCTGGCAGTGTTCCGTAGGTAAGCCATCCTGGCAGGAGATGGTTGAGCGCGACTTACAAGCGATGCCCCAAGGCACGACGGTCAAGATGATCTTGGAGAGAGACGACACGGTAGTGGTAACACTGGTCAGGCCAGAGGACACGGGCGCGCAAGAGGCAATTCCACAAGAAGGAGACGCTGATTTTAACTGGAACTTCTCTCGATTCACCAGAGGTGACGACGGCCTTTGGCGATGCTTCATGGTTTACGATGCGCTGGGTCATCCGGATAGTACTTATGGAACGGCTGAGGATGCCCTCATTGCCTTCGCACTAAAGAACTTTCCTAAACTCTCTATTCTAGGAGACTGCGCTCAGGCTCAGCAGGCCCGTGATACCGGCAAGGTGTGCTGGACGCTCAAAAGCGACACGGGAGACCGACGTACCTACATGATCGGCCCGGCCTTCA
>WNGG01002377.1_pt1 | contig 25571 bp, 31 predicted proteins | sample 5400661 | NCBI WGS metagenome assembly WNGG01 (sample SAMN13153372, study PRJNA577476) | soil metagenome | isolation source: 100 cm soil or saprolite under Garry oak tree replicate 1 | place: USA:California | collected 2016-06-15
CAATTCAAGATACTCCGGCCAAGCTTGTGGTTTCCCTCCATGCTCGTGAGCATCACCATATGTCAGCAACTTATCTACCGGCGGTGTATAGCTATTTATACCCATATCGATCTCCTTCAGACATTCTCTCAAGCGACTATTACTTTCCCATACCTACAGCACTATAAAACCTGTCAAAAAATCTGGCAAGTTTCCTCTCATCCAACAGCCCATTCGTCCGTACACTGCTGCACAAATCCAGCCCAAACGGCCCTACCTGCCGGATCGCCTCCTCAACATTCTCCGCGTTCAACCCACCGGCCAGAAAAATCGGCACCTCCACCGCCTCCCGAATCTTCCGACTAATCTCCCAATTATGCATCCGACCAGTCCCGCCCAACTCTTTCACTGCTAGCGACGGATTACCCGAATCCAGCAAAATGCCATGCACATACGGAGCCACCCCCACCGCCTCTTCAATCGACTCCTCATCCCTCACGTGAATCACCTGCACCAGCGCAATCCCCGGCAACGCCTCCCTCAACTTCTTATAGTCATCCACATGCAAACTATCACATATCTGTAACGTATTCGTCCGGCACCTCCTCTGTTGCTCAATAATCACCTCCGGGTCCTTCTGGCTAGTGAGGAGAAAAGAGGTTACCGCTGGAGGAATAGTCTTCGCAATCTCCGCAATCAAAGCCTCCTCTATGACACCTGGGCCGCTGGGCATCGCCGAGACAAGGCCGAGGGCTGAGGCCCCGTATGAGACGGCGAGCTGTGCTTCCCGTGTGTTACTGATGCAGCAAATTTTGACTCGTGGCTTGCGTGTGGGTTGCATGAAATTCACCTGTATCGTTACCAAGCTAGGATAGAGACATATTACTTATCTCTACCCGCCTACGCGCACCGCTCTTTGAGGCAGAGATTCACTGCCGATCTCCGAAATATATATAACTATGGCAGTAATGTTATCAAATCCACCATTTTCATTTGCCCTCTCAACAAGATGATAGATGCTCTCCTGAGGCCTCGATGACTCAACAATTCTTAGTATCTCATACTCACTTACTAATCTATGAAGGCCGTCTGTACAAAGTACAAGATAATCATTTTCCTCTAAATGCTCTTGAAAAAGGTCTATATTGACATCAACCTGAGCACCTAAATAACGAGTGCTGATATCACCTTGTGGGTGGATGCGAGCTTGATCTTCGCTCATTAATCCAGCTCGTACCTGTTCAGCTACCCAGGAATGATCTTTTGACAATGATTTTGTTTGGTGCTTACGTATAAGATAAGCACGACTGTTACCAACATTGGCAATATAAGCCATGTTACCACAAAGTACTGTTGCAACGGACGTCGTTCTCATTCCTCTCCTGAAGATGTTTTCTGTCGCACGTTGATAGATTAAAGCATTTGCACGTTTCATAGCATGAAGTAATGAGATAGCAACGTCATCACTACCATCCTGATAATACACATTGGGAATGGTATCTACAGCTATTTCACTTGCTACTTCCCCTGCCGCGTGCCTTTCACTCCCATCAGCCACAACGAACAATGCACCCTTTCGAGCCATCACTTGAACATATTTAGGGATGACGTAGGCGAAATTATCTTCGTTGTGTTCAAGTTCGCGACCAACGTCTGTTAGCTGTGCAACATCAAGACGAAGGTATCTGCCTTCATTTCTCTTGGGTCTTGTCTCTATTGCCACGGTAAAGGTTAAGACGCTAGCATAACGATCAGTCCGCTCTTTCGCCATCGCTTTCAGAACAGCCTGCTCAATATGAGTGGGCAAATCAGCATTAAGTTGTCTTGGTGCAGTTGGTATCTCCTGCATATGCTTGAACGCCATCGAAAAGAAATCAGGGGCCGTAAAGGGTTGTCGTCCGGTAAAAAGCTCGTAGGCGATGCAACCTAACGCATATTGATCACTTTCTCTCCCGACCAGACCCTTAAACTGCTCCGGTGCCATGTAAGGTGGTGTACCGATGATGGTGGCTTGCTGGATAGTGAGTGTGCCGAGTACGGTGGCAATGCCGAAATCAGCCAGCACTATCTCACCTCTGGCATTGAACAGGATATTTTCGGGTTTGAGGTCACGGTGAATAATATGTTGCTCATGAGCGTGGTGGAGAGCTTCGCCAATTTGCGTAAGGATGCTGAGAGCTTCCTGTTCCGGTAGCGGTTTTCCTGTCTGACGTCGCAACCGATCTCGTAGAGAGCCGTTTGGGGCATACTCGGTCACCATGTAAGGAAAGCCTTCATGAAAACCGACGTCGATGATGGGCAAGATATGGGGGTGCTTGAGCCTTTCGAGCAGGAGGGCTTCCTGGATAAAGCTATCGCGTTCTTTTTGCGAGTTGAGAAGGACGCCATGCATAAGCTTGATTGCCACGATGCGGTTGGTGAGGATCGTATGTGCTCCCCGATAGACGCGGCCAAATGAGCCGCTAGCCAGTTCTTCGAGCAGGCGATAGTTGCCAATAGTATCCTGTATACTTGCCATCTTGCCCTACCTTGAAAGAGAGTTCCCACTGAGAACATCTTCATAAGGGGTGAGACATGAACCGCCCACATTGCGCATCCCCTAGCACAGTGGGTTCGGAAGCGTCGCCTCAGCCTCACGTTTCTGCAGAGCCTTCGATGCGCGTGCGCAGTTCTTTCGGGTCCGTACCACCATGAAGCAAAATGAACCTCACCCTTCATAATCGAGCCTATCAAATCTCCTTGAGCCCTACATCCCCACCCTCGGCCTATACTGCACCGCCTCCGCGACATGATTGGCGGCAATCATCTCACTCCCCGCCAGATCGGCAATTGTCCGCGCCAATTTCAACACACGATGGTACGCCCTGGCTGACAAATGTAATTGCTGCATGGCTGCTTTCATGAGTTTCTCGGCAGCAGGTTCGACAGTGCAGAGGTCGCGGACTTCGGCTGCGGACCATTTCGGAGGTCTCGACCTGGCGTTTATCCGACAATTTCTCATAATCGACACGAGGAACTTCGACATGAATATCGATACGATCCAACAGAGGGCCACTGATACGTTTCTGATAGCGAGCAATAGCTGAGGCCGAACAACTACACTCTTTGACCGGATCACCATAGTAACCACAAGGGCAAGGATTCATCGAGGCAACAAGCATAAAGTTGGCTGGATAAGTAATTGTTCCCTGCGCTCGTGAGATCGTGACAACCTTATCCTCCAGGGGCTGGCGTAGAACTTCCAACACATTCTGCCCAAATTCGGGCAGTTCATCCAGAAAGAGGACACCCCGATGCGCAAGGCTGATTTCACCAGGCCGTGGGATACGTCCACCACCGACGAGGCCAGCGTGACTAGTGGTGTGGTGTGGAGAGCGGAATGGGCGTTGCAGAACAAGAGGCATATCTGGCGGCAACATGCCACTGACACTATAAATTTTCGTTACATCGAGGGCTTCATCGATGATCATCCGTGGCAGAATAGAGGGCGTGGTACGTGCCAGCAGTGTTTTGCCAGAACCAGGAGGGCCACTCATCAAAATATTGTGACCTCCACTGGCTGCAACCTCTAAGGCCCGCTTGACATGCTCCTGTCCACGTACTGCCGACATATCCTGTCCGTAGCTTATCTGGTCGATAGTTTCAAGAATACGCGGATCGGGAATGTATGGCTCAATTTGCTGTTGCTCGTTGAGGTGAGCAATGAGGTGCCCTAAGGTCTCAACAGGGTAGATAGCGACTCCTTGAATGAGCGCAGCTTCCATAGCATCGGCAGCAGGAACAAAAACGGTCTTCACCTGCTTCTCGCTGGCTAAAGAAACCATTGGGAGAATGCCATTGGTATGGCGCACGCTCCCATCGAGAGAGAGTTCGCCCAGAAAGAGACTCTCTTCTATCTGCTGGCCTGGATTAATCTGCCCTGATGCCAGCAAGAGGCCTATAGCTATAGGCAGATCATAAGCCGGGCCTTCTTTACGCAAGTCAGCCGGAGCGAGATTGGCTGTGATACGCTTATAAGGAAAAAGACAGCCGCTGTTCTTGATCGCCGAGCGTACTCGCTCACGCGACTCATTCACAGAGGCATCGGGAAGTCCCACGATAGTGAAAGCTGCCAGACCGTTCGAGAGGTCTACCTCAACCTCAATTAAGGCACCTTCCAGACCAATAACTGCACAACTCTGTACCTTTGCCAGCATGTTCGAAGCACTCCTCAACAATATTTTGTCAGCATTATGCCTGAGTTGCCGCAAAAATACAAGAGGTTTAGTAAGTCTATCCCACTTTTACTCAGACCCACTCGTTGTTTGTTCCGCTGCGAGCACTTGCTTGACCAGTTCGCGTGCCTTGTCAAGCGTCACACCTGACTTGAGCAAGACCTGGTAGGCAATCCCCTCTCCTTCACGCAGCAGGCCCAGCAGCAGGTGCTCTGTTCCCAGATAGTGATGGCCGAGGGAGCGTGCCTCCTGGACAGCCAGCTCGATACTCGCTTTGCCCTGCTGTGTCATTCCGATCTGGCCATCACCAATCGGTTGCTCTCCCGGAGGGTGTAGCGTTTCGATCTGCTTCCGCACGTCGCTCGGCTGCACCTGCAGCTGGTTCAGCACTCTGGCTCCGACCCCCTCCCACTCACTCATGATCGCTAGCAACACATGCTCTGTTCCCACACCATCATGATGGTACCGATAGGCTTCCTCATTCGCCAGCGACAAGACTTTGCGGGCTCGCTCAGTGAATCGAGCAAGCGGGTGATTTGGCCCTGGCTTCATGCTCACGACGACCCGTTGGCTCTCCACGAAGTTCTCGACATTCTCCGGGGTAAAGCGGTATTCTCCAGCAATGCGATACGCGATCAATTCGCCTCGCGTGACCAGTCGCCTGACCGTCACCGGCTCGATCCGCAGCAATTCTGCGACCTCTTCTGTCGTCAATAGACGTTCCATAGATGCCTCCTTGATAATAGAAATAAAATAGACTTCATAGAAGATATTATGGATTATTTCGAAGTAATATGCAATCATTAGGGATATTTAGACGTCCTTCACATTAGGGAGTCTTTCACTCGTAGGTTTGTATCCCCTTTTTCTCCTATATTTCTTGGATCGTCAAGTACTATAGATATATAGGACAGTATCACTCTTGCCAAAGATACCCCGTATCGCTTGGGCGGACGTAGGAAGGGAAGGGAGCAGAGCATGTCTCCACGGTCTATCACCGCACCATCCAGGAAAGCTATCGATCACTACTACCAAGAACTCGCCGCTTATGGTTCTCACAACGTCACGCATGAGACAGCGACACGAAGTGCCTTTCAAAAGCTGCTGGAGAACTTTGCCCAATCCGTCAACTGGCTGCTCATTCTTGAACAGCCTCTACCCAATGGCAAGCGTCCTGATAGGATGTTACGTGACAGCTTCAACCTGCCTCGCGGCTATTGGGAAGCCAAAGACACCAAAGACGATCTTGACACCGAGATACGTAAGAAGATCAACGCTGGCTATCCCCTCACCAACATCATTTTTGAGGATACCCGCCGTGCAGTCTTGTATCAAGGGAACAAGCGCATTCTCGATGCTAACTTGGTGGTAATATGAGTGAAAGGTTGAAGGATTGCGGACTGAAGGATAGAAAATCAGAGGACATCTTTGAAATTGATGGTTGATCGTCTCCCCAATCCGCCGAAATATCCTTCACAAAACAACATTGAGTTGCCAATGAGGTTGAGTGCATGATACTACTCATTTTCAATCGCTCCCAATGACCTGAGCGCGACTTTTTGGATCTCTGTCAATCCTTTCACTTGAGTAATATTCATCCGTTCGTAGGGTCTATCACTTCTCAATGTGTGCAGGCATTGACCACTGCTCACCTCCCACAAGCGCACGGTCTGGTCATCACTGCCGCTGGCAAGGATGCTCCCATCGGGATTGAAGGCCACTGACTTGACTTCCTCGGAGTGACCTTGCAGAGTCTTGAGCAACTTTCCGCTACTCACCTCCCACAGGCGCACCGTCTGGTCAGCACTGCCACTGGCAAGAAGCTTGCCATCGGGACTGAAGACTACCGACCTGACCCTTAGGCGATTTCCTCTTCTAACGCTGACAACCGCTTCAACTGTTGCTCTAAGACATCGCGCACATCACGAAAGAACAACTCCCCACCTGTGAGAAAAGTGGTGATCATGCCACCAAAGACCTCGCGAATCATTGGTGCCACGAGCTTCAAGACCAAAGGAGTTCGCTCCTCTCGAGGGTGGGCGTCTGCGAGAGAGAAGCAAGAGCAGATTCAGATCGATGATCGACGGATTGAGGATGGTGCCATTGCAGAAACGAGAACACGAGGCTGAAGACGCCAATCACGAATCCGCCGACGCTCGTGATGATCGACAAGATGATGGCACTCTGGGTCGGACCCTGGCTTTGCACAATGAGCACCGCAAGAATGATAAAAGCAAGACTTGCCACGAACCCAAGGCTCACGATGACACCCCGAATCCATGCAAATCGTTCGCGTTTGTGTGCGCTCTTGACAGATGACCTCTGCGCTGATGGTGCCATAATACCAGCTTAACGATTTATTTACCCGTGATCGGAACCTGCTTCATAGACAATCCCCGTATCTATAAGATATCATAGAAACACGTATACATGCACTGGTGATACGTCGCCGGAAAAAAGGAGAAGGAATGGTTGACGCAAAAGCTTCTGAGAGTGCAGCCAACACTCAAGGCCATAGACAAACACACCCTCTGCATCCCTCATCACCACTCGCCATGCCCAAAATCGCTGCCTGGAACGGCCTCAACATTGAATATCATCTTCAGCCACCGGCGGAATGTGAATTGCGCCTGCCACAACATACGATCTGTATCTTGCTGAGTGAATGCCAGACGGAGAGACGTGTGGATGGTGGACAGCTGCAGCGTAACCATGCAGGGAGTGGAGAGATCATCATCTACCCTGCCTCCTCCGAGCAGTGGATTCGTTGGCAACAGAACGCTGAATTTCTTCTCCTCTTTCTTGATCCGGCCCTTGTCACCCAGACCGCTGACGAACTGGCTGATCGCAGCACCATCGAACTCATCGAGAGTAAAAAAGAGACACATGATCCACTGCTGCAGCAGATCGGTCTGGCCCTCAAGGCCGAGATTGATGAGGGGATGGCTGCTTTCTCTTCTCTCTATGCAGAGTCGCTGGCTAGCGCGCTCTCGGCGCACCTCTTACGGCGCTACACGGTTTGGAAGCCAACCATGCGTGACAGCATCGGTATTCATGCAGCCCCAGCGTTGCGACACGTCATTGCGTATATCCACGACAATCTTGACCAGCAGCTCACACTGGCCGAACTCTCCTTTATTGCTGATATGAGCACCTATCACTTCGCACGCACGTTCAAACAAGTCACAGGAGTGGCCCCGCATCAATATGTGCTCAATGCCCGCGTTGAGCGCGCCAAAAGCCTGCTCCTGCGGGGAAATTTGAGCATCGCCGAGGTCGCGCGAAAGGTCGGTTTTTTTGACCAGAGCCACTTCACCCGTTACTTCAAGCGGCTCGTTGGCGTCACCCCTCAAACCCTTCTCCGGCAAAACAGCAAGAATGTACTAAAGTAAAGAGCATGTTTTTCCAAGACGGTTCAATCTCCTGACATTACAATTGAGCTGGGAAGGGTGAAACTTGTCACCTACCCCTTTCTATGGCTGTTGTCGCCGTAGTTCAGTAACAATAAAGGAGGAGATGTATGACGAAGCAAGAGAACGAAGCGATTGTTCGTCGAACCTGGGAAGAGTTGTTTAATAAGGGCAACCTTGCGGCCGCAGATGAACTGATCGCGGCCAATTTCAAGAACCACGCCGCTCCTGGTGCCCCTGCCGGCCCTGCATCCTTTAAACAACTCGTGACTTTCTACCGCAGCGCCTTCCCTGATGCTCAATTCACCATCGAAGATTTACTTGCTGATGGCGATAAGGTGGTGATGCGCAATACATTTAGTGGCACTCATCGTGGACCCTTCATGGGCATTGCTCCGACTGGAAGGCGTGTTTCGCAGGAACAGATACATATTGTGCGTGTGGCTTCCGGCCAGGTAGTAGAACATTGGGCTGTGCGCGATGACTTGAGCTTGCTGCAACAACTTGGGGGTGTCCGCCCATAGATGAAAGGAATAAGAGATTTATGCCAACAGTACGTCGCATGGCTCTACCTGTACTCGCCGGTTCCCTCTTTCTACTGTTAGTCGGTACCATCTCTTCAAGTACGTTTGCTCAGGTACAAGGACCAGCACAGGCAGACCACAAACTCCAGCCTTTTACGCTCTCCAGTCCCAACTTTCGTGATGGAGGACCGCTGCCATCGAGCAGTGAGTACGGAGGTGGCTTTGGCTGTAACGGAGAAGATATTGCGCCTACCCTCACATGGAAAAATGTTCCCGCGCAGACGAGCAGCTTTGCTCTCGTCATGAATGACGTGGATGCTGCCGTCGCCGGAGGCTTTCATCACTGGATCGTCTACAATATCCCCCCTACGGCCCGAACGTTACAAGGAAATGCTCCCTATACTCAAGGGACCAACAGCCTGAATATTCGGACCTACTTTGGGCCGTGCCCGCCGGCGACAGGCGAGAAGCACCACTACATCTTTACGCTCTACGCGCTCAGCACTGACCATCTCCAACAGGATGGACTGACCTACGATGGCTTGATTCAGGCCATCACTGGACACGTTGTGGGCGCGACGACGATCGTTGGCACGTTCCGCCGCATCCCGCCAGGAACGGCTGCGAACTGAAGATAGGGCCTGTGTTATACTCTCCTCAGGTTGCACGGACAGAACGAGGAGAGTAAGAGAGGAGCGCACTATTATCTTCTACCTTACTAGAACCCGCATCCAGACCGAGAACCATTAGCAATGCATTTAGCTTGTCATGACGCCATTTCCTAGAGTCCTCCAACTCTCTCCCACTCAAATTTTTTCCTATACAAACACGCCCACTAGACGAGAGAACCCTCGGACTCTTGGAAGTGGATAATTGACCTGGTTGGAGAACCAGGAGCCAGAGCGGGGGACATGTGCATTAATGTACACAAACAATGGCGTTTTCTCATTAGAACTTGCGGTATAATGTTTCAGTTTATGGAAGCTATACTGCGAACAATGGACATCTGTTATTCATGTGTCAAGAAAGTTGTGCTGGCACATCTATCTCACCTTCACCTTGAGCAGCCCCGGCACACAAGCCGCAATCGCCAGCGTCGCAAAAATACAGGCAAGACCCCCACTGACCACCGAAATTTCAGGAGTCATCAAACCTGCCACCAAGCCCGACTCGAATTGCCCAAGCATAGGGCCACCGATGACAAACATGGCATTGACGGCACTGATCCGTCCCCGAAACTCATCGGGCGTGATCAGTTGCACCACCAAGCCACGTAGAATCATACTCACCATGTCCGCGGCACCAGCACCGGCTAAGAACAGGACGGAGAGCCACAGAGGTCCCGTCGTGACCCCAAAGGCAATAATAAAGATACCCCACCCGATAATAGCCAGCACAACCCCCAATCCCTGGCGTGAGATGCGTCCAATGCGCCCGGTAAAAGGAGTGAGGGCCACAGCCCCAATGGCCGTAGCGGCGGTTAGTATCCCCAGTCCTTGGGGGCCAATATGTAGGATATCACTGGCATAGACAGGGAAGAGGGCGCGTGGTGAACCAAAGAAGGTCGCGAAAAAGTCGAGGGAGAGCACGGCGAGAATGATCGGGTGCGCCCGCAGGAAACGCATCCCATCAACCAACGCACCAACACCAGCCTGCGCCCGCTTCTCAGATGGCACACGCGGGATGACCATCAGGAACAAGGCACCGATCACCACAAAATAGGAGATCACATCAATCCAGTAGGTGTTGGCCACACCCAGCCAGGCAATGATAAAACCACCCGCCGTCGGGCCTATAACGAAGGTAAGTTGCATCATGACCATACTTAAGGACATCGCGTCAGGCATCTGCTCACGCCGCACAAGCGTAGGGATAATGGCTTGTCGAGTGGGAAACTCGAAGGCTGAAACGCTAGCAGATACCAGCACAACAGCATAAATGATAGCCATGTTGATGATATGGAAGATGGTACACAGCGCGAGTGCAGTTGAGGTCATAGCCAACGTTATTTCTATGACCAGCAACAGTTTGCGTCGGTCAAATACATCGGCAAAAACACCGCCGACAAGTGATAAAATCAGGCGTGGAATAGCCTGTACTAACCCAATCAGGCCCAGTGCCACGGCAGAATGGGTAAGGAGGTACACCTGCCATGCTACGGCAACTACCTGCATCTGGGTACCGGCAGATGAAATTAATTGACCCCAAAATAACAGAGCGTAGTTGCGATTGCGCAATACGCCCCATGAACTCATGGGCTTGCTCTTCGGTGGAGGAGGAGTGGCAACAGCTACTTCGGGGGCTTCAGCTTGCACAGGTTCGTTAGAATACGCGTCTCTCTCTGATTCGGCCTTCATGCATGATCTCAATCTACGATAGGTAATGACGATACTTCATTTTATAAAATATACCATGTATGGAGTGAGTTCGCCGAGGCAAAAGTATCCAGCGGGCGTGGGTTGTCCTGCTTGCTTTTATTTCCTAGAGATCGAGGGAAATACAATAATTTCTTGTCCTGGCTTAAGAGGTGTTTGCAAGCCGTGAGAGCCGGTGACCATGACATTATTGACAAAAATCTTGACATGAGGACGAATTTGCCCATCCGGCGTACAGAGCCGCTCCCACACTCGCGGATGCACCTGGGCCAGGGCTTCTAAAAGCTGCTGCATAGTATTGGCCCTGAGAGGAATCTGACTCTTGCCACCACTATACGCGCTGAGGGTTGATGGTAAGCGTAGGGTTACTGCTGCTCTCTCTTCATTGCTCATGCCGTGGGTCACCTTCACCGGAGTTATTATACGAACGCCCCACGTATTGCTTTGAGTTAGCTGTTCGCAACCATATCGGGACTTGACGTATGTTCTAATCTTGGGCGTCAAGAATAGTATACTTGCAATAAACAACGTATGCAAGAGTGAGTTTTGGCATGATAAGCTCCTATAGTCTATAGGAAAGAGGAACTTCAACCCATAATCATTTTCATATTTTGTGTAGATCATGTTTTTTAAGAACTTCTAAAACATCGCCCACTCCCCGCACTACAACAGCCCCTGCCTGCAACAAATCCTCCAACAACTTTAATCCCTCACCGCCTGTATAATCTCGTGCAGCCATCGTCTCCCCTTGACTCTGTTCACCATCATGAGTAATTGCTTCGCTGGCAGAAGTATGATCAACCGGGTTCAGCAGAATAACGGATACACCACGCTGAGCGGCAGTCACAGCTTCTCGCAGCAGGGCTACATTGCCAGGACCAATAGGCATGGGACACAACACCAGCATATGTACTCTAGTAAGACTTCTCTGTACTTGCTCCAATACAGGCAAAGAAATAGGCGCGTAGGGTTGTTCGGTAATGACTTCATCGGCAAGACGTAAGGCAAGGGTATGGTCGCTATCACCAATGTTGAGCGCACCAGCAATGAAGGGAATGTGTGCATCGGCTAAAGCTCGCATGAGCAATTCACCAGAACCGCCACCGGCCATAACCAGTACTTGAGGTTGTACAGAAGATACGCCTTCCTCTTCGCTAACCTCATCGCTCGGCGGCAAGACGCTCAGATGCTCTGCTCCGCGCAGAATGCCTACCTGTACATTTATACCATAAACACGGCTGAGCAGCCTTGGCTCTAAAACCTCGGCAGGGCCAGCATCGGCAACCACACCACGTTGAAATAAGATCAGGCGAGGGAAGTAGCGGGCCGCGAGGTTAAGATCATGCATGGCCGCAATCACAGTCACTCCTCGCTCCTGGTTTAAGCGTTGTACCAGCTCAAGCGTCTCAATTTGATACTTTATGTCAAGATGTGAGGTCGGTTCGTCTAAGAGCAGCAATTGGGGCTGCTGAGCCAGGGCCATGGCGATCATAACACGCTGGCGTTCACCCCCGCTGAGGTGATTGAAGATGCGCTGAGCCAGGGAGGCGATACCAGTGGCTTGTATGGCATCCTGTACAATCTCATCATCGTACTTGTTTTGTAAGCCAAAGAAGTTGAGAAAGGGAGTACGACCCAGGCTCACCATATGCTCCACGGTAAAGGCAAAGGGCATATGCAGTTCTTGTGGAACGACGGCAATACGTTGGGCAATACGCCGTCTGCTCCACTCATGTAGATCGCGTCCCTCGAGAAAAATCTTGCCCTGCTGAGGACGCAAAATACCACTGACGAGGCGTAGGAGCGTGGTTTTACCGGAGCCATTAGGGCCAAGCAAGCCTACTCTCTCACGGGCCTGCACCTGAATATGCACATCGTAGAGGAGCGGCTGGCGATCATAACCAAAGGTAACGCCCACGACGCTGAGGAGAGGTGTTGTAGGTGGGAGAGAGTTGGGCACAAGAAATTGCGCCCCTACAGAATTTACCATCGGTAGTCTCGCTTGCTACTTCTGAGGAGGAACAGGAAAAAAGGTGCGCCGACAAGGGCCGTAAAGATACCCACCGGTAAGATGGTGGGAGCGAAGATGGTACGTGCCAGCAGATCGGCCAGGGTGAGAAAGATAGCACCACTCAAGGCAGAGGCAGGCAAGAGCAGGCGATGGCGCGGCCCCAGCAGCAAGCGCATGGCATGAGGCGTGACAAGCCCTACAAAGCCGATCAGGCCACTGATCGAGACAGCAGCAGCGGTGAGCAGTGAACCCAGAGCGATGATGAGCAACTTACGGCGTTCGACATGCAAACCTAAAAAGGCCGCGCTCTCTTCACCTAATGCAAAGGCATCAAGTGTGCCTGAGAGCAGCAGTGAAGCCATGGTAGCAGGAAGAATAATCATGCTCACCACCACCACTGGCTGCCAGCTGATAACCGAGATACCACCTGAGAGCCAGTTGAAGAGAGCCTCTATACTAAACTGAGCATGTGGGCTGAGAGTCAAGATAAGCGTTTGCAGAGCCACCAGCACGGCGTTGATGACTACACCAGCCAGCAACAAGGTCACAACCGGTGTATGTCCATCCGTACGCGCAATAGCGTAGACGAACATAACGGTCAGCATGGCTCCAACAAAGGCGAACAGTGGGGTGAGCGAGAAGACAGAACCATAGACAGTATCAAAAGGCAGGACAAAAGCAATAGCCGCACCCAGAGCCGCTCCCGAAGAGGTGCCGATGAGAAAAGGATCGGCCAGTGGATTACGCAGCATACCTTGAAAGAGTACCCCAGCCGCAGCCAGAGCAGCGCCCACAAGGGCAGTCCCCACCACGATAGGCATCCGTAGCTGCCAGATAATCACTTCGGTAGTGCTGTCCCATTGTTGGGTAAAATGGAAGAGGTGCGTACCATTCAGCAAAATTTGCAAGGTAGTGCTGAATGGTATAGAGATTGAGCCAAAACTGACCGCTAACAACATGACTAAAAGCAGTATGCTACCTAACATAGACAGAGCAAGAGGAGCAGGCAAACGTTGCAAGCTCTGACTAAAATGCTGTTCAGTTTTGGCTTTCTCTGTGGCGGTTTTCATACGGTAAGAAGCGATCTCAACCGGATGGCACGGATCAATAATATGACACCATGCACGAGTGCAAACACGCCAATCAACCAGACAATGGCCAAAATGCTGCCAACGGGATGAGCAAAGAAGACAATTCCCACGATAATCGAAAGGATCCCACTGATCACCAATACCCATTCGATTCCAAGTCCTCTCAGCGCGAAAGCAGCCAGTATCTCAAAGATGCCTGAGATGATGAGCCAGAGAGCGACGATCCAGAATAACGCGACAGCAGTCACCCCAGGCTGGAAGAAGGCGAAAACGCCCAGGATCACGGCAGCTATTCCACTTATCAGCAGCATCCACCAACGTGAATAGGTATGACGCTCTTGCAAAGAAACTGCAATGGACAGAAGACCATCGAACAGAGCATAGGCACCGAAGAGGAAAATGAAGAAGAGAGTCGCTACGAAAGGCGCAATAATGGCCAAAATACCAAAGAGCACGGCAAAGATGGCACGGATCACCAGCATCCACCAATACGTACGAGAGATTTGCCTCATTGGAAGAGCTTCCATTCTGTCCCTCCTTATGACAAGAGAACTTCTTTAAGAATGACATTCCTGATCATGTCACTACTCTAAGTATAGGCAAAAATTCGCCTGAATGCATCACCCTTGGCATAGCTTGCTCAGGGTGACGCATTCAGGTATGCCAATCTTGCTTCTTGTGTTGATAGATTTGAAAGGCCCTGCACCTGCACTAAAGGACAGTTGACAAGAGGGATAGCAAGGATGATACTACTAAAGAAAAGTAAGAGACGCCAAGCATAGCGTCCAGTTAAAGGACTATTCATCATATGGCAATTGAAAAAACTTTTTTTCGCCAGGTGGCAGGACAATTTGCCACCGGTGTTACTGTTGTGACGACTCGTAGCGGGAAAATACTGGCAGGCTTAACAGTCAATGCATTCTGCACGGCTTCTCTCGATCCGCCTTTGATCCTCGTATGCATCGACCTGAACAGCACAACCCTCCCTTGTATGCGTGACAGTGGGATATTTGCTGTCAATATTCTTACCAGCGAGCAAGAACACCTCTCGCGCTGCTTTGCTACCTCTACCGAGGAGCGCTATGAGCATTTTTGTCACGCGAGCTTTCACACTGCTGCTACTGGTTCTCCCATTATTGACGGCACCCTGGCCTTTTTCGATGCACGTATCGTCGCCGAATATCCAGGTGGCGACCATATAATCTTTATTGGACAGGTTGAAGCCATGGGTACGCATGGGCATATTGTCTTCGCAAACGAAGAAGACAGAGAACACGCCACTGTTTCTGGGTATGAACAGAATGGGTTGGAAAGAGATAAAGCACCGCTGGCCTACCATCTGGGTCAATATCGCCATCTTGCCTGTGATTATGTTAAACCTAGCCTCGCAAAATGACATGGATTGCATACAACTTATAGCACAAAAATATTGGCCCGAAGATCAGGCCAATATTCGTGGTCTTCGGGCTAAACTACCGGCTCGTCGAAGTTTTATCTGAGGGAACTGTATAGTGAGGTGATCTGGCAGCTTTATGCATGCGATACTCATGGACACCTTTTTTCAGCGTTCCCAGAGCTAACGTTGCGCAGGTGGGACGTGTCATGACCAGTTCGCGTCCAAGTTGTTCCACCAGGTCCTCAAAACTCATCTCTTCAACTTCTTCGGCGGTCATACCTTGCGTAATTTCGCTGACATATGAAGCGGCAGCACGGCTAATAGTGCAGCCTTCACCTTCCCAATTGACAGCCTCTAACTTGCCATCCTTATCGAGACGAGCATGCATGGTGATCATATCAGCGCACCCCGGATTGCCACCGGTGAGGCTGATATCAGCCTGCTCTAAGGGAGCGTTATTACGCGGATTTTCATAATGATCCATCAAAAATTCGATGGCTTCTTGACGATTCATGGAAATTTCACCTCTTTATAAGAGGAAACAAGCGGGAATAACAGGATATTCCCTTGAGACAGTGAATACGGAGCAGTACAGATGGATACCATAGATTGCATCCACCTGCACTGCAAAGACAGTTTGCTTACTTTTCGATGGGTGCACGTACCAGATTGCCCCACTCAGTCCAGGAGCCATCATAGTTTCGTACACGTGGATAACCTAGCAGCTCAGTCAGCACAAACCATGTATGGGCTGAACGCTCACCAATACGACAGTAGGTAATCACATCCTTGTCAGGTGTGATGTCATTGCTACCATAAATCTGGCGCAATTCTTCAGGCGTCTTGAAGGTACCATCGGCATTGGCCGCCATAGCCCACGGAATGCTCTTCGCGCCAGGAATATGTCCACCGCGCTGTGCCCCTTCCTGGGGATAGTTGACCATATGTATCAATTCACCAGTATATTCCTGCGGCGAGCGTACATCCACGAGGCCGCGGCCAGGGTTTTTCAAGCCACTGGCAACATCGTCACGGAATGCGCGGATGCTTTCATCGGCAGGTTGGGCATGGTAGGTGGTCGCCTCAAAATGGGGCACATCTTTGGTCTGCTCTCGCTTTTCTGCTTCCCACTTGGTACGTCCACCGTTCATGACCTTCAGGCTCTTGTGGCCATACATGGTGAACAGCCAGAACGAATAGCAAGCATACCAGTTGTTCTTGTCACCGTAGAGGACGATAGTCGTATCGTTCGTAATGCCCCAGCGACTCATCAACTGTTCAAATTCTTTCTGGTTGACGAAGTCGCGGTTAACGCGATCCTGCACATCGACATGCCAGTCAAGTTTGACTGCTCCAGGGATGTGACCAACTTCATACAGTAAGACATCTTCATCGGCCTCGATCAGACGCACATTGGGATCATTGAGATGTTCGGCAACCCAACTTGTCTCGACTAACACCTCTGGATGGACGTAACTAGATGCAGCATTGGCACCTGTCGTCGTTGTTTCTGTTCCAGACACTTGTCATTGTCCTCCCTAAAATATTTTTGACTACTTTTTCAAGCTCCTCCATGGGGTTCATGGATGTGAAGCTTAACTCCACTGGGTAAAACAAAATTGATCCGTCTTATATTCTATCCGCTAACTCGGAATTAGGCAAGTACTTTTTTTTAGCTTTACCACAATGCAAACTATGTATCTCGCCTGCGCACAACCCAGTATCCCAATATCCCAGCAATAGCTGCTACACCAATGAGGAGGAGTGGAAGAGATAAGGATGTCGTAGCCTCTGGTGGTGCAAGTACTTGAGCGCGTTCAGCCTCAGTAGTTGCATGATGTCGAGCTAATTCCAATTTCAGACTTTTCTCTCCTTGCTGCATCGCCCAACGATGATTGGCAGAAAAGATGGGCTTCATGATGAACGAGAAATAGCGGAGGAGCGGCTTCTCAGCATTAATCTTCCAATCGTACGTGATGTTAACGTCAGGACCATCCTGCTCGAATGTCCAGATGCCGCGCCCGTCAAAATCGCCCCATGCCTGGAGTGTAAAACTATTTTCCTGTACATTCGTCACACGAAAATCCCAGCGCAAGGTATAGGGCAACCAGCCCTTGGTATAGAGGCTGACCACTTTGCCCAGACCATGTTCATCGCCCGGCTCCAATACCTTTACATCTAAATACACCGAAGGCCACCATCGTGCCAGATCGACTGCATCATTTAAGATATCCGCTACTTCTTTTACCGTACTTTTCACGCGCCAATGTGTAATGAAATGATAAGCGTTACTAGTCATGAGAAAGCTCCTTTTCCATCACCGAAATAAACTTGTGTAGAGTTAATATATCTCATGTACGCACAGAAAAGCACTTGAGATTACATTCAGTGCAGAGACGTCTAGTGAAACCATATGCTAGGGTGAAAACGTACAAGAGATGAGACACACTGAAAAGCTTGCAATGGGGTAGCTATCATGAATACACACAATCTCGGCACACATTCAGTGCAACTTCACGATCAGGGTACGCTTGACATCATTGGCTCCGATGTTCGCTTAACACTTCCGGCTCGCGAGGTAGTGGAGTTCCTCCATTGGCTCAATGAGCATAGGAACATGCTCTATAAGGTCACACAGTCAAGCCAGGACACCAGGGAAGTGATAGCAGAGCTGCAAGCAGAACAAGCTATGCAGGCCGCGACTCAGGACGAGCCAGATATACCAGTGGATGAACCATAGTTGCATCGGCCATCTGGGTGAGGTTCAAAGTTTTGCACCTCAATCGGTGAGCCGTCGCCGTGCCGAGCCGCCTATAGTAGTGACGACCCTTGCGGTCGTCATGTTTCGCTATGAGATGCACTAGAGGAGTCATTTGCTGACCTTGCTAAAGCCAGGAATATATGCTACACTTTTTTACCGTAGCGTATATTTTCATTTCGCGCCCGTACCCTCACTGATGAACTTTTACATCAGTTACGACAAATCCAACGATCTATAAGACGACCCGTGTCAGGTGGTTTTCTGACCCGTTCTCTCTTCCGCGGCTATAGCCTCTTCATGCAAGGCAAAGACCCACGCGATGCCCACTTTATCACCAGCCGCATCTGTGGTATCTGCGGTGATAACCATGCCACCTGCTCGGTCTATACTCAGAATATGGCTTATGGCGTCAAGCCGCCACCCTTGGGCGAGTGGGTTCTCAACCTGGGCGAAGCGGCAGAGTACATGTTCGATCACAACATCTTCCAGGAGAATCTGGTTGCCGTTGACTATTGTGAGCAGATGGTACAGGAGACCAATCCCGGCGTGCTTGAAAAGGCCAATAAGACCGAGGCCCCGCACGCTGCACAGCACGGCTATCGCACCATCGGCGACATTATGCGAGCTTTCAATCCCTTCACCGGTGAACTCTACCTTGAAGGACTGCAAGTGAGCCGCTATACTCGCGAACAATTCTGTCTGATGGAGGGACGCCACGTTCACCCCTCGACCCTCTATCCCGGCGGTGTCGGCACCGTGGGCACCATCCAGGTCTTCACCGACTACCTCGTGCGCCTGATGAAGTATGTCGAATTCATGAAGAAAATTGTTCCTCTGCACGACGACCTCTTCGACTTCTTCTATGAGGCCCTCCCCGGCTATGAGCGTGTCGGCTATCGACGTACCCTGATCGGCTGCTGGGGCTCGTTCCAGGACCCCGATGTGTGTGACTACGACTACCGCACCATGGACAAGTGGGGACGGGCCATGTTCGTTACCCCTGGCGTCATCGTGGACGGTGAATTGATAACAACCAGTCTGGTTGATATCAACCTGGGCATCCGTATCCTGCTCGGCCATTCCTTCTATGATGACTGGACTAACGAGCGCACGTTCGTTGACCGTGACCCCCTCGGCAATCCGGTTGACAAACGCCATCCCTGGAACCAGACCACCATTCCCAAGCCACAGAAGCGTGACTTCAATGGCAAGTATAGTTGGACGATGTCCCCACGTTGGTTTGACAAGCGCACCGGTGATTATCTGGCTCTGGATACCGGTGGTGGGGCCATTGCCCGTCTGTGGGTAACAGCTCTGGCTGGCATTGTAGACCTGGGAGGTTACATCAAGGCTACGGGTCACAGCGTTAAGATTCGCCTGCCCAAGTCTGCCACAAAGCCAGAGGTAGAGTTTGAGTGGAAGGTTCCACAGTGGAGCAATGCCATTGAGCGTAACCGTGCGCGAACCTACTTCCAGGCTTACTCTGCTGCTGTTGCACTCCACTGTATAGATAAGGCACTCGCAGAAATACGGGCAGGTCATACCAGGACGTGGAATGATTTCACCGTACCTAAGGATGCCATCGGCTGTGGTTTCCACGAGGCCGTGCGTGGCGTACTCTCGCATCACATGGTCATCGAGAACGGCAAGATCGCCAACTACCATCCCTATCCCCCAACGCCGTGGAATGGTAGTGTGCGTGATATCTACGGCACTCCCGGTCCCTATGAAGATGCCGTACAGAACACACCCATCTTTGAAGAGAATGGACCTGAAAACTTCAAGGGTATTGATATCATGCGAGCGGTGCGCAGCTTTGACCCCTGCCTGCCCTGTGGTGTCCATATGTACTTAGGCGAAGGCAAAGAGCTGCAGATCGTTCACTCTCCTACCTTTGGCGTGACCCCGTAACATTGTTCATCCGAGAGAGGAGGTACTACTTCCTCTCTCCACCACTATAGAAAAGGATGTGCCATGCCACAAGACATGCATGAGCACCAGCAGCGAGCAGCGCGGCTCGAAGCTCTCATCCAGGAGGTTGCAGCGTTCCCTGACGCTCAGGCGCGTGCTACCACCGAGGAACTTATTCAGACTCTGTTGGATATGTACGGCGAAGGTCTGGCGCGTATCCTCGATCTGACGGCACAGAGTGAAGCACCTGGCCTGATTGAGATGTTTGCGAATGATGATCTGGTGAGTTCCCTGTTTTTGCTTCACGGACTGCATCCCATAGCTATCGAGACACGTATTGCGCGTGCGCTGGTCGAAGTACGTCCTTACCTCAAGTCGCAAGGTGGCAGTGTAGAGTTAGTAAAGATAGAAAATGGCATAGCGTATGTGCGTCTCGAAGAAAACTGTCACAGTTGTTCCGCCTCAACCGTCAACCTCAAATCAGTCATTGAGGAGGCTATCTACCAAGCAGTTCCCGATCTAGATGAGTTGAAGATAGAGGGCCTTACCGACCCACCACCACGCCAAGCTATACCCATGACATTTGTTCCTCCAAAACGTCGCAAAGATACTCTGGTGAGGTGAGTAAGCATGGCAGCATCTTCCGGACCTGATGAACAGAATAATGGGGATTCTATGGCCCCTTTGCAGGCACTCCGTCGCTTTACACGGGGACGGCAACCAGCACGTTCGTCAGCAGAACACTGTGAGCTATGCAGTATGGGAATTCCTGCTGAACACTTCCATCTGCTTGATCTCAGCAATCGTACGGTACTCTGTGCATGTCATGCCTGCTCGATCCTCTTCAATGGCGAGGGAGCTGGTGGAGGTAAGTATCGTCGGGTACCTCGACGTTACTTGAGTTTACTCGATTTCCAGATGAGCGACGAGCAATGGGATGAACTGATGATCCCGGTGAATATGGTCTATATCTTTCGCAACTCTCTCGCGAAGCGGGTCACGGCTTTCTATCCCAGCCCTGCCGGAGCTATGGAGTCTTTACTCAGCCTCAACAGTTGGGAGATGCTTGTCAACAATAATCCCCTCTTGCATGAACTGGAGCCTGATGTCGAGGCCTTGCTGATCAATCGAGTACGCGAGAAGCGTGAATACTACATCGTCCCCATCGATGCCTGTTACCTGCTTGTCGGCCTCATTCGCCTTCACTGGCGTGGGCTGAGCGGTGGAGAAGAGGTCTGGCAAGAGATTACCAAGTTTTTTGCCAACGTGCAGGCCAAATCTCAACCGATGAGAGGAGTTACTGATGCCAGACCTGAACTTTGAGGTTGTCGGTGCCGAGGTTCCTGCTTTTGCAGCAAACCCAACGCTTCTCTTCAAACTGCGTATCACGAGCACACCGGAAGAGGAGCATATCCATAGTATCTCACTGCGCTGCCAGATTCAACTGGCAGTGACACGGCGACGCTATAGCCCCGAAGCTCAGGCTCGTCTGCTCGAAATCTTTGGTGAACCAAAGCAGTGGCGTGACACACTACGTAATTTTCTGTGGACGCATGCCAATGTGAACGTTGCCCAATTCTCAGGAAGCCTCATTGCTGATATAGCGGTTCCATGCACCTACGACTTTGAGGTGACGAGTACGAAATACTTCAACGCTTTGGAGGATGGCGAGATACCGCTCATTTTTCTCTTCAGCGGAACTATCTTCTACGAGAATGCGCAGGGGAGTTTGCAGGTTGGGCAGATTCCGTGGTCAAAGGAGGCAAATTTCCGCCTGCCAGTCACGGTCTGGCAGGGCATGATCGCTCGCTATTATCCTAACACTACCTGGATTCGCTTGCATAAGGACATCTTTGACCAACTGTACCGCTATAAAGCTACTCATGCTTTGCCCACCTGGGAGGATGTCTTTGTGAAGCTTTTGCAAGCCAGTGGCGAGGAGGTGCAGTCGTGAAGATAGCACAGGTCAAGGAGATCGCGAACGCGGTACTCTACGAAGGGTATCTGCTTTACCCATACCGGCACTCTGCGATCAAAAATCGCCAGCGGTGGACATTCGGCGTGGTTTATCCACGAGCCTATAGCGAGGCCAGTGAGGGGTTAGAACCCTGGACGATGCATACAGAATGTCTCGTAAGTGGGCAGGACCCCTCAATCGATGTCTATATTCGCTTCCTGCACTTGATCCAGCGTACAGTTGATAAGGGTGGTGAGCAGAGCTCAGAGGACACCCATACAAAGCGAATGCTCGGTTATCAGGCTCTCGAAGCATGGGAAGAGGGTATGGAACGCGAGGTGTGCATCTCAGAACTTGACCTGAACGAGTTAGTCGCTTCCCCCCGACTGGTGGAGATAAACTTCCCAGCTGACCGCATGATGGAACAGGGTCGCGCTGGCGAAGTGATTGTGCGTGAGCAGAAGCCGCTTGGAGGAGATGTCATACTCTCGGCTGAGCATCTAGACACAAACCTATTCAAGCTCAGTATCCACATCGAAAATCGTACTCTCTCAACAAACCCAGGAACGGACGCAGCCCAGGCTGAAGCTATTCAGCGTCCGCCTATGCTACAATCATTCGTCTCCACCCACACCCTTTTGCAGGTACGTCAGGGAGTTTTCATTTCGTTGTTGGAGCCACCTGAAGCAGTGCAGGATGCCGTGCAGAGTTGCCAGAATATACACACTTGGCCGGTGCTGGTCGGCAATGAGGGCGAATGTGATACCATGCTCTCGTCGCCGATCATCCTCTATGACTATCCCAGATCGCCCCGGAAAGTCCAGGGCCGCTTTTCGATGGTACAGAGATTGATGAAATCCTCATGTTACGCATTCTGACGCTGAGCGACGAGGAGAAACAGGAGATACGCCAAGGGGACGAACGCGCTCGCGAAATATTGGAGCGCACAGAAAGTCTCTCACCTGAACAATTTATGAAGCTGCATGGGGCCATCCGTAACTTGAAACCAGCAGCAAAAGAGGGTAAAGTATGAATAGTGCAGAGAGTGACGCCCTGCCACCAACATCCGTACAGGTAGCTGGTGGAGAGGCGCAGGTTGGAGATAGTGTGCTTTTACATCCAAAGGTACGGGCTGACGCTTTCGATATGTTGCTCAATGGCAAGACCGCTCGTATCGAGGAAATCCGCCAGGATTTCGAGGATCGTATCTACTTAGTTGTGACGCTAGATGACGACCCTGGTAGAGAACAAGAAGACGAGCGCATTCTGCCGGGTCATCGTTTTTTCTTCTTTCCAGAGGAGGTGGAACTGCTGAAAGATATCGGCCTGTCATGGAGGACGCCATGAGTCTGAACCCACCAGTGGAACAGACCTCCAAACGGATACTTATCGCTGGCATCGGAAACATTTTCCTGGGTGATGATGGCTTTGGTGTCGAGGTGGCCCAACGCTTGCTGAAGCGCAATTATCACCGCTACCCGGAGAATGTACAGATTATCGATTTCGGCATACGCGGTATGGAGCTGGCTTATACCCTGCTTGAAGATTACGATGCGCTCGTGCTGGTCGATGCCGTACCACGGGGTGGTCAGCCGGGCACACTTTACCTGATCGAACCGGAGTTGTACAATATCAGTCCGGAGAAAGGAGCAGCAGCAGGCCGGGTAGCACTAGACACCCATAGTATGGATCCGGTAAAAGTACTTGCCTTCGCCCGGACGTTAGGGGCCCGGCCCATCTATACGCTCGTCGTTGGCTGTGAACCATCCCCCTTTGGAGCGGATGAAGACTACACAGAGATGCAGATGGGTCTGAGTGAGCCAGTGAGTGCTGCTGTAGACGAAGCCGTCAAAGTGCTCGATAGCGTTGTCGAAAATTTATTAAGGCATGGCTCAAATAAAAGTGAGAGTGTTGCGTGATGCAAGCGCAAAACCCTCATCATGTGGAGCATGCCTAACGAACTAAAGAAAGGAACATGATAATGTTCAAGCTACTTCTTCTGGTAATTGCCCTTGTCGTAGCCTATGTCATCATTCAATCACTTCCTGATATTCAGCGTTATCTTCGCATTCAGTCTATGTAACACGTCATGGATCGAGGCTAGTCATGCATGAACTGGCTATTGCCCAGAGCATCGTTGAAGTCGTTGAAGAACACGCAACCGCATGCAAGGCAACCCATGTCAAAAGTGTGCGCTTGAAAATTGGCGAAGCCAGCGGCATCGTTGCTGCTTCGCTGACTTTCAGCTTTGAAATGCTGACCAGCTTCGGGCCAGTCTTAGCAGGAACGCAGTTGCTTATCGACACTGTGCCACATCGCGCACGCTGTCATCACTGTGACTGCGCATTTCCCGTTATGAACTTCGTTGCCCAACTAGTTGTGCTACGCACGACGCCAGTCAACACTGATCAACCTGTATGGCAGGAGTCCTAACAATGCCTAAAATAACCATTGCCCAAAATATTCTGGCTGCTAATGATACCATTGCCCAGGAAATTCAGCAGTCGCTAGCCGCACGCGGCATTCGTACTATCAATATCATGAGTTCGCCAGGAGCGGGGAAGACAACCTTGTTAGAGCGAACGCTGGAGCGGTTACGCGGACGCATGGGCATCGCTGTGATTGAGGGTGATATCGAGACCAGTGCTGATGCGGAACGCATCGAGGCTGCAGGCGCGGAAACGGTACAGATCAATACACGAGGAGCCTGTCATCTCGAAGCACACATGATTCGCTCTGCCCTTGCAGAGCTTGAGCTCGAACATATTCACCTGCTCATCATCGAAAACATTGGCAATTTGGTCTGCCCTTCGTATCCCCAAATGTTTGCAGCCTCACAGGTTATGATCGTGAATAAGCTCGACCTACTCCCTTATGTCGATTACGATGTGGCAAAGGTCAAACGACAGGCGTTAGCCATCAACCCCCACTTGCAAATCTTCGAGTTAAGCTGTCGCACAGGTGAGGGGCTTGACACATGGTGTGAATGGCTTATGGCCTTTGTGCATGGTCAGGTAGCAACAACGCTATCCTGAAAAAAAGGTAGAAGCGATGGTATCAGCAGTAGAGACAACAATTCAGCGCAGGCGTATTCTCGTGCAGGGCATTGTGCAGGGTGTCGGCTTCCGTCCCTTCGTCTATGGGCAGGCATTACGCTGGCACCTGGTCGGCTTTGTGCTAAACGATAGCCTCGGTGTGACCATTGAGGTCGAGGGTACTCCTGCCGCGCTTGAGAGCTTTCAACGGGCCTTGTGCGAAGATCCGCCCCCCCTGGCACGTATTGATACCATTGCTACTGAACAGATCGCACCATGCCATGAAGCGACCTTCACTATTGCTCATAGCCAGGCCGGAGCCGAGCGTCATGCCCTCATCTCACCGGATACCACTACCTGTGCTGATTGTCTTCACGAACTGTTCGATCCCCACGATCGACGCTTCGGGTATCCCTTCATCAATTGTACCAACTGCGGCCCTCGCTTCACCATCGTGCAGGACGTTCCCTATGATCGTCATAAGACGACCATGAGCGTCTTTCCCATGTGTCCAGCCTGCCAATCTGAGTACGACGATCCACTCAACCGACGCTTTCATGCTCAACCTAACGCCTGCCCGGTTTGTGGTCCACAGGTACGTCCAGTTGATCAAGTAACCGGATATGGAGACCCCATTTTTATAGCTGCACAGAGGCTTGCCAGTGGAGCAATCCTCGCCATTAAGGGCTTAGGCGGTTATCATCTGGCCTGTGATGCCTTGAATGTTGAGGCTGTACAGCGATTACGTCAACAGAAGCATCGTGAAGCTAAACCTTTCGCCCTCATGATTCCCGACCTGGAAACTGCCTGCAAAATTTGTCAGATCGGTGAGGCTGAGGCGACCCTCCTTCAAAGTCACAAACGTCCCATTGTGCTGCTCAAGCAATGTCCCAATTGTCCCATTGCA